>OGMV01000626.1_pt1 | contig 15814 bp, 13 predicted proteins | sample 1573341 | NCBI WGS metagenome assembly OGMV01 (sample SAMEA2581994, study PRJEB24529) | metagenome | biome: Human gut stool | place: China | collected 2011 | reverse complement strand
CGTTCGGGTGCACTTCGCCGGCGCCCGAGATCTCGAGCCACTTGCCCTTGCGCGGGCCGCTCGTGAACATCATGTCAACTTCAACGGACGGCTCGGTGAACGGGAAGTAGGACGGACGGAAGCGAACGACGAGGTCGTCCGTCTCGAAGAAGCGGCGCAGGAAGTCGCTGTAGACGCCCTTGAGGTCGGTGAAGCTCACGTCGTCACCGATCCACAAGCCTTCGACCTGATGGAACATCGGGGAGTGCGTAGCGTCGGAGTCGACGCGGTAGGTGCGGCCCGGGGCGATGATCTTGATCGGAGCCTCATGCGTGCGGGCGTAGCGAACCTGCATCGGAGAGGTGTGCGGACGCAGCGGCAGCTGGCGGCCTTCCTCGTCGCAGCGGTCCACGTAGAACGTGTCCTGCATGGAGCGGGCGGGATGGTTGGGCGGGTTGTTGAGGGCCGTGAAGCTGAACCAGTCGCTTTCGATTTCGGGACCGTCGGCAACGTCGAAGCCGATGGAGCGGAAGATCTCCTCGATGCGCATCCATGTGCGCATGACGGGGTGGATGCCGCCTTCGGTGCGGACGCGGCCCGGAAGGGTCACGTCGATCGCTTCGCTGGCGAGCTTGGCCTGCATGGCGGCCTGAGCGAGCTGTTCGCGGCGGGCGTTGAGCGCGGCTTCGATAGCGGCCTTGGCCTTGTTGATTTCCTGACCGCGGGCGCGGCGCTCTTCGGGCGCGAGCTGGCCGAGGCTCTTCATGAGAGCCGTCACGGCGCCGCTTTTGCCGATGTACTTGGCCTTGGCGTCTTCCAGAGCAGCGGGCTGCTCTGCCTGGGCGAAGTCCTGACGCGCGGACTCGATGAGTTCGGAAAGATCCTGCATGTTCACTGATCTCGACTTTGATGTTGTAAAACCGGGCGGAATCACCCGTCCGGTCCATGGCGGCCGCGCATCCTCATCCGAGGGTAACGCCTGACGCGGAGGATGCCTGCTGCGACAGCCTGTTGCGAAAAAAGGCCCGAATGGTCTCCGGCTTCTTTTCGCAAGAGGCTCCCATCGCAAGAGAGGACCGACGAAAAATCTTATTTTACAACGACTTGTCTGCATTCCCAAAATTTTGAAGAGCCGGAAAGCGCGAAAGCCGGCGGCTAGATCCGTCGGCTTTCGGGTTGTGATTGCTCAGGGACGCGGTCAGGCGACGAAGCGCATCACGATCATGCCAAGGCAGGCCATGAAGACGCTGTTGAACATGAGCAGCGGCCAGTACTTCTTCGGGCAGTTGGCCACGCCGAGAAGACGGCCCATGTACTGGATCTGGGAGGCCATCAGAATGAAGGCCGGCGCGAGAATCGTCACGTCATGGGCGTTGAGCTGGCCGGCAGCGGCCAAGCTGGCGGCAACGCCGACACCGGCGCCGCAGGAGAGCCACGTGGCGAGAAGCACCGTGATGGCCTCGCCCGGAAGGTCGAAGGCGCCCATCACGCCGCCGCAGGTGTCGCCGAGGAACTTCATAACGCCGAAGAGATTCAGCATGTACGTGAGCACGAAGGCCATCAGCACGTTCGGCAGCAGGCTGTAGAGACCGATGTCGAGACCCTTGCGCAGGCCGACGATGAAGATGTCGAAGGGATTCTTCGAGGTGGTGGAGTGATTAGTCATTTTCGAAGTCCTTGCGATAAACGGTGCTGAGGATGGTGCGGATCAGAGCGCCGCCCACGAACTTGAGGACCAGAATGAGGGCCATCGGGATCCAGACCTTCACGGTGAAGAGCGTGAAGAGACCGGAGACGGTGGAGTAGTAGTTGGACACGCAGCCCGCGCCCGTATACTGCCAGGCGCAGATCGTCACGAGGTTCTTCGTCGTGATGCGGCCTTCGTCGTGCAGGGCGCGCGTGATGGCGGCGCCGCCGTCGGTGGACTGAAGGTCGGTGATGAGGGCAAGGCCCGTGTAGCCCGGCACGCCGAGGATCGGCTTGAGGAGCGGCGTCAGGATGACCTGAGCGGCACGCAGAGCGCCGTAGAAGGAGAGCACCTCAATGAGGCCCATGGCGAGCATGACACCGGGGAACAGATTGAGGGAGAAGAGGAAGCCCGCGCGGGCGCTGAAGCCGCCGGAGCCCTGGAAGTTGCTGGCCGTGCCGGCGATGGTGCCGTACTTGCCGATGAGGGTCGTGTAGTCGAAGGCGCCGAGCCACTTGTAGGCGTCGGGCATCTTGTAGAAGACGCCGGAGAAGATGATGATGGCAAGCGCGAGCGCGATGTACGCGCCGAAGCCCACCTTCGGATTCTCCTCGCAGGCAGTCTGAGTCTTGGGATCCGCCATGAGTCTTGTCCTTTTTCGAAGGGAGGGTTGAAGTGAAAGACGATTGAATCGTTCTTCTGCGAAAGGCGCCCCAGCGACGGCGGTGATCCGTTGTCGGGGTTTACCACGCATCGCAGTATACCTGCGCCGACTTTCGGACTGCCTCGGGCGTTTGTACTAGACGCCCCGACGCCCGGACAAGACTTCGGCAGGAGCTTCGACGAACCCCACCGCAGGCGCAGTCGTTTTCGTCACTTTGACGAGAACAGACACCCCTCCATCTAGGCACAACGCCCTAGGGAAAATTCTGGTGCCTTTCGGCCTCTTTTTTCATGAAAAAGATGAGAGCAAAGCACGCCCCCTGCGGCCCGAAGTCGCATCATGAAAGATTCGCAGGAACCAAGCCCTCATCACCACACCGAGATCTGCGTCGCACCCGTATCTCTTCATGAGCTGATCTGAATGTTTGGCGATGCACCAACTCCTAATTTTTCATCATAGAGGGTGATGAACGGTTTGTCATCATGTCCATTTTTTTGCTCAAAAGCGACAGACCGCAGGCTTTCACGGGAAAGCGCTGCGGCCTCGGAGTCCTCGAAGGACGGAAAATGGGCGAAAAAAAAGAGACCCAGCGAATACCGAGTCTCTTCTTCTCAAAGCTTCCGGATGAAAGCAAGACGATTCAGTTCAAACCGTCCGTCCGGACATGCTTCGAATTAGGCACCCTTGACCTGGTTGACGAGGGAGGCGAAGCCTTCCTTGTCGAAGATGGCCATGTCGGAAAGGACCTTGCGGTCGAGACCGATGCCGGCCTTCTTGAGGCCGTTCATGAACACGGAGTAGGTCATGCCGTTGGCGCGAGCGCCGGCATTGATACGGGCGATCCACAGACGGCGGAACGTACCCTTCTTGTCACGGCGGTCACGATAGGCATACTGACCGGCGCGCATGACAGCCTGCTTGGCAACACGGTAGACGTTGTTGCGGCGGAGGCTGAAGCCCTTGGAAAGGGCGAAAACTTTCTTATGACGGGCACGAGCCGTCACACCACGCTTAACTCGGGGCATCTTCTATATCTCCTTTAATTAGGCGTAAGGCAGCATGCGACGCACGGAAGCGATATCGGATTCATGGATATCGACCATGCCGCGGAGCTGGCGCTTGTTCTTCGTCGTACGCTTCGTAAGGATATGACGCTTCGTAGCGTGGGCACGCTTGATCGAGCCACTGGCGCGCGGCTTGAAACGCTTGGCGGCAGCGCGCTTAGTCTTCATCTTCGGCATTTGCCGTTACCTCTTTATTTGATGAACCACAGGCGCCCCATCCAGACGACGGGAACTTTCTCAAGCCCGAGGCTCACTTGTTATCCAAAAAACGGACCGACTTGCGGTCCGTTTTTTGGGAAAGACAGGATTCTACCTCAATTTTGAGGCAGTGTGTGAAAAAATCACTTTTTCTTTTTAGGAGCCAGCACCATGATCATCTGGCGGCCTTCGAGCTTGGGCTGATGTTCAACCTGAGCCACTTCGGCGAGCTCCGTGCGGATGCGGTCCATCAGCTCCATGCCGAACTGCTGGTGAGCCATTTCACGGCCGCGGTAGCGCAGCGTGACCTTGGCCTTGTCGCCGTCATTGAGGAATCGCACCAGGGAGCGGAGCTTCGTCTGGAAGTCGTTTTCGTCCGTCACCGGGCGGAACTTCACTTCCTTGACCTGAATCACCTTCTGCTTGGCCTTGGCTTCCTGAGCCTTCTTCTGTTCCTGATAACGGAACTTGCCGTAGTCCATCAGGCGGCAGACCGGCGGCTGGGCGTTCGGCGCGATCTCAACGAGGTCAACGTCGGCGTCCTCAGCCATACGCAGGGCTTCCGCAGTGCGGACAATGCCGATCTGGGCGCCATCGACGCCGGTCAGTCGGACCTCAGGAACTCGGATCTCACCGTTGATCCGATGCTTGCGATCTTGTGCTATGACAATCTCCTAAATCGTTAGTTTTGCGGTTAGTGCGCAAAGGGCGAGCGGGCTTCGTCCTCCTGCTTGATCATCGCGATGAAGTCATCGAGCTTGATCGAGCCGAGGTCCTTGCCACCGCGGGCGCGAACCGCCACGCAACCGGCCTGCTTTTCCTTCTCGCCCACGACGAGAATGTACGGAATCTTCTGCAGGCTCAATTCGCGGATTTTATAGTTAATCTTTTCGCTGCGCAAATCAGACTGCACGCGGATGCGGGCAGCGTGAAGCTTGGCGGCGACTTCGTCGGCGTAGTCCTTCTGGGCGTCCGTGATGCAGGCAACCGCGCACTGGACCGGGGCGAGCCAGGTCGGGAAGGCGCCGGCGTATTCTTCGATCAGCATGCCGATCCAGCGTTCGAGAGAACCGAGGATGGCGCGGTGAAGCATGACGGGAACCTTGCGCGAGTTGTCTTCGGCGACGTCCTCGGCGCCGAGGCGGCCCGGCATCTGGAAGTCCACCTGGATGGTGCCACACTGCCAAGAGCGACCGAGGCAGTCCTTAAGATGATATTCGATCTTGGGACCGTAGAAGGCGCCTTCACCCTCAAGAACTTCATACTTGATGCCGAGAGCGTCAAGACTCTGCATCAGGGCATGCTCGGCCTTGTCCCAGACGGCGTCCTCACCGATGCGCATTTCGGGGCGCGTGGCGACCTTGTAGGCGATCTCGGTGAAGCCGAAGTCCTGATAGACGTCCTTGACGAGCTTCGTGAAGGCTTCGCATTCGGCGAGAATCTGGTCTTCCGTGCAGAAGATGTGGCCGTCGTCCTGGGTGAAGCCGCGAACACGCATCATGCCGGTGGCACTGGCCGAATTCGCCGAGGCGGAACGGCAGATCACGGTAGCTGCGCAGCGCGCAGTTGAAGATCTGGATGTGGCCCGGGCAGTTCATCGGCTTGAGGGCGTAGTAGCGGTTCTCGGACTCGGTCGTGAACATGTTGTCACGATACTTGGCCCAGTGACCGGAACGTTCCCAGAGCGAGCGGTCGAGAAGCTGCGGAGCCTTGACTTCGCCGTAGCCGTTGTCCTGGTAGATGCGGCGCATGTACTGCTCGATCACCTGCCAGAGGGCCCATCCCTTCGGATGCCAGAAGATCATGCCCGGGGCCTCGTCCTGGAGGTGGAAGAGGTCGAGCTCGCGGCCGAGGCGACGGTGGTCGCGCTTTTCGGCTTCCTCAAGCATCGTCAGATAGGCCTTGAGGTCGTCCTTCGTGGCCCATGCGGTGCCGTAGATGCGCTGGAGCATCTCGTTCTTGGAGTCGCCGCGCCAGTAGGCGCCGGCAACCTTCATCAGACGGTGCACCTTGAGGGCGCCCGTGGACGGCACATGGGGGCCGCGACAGAGGTCGGTGAAGTCGCCCTGACGGTAGAGCGAGATCGTTTCACCCTGCGGAATGGCTTCAATGAGTTCGGCCTTGTACTTTTCGCCGAGATCCGTGAAGAACTTCACGGCTTCGTCGCGGGACATCTCGATGCGTTCGATCTTGATGTTGCGCTTGACGAGCTCGTCCATGCGCTCCTCGATGGCCTTGAGGTCCTCGGGGGTGAACGGACGGCTGTAGGAGAAGTCGTAGTAAAAGCCGTTTTCAATGGCCGGCCCGATCGTGACCTGGGCTTCCGGGTAAAGCTCCTTCACGGCCTGCGCCATCAGATGGGCGGTCGAGTGACGGATGATTTCAACACCTTCGGCGTCGCGGCCCGTGATGATGGCGACCTGAGCGTCCTTGTCGATCACATGGGAGAGGTCGACGAGCTTGCCGTCGACGCGGCCGGCGAGAGCGGCCTTGGCCAGACCGGCACCGATGTCGGCGGCGACATCGGCAACGGTGACGGCGGCGGCGAATTCGCGCTTGGAGCCGTCCGGAAGGGTAATTGCAACCATTTTTAACCTCGTTTTCTACAGGCGAAAAAAAAGTGCGGACATGAGCCGCACTTCTTTGCCTTGGAAATTTTGTTGGACAACGTTTCGCTCACGCCCTCAATTTTTCAAAGAGAGGGTGTTGTTGTGCGAAAAGTCTGCGAAGAACACATCGTTCAACAAAATCCCAAATAAAATTCTGGTAGGCACGATTGGACTCGAACCAACGACCCCCACCATGTCAAGGTGATGCTCTAACCAACTGAGCTACGTGCCTGCCGTGTGAGAACGACATTATGCCTAAGATTTTTGAAAAAGCAAGACCGTCGAAAAATAATTTTTCGACGCTCCGCACCACAAAACTCGCAACATCCTGTCACACAACGAAAAAGGCGAGAAACCGAAATTTCTCGCCTACCGTTTTTACGGTATTTTATTTGTAACCAGGCCTCAGGAGGCCTGCAAAATCAGCAGCGGCGTGCCGACAGGACGCCCTTGAGCTCGCGAATGGTCGTGAGCGTGGACATCAGGCTCGAGGCCGAGGGAATCTCGACCGTGAAGCGCATGTGGACGTCGGTCTTCACCTTCTGGGAATTCATGCCCACGAGGTTCTGCTTGGCCTTCATGAAGATTTCCGAGATGTCCCTGATGAGGCCGGGACGGTCGGTCGCGACGACGAAGACCTCGGCGGGGAAGACGCCGTCGCCTCCCCTGCCCCAGCTCACTTCGATGAGGCGGCCGTGGTCCTGCTCGGACATGTTGCGGATGTTCGGGCAGTCGGCGCGGTGGATCGTCACGCCGCGGCCGCGGGTGACGTAGCCGACGATCTCGTCGGGCGGCACGGGATGGCAGCAGCGAGCGAGCTGCGTGAGGAGCGAGTCGACGCCCACGACGAGCACGTCGCTCTTGCCCGTGTTGCGGGACTGGCGGATGAGGACCTCCTTGCCGTATGCAAGGCAGAGTTCGTCGACGCCCTCATAGCCGAGGCGCTTGGCGAGATCCTCGAGCTTGACCGCAGTCTTGCCGAGGCGCGCAAGCTCCTTGTCGATCTTCTCGCGGCCCTGGGCGGTGAGCTCCGCAGTCTGCTGGGCGTTGAACCACTGGCGGACCTTGTTGCGGGTGCGCGGACTGGCCGCAAAGCCCTTCTCGGCGGAGAGCCAGTCGCGGGACGGCTGTCCCACCTTGGCGGCGATGATCTCGACGGTCTGGCCCGTCTCGAGCTTGGTGTTGAGCGGCACGAGCACGCCGTCGACCTTCGCGCCCTTGGTGCGGTGGCCGAGCTGCGTGTGCACGGCATAGGCGAAGTCGACGGGCGTGCCCCCGCGGGGCAACTCGACCACGCGGCCCTGCGGCGTGAGCGCATAGATGTGGTCGTCGAGCACGGCCTCGCCCTCGGGCTGGCCCTGGTTCTGCATGTCGCTGCCCCAGGCGAGCAGCTGGCGAAGCCAAGCGACGCGCTGCTCCTCGGCGCTCGTCGCGCCGTTGGAGTTGCCCGCCTCCTTGTAGCGCCAGTGCGCGGCCACGCCGAGCTCTGCGAACTCATGCATGGCGCGGGTGCGGATCTGGATCTCGAGCGGACGACCCGCCTTGTCGGTCACGACCGTGTGAAGCGACTGGTAGCCGTTGGGCTTGGGCTTGGCGATGTAATCGTCGTACTCCTTCGAAATCACGGGGAAGTTCTCGTGCACGATGGAGAGCACCTGGTAGCAGCGCTCGACCGTATCGACGATGATGCGCACGGCGCGCACGTCGAAGAGCTGGTCGAAGCGCAAGTGCTTGCGCTGCATCTTCTTCCAGATCGAATAGATGTGCTTCGGACGTCCCGAGACTTCGGCCTTGATGCCGTTCTCCTCAAGAAGTCCGCGGATGCGCAGCACGGCGCTCTGCATGAACTCGATGCGCTGCTCGCGCGATTCGTCGAGTTGCTGTGCGATCTCACGGTATTCGGACGGGCGCGTGAAACGCAGCGACAGGTCCTCGAGCTCCCACTTGAGCTGCCAGATGCCGAGGCGGTTGGCCAGCGGTGCGTAAAGGTCGAGCGTCTCGGTGCCGAACTTCTCGGCGCCCTCGCGCTTCGAGGCGGCGAACCAGCGCAGCGTCTGCAGGCGGCTCGCAAGCTTGAGAAGGACGACGCGCAGGTCCTTGCACATCGAAAGGAACATGCGGCGCATGGCCTCCACCTGATGACGCGTGTTCGCCTCCTCGTTTTCGGAACGGGCGCGGCGGGACCGAAGCTCTTTTCGATCCATTCGCCGGAATTCTGGATCACGGAAGGCACGCAGAAAAGATAGGCTGCGCTGATGAGTTCCGGATCGTCCCTGACCTCTCTGAGAATGCTTGCGATGCCGTCGGCATGCTGCATGACGTTCTCACCGGTCGGAAGGGTAAGGTCGCGATAGAGCGGCTCGACCATGCTGCGTGCAAGCGAGACGTCCACGACCAGGGCAGGCGTTTCCGACATTTCTGTTTTTTCTCCTCCAGGCGCCTCCGCAGGCCTCTTTCCCAGCAGCGGAGGGCTTCAACAGTCATGCAGGCGGACGTCCCGCGGACTTCCCGCAGAGCGCACGCCTGCATCTTCCATTTTAGAGGATCATCTGTCGGATAGGCAGACCCGGGACGCCCGACGCCTTCCGACGACGGGCGCAGGCCCCGCCTAGAACTGGTAGTCAAACGACACGCCGCCCGTCCACGAGCGCGAGCCGTCGGGCCCCGTGGAGCCGCCGACATGCAGGCCCGCCACGCTGTCGCGCAGACGCACCTTGAGGGCGGCGTCGCCGAAGATCTCGCCTCGAGTCAGGTCGTCGTGCCCGATGCTTGAGGAGGTGCCTCCCGCGCTCACCGTCTGCCTGACCTCAAGGTCGCCCGCGCGCACGCGTCCCCCGAGCGTGACGTCGGCCTTGATCCAGGACGAGGACGCCGGACGGAAGAGCCTGTGCCAGCCCGCCTGCAGCTGCAGCGTGCCCACCCACCTGCTCTCCTCCTCCACGTCCATGACACGCTCGCCGTCAAAGGCGATCCCATATGTCGACTTAAGATAATTCGTCAGGGAGACGGCGCCCGTGAAGTTGACGTCCTTGTAGCCGCCCCAGTCGGGATAGAAGCTTCCCGCGACGCCCGCCGTCAGGGCCCGGCGGGACGGATCGCCCGTGGTGAGCATGTCGCCCGTCGAGATGACGCGGACCTTGTCGTTGGCGCCCGAGAACATCCCGTAGCCCGTCACCGCAAACCTGTTGCTTGATTCGCCGTAGTAGACGGCCAGGGAAGCGATGTTCGACTCCTGACTGACGTCGAAGACATCGAAGGAGCTTCCGACGTCCGCGTCGGCATAGGAGACGACCAGCCCGCCGAATCTGTTGAGGTGCCTGAGATGCACCTCGAGGTCAAGCCCCGTCACGTCCCTCGACCACTCGGCAAATCCTCCTGTACTGCCATCGGCGCTCTTGAAGCGCCCCCTGCTCGAGCCTGTTCTCGCGGACACCCTGACGGCCTGGTCGTCCTCGAAGGCGACTGCAGCCCTTGACGTGAGCTCGACGACGTTCTCCGCCGTCCTGATCATCTCCGTCGAAGTGCCCGCCCCCACCATCAGTTCGGTCATCCAGTTGATGGTCTTGCCGAATTCACTCGGGCTCTGCCTCCTGAGGAACTCCTTGCGCAGCGCCTTGGGCGCATCGGCCTTCATGGCTTCGACGCCCAGTGCGTTCACTACCTCCTCAAGCGGCCCCTCGTAGCGCCACCCCCGCTCAACGACCCTCCAGCCGCCTTCCGTCTGCTCGAACGTCATCGAGCACACCTGCCCATCCTTGGTCAGAAAACCCTCAAGGTGCTCCACGCCCGTGACCTCCGATCCCTCGACCACCTTAAAGACGAGGCGTTCTTCCACAGGCACTTCCTGCGCCTCGTCGTCCGCCTCAAACTCTTCAGGTTCGCGCAGATCGTCCATGCCGTCCGTGATGATGAAGACGGCCCCCTTCTCAAAGACGGCCTTCGTCCCCATGCCGAACGTGATCGCCCCCTCGTCCTCGGCGAGTCCCATGAACCACGACTTGTTGATCACGACGCCCGCCGACGGTCCCAGATGAAAGTTGGCATTCGTCTTTTCGGAACCCTCGGCGCCGAAGCTCATCTTCACATCAGGCGTGACGTGGAGATGCCCGGCAATGACAAGCACGTCCTGAGGGTTCCTGTCCACCGTTTCAAGCGCGGCGCGCCCGCCGTTTGCGAACGCATGCACAAGCTTCGCTCCCGCCTTGAACTGACCGTCCGAATAATCAGCCTGATTCTCGTCGGAAAGCAGACGAAATCCACCCAGATCACCGAGGTCTTCGTCGGGATTTTCGTTGCCAGAGCCGCCGTCCTGACCATCATCCTCAGGCAGGTTCGACGTGTCCATCACGATGGTCGTTGTGCCGCCCGAAGCCAGCACGTTCACGGGACCCTTGCCGGCGGGAAGGACCAGCGAGACGCCCGTGAGGGCGTTCGAGACGCCGAAGCCCTGAAGCCTGAAGGTCGTTTGCTGCTCTACACGAGGGGCGATCAGGACGTTGTTGAAGCCCGCCGTGATCGTTACGGGCTTGACGCCCGTCACAAGAACTTCGCGTGTGTCCTCATCCGGAACGAAGACGGTATGCCCGAAAGGATCGAGCTCGATTTCAATGCTCTCCTGCGCCATTGCGGGGGCGCCAAAAGTAGCGGCGACGGCAGCGGAAAGGAGCGAGATACGGACAGCGTTGAGGCCCAGAGAAGGGACGATGGGAGTGCTGGCTTTCATGAGGGAGCATCCTTAAGGTTGCGTTGTCGGGCTTCGTTCCGCTCGTACGGACATATAGGAAAAACAAACGGCAAACCCCAAGGCTTCATTCCCGAAACGATTGTGGCACACGCGTTTCCATCATACACGCAGTATCAATACCACTTATCATATCGGTACTCATGCGAAACTCACCACATAGCGTATCGCACTCCCTGCACAATTTCCACAAAAACCAGTATTTACCCTCTCTTCTAGCAAAAAAAGGCGCCGCCTCCAAAACAGGAGGACGGCGCCGTGAATGGTCGTCGCGACAGGCGGACGGAGCGTCCGCCGCGACCCGGACAGGTTCAGCCGATCAGTTCTTGAGGGAGTGGATCGGCGCGGGGATGCGGCCGCCGAGCTTCACGAAGCCCGTCGAGTCGCCGCCGGGCACGCGGATGATCGCAGCTTCGCCGAGCAGGCCGCCGAAGACGGCCTTTTCGCCGACGCCCTTGCCGGGCACGGGAATGATGCGCACGGCGGTGGTCTTGGAGTTGATCATGCCGATGGCCATTTCGTCGGCGATCATGCCGGAGATCGTGGCCGCGGACGTGTCGCCGGGGATGGCGATCATGTCGAGACCGACGGAGCAGACGCTCGTCATCGCCTCAAGCTTCTCCATCGTGAGGGCGCCGCTGCGGGCCGCGGCCTCGATGGCGCTGTCCTCGGAGACGGGGATGAAGGCGCCCGAAAGGCCGCCCACATGCGAGGAGGCGAAGACGCCGCCCTTCTTCACGGCGTCGTTGAGCATGGCCAGAATGGCCGTCGTGCCGGGAGCGCCGATCGAGGAGAGGCCCATCGTCTGGAAGATCTCGCCCACGCTGTCGCCCACGGCGGGCGTCGGCGCCAGGGAGAGGTCGGCCACGCCGAACGGCAGGTTCAGGCGCTGGGCGACCTCGTTGCCGATGATCTCGCCCACGCGGGTGACCTTGTAGGCCGTGTGCTTGATGACCTCGGCGGCGTCCGTGATCGTGAGATAGTCGCCCTTGGCCTCGAAGGCGCGGTCAAGCGCCTTCTTGACGACGCCTGGACCCGAGACGCCCACGTTGATCACGACGTCGGGCTCGCCCACGCCGAGGTAGGCGCCCGCCATGAACGGCACGTCCTGCGGAATGTTGCAGAAGACGACGAGCTTGGCGCAGCCGATGGCGTCACGGTCGGCCGTGGCCGCGGCCACGTCGAGGATGCGCTCGCCCATGAGCTTCACGGCGTCCATGTTGATGCCGGCCTTGGTCGAGCCCACGTTGATCGAGGAACAGATGCGGTCCGTGGTGGCAAGGGCCTCCGGAAGCGCGTCGATGAGGTTGCGTTCTCCGGGCGTCATGCCCTTTTCAACGAGCGCACCGAAGCCGCCGATGAAGTCGACGCCCACGTCCTTGGCGCAGTCGTCGAGCACGCGGCACGCCTCGACCATCTGGTCGCGCGTGAAGCCCGCGCAGACGGTGGCCATCGGGCTCACCGAAATTCGCTTGTTGACGACGGGAATGCCGTAGCGGTCGCCGACGATGTCGCAGGTTTCAACGAGCTTCTCGGCGTTCCTGAGGATCTTGCTGCGGACCTTGTAGGCGAACGTGTCGAAGTCGGGAGCCGCGCAGTCGAAGAGCGAGATGCCCATCGTGACGGTTCTGACATCGAGGTGTTCAGAACGAAGCATGGACAAAGTCGCAAGGACTTCAGAATCAGTCAACATGTTTTAGCTTTCCTTTCGTCTCAAACCACACGGACGCGGTGAATGGCTTCGAAGATGGCGGCGTGCTGCATGGAGAGCCTCAGCCCCATGCGCTTGGCGCGCTCGCCCATGATGCGGTGCAGGGAGCGGGTGTCGACCTGCTCGGGGATGACGACCTCGAAGACCTGAAGGCTCTGGTCGTCCTCGATGCGGAAGGCCTTGAGGCCCTCGACGTTGATGCGCTGTTCCGCGAAGATGCGGGCGAAGGTGGCGATGATGTCGTTGCGGTCGTGGCCCCAGATGCTGACGATGAAGGGCTCGCCTGCGGCGGCCTTGCCTTCGGCCGTCTCCACGTCGCGGATCGAAACCGTCAGATGAAATTTCTTCGCATCGTAGGCGGTCTGGATCTCCAGCCGGATGTTCTTGTTTTCAATGTCCTCGGGCTTGTTCACGAGGTACACGGCCGTGAACTGATCCCTGAGGGTCGTCTGAGTCATCTGCTCGATGTTGCAGCCGAGTCTTGTCAGCGTCTCCGCCGTCGCGGCCACGATGCCGGGCTCGTCGAGCCCGATGATCGAGACGAGTATGTCCTTCGTTTTCATGAGCGATTCGCCTCCAATTTTGGGGTACTGAATCCATCTTAACGAAGTTGGCGCAGCTTGAGCCGCTTAAACGCGGCTTGTGTGGTTTGGATTGACTGAAATAAGAGTTCATCCTTAGTGACGCCGCGAAGCCGGGCGGCAAGCGAAGCCGTCTGGGCGACGTCGGCGGGCTCCGACCTCAGGTCTCCGGAGTCCCTTCGGGCCGACGAGGGCATGTCGGGCGCATCGCTCTCGAGCACGAAGGCGTCCGCAGGCACCTCGGCGAGATGCCGCCTGATCCTCAGGCTCCCCTCGTAGGTGGCGGCGCCGCCGAACCCGAGCTTGAGGCCGAGCGCAAGGAAGGCGTCCCGCTCGGCATCCGAGCCGTTGAACGCATGGACGACGCCCGTGACGCGGATGCACCTCAGATGGTAGAGAAGCCTCGAGGCGCTCTTTCGCACGTGAATGGAGCACGGCAGGTCGAGGCGGGCCGCAATCCTGAGTTGCTCCCTGAAGAAGTGCTCCTGACGTGCGTCGATCGTCATGACGAGCCCCTCAAGTCCGATCTCGCCGATCCCGATGAAGTGCGGATCGGCCATCGATGCCTCGGCGAGTGCCGAGAGCCTCTCGAGGTCTTCCTCATGCGCCTTGGGAACGAGGAGCGGATGAATGCCGAGCATGTAGGCAAGCCCGTGCTCACGGGCGACACAGGCGGTCCTCTCCCAGTCGTCGGAGCCGCCCGCACACACCACCATGTCCGCAACGCCTGCAGCGCGGGCGCGCGCGACCACCTCCGCAAGATCGGCCTCGAAGGCCGGCGCCTGCAGATGGCAGTGCGTGTCGACGAGTCCCTGCAAGGTCAGGCCTCCTTGATGACGCCCGCGTCGAGCCTGAGGATGCGGTCGCAGCGGGCCGCAAGTCCTTCGTCGTGCGTGACGATCACGATGGCCGTGCCCTCGTCGCGCGCGAGCTTGAGGAAGATGTCGAAGACGCCCTGGGCGGTCGTCTTGTCAAGGTTGCCCGTCGGCTCGTCGGCGAGAATGCAGACGGGCTTCGTGACGATGGCGCGTGCAATGGCGACGCGCTGGCGCTCGCCGCCCGAGAGCTGCGAGGGCAGGTGCTGCAGGCGGTGGCCGAGACCCACGGCCTCGAGCATCCTGCGGGCCTCCTCTCTCGAGGCCTCCTGATCCTCCCTGCGGATCCAGAGCGGCATCGCGACGTTGTCGAGCGCCGTGAACTCGGGAAGGAGGTGGTGAAACTGGTAGACGAAGCCGAGCGAGCGGTTGCGAAGCTCGCCGAGCGCCTTCTGGGAAAGCCCCGAGAGGCTCGTGCCCGCCACGCGAACCTCTCCCGAATCGATCGTGTCGAGCCCGCCCACGGCGTGCAGCAGGGTCGACTTGCCCGAGCCCGACGAGCCGAGGATCGCGACGGTCTCCCCGCGGGCCACGCTGAAGGTGACGTCGGAGAGGACGGGGACGGGATGGTCGCCGTCGTGATAGACCTTGACGAGGCCCGAGACCTCGACGGCAAGTTCCTTATTCATAGCGAAGTGCCTCCGCAGGCTGGGTGCGGGCCGCGCGCCAGCTCGGATAGAGCGTGGCCGCGAGGCTCAGCAGGAAGGAGAAGAGCGCGATCGGAATAATGTCGGACATCCTCGGATCGGACGGCATGTCGGAGATGAAGTAGATCGACTTCGGGAGGAACTCGACATTGAAGATCCCCTCGATCGTGCTCACGATCGCGCCGACGTTCTCGGCGACGAGCAGGCCCGATGCGACGCCGAAGGCCACGCCGACGATGCCGACGATCGTGCCCTGGATGACGAAGATGCGCATGATCGCGCCCTCGCTCGCACCGAGCGTCCTGAGGATGGCGATGTCGGCCTGCTTCTCCTTGACGGTCATCACGAGCGAGGAGACGAGCCCGAAGGCGCCCACGAGGACGATCAGGAAGAGAATGATGCCCATCATGCGCTTCTCGACCTGAACGGCCGCGAACCAGGTGCGGTTCTGCCTCGACCAGTCGGAGGCGTAGGCGCCGGGCGGCAGCGTCCTGACGAGCGAGCGGGCGACGGCGGGCGCAAGATCCATGTCGGTGACGCGCACGCGAAGACCCTGGGGGCCGCCCGTGCGGAAGAGCGCGGCGGCGTCCTGCATATTGACGAGCACCATCGTGCTGTCATATTCATAGTGGCCCGAAGACAGATAGCCGAGCACCGTGAACTGCTTCATGCGGGGCACGAGGCCCGCAGGCGTGACGCTGCCCTGCGGCACCATCATCGAGACGCGGTCGCCGGGGCGCACGCGCAGCGCATGGGCGAGGTCGCGTCCGAGCAGGATGCCGAAGCTGCCGGGCTTGAGGACGTCGAGCGATTCGACGCGCTCAAGGTGCTGCGAGATGTCGCTCACGCCGGGTTCCGTCTCGGGATCGATGCCCTTGACCATCGCGCCGCGAACGACGCTGCCCGAGTTGAGCAGGCCCTGGCCCTGCACGTAGGGCGCGGCCGCAACTACCTCGGGATTCTTCATGACGTCGGCGGCGACGCTCTTCCAGTCGGTCATGGGACCCGTGCCGTTCGTGATCTCGATGTGCGGAATGACGCCGAGCATGCGGTCGCGT
>OGMV01000619.1_pt1 | contig 16048 bp, 11 predicted proteins | sample 1573341 | NCBI WGS metagenome assembly OGMV01 (sample SAMEA2581994, study PRJEB24529) | metagenome | biome: Human gut stool | place: China | collected 2011 | reverse complement strand
CTGCGGCCGCACGCCTGTGCGCCACGCTCGCCCGCGCGGCCGGCGTGCGCGGCATGTGCGGCGGTCAGGCCCTTGACCTCGCGATGGTGGGAGGGCATCCCGGCGAGGCTGAACTCCTGCGCATGCAGGCGATGAAGACCGGCGCCCTCATTCAGGCCGCCGTCCTCTGCGGCGCTCAGGCGGGCGACTGGGACAGGCTCGGCGACGGCGCCAGGGGAGGCCTTGCGGCCTATGCAGACGCGCTCGGCGTGGCCTTTCAGGTGGTCGACGACATTCTCGACTGCACGCAGGACACGGCCACCCTCGGCAAGACCGCCGGCAAGGACGAGAAGGACGACAAGCCCACCTGGGTGTCGCTCCTCGGGCTCGAGGGTGCACGCACGCGCGCCCGAGAGCTGCATGACCGCGCCAATGCCGCGCTTGCGCTCGTCTCGGCCGATCCCGCCGTTCCCGAAGGCGCGGTCGACCGTCTTGCACAGATCGCCGACTACGTGATCGCGCGCTCGCACTAAAATGACCCAACTTCACATATAGGCCGCCCTCAAGTGACTCAGCTAACGCTTCTCGACTCCATCAGCTCGCCTGCGGACCTGCGCAGGCTCGACGTGCACCAGCTCCCGCAGCTCGCTCAGGAGCTCCGCGCGTTCATGGTCGAGTCCGTCTCGAAGACGGGCGGCCATCTTTCGAGCTCGCTTGGCGCGACGGAGCTCGCCATCGCGATTCACACGGCGTTCAACACGCCCGAGGACCGCGTCATCTGGGACGTCGGCCATCAGGCCTACGCCCACAAGATCCTGACGGGACGCCGCGAGGGCATGGCCACGCTGAGAAAGCACCACGGCCTCTCGGGCTTCCCGAAGCGCACGGAGTCTCCCTACGACGCCTTTGGCACCGCGCACTCCTCCACCTCGATCTCGGCCGCACTCGGCATGGCCATTGCGGCCCGCCTTGAGGACAAGACCGACCGCTGGCACATCGCTGTGATCGGCGACGGCGCGCTGACGGGCGGCATGGCGCTCGAAGCCCTGAACGATGCGGGCGTCTGGAAGGAAGGCGTCAGGCTTCTCGTCATCCTCAACGACAACGACTGCTCGATCTCGCCGCCTGCGGGCGCGCTCTCGAATCATCTCGCGAAGATCGTCTCGACGCGCGCCTACACGTGCGCGCGCGAAATCTCCAAGCGTGTCCTCAAGCCCGTGCCCGGACTCTGGGACATCGCCAAGCGTATGGAGAAGCAGGCGATCAACTTCGTGAGTCCGCCCTCGGGCATCTTCTCGAGCTTCGACCTCAACTACTACGGTCCCGTCGACGGCCACGACGTCGTCGGACTCGTCGAGGTGCTCAAGAACCTGCGCAGGCTCAACTGCCCGTGCGTGCTGCACGTCGCGACCCAGAAGGGCAAGGGCTACGAGCCTGCTGAAATGGATCCGACGGCCTACCACGGCGTGGGCGTCTTTGATCCGCTTCTCGGCCTTCCCGAAAAGAAGCCGGGCAGACCGACCTACACCGAAGTCTTCGGGCGCTGGCTCTGCGACACGGCCGCCGCCGACAAGCGCCTCTACGGCATAACGCCCGCCATGCGCGAGGGCTCGGGACTCGTCGAGTTCGCGCGCCGCTATCCCGAGCGCTATCGCGACGTCGCCATCGCCGAGCAGCATGCGGTCACCTATGCTGCCGGCCTTGCCTGCGAGGGCATCAAGCCCGTCGTGGCGATCTACTCGACTTTCCTGCAGCGTGCGATCGACCAGGTCATTCATGACGTGGCGCTCCAGAACCTGCCCGTCGTCTTCGCAATCGACCGAGGCGGTCTGGTGGGCGCCGACGGCGCGACGCACCACGGCTTCTTCGACATTTCGCTTCTTCGCACGATTCCGAACATGACGGTGATGACGCCCTCCGACGAGAACGAGTGCCGCCTCATGCTCAACACGGCCTACTCGATGAACACGCCCGCCTCCGTCCGCTATCCGCGCGGCCGCGGCCCAGGCGTCGAGGTGACGGCCGGGGGCGGGACGATTCCCGTCGGCCGCTCGCGCACCCTGCGAAAGGGCAGTCGCGTGGCCTTCCTCGGCTTCGGCAGCATGACGAACGTGCTCGCTCCTGTTGCCGAAAAGCTCGACGGCACGCTCATCGACATGCGCTTCGTCAAGCCGATCGACGAGGAGGCCGTGCTTGAGGCCGCGCGTACGCACGATATGATCGTTTGTGCCGAAGAGGGCATGCTCATGGGAGGCGCCTGCAACGCCGTTCTCGAGGTGCTTGCCGACAACGGAGTCGTCAGGCCCGTGATGCGCTTCGGCCTGCCCGACGAGTTCATCGAACAGGGCACGCAGGCCGAGCTTCTTGAGGACGTCGGCCTCACGTCCGAGGCGATCGAGTCGAAGGTCGCCGAGAGGATTGCAAAGCTCGGCATCTGAGCCCTTTCCAAAGCTGAAGAACAAAGAGGACGACCGAACGGGCGTCCTCTTTGTTCTTGAAGCGCAGGACGTCGTCCTGTAGCCTTTCGTTACGCGCGGAAGTTCGTGAAGTTGAGCGGAACTTCCTTCACTTCGGTCTTGAGAAGCGCGATGGCCTCCTGAAGGGCGTCGCGCTTGGCGCCCGAGACGCGCACGATGTCGCCCTGAATGGCGGCCGTGAGCTTGAGGGCCTTGGCGTTCTTGATGATGCCCTGAATGGTCTTGCCGAGTTCCTTCGTGACGCCTTCCTTCACGACGATGGTCTGCTTGAGGCAGTCGCCGCCGATCTTTTCGGGGGCCTTCGTCTCATCAAGGAAGCGCACGTCGATGCCGCGCTTGGCAAGCTTGCCGATGAGCACGTCGCGGACCTGACGGAGCTGGAAGTCGCTTTCGGCGACGAGGTAGAGTTCGAGGTCCTTCTGCTCGACAGAAGCCTTGGTGCCGCGGAAGTCGTAGCGGGTGCCGATTTCCTTCTGGGCCTGATCGACTGCGTTGCGAAGCTCGACGGCGTCGGCCTTGACTTCAACGTCAAAAGAGGGCATTTGAGTCTCCAAAAGTGTGGGCCGCGGAGCGGCCGTTGCGGGATCCGACGTTTCTACCGCATCCCGCCCCGCCTGTCAAGGCGGGATGGGACAAACCACGGGCGCGGGTGCATCTTGCGTGGGCGTGGAGCAGACCCTGCCTATAATCAAGTCAGAACTAACAACAAGGGGCGGCTCGCGACAGCCGTCAAAACGCCATGATTTCAAGCATCCAAGCCCACAGGCCGCTCGACGGCCTCACCACCTTCGGGACGCGTTCCGAAGCGGACCACTATGCCGAGGCAGGCTCTCTCGACGAGCTTGAGGCTCATCTTGCTGAAGCGAACGCCAACGGTCTGCCCGTGCACTTTCTCGGCGCGGGCGCCAATACGATCGCGATGAGCCGCGTGCCGGGCATGACGATCCGCATCACGATCAAGGGCGTGGAGATGTCCGCCGCTCCCAACGGCGATGTGCTCGTCAAGTGCGGCGCGGGCGAGGTCTTCGACGACATCGTGGCGCGCACCCTCAAGGCGGGCATCGGCGGTCTTGAGAACCTCTCCGCCATTCCGGGCACGGTGGGCGGAGCCGTCGTGCAGAACATCGGCGCCTACGGCGTCGAGCTCGCTGAGCGCCTTTCCTCCGTCACGGTCTACGACCGCGCTGAAAAGGTCGTGCGCGTCCTCACCGTCGAGGAGTGCGACTTCAGCTACCGCCACAGTATCATGAAGACCGAGGCAGGCCGCAACTTCGTGGTGCTCTCCGCAACGCTGCGTCTTCCCGCCGTCTGGACGCCCGTGCTGGGCTACAAGGACCTCGAGGCCGAGATTGAGGCCCGGGGCCTCACGGCCGAAACCGTGACCGCGCCCGTCATGAGTGAGATCGTGCGGGCCGTGCGCGCCCGCAAGCTGCCCGATCCCGCAGTGATCGGGAACGCAGGCTCCTTCTTCACGAACCCGATCGTCACGAAGGTTCACTGGCACGAGCTCCTCACCAAGCATCCGAGCCTCGTCTACTACAGGCTCGGAGGCGGTCGCATGAAGCTCGCCGCCGCCTGGCTCATCGAGGCCGCAGGCTTCAAGGGCTCGGCCGAAGGTCCTGCTGGCGTCTACGAGCACCATGCGCTCATCATCGTCAACCGAGGCGGCGCCACGGGCGAGGACGTCATGGCGCTCGCTGAAAGGATTCAGAAGCGCGTCTTCGAGCTCTTCGGCGTGAAGCTCGAGATGGAGCCCGTGCGTCTGGGCTGAAGCTTGATCCGAGTCTTTTCGTGATCAATGATCATGCAAAAGGTCCGCCTGCGGACACGTTCAGCAAGCGGCTCTTTTGCTTTCCTGTCTTTGTTCGGAGCCTCCTCGATACGAAGTGAAATAGCGCACGGTTACAACCCTGACATTTCGTTTCCACCTTTAATTTCGCATGAATACAAAATGTATGATTTGAGGGAGGATTTGCAGGCATGCCTTTCAACAGTCCTGCGGCCGCAGTCGGCTGCTATTCGACAGGCGAGGAGATCGCCAATTCGGTGACGCACGGCGTCGCTGCGCTGCTGAGCATTGCGGGGCTCGTCGTGATGCTCAGCATGATGCCCGTCACGGCGGGCGCCGCCACGATCACGGCCGCCGCAGTGTTCGGCGCGTCGATGATCTTTCTCTACACGGCTTCGACGCTCTACCATGCCATCCCGAACCTCCGCGTCAAGCGCATTCTGCAGGTGCTTGACCATTCGGCGATCTATGTCATGATCGCGGGTTCGTACACTCCGTTCTGTCTCGTCACGCTCAAGGGGACGACGGGCACGATGCTCTGCATTGCGGTCTGGTCGATCGCGCTCGCAGGCATCATCCTGCAGCCCGTACTCATGAAGAGGGCCGAGTGGCTCAACTGCCTGCTTTATCTGCTTCTCGGCTGGTGCGTCGTGTTGGTTTTCGAGCCGCTCATGGCGGCCCTGCCCTCTGCGGGCATATGGCTTCTGGCAGCAGGCGGCGTCGTTTACTCGCTCGGCGTCATTTTCTATCTCTGGGAGCGGATCCCGTACAACCACGCCATCTGGCATCTCTTCGTGCTGGGCGGTACTGCGCTCCAGTTCTTCTCGGTTCTCTTCTACGTGCTTCCCGCGGGCGCCGCCTGAGTAGCCGCAGGGAGAGGGACGAAAAAAAACGCACCCCGCGAGGAGGTGCGTTTTTTTTGTCAGGATCCGACGTTCCGATTAGGCCATGGCCTTGATGGAAGCGGAGAGACGGCTCTTGTGGCGAGCAGCGGCGTTCGTGTGGAGAACGCCCTTGCGAGCCATGGAGTCGATCACGGATTCAGCCTTCTTGAAGGCTTCCTGAGCGGCGGCCTTGTCGCCGGCGACGATGAGCTTGCGCACGGCCTTGATGGCGGTGCGGAACTGGCTGCGCTGAGCCGAGAGGTGCATGTTGCGCACAACCATCTGGCGGGCGCGCTTGCGAGCTTGCTTGGTATTGGCCATTTTTTTAAATTCCTTGCCTGTAAATTAAACAGTTGGCGTCCAGAGCATCCCGATGGGATGCCTGATCCCGGTGTTCCCGTGGTGCGCATCATGCGCTGTCCGGACGCCGCTGCATAACCTCCGCTTGAGGCGGGGAAAGTGCATCGCGGTTGCGCGAGACACCAAAGATTTCGTGAATTCCCAGAGCCTTGCGCAACACTTCCGTCCTTCGTCCGTCTGAGGTTGGGGCATCAGTCGGCCTGTCAGAACGGAGGCTTTGAATTGCGTGACTCCGAAAAGCCCTCAACTATATCAAATTTCCAAGCCGAGGGCGCGTTTTCTAGTAGAATTTTTTGCGATTTTCCAATTTCCGACGGGATGACACATGTCGCTCTTGAAGTCTGCTCTTACTGTTTCAGGCCTGACTCTGGTGAGCCGCGTCACGGGCGTGATCCGCGACATGCTCATCGCGCGCTTCTTCGGCGCCTCGGCCGAGACCGACGCGTTCTACGTTGCCTTCAGGCTTCCGAACATGCTGCGCCGCCTCTTTGCGGAGGGAGCCTTCCAGCAGGCCTTCGTTCCGATGCTCGCCGACGTGAAGGAGAGAAGCGAGGGCGAGGCGGGCACCTTCATCGACCACGTCTTCACCGTGCTCGCGCTTTCGGTCTTCGCCGCGAGCATCCTCGGCGTCGTGGCGGCGCCGCTGTTCGTTTGGGCGATCGCGAGCGGTCTTGCGTCGGACCCCGAGGCCTTCGACCTCGCGAGCGCGCTCACCCGCTTCATGTTCCCCTACATCGCCTTCATGGCGCTCACGGCGCTTGCCGCTTCCGTCCTCAACACCTGGAAGCGCTTTGCGGTGCCGGCGGTGACGCCCGTTCTCCTCAACCTCTCCTTCATCGGCTGCACGGTGCTTCTCGCGCCCCGCATGGCCGAGCCCATCTGGGCGCTTGCCGTGGCGGTGATCCTGGGCGGCGTACTGCAGCTCGGCACCCAGTATCTGGCGCTTTGCAGGCTCGGGATCCGGGTGCGTCCCCGCGGGCTTCGGGACAGTCTGGCCGACGGTGACGTCAGGCGCGTCCTCAAGCTCATGGTGCCCGCGCTTTTCGGCGTGGGCGTCGCACAGCTTTCGATTCTCATCAACACGAACATCGCCTCCCATCTCGGCAAGGGCGCGGTCACCTGGCTCAACTACGCCGACCGCCTGATGGAGTTCCCGACGGCGCTTCTGGGCGTTGCGCTCGGCACCGTGCTCCTCCCCGGTCTCTCGAGCGCCTATGCGAAGTGCGACACCTCGCGCTACAACTCGCTCCTCGACAGGGGACTGAGGCTCGTCGTCCTCGTCGCCGTGCCCGCGGCCGTCGGCCTCTGGCTCACGAGCGAGGCACTCGTCTCCTTCCTCTTCCAAGGCAGAAGCTTCACGCCCGACGACGTGAGCCAGACCGCACTCGCTGTCGTGGGGTATTCGGTCGGCCTCATCGGGCTCATTGCGCTCAAGATCGTTGCTCCCGCCTTCTACGCCCGCAAGGACATCCGTACGCCCGTCAAGACCGCCTTCTGGAGCCTTGTGGTCGTGCAGCTCGTCAACCTGGTCTCCGTGCCGCTCTTCTCGCATGCGGGGCTCGCCCTTTCGGTCGGCGTCGGCAGCGTCTTCAATGCGGGTACGCTTCTGATCATCCTGATGCGCCGCGGCATCTACACGCCGCTTCCCGGGTGGTCGAAGGCGGTGCTTCGCATCGCGCTCGCCACTCTCCTCATGGGTGCGGGTCTCTGGTACGGGCAGACCTTCGTCTCCTGGACCACGATGCCGTGGCTCATGCGCGCGGGCGGCGTGCTCGCCATGGTGGCGGCCGCAGCCGTCGCCTACTTCGCCGTCATGTTCGCCTGCGGCTGGCGCCTCTCCGACCTGCGTCCCGGACGCGGAGACGACTGAGGGTCGAAATCAGGAACATTGAAAAAGGAAAAGGCGCGGACAGCAGATCCGCGCCTTTTCCTTTTTGAAGTCCGTCCGTTCGGGAGTCAGGACCTTATTTGACGTCCTCTTCCTCAGTCTCTTCCTCGACCGCTTCTTAATCCTCTTCGTCCTCGCCGAGGGTGTCGATCTCGTCGAAGGTGAGGAAGGGCATGCGGGCGGGCCAGCCGATGAGTTCGTCCTCGCTCATGGCGTCGAGAGCCGCGGGGCCGAGGCGGGCCGTGTTGACGGCGTAGTTGAGCTTCGCGTACACGTGCACGAGGTCGTGGTTGAGCACTTCGAGCGCGTCTTCCTGATCGCCGTTTTCAACCTTCTGGAGCGCGTCCTGAAGCGCTTCGGAGGCATCGTTCAAGGTGGCCTGCAGCCATTCGAGTTCAATGTCCATGTGGTCCTCTTTTTTCTTTTCAACATGCGGCCGCACGGGCGGACGCACCAAAGGGAATTGTAAATCTCCTCAATGGATCAGGCAAAGCCCCTGATTGTTGAAGAGTTGTCGAAAAAAAAGGAGCCGTCCTCCCTGAGGGAGGACCGGCTCCTGAAAACGTGCGGACGCGGGCCTTTCGGCCTGTTTCGGCGTTAGTACTCGAACGTGCCCTTCACGAGGATTTCACCGTCGCGCATCATTTCGCGGCCGCGGGCGAAGACGCCCTTGAGCTCGAAGTCCTCGGTGAAGAGGCAGGCGTTGGCGCAGGCGCCCGTCTCGATGACGCCGTGGCCCTTGATGCCGAGGGCGCCGGCGACGTTCGAGGTCGTGAACGTGAGGGCCTGTTCGATCGGCATGTTGTGATCGCGGATGAGACGGATGGTTTCCTTGAGGTTTCCGTCCACGCCGCCCACGCCGAGGCCGACCATTTCGCCCTTGTCGTTGAAGCGGGGCACGGAACCGTGACCGTCGGTCGAGAGCGTGATGTGCGTCGGGTCGACGCCCGCGGCGATCGCCTCGACGACGGCTTGGGCAGGATGGTCGAAGCAGCAGGAGGCGCCCGTCGTGATGTCGATCCAGCCGCCCTTGAGGGCGAACTGGACGGCGGAGTCGAAGACGTGGCGGATGCGGCCGCAGTGGGTCGGGCGGATGTGCTTGACCGGGAAGCCGCGCGAGACGATTTCCTCATACATCGCGAAGGCGCCGGGAATGTTGCCGTTGTGGATGTGGAGGAAGCCGATCTTGCCTGCGAGCATGGCGCCGACGCGGATGTCGGCGAGCATGGAGAGGACCGTCTGGACGTCGGGGAAGCTCGAGCGGTGGTCGCCGAGGGCGATCTTCACGCCGAGGACTTCGGGAATGAAGAAGAGGTCGTTGCCGATGGAGTCGGTGAGAAGCGTCGGCGGGCAGCGGTAGTTGGACGTGTACATCCAGGCGGAGACGCCTTCGGTCTGAAGGGCGCGGACCTTGGCGAGAAGGTTCGGGATGGAGCGCGTCGTGTAGTCGGTGCCGGAGACGCCGACGACGTCGGTCGTGCCGCAGGCGACGAGTTCGGAGAGCACGAGCTCGGGCGTGCGGGTGGCGGGACCGCCTTCACCGCCGCCGCCCGTGACGTGGATGTGCTGGTCGAAGAAGCCCGGGGTCATGATCATGCCGCCGGCTTCGACCGTCTGCAGGTCGGGGAGGTTGGGGGCGAGGTCCTTGCCGACGGCGAGGATGCGTTCATTGGCCATGAGCACGTCGACCACGCCGAGGTCCTTGGGCGCGAAGACGCGTGCGTTCTTTATGAGAATAGCCATTTCAGTTTCTCCTTTGGTGAAGGCCGTGTTCCGTGGTTAGAGGAAGGCGGCGGAGGCGGCGACGTTGACGATCAGCGCGAGAAGCATGACCGGAATCGTGCGCCTGATGATTTCGAAGGGCGTGAGGCCCGCAATGCCGGCGACGGCGATGATCACGCCTGCGATCGGGCACATCGTGCGGGCGATGCCGGCGGAGAGCTGGACGGGCACGACGAGCACGGCGGTGTTGATGCCCACGCTGGCGGCGGCTTCGGGAAGCAACGGCGAGAAGGCGAAGAAGGCGGCGTTGCCAGAGCCCGTCACGATCGTGGCGACGACCATGATGCCGAGCATGATGAAGAGCATCACCCAGACGCCGGCGCTTTCCATGGCAGCTGCGGCCTGAATCATCGTGGTGATGCCGCCCATCTTGTTCATGCCAAGCGCGAAGAGTTCGGCGCAGCAGATGAGGGCCACGGTGGAGGTGAAGACCTTGCCCATGCCTTCAAAGACGGCGCTCGTGCTCTTACAGCATTCCTTGAAGTCGAAGTGCGTGATCAGGTCGACGAAGAAGGCGATCAGGATGGAGACCAGAATGCCGGTCTGCAGGGAAAGCTTGATGCCGTCGTAGACCATCGGCGAGAAGACGATGAGGAGAACGAGCGGGAGCATCGGCAGAAGCGCGTAGTGCACGGGGCCCGCGCCTTCGAAGGCCTTCTCGAGGTCCTTCTGGTCGGCTTTGACGGGAGCGCCGTCGGCGACGCCGCGGGCAGCGTCGCGCTGGTCGAACCAGCGCTGGACAAAGAAGTGGCCGATGGCGACCGTGGCGATCACGCAGACGGCAACGGGAATCTGGCTCTGGACGAAGTAGGTGACGACGTCGGTCGACATCAGGTCGGCGGCACGCATGGCGTTCGAGGACGAGGGACCGAGGTCAAGGCAGCAGGTCGAGCCGATCACGGCGGCGGCCGAGGCGCGGGAGACGCCGAGCGCGACGAGGAGCGGATAAACGCTGGCCATCAGAAGAAGACCGAGGCCCACGGCGGAGTTGATGAAGAGCGCCATGAACTGGCCCACCACGTAGGTGATGGCGAGCAGCACGTACGGGGAGCGGACGGCGGAAAGCGGCTTGACGCAGAGCTTCACGAGCGCCTTGGAGGCGCCTATGCGGTCCATGTAGAAGGAGAAGCCCGCGATGAGCATGATGTTGAGGCCGAGGCCGGGAAGGCGGCCCTTCATCTGGTTCGTGAAGGCCTGAACGAAGTCGAAGCCCACGAAGTTCGTGCTCTTCTTCGCGTCGACGGGATCGACGCCCATGAGCCAGGCGCACACGAGCATGAGCAGGCCTGCGAGAAGAAGGACGATGGGCGGGTAGTAGTTCTTGAGCACGCAGTACGCCACGACGGCGATGACTGCGACGGTAATGAGGATGCCGAGCATTTTTTTTTCGGTCTCCCTTGTCGGTTGGATGTGTTGTTGGAATGATCGTGCCGACGGGAGTCCGGAGGGCGAAAGCCCCGGGAGGACGCAGGCCGGCCGCGTCAGGCCTGCCGTCCTTGGAGAAGTGAGGTGAAATTCATGGCGCCATCCTGACGGCGTCCCGTCCATCCGCTACTGCGAGTGGCGGGCGCGCGCCGTTATGGTAGCAGTTCACATGCCCGTTCAACAGAGGAGGTCATGGAAAACGCCTAGGGCCCGACGGAAGGCAGTCCGTGCGGGCCCTGAGGGAGGTCATGCGCAGAAGGCGGTGATTACCAGCTCGGCTTGATCGTGCCGTTGAAGGTCTTTTCGACGAAGGCCTTGACTTCGGGCGAGCGGTAGTACTTGACGAAGTCCTGAACGCTCTTGTCGTTCCTGCGGTCCTGATGCGCGGCGATGATGATGAGCGCGAACGGCGCCTCGAGGGACTCGAAGTAGAAGCCCTGCTTCTGCGGGGAGAGGCCCGCACTGATGACGTAGTTCATCGGAATGACGGCGACGAGCGCATCATCGAGGCTGCGGGGCAGCTGGGCGGCCTCGAGCTCCCTGATCTTCAGGTTGCGCTTGTTCTCGACGATGTCGGCGAGAGAGGCCTCGCTGCCCATGCCTTCGGGAAGCTTGATGAGGCCCGCGGCCTGCAGGAGGAGAAGACCGCGTCCGCAGTTCGTCGGATCGTTCGGCACGGAGATGACCGCCCCTTCGGGAATGTCGGCAACGGACTTCACCTTGTTGGAGTAGAAGCCCATTGGCTGCACCACGGCGTTGCCCACGTTGGCGAGCTTCGTGCCCTTCTGCTTGTTGAAGTTGAGAAGGAAGGGCTCGTGCTGGTAGACCGCGGCGTCAAGCGCGCCGTCGTTGAGGGCCGTGTCGGGCGTCACGTAGTCGGTGAACTCGACCACCTCGACCTTGAGGCCGTTCTTCGCCGCGACCTTTGCGGCTTCGGTGACGATGGCGGCGTGCGGACCAGCGGTCACGCCCACGCGGAAGGGCTTTTCAGCCACCGCCTTTTCCTCGTCGCAGCCCGTGAGAAGAACTATGGCGCTGAGCGCCGTGACGGCAGCGAGAGACTTGATGAAGGTGCGCTTGTGCATGATGAACTCCTTGGAGGCGGCCTGTTGGTATGGGAAATCGAATGCGTATGCGGCCGTCCGATGGATTCATTTTGCGGGATGCCGTGCATCCGTGAAAGGTAATACCTCAAGTGTTCTTCACTGAAAACGCCTGATAGGTAATCGTCTCTAGGAGAATGTGCTTAGCCTGCGGGACCGGAGACAAAAACGGCCCGGAGGCCTTGCGGCTTCCGGGCCGTTTCCCGACGGAATCGAGGTCAGAGGGCTTTGCCGAGGAGTTCGGTCTCGCGCTCGTGCGTGAGCACGTTGGCCCAGGCGACCTGACGGCCGTCCTCGTCCTCCTCGATGTAGACGCCCTGCAGCTCGGGTGCAAAGCCCGGGAAGAGGTTGATGCCCTCCTCAAGGGCGAGGAAGTACTGCAGCACGGCGCCGCCCCAGACTTCGCCCGGCACCAGGCAGAGGACGCCCGGCGGGTAGGGAAGCGCGCCTTCGACGCCCACTCGACCCTCGGCCTCGCTCAGGCGCACGAGCTCGACGTTGTCGCGGATGAACTCGTAGTTGGCCTCCTGAGCGTTGAGCACACGCCTGGGAAAGTACTCCTTGCGGAACATCGCCTTCTGGAGGTCCTTGACGTTGACGGACTTGTAGAAGTCATGCATCTCCTGGCAGAGCTCGCGGATCGTGTAGCCCTTGTAGCGCTCCTTGTGGGCGTTGTAGAGCTCGGGGAGCACTTCGGAGAGCGGTGCGTCATCGTCGACGAAGCTCTCGAAGCGGGCGATCTGCGTGATGAGGTGCGCCATCTTGGCATGGTCCTCGGCGGGCGTCATCAGGAAGAGGATCGAGTTGAGGTCGCTCTTTTCGGGGACGACACCGTTCTCGCGAAGGAAGCTCGCGAGAATGGAGGCGGGAATGCCGAAGTCGGAGTACTCGCCCGTCGTGGCGTTGATGCCCGGCGTGGTGAGCAGGAATTTGCACGGGTCGACGAAGTACTGCTGCGGTGCATAGCCTTCGAAGTGGTGCCACTTGTCCTTGGGATTGAAGGCGAAGAACCGGATGTCGGTCGCGATCTGCTCCGTCGGATAGCTGTCCCAGGCCTTGCCGTCGACCGTGGGCGGAATGAAGGGCTTGATGTAGTGGCAGCAGGCGAGCATTTCCTTGCGCGCATCGATCGCGACGCGCACGCAGTCGGCCCAGAGGCGGCGGCCGGATTCACCCTCGTGCATCTTCGCGTTGACGTCGAGCGCGGCGAAGAGCGGATAGAAGGGCGAGGTGGACGCGTGCATCATGAAGGCGTTGTTGAGGCGCTTGTGGGTGCAGTAGCGCTTCTGGCCCTTGATGTGAAGGTCCTTCTTGTGGATCTGGGAGGTCTGCGAGAAGCCGGCCTGCTGCTTGTGGACGGACTGCGTCACGAAGATGCCGGGATCCTCGGGACCGAGGTCGAGCAGGAGCGGCGAGCAGTCCTTCATCATCGGGATGAACTGTTCGTAGCCGACCCAGGCGGAGTCGAAGAGGATGTAGTCGCACAGGCGGCCGATGCGGTCGACCACCTGACGGGCGTTGTAGATCGTGCCGTCGTAGGTGCCGAGCTGGATGACGGCGAGGCGGAACGGGCGCTTTTCATCGGCGCGCTCGGGCGCAACCTCGCGGATGAGCTCGCGCAGGTACTTCTCGTCGAAGCAGTGGTCGTCGATGCCGCCGATGAAGCCGTAGCTGTTGCGGGCGGTCTCGAGGTAGACGGGCGTCGCGCCCGCCTGAATGAGCGCGCCGTGATGGTTCGACTTGTGGTTGTTGCGGTCGAAGAGCACCAGATCGCCCGGCGTGAGAAGCGCGTTGAGCACGACCTTGTTGGAGGCGGAGGTGCCGTTGAGGACGAAGTACGTCTTGTCGGCGTTGTAGATCTTGGCGGCCGCCATCTGGGCGGCGCGGGGCACGCCTTCGTGAATGAGTAGGTCGCCCATCGCGACATCGGCATTGCAGAGGTCGGAGCGGAAGACGTTTTCGCCGAAGAAGTCGGCGAACTGACGGCCTGCCGGATGACGGCGGAAGAAGGCGCCGCCCTGATGGCCCGGACAGTCGAAGTGTACGTTGCCGTTGCGGACGTAGGACTCCATCTTGCCGAAGAAGGGCGGCAGGATCTGGTCCTCGTATTTCTGGGCGGCGGCGTCGATCAGGCGGCCGTAGAGGCCGACGTTGTCGGGCTGGGAGTTGATGACGGAGACGACCTTGCCGAAGAGTTCGGTCGGGAGCTTGGCGCCGTTGTTGAGCAGAATGACGGGAATGCCGAACGCCGTCGCCTCGACGCGTTCGAGCTGGCCCGAGAGCGCCTCGTCGGCCGTCATTACGACGGCCGAGACGCTCGTGAGGTCGGCCTTGTTGAGGTCTACGACGACGCGTTTGGACTTGAAGGCGTGCAGCGTGCCGGGCGTCGCTGCAATGTTGTATCTGCGCATGTGGGACTCCGTACGGGCGGAAAGGGCGTTGTCGGGAGGAAGGACCCCTGGTCGTGACGGCACCTGAGGGCTGTCGGGGCTTTCCGATTTGCGTGAATCATATCAGCAAAAGAGGGCGCGGGACGCGTGAAGGAGCCGATGCGCATGCCTTTCGCATCTGTTGGTCGGGACTCAATGAAGAAAGGCCGCCCATTTGCGGGACGGCCTTGCAGAAAAGGTGCGGCTCGGAGGACGTCAGCAGACCGCCTCGATTTCCTCGGAGAGTTCGAGCCAGCGCATTTCGAGCTCCTCGACGACGGGCTTGAGCTCGCCGTGTTCGCGAAGCACGCGGGCCACTTCGTCGGGATCAGTCGAGGTGTAGAAGTCGCCGTCGGCAAGGCGATCGGAGAGCTTCCTGAGCTCCTCGTTCTTCTGCGCGAGTTCCTTTTCGACCTTGGCAAGCTCCTTCTGCAGGGGCTTGCGCAGGGCGGCGATGCGTTGGCGCTCTTGAGCCTCGGCACGGCGGGCCTCCTTGCGGTTATGGGAGGGCTCGCGCTCGCCGGACTCTAGCCTTTCGGCCTGGTTCGCCGCCTTTTCGGCTGCGACCGTGGTGCGGCGGTGTTCGAGCACGAGCTGGGCGTAGTCGTCAAGGTCGCCGTCATAGGGCTGGACGGCCCCGTCGTGAACGAGGATGAGGCGCTCGGTCGTGGCACGCAGAAGATGGCGGTCATGCGAGACGATCAGCACTGCGCCCTCATAGGTGGAGAGCGCCATGGTCAGGGCCTCGCGCGTCTCCATGTCGAGGTGGTTCGTCGGTTCGTCGAGCACCAGAAGGTTGGGCTTGCGCCAGGCGAGGAGTGCGAGCGCAAGGCGGGCCTTCTCGCCGCCCGACATCGGGCCGACGGGGGCGGACGCAAAGTCGCCCGAGAAGCGGTAGATGCCGAGGTAGTCGCGAAGGTCCTGCTCGCGCACGTCGGGCGCCATGCGGCGCATGTGCTCGAGCGGACTTTCGTCGGGACGCAGCTGATCGAGCTGATGCTGAGCGAAATAGCCGATCTCGAGACCCTGACCGCGACGAAGTTCGCCCGCCATCGGAGCAAGGTCTCCGACGATGCCCTTGACGAGCGTGGACTTGCCTGCGCCGTTGACGCCGAGGATGCCGATGCGCTCGCCCGAGCGGATCGAGAGCGTGACGCGGTCGATCACGACGCGCTCGTCATAGCCGAGGCGCAGGTTCTCCGTGTCGACGAGATGCTCGGGCAGGCGCACGGGCTTTGGAAATTCGAAGCGCCACTCGCGCTTGGCGCGCACAGGCTCGACGGCCTTGAGCTTTTCGAGCATCTTGATGCGGGACTGGGCCTGACGGGCCTTCGTCGCCTTGGCGCGGAAGCGCTCGATGAAGCTCGAGAGATGGGACGCCTCGCGCTCGTAGGCCTTGGCGGCCGCATCCTGCAGCCTGAGCTTTTCGATGCGCTGGGACTCGAAGGCGGAGTAGTTGCCTGCGTAGCGGCAGACGGTGTCGTCCTCGACGGACCAGATCGTCGTGACGGCGCGGTCCAGAAACTCGCGGTCATGCGAGATGATGACGACGGTCGCCTCGACGCGGCGCAGCCAGTTCTCGAGCCAGATGAGCGAGTCGATGTCGAGATGGTTCGTCGGCTCGTCAAGGAGAAGCAGGTCGGCGGGGCACATCAGGGCGCGTGCGAGCGCGATGCGGTTTCGCCAGCCGCCCGAGAAGTCGTAGACGGGGCGGTCGACGTCGGTCTGGCTGAAGCCGAGACCCGCAAGGATGGTACGGGCCTGTGCGACGATCGCGCCTTCGTTGAGCTCGGCAAGATTGGCGTGGGCCTGAGCAAGACGCATGTCGTCGCCTGCCTTTTCGGCTTCGGCGAGTGCCGCGCGGGCGGCGATCAGGGGAGCGTGCCCCCCGAGAACGAAGTCGACGGCGGGGACGTTGTCGACTTCGTTCTC
>OGMV01000600.1_pt1 | contig 16731 bp, 17 predicted proteins | sample 1573341 | NCBI WGS metagenome assembly OGMV01 (sample SAMEA2581994, study PRJEB24529) | metagenome | biome: Human gut stool | place: China | collected 2011 | reverse complement strand
AGTCATCGCTTCGCGATGCCAGCTCCCCTGGTAGGGGAGCCATTGGCAGGCCGGGCAGGCTCTGAGCAAAACGAACAAAGCCCGACAGGGCGTACAAGCGAGTGCCCTGCGACAGAGGGCAGAAGGAAGTGGAATGAATGGATATCGTAGAAGAAAAACTGCCCATCGGGCCGGAGGAGGTCGCCGAGGCGGCGGCTGTTCTGCAAAAGTACAAGGCAGGCAAGGCAGCGCTCGACAAACGGCTGGTGGACAACGAACTGTGGTTCCGGATGGGGCACTGGAAAAATTACCAGAACCCGATGATGGAGGGCAAGCCCCAGCCGTCCAGCGGGTGGCTGTTCAACTCCATCGCCAACAAACACGCCGATGCGATGGACAACTACCCGGCTCCGAACGTGCTGCCCCGCGCGGCAGACGACGAACAGACCGCGCGGGTACTTTCCAGCATCCTGCCGGTGGTGCTGGAACAGGCCGATTATGAGCAGGTGTACAGCGACACCTGGTGGCGCAAGCTCAAGCAGGGCACCGGCGTCAAGGGCGTCTTCTGGGACCCGGAAGCGCACGGCGGCCTGGGCGAGATCGCCATCCGGCCCATGAATCTGCTCATGCTCTACTGGGAGCCGGGCGTGGAGGATATCCAGACATCGCCGAACTTTTTCTCGCTGCGGATGGAGAACACCAGACAGCTGGAGACCCGCTGGCCCCAGCTCAAGGGCCACAGCGCCAGTGTGCTGGATGTGCCCCGGTTCCTCCACGACGGCGGGCTGGACACCACCGAAAAGAGCGTCGTGGTGGATTGGTACTACAAAAAGCCGGACGCCGAGGGCCGGGTGCTGCTGCACTACTGCAAGTTCTGCAACGGGGTGGTGCTCTACGCCAGCGAGAACGACCCGGCGCTGGCCGGGCGCGGATTCTATGACCACGGCAAGTATCCGTTCGTGTTCGACCCGCTGTTCATGGAGGAGGACAGCCCGGCGGGCTTCGGATACATTGATGTGATGAAGGAGTGCCAGACCGCCATCGACCGGATGAACCATGCGATGGACGAGAATGTTCTGCTCGCCTCGAAGCAGCGGTATGTGCTGAGCGACACGGCCGGTGTGAACGAAGAAGAACTGGCAGACCTCTCGCGGGATATCGTCCATGTAGTGGGGCGGCTGGGCGACGACAGCTTCCGCCCCTTGCAGACGGCGGGCCTGCAGGGCAACAGCCTGAGCTACCGCAACAGCCGCATCGAGGAGCTGAAGGAGATCTCCGGCAACCGCGATATGACCCAGGGCGGAACCGCTGGCGGTGTGACGGCGGCTTCGGCCATTGCCGCCTTACAGGAGGCAGGCTCGAAGCTGAGCCGGGATATGCTCAAGAGCGCGTACCGCGCCTTTGCCAGGGAGTGCTACCTCATCCTGGACCTGATGCGGCAGTTCTACGACGAAGAGCGGGTCTTCCGCATCGTGGGGGCCGCAGGCCAGAACGAGTTCGTGCCCTTTTCCGGGGCCGCGCTCCGCCCGCAGCCGGCCGGCACCGTGGGCGGGGTGGAGCTGGGCAGCCGCGAACCGGTCTTTGACATCGTGGTGAGCGCCGAGAAGAAATCGACCTTCAGCCGTCTGAGCCAGAACGAGACCGCCAAGGAGTGCTATCAACTGGGCTTCTTTGCCCCGGCCAACGCCGATGCGGCTCTGGCAGCGCTGGAGATGATGGATTTTGAGGGCATCGAGAAAGTCCGCCAGCGGGTGCGGCAGAACGGGACGCTGGCCATGCAGCTGGCCGTTTTGCAGAGCCGGTTGACGGCGCAGGAACAGCCGGGGAAGGCCGCTGTGACCGGCCCCGCAGACAATTTGAGCACAAAGGCCGCGGCAGATGCCATGGGCCTTGGAAAGGAGAACCGATGATCCGTGTGATCTACAGTGAACTGGATGGCCCGGAGGGCCTGACCCTGCGGCTGGAAGCGTCCGGCCACGCGGGCTATGCCCCCGCCGGGCAGGACATCGTCTGCGCCGGTGCCAGCACCCTGATGCAGGCTCTGGTGAGCCTGCTGGCAGGGGAAAAGACCGCCTGCAGCGATGCCTGGGATGAGCCGGAAGGCCCCCGGCTGGCCGTGACCGCCGCCGCCCCGCAGGAGCCGTGGGTAGAGGGGGCTTTTGAGCTGGCCAAGGCCGGGTTTGCCCTGCTGGCCGAGCGCTACCCGGACAACCTCCGCTTTGCAGACCTGAGCCGCCGGGGCGAAGCGGCCATGATGGACCTGCAACTGTTCGCAGAGGGCGGCGGCGACACCGGCGGCGCGGGGAGCGCCCCGGCCCTGAGCGAGGCACAGGCCCGGCAGGCCGTCGCCTCCGGCACCCTGAAGCCGGGCCGGGAGGAGGCAGCGCCGCCGGAGACCCCGAAGGAGGAACTCCCGAAGACAAACCCCGGCCCGGAAGCACCCTGTCCCACCCCGGAACCGCCCCGCCCGCCGCTGCCGGAGCATCTGCCGGGCCGACAGGCCGTAGCCGCCCTGCACAGCCGCTGGGCCGCCGAAGAGGCGGCGCTGCGGCAGGTGATGCCGGAGTTCTCGCTGAAAGCGGAGCTGCAGCACCCGGAGATGCGCCGTCTGATGCAGCTGCCGGGAATGCGGATGGCGGACGCCTACCGTCTGGCCCACTACGAGGACGCACTACGCCAGACCGCCCACGCCGTGGAGCAGGGCGTCGTAGAGCGCATCCGGCAGCGGGCGTCCCGCCCGGCAGAGAACGGCACCCGCCCCGGCAGCGCCGCCGTGACCGGGGCGGATGTTTCCCGCATGACCCGCGCCCAGCGGGAAGCGCTGGAACGCAAGGCCCTCCATGGGGAAGTCATCACGTTCTGAACGCAGCTCCTCTGGCAGGGGAGCGCGAATCAAAGAAGTCCGTATGTTACACCGCAAGAAAGAAAGGAAAACCGTATGAACGACACTGCAATGAAGTTCGACCTCCAGCTGTTCGCCGACCCTTCCGCCGCGCTGAACAATACCTCCGGCACCATGACCGCCGAGATGAAGACCTTCTATGAGAAGCGCCTCATCGACCTGGCCGAGCCGCGCCTCGTCCACGACCAGTTTGCGGATTACTACCCGGTGCCCCAGAACGGCGGCAAGACCATCGAGTTCCGCAAGTACGACAGCCTGCCCAAGGCCACCACCCCGCTGACCGAGGGTGTGACCCCCAACGGCCAGACCCTGAACGTGACCACCATCACCAGCGACTTGCACCAGTACGGCGGCTGGACCCCGCTGACCGATGTGCTGCAGATGACCGCCATCGACAACAACGTCGTGCAGGCCACCCGTGTGCTGGCCAGCCAGGCGGGCCGCACCATGGACAGCATCACCCGCGATGTGCTGGCGGGCGGCACCAACGTTCTCTATGCGCCCAAGCAGAGTGCCGACGGCACCGAGACGGCCGTGACCAGCCGCGCCGGTCTGGACAAGACCTGCACCCTGACCCCGAAGCTGTTCTTCCAGGCGGCAGCCCAGCTGGGCGCGATGAACGCCGACCTCATCGGTGACAGCTACATCGCCATCATCCACCCCTATGCTGCCTACGACCTGAAGACCAGCCGGGAGTTCATCGAGGTGCATAAGTATGCCGACCCGGAGGCCATGTTCCGCGGCGAGATCGGCAAGCTGGGCAACATCCGTTTCATCGAGACCAGCGAGGCCAAGATCTGGAAGGACTCCACCTGCCCGGCCGGTCTGGCCGTGTTCGGTACGCTGGTGCTGGGTGCCCACGCCTATGGCGTCACCGAGCTGGAAGGCGGCGGTCTGGAGCACATCGTCAAGCAGCTTGGCTATGGCGACGACCCGCTGAACCAGCGCGCTTCCGTGGGCTGGAAGGGAATGCGCGCCGCCGAGCGTCTGGTGGAACAGTATATGATCCGCATCGAGAGCGTGTCCAGCTACTCGGCCAATGCGGCGGCGAACTGACCCTCTTCTTTGGCGGGCCGGTTCTGGCCCAGCGGGACGAGAAAAACGCAAGACACAAAAACAGGCGGGCCCTGCGGATGGAGGGCAGAAAGGAATTTCTATGAGCGAGAAAAAGGCAGTGCGCATCAAGCTGTTCAAGGACAACAGCCGCTATAAGGAGGACCTGTTCGTCAGCGTCAACGGCGTGAACTACAAGATCCGCCGGGGCGTGGAGGTGGAGGTCCCGCCCGAAGTGGCGGAGGTGCTGGAACACAGCCAGATGCAGGACGAGCGGACGGCTGCCCGCATCGCGGCAGCTGAAAACGCGGCCCAGTGACCTGAGAAAACAGCGGCCCGGCCGGGAACATCGCCCTGCCGGGCTTTTTTCAAAAACGAAAGGAGTTTTGCAATGACGGTAGAACAGGCATTGGCGCGCGCACGGGAGCTGCGGCCGGGATGCAAGATCTCGGACGAGACCTGCCGCCGCTGGCTCTGCGAAGAAGATGCGCTGCTGCGCCAGCAGCTGTTTGAGAAGAGCGGGGCCGACGAATACGCCGCCGCAGGGGCCGACCTCGCGTGGAGCGGGGAGGCGCTGCCCGACGACACGGTGCTGCTGGCGCCGGTGCCCTTTGATGCGCTGTATCCGCACGTTCTGTGCGCCCGCATTGATGCGGCTCTGGGCGAGACCGACCGCTATGCCGGGGAGCAGGCTCAGTGCAGCAGCCTGCTGAGCGAACTGGCCGTCTGGCTGCGGCAGAAGCACCCGCCCCGCTGCCGGGCACAGTGGCGCTGGTGAGGAGGTGGACGCGATGAGCGGAACGAGCCGTGCGGCGGCAGCGACCAGCCGCACCCTGCTGCGGGCCTTTGGCGGCCTGAACGAGACGTACAGCTGCACCGAGGCCGAGGCGGGCAGCAGCAAAAATTTCAGCAGCCGGGACTTCCCGGCGCTGAGCACCCGCATCCCCCGCCGCAGGCTGCGGAGCGTCGTGCAGATGAACGGCATCTACCACCTGAACGGCCTGCTGGTGGCGGCGGGGAAGAACCTCATCTACAACTCGGATGAGACCCCGCAGGAGGCCGAGTTTTTCTGGAATGCGGTGGCGGACAGCAAAAAGAAGATGGTGGGCATGGGCACCAAGGTCATCATCTTCCCGGACAAGATCGCCTTTGACACGCGGGACCGTTCGGTGACGAAGCTCGGCGCCGTGTGGGACAGCGGCGGTGCCGATGTGGTGCTGACCCCCTGCGATGCGTCCGGCAAGACCTATACCGTTTCCGGCAAGGGCACAAAGGAGCCGGAAAATCCGGCGGACGGGCAGCTGTTCCTCAAGGTGAACAACATCCAGAAGCCGTACAGCAGCGAGAGCGTGCTGGAAGTCTACAACGAGGCTTCGGGCAACTGGTCGGCCATCGAGCTGAAGTGGTGCCGGATCGAGGCGGGCGGCATCGGGAAGAATTTTGCCGTCTGGGATACCGTGACGGTGAGCGGCGTGGAGGACGGCGATGACCTGCACTGGAAGGAGCTGAAAGGAGACCGCATCGTCACGGCGCGCGGCAACGACTGGGTGCAGGTGCAGGCCGAGCCGGGCGGCGATTATTTCTACGGGACCCTGACCAAGGGCCGGGAGATGCTCCGCTGGACCGGCATCGACGGCAAAGGCGCGACGATGGAAGGAAACACCGATGCCTTCCGACTGGAACGCCGGGTGCCGGACCTGGACTATCTGACCGAGTGCGACAACCGGCTGTGGGGCTGCGCGCAGAATGAGAACATTATCTACGGCTGCAAGCTGGGCGACCCCACCAACTGGTTCTCCTACCGCGGCATCGCGGAGGACAGCTATGCGGTCACGGTGGGCAGCGACGGGCCGTTTACCGGCGCGGCCACCTGCCTGGGGTCGGTGCTGTTCTTCAAGGAGAACGCTCTGCACAAGCTCTACGGCTCCAAGCCGTCGGATTTCCAGCTCAGTTCCCTGCGCTGCCGTGGGGTGGCCCGGAACGCGGCCAGCAGCCTTTGCGTGCTGAACGAGACACTTTACTATCTCTCGCCGGACGGTGTAATGGCCTGGGACGGGAGCATCCCCACCAAGGTGTCCGAAAAACTGAACACGGCCCGGCTCTCCAACGTGCAGACGGCGGTGGGCGGTGCGCTGGATGGCCGCTATTACCTCTATCTGGCGCGGGACAGCGGCCGGGAAGGAGACGCGCTCGAAGAGCGGCTCCTCGTCTACGACACCGAGCGGGGACTCTGGCAGGAGGAAGACGGCTGCTCCTACGCCATGGCCAGCACCGGCGGGCAGCTCTACCTCTGGGATGGACACGACATCTGGGCCGCCGACCCCAGCCGTGAACGGGACTGGAAGACCACCGAGGGTGTGGAAGAGACGGTGGACTTTGAACTCATCACGGGTGCGTTCGGGATGGACGAGGCCGAGGACCGGTATCTCTCCCGGCTGACGCTCCAGATGGATGCCGTATGTGCCAGCACCGTGGAGCTGGCGATCTGCTACGACGACGGCCCCTGGGAAAAGCTGGCAGAATGGGCCGTGGCCGGGAAGCAGAAGCGGTTCGACCTGCACCTTGCGCCCCGCCGCTGCGGCATGTTCCGGCTGCGGCTGACCGGCAAAGGGCAGATCACCCTGCGCAGTCTGGCGCGCACCCTTGCGACGGCGCGGGGCAGACTGATGGAACAGGAGGCATGACAGGATGGCAAGCATTTCGGGCCTGAGCAAACTGGGCCTGCCGAAGCTGAGTGAGAAGATGGACCCGGAGGATGCCCGCGCACTGCGGAACTACCTCTACCAGATGCAGGAGCAGCTGCAATACGTTCTGAGCAATCTGGACGTGGAGAACGTCTCGGACGAGCTGGGGGCCAAGCTGCGGAAACTGCAGTAAGAAAGGAGACTCTATGGCAAGCGACAAGAAAAAGAACTACTCCACCGAGGGGCTGAACAGCCGCCAGGAGGTGCAGGATGCACTGGCGTCGGCGGGGTATCAGCCCTCTGAGCAGGTGACGGAAGCAGAAGCAGCCCTGAAGGCGCAGCAGAGCGCTGCCCCCGGCGACTACCAGAGCCGGTATCAGGACCAGATCGACCGCACCCTGAACGACCTGAACGCGCGGAGAGCGTTCCACTACAACTACGCGCAGGACCCGCTGTATCAGCAGTATGCGCAGGCGTACACCCAGAACGCCCACAACGCCAGCGCCGATGCTGCCGCACAGGCCGCCGCGCTGACGGGCGGCTACGGCTCCAGCTATGCGGCCAGCGTGGCCCAGCAGGCTTACCAGCAGCAGATCGGGGCGCTGAATCAGGCCATCCCGACGCTGTATCAGCTGGCGCTGGACACCTACGACAGCGGCGGCGATGCGCTGGTCTCCCAGCTGGACCAGCTCAACACGCAGGAGCAGAACGCGCAGGGGCTGTATCAGCAGAAACTTTCGGACTATTACACCCGGCTGGAACAGCTGGGCAACGCCTACAACACGGCCTATCAGCAGGACTACGGCCAGTATCAGGACTACCTGAGCCGTCTGGACACCCTGTATGGCAACTACGCCGCGCAGGAACAGGAGGCCGCTGCCCAGAAGCAGCAGCGGTTCAACAATGCGGTCACGGTGCTGGGCCTCATCGGCGATGCGGTGCAGATCGCGCTTTCCGGCACCACGGGCCTCGGCTCGCTGGCGGGGTCGCTCGTGAACACCGGGTACAACATCTACGCGAACAACCGTGCCTATGAGGCAGACCGTGCGGATACGGCCTGGAACCAGCAGATGCAGGAAAAGCAGGTCCAGAACGCGCAGGCGCAGCAGAAGTACGACAACGACTTTGCGCAGCAGCAGTATCAGGACAAGCTCCGCCAGCAGCAGTTCAATAATCAGGTGACCAGCGAAAAACTGAACATCGCCAAGGGCGAATGGGCCCTCAAGCAGTCCAAGGCGGCCCAGCAGGCCCAGAAAGCCAGCGCGGCAGCGGCCCAGAAAGCGGCAGCAGCGGGGGCTTCGGGCAGGTCGGGTCCGGGCAGCGGGAACCTGAACGTGGGCAAGAGCGGTGTGCTGGGCAGCACGGCGGTGCCCTACACCGCCGCCCGCCTGCGCAGCCAGGGCCGGAGCGATGCCGCCATCCGGACGGAGCTGCTGAAGGAAGGCTACAGCAGCAAAGAAGTCGGGGAGATCATGAAACAGCTCAACAGCTGAAAAAAACCAGCCGCAGCGCAGAAGTGGGGGCTTCTGTGCTGCGGCTGGTTTTGTTTTAGTCGATGTCCTGGTATTCGAGGATGTCGCCGGGTCGGCATTGGAGCTCTCGGCAGATGGCATCCAGTGTGGAAAAGCGGATGGCCTTGACCTTTCCGGTCTTCAGGTTGGAAAGGTTCGCCATTGAGATGCCGACGCGCTCGGAAAGCTCAGTCAGCGAGATTTTCCGGTCGGCCATGATGCGGTCGAGTCGTAATACGATTGCCATGTTCCGCCTCTCAGAGAATTTCGTTTCGTTCGGTCTGCAGCGCAAAGGCTTCCGCCAGCAGTTCGGCGAGAATCAGAAGCAGGACACCGGGCAGCAGAAGGGCCGCATCGAAAAAGAAGAAGGTGGAGCCAGACGAGGTGTATCCGGGCAGAAACGGAAAAACGGCCGCCGCCGCAGCCAGCAGGATGCCTTCCGCGCGGGTGCAACGCACCAGCGTCCGGGAGAAGGTGGCATCGCTGAGCATCATCTTCAGAACGGCCGCTCCGGCGATCGACATGACGAGAAAGTAGAGCTCATTGGATGCGAGGTGGGCGATGTTGAGCGCTGCCCCGGCCTTGGCATCCAATGCCCAACGGATGGGAAGGTAGACCGCGCTGATCATCTGGGGGATGGTCAGCAGCAGGGCCAGACCGAGAAGCGTCTGCCGCCTGCGAAGGATGGAAGGGGATGCAGACGGTGTGGTATCCACACGGAAATCATTGCTGCGCATGACAAAAAGCCTCCTTTGCCTTGTTCTGGCTTTATGATAGCGCGGGAAAACTCGAATGTCAATATAAATTTATCGAAAAACGATAAATGTGCGGAGGGCGAAGGGAAGGGGGCCACGGTAGACATTCCTAGTGGTCCAGGACCCGCGCACTAACAAACAGCCCACTGGGCTGTTTGTTACCCCGCCGCTGGCGGGGCCGTGCTGTTCGAGTCCCACAGAGAAACATAAAAGAAAAAAGACCAAGAATCATTTGATTCTTGGTCTTTTTGATGAGAGGGTGCCTTGTGGGACTCGAACCCACGGTCTCCAGATCCACAATCTGGCGCGTTAACCGACTACGCTAAAGGCACCACATAATGCGCCCGAAGGGACTCGAACCCCCGGCCCACTGCTTAGAAGGCAGTTGCTCTATCCACCTGAGCTACGGGCGCACGTTGTTATCCCATTGGGTTCCTTATCTTGGGCAGGCCACCGTCGGAGGCGGGCTGCGAGAAGTATAATACCATACCCATCGGGTTCTGTCAAGCAAAAAAGTGGATTTTTTTGAAATTTTTCGGCCGGGCGGGTCGAGCAGCTCTCAGAGCAGCCGCATTCCGACGATGCCAAGCGAAAAACCGAGCAGGGCACCGGCGATGACATCGCGCGGGAAATGCACCCCGGCCAGCACCCGCAGCACACAGATGGCCACGGTGACAGCGACCATGACGCCGCCGACCGCCGGATAAAAAGAGAGCCACACGGCCGCCAGCACGGCCGCACTCAGCGCGTGGCGGGAAGGGAAGGACTGGCCGTGGGTCTCCTTTTCCACCAGCGGGGTGAAGCCGGACTGCTCATACGGGCGGGGAAAGTTGAGCTTTTTGCGCAGCAGGGTGCCGCCCAGAAAGACGAACCCCGGCACCAGAATGGCGCGGGCGATGCACTGCATGAAATCGAGGGCGGTCTGGTCCAGCCCGCCCCGCAGCAGCCGGAACCACTGAAGGTTCAGCAGCACCAGCAGCACCGGGTAGCAGACGAACGGCACCACCGGGAGCCAGTGGTTCAGCAGGATGACGAGCCGCTTTGCCGCCGGGTGGGCGTTCAGCCAGTGCAGGATCTTCTGATAGCGTTCCGGTGTCATGGTGCAGGCCTCCCTTGGTCAGAAACAGGTGTCGAGATATTCTTCCACATCGAACGGCTCCGGAGTGGAATCCTTGCGCAGATAGAGCGGGTGGTGGGGGTGGCCCTTCTTGCTCCGTTTGCCGAAGGTGACCCACGGGATCTCCCGCTCACGGGTCAGGGCCACCATCTCCCGCATCAGGCCGGGCAGGTAATCCCGCTTTTCGATCAGGGTGCCCCAGGCCGCCCACATGGTCGGCTCGGTCTCGGCCAGCACGGCCCGGAGCCAGCGCAGGTTCTCGTCGCAGAGGGCGCGGTCGGGGACCTTGTCCATATCGTTGGGGTCGGTGGCACGCTGGGGGTAGACGTTGAACATGATCCAGCTGTCGAAGCCGTTGGCATTGGCCAGCCGTTCCACGCTTTTGAGGGTGGGGTCCAGTGCGCCGGGCTGCGCGGTGCTGGGGTTGATGCCGATGCAGACCAGCGGGTGTCTGCCCACCCGGCCCAGCACATAGCGGTAGGGCAGGTAGGTGTGGGGCTCATAATACCAGATGCCGCCGGGGTATTCGCCTGCTTCCAGACGGGGAAGCTGTTCCGTTTGCATAGTCGTTACCTCTCAAAATACGCTCTTCCTTTCTATCGTACCTGAAAATTTGACTGAAATCAACTCCTTCGGGGGAGAAAATCTCCCACAAACCCAAATTTCATGGTATACTGTGCTTGGAGCCGTGTATGCTCCAAAGAGTGGAAGAAACCCTTCATTTCCCTGGAAGGAGTCTTGCTATGCTAGAAGATTACAGAAATGCGCTGCGTGCGGGCCAGCGTGCATACCGTGCCTGCGTCGCGCGGGGGCAGTCGCCTTATCTGAAAGTCCTGGATGAGATCCTGAACGGTGTGGACATCGTGGCGCAGGAGCCGCTGGGGCTGGTGGACATCCCTGCCGAGAGCATCGTGGGCACCAAGACCAGCGGCCGCCACACGGCGTTTGCCGCCAACTTCATGCCCCTGCTGGATGATGACACCGAGTTCGCCGCCAAGTGGTCGAACCTCTGCGATGCCCATCTGGAAGAGGGCATCCATACCCCCATCATCGCCTACGAATACCTGAACCGGTTCTATGTGCAGGAGGGCAACAAGCGGGTGTCCGTTCTCAAATATTATGAGGCTGTCACCGTCCCCGGCACCGTGACCCGGCTCATCCCGGCCCGGAACGATACGCTGGAAAATAAGATCTACTACGAATTTCTTGATTTTTACAAGCTGTCCAAGGTGAACAACGTGCGCTTCTCCAAACTGGGCGGCTATGCAAAATTGCAGACTTTGGTCTGCAAGGCGTCGGGCGAAGCCTGGACGGACGACGACCGGCTGAATTTTTCGTCGCTCTACACCATGTTCAGCCAGCAGTTCTATGCGCTGGGTGGTTCGGCGCTGGACTTGACGCCGGGCGACGCCCTGCTGGTCTACCTTTCGGTCTACCGCTATTCGGACGCCTGCCAGTCCACCCCGGCGCAGGTGCGGGAGAACCTCTCCAAGCTGTGGGATGAGATCAGGATCCTGACCGAGCCCCACGCGGTAACGCTCTCGCTGGAGCCGAACCCCGCCAGCGAGCCGCTGCTGAGCAAGCTGAATATCTTCAGCCAGAAGCCCAGCCAGCTCAAGGTGGTCTTCCTGCACGAATACAACGCCAAAACGAGCGCTTGGGTGCGCGGCCACGAAAAGGGCATCGAGGCCCTCAAAGCGGAATTTGGCGACCGGCTCGTCATCACCAACCGGGAAAACGTGTCCCCGGAGGTGGATGCGGAACAGATCCTGGAAGAAGTGGCCCACGACAATGCGGATGTGGTGTTCACCACCAGCATCCGGATGCGGCCTGCCTGCCTGAAGGTGGCGGCCCAGCACCCGAAGACCAAGATCCTGAACTGCTGCCTGAACACCCCGCACCCGCTGGTGCGCACCTACTACCCGCGCACCTTTGAGGTGAACTACCTGCTGGGGATGCTGGCGGGCATCCTCTCCAAGACGGACCGGGTGGGCTATGTGGCCGCGAACCCGGTGTACGGCATCCCGGCGGCGGTCAACGCCTTTGCGCGCGGGATGCGGGCCGTCCGGCCGGACGGCCATGTGGTGCTCCGCTGGGCCTGTGTGCCGGTGGAGGGCCAGCCGCTGGATTTCTCCGACCGGGAGGACATCACCCTGCTCTACGCCCGCAGCAGCAATGAACCGGCGGACAGCAACCGCGACTTCGGCCTCTGCCGCCGCCTGCCGGACGGCAGCCTGAAGCCGGTGGCGCTGCCGGTGTGGAAGTGGGAGACTTTCTACATCGGCATCATCCGTTCGATCTTCAATGGCACCTGGGGCAGCGAGGCCAGCGGCAAGGCAGTCAACTACTGGTGGGGCCTGCAGAGCGATGCCGAGCGGGTGGACTATTATGAAGAGCTGGCCGGCGGCACCCGCCAGCTGCTGAACATCATCGAGGAGAACCTGCGCAAGCATGAGCTGGCCATCTTCCCGTCGGGCGGGCTGTATGCGCAGGGGCATGTGAAAATGGTGCCGCAGGGGGATACCTACACGCCCAAAGAGCTGATGGAAATGGACTGGCTGGGCGAATGCGTGGAAGGCGCACTGCCGCTCTACGAGGACCTCGACGTCAAAACGCGCGGCCTGATGGAGATCAATGGTCTGGGCAGCCTGAAAGGGATGCCGCTGTAACGAGCAAAAAATTCAACAGAACGGAGCATTGCGGACGTGAAGATACTTGCGATTTCGGATACCCCCTCCAAAGCACTGTGGGATTACTGCACACGGGAGCGGCTGCAGGGAATCGACCTGATCCTTTCCTGCGGCGACCTGCCCAAGAAATACCTGGAATATCTGACGAATTTTACCTCGGCCCCGATCTTGTATGTGCACGGCAACCATGACGGCAGCTACCGCCACGGTGAGCCGGGCGGCTGCATCTGCGTGGACGATGAGGTCTACGTCTGGAAAGGGCTGCGCATCATGGGGCTGGGCGGCTGCATCCGCTACAACCGGGACGAAGATGCCTACCAGTACACCGAGCGGGAGATGCGCCGCCGGGTGCGGAAGCTCTGGTTCAAGGCCCACCGCGCGGGCGGCATCGACCTGCTGCTGACCCATGCCCCGGCAGGCGGTCTGAACGATGGCTTCGACAAGGCCCACAAGGGGTTCGACTGCTTCAACGAGCTGCTGGAAGAGTACCAGCCCAGGTGGTTCGTGCACGGCCATATCCACCTGAGTTATGATGCAAAGCTGCCCCGCGTATGCAGCCGCGGCTGCACGACGGTCATCAATGCGACCGAGCGGTATGAGTTCGAGATCCCGGACCCGGACCCACAGGCCCGGCGCAGATTTTTCTGGAAAAATCCCGCTTTCCCGACGGAAGAATGAAAAAAGGAGAAGCCCTATGGAACAAACGGAACGACTGGCCCGCCTTGACGCATTGCAAAAGAAACTCTATGCCTATGCCTGCGCGGAGAATTCCCTCTATCTGGACGCCGTGACGGTGGCCCCGAAGAACACCGCCGAGGGCCGGGGCGTGGCTCTCGGCATCCTGGCTGGAGAGCACCAGAAGCTGTTGACCGACCCGGAGACGAAGCGCCTGCTGGATGAACTGGCTGCGGCGTCCGGCTCGCTCGATGCCCTCCACAAGCGCGAGGTGGAGCTGCTGCGCCGCGAGAGCGAGAAACTGGCCCGCATCCCGGCGGACGAGTATATGGCCTACACCGAGCTGACCAACCGCGCCAGCGATGTCTGGCACAAGGCCAAGGAGAACGATGATTTTGCTTCGTTCTGCCCCGTTTTGCAGGAGCTTGTGGATTACAACCGGAAATTTGCGGGCTACTACGATGCAGCCAAGGCTCCCTACGACGCCTTGCTGAACGAGTATGAGCGCGGGGTGGACACCCGACAGCTGGACGCCTTCTTTGAGACGCTGCGGGATGGCATCGTGCCGCTTGTCCGGGCCATCGGCGAGAAGCCCCCGGTCGATGACAGCTTCCTGCATCTGGAATATCCGGTGGAGCAGCAGAAGGCCTTTGCTGACTACATCATGGAGGTCATGGGCATCGACCGCGGCCACTGCGGCCTTGGCGAGACCGAGCATCCCTTCACGCTGGAGTTCAACAACAAGGATGTCCGCATCACCACCCATTACGACCTGCACAACGTGGCCTCGTCGATGTACTCCGTCCTCCACGAGGGCGGCCATGCGCTGTACGAGCTGGGCATCCGGGACGACTTGCAGTATACCTGCCTGGCCGGCGGCGTCAGCATGGGCGTCCACGAGAGCCAGTCCCGCTTTTACGAGAACCTCATCGGCCGTTCCCGCGCGTTCCTTGAGGCCATCTACCCCAGGGTGCAGGCGTTCTTCCCGGAGCAGCTGGGCGGGGTGAGCGCCGAGCAGTTCTACCGGGCCGTGAACAAGGTGGAGCCGAGCCTCATCCGCACCGAGTCGGACGAGCTGACCTACTGCCTGCACGTCATGGTGCGGTACGAGATCGAAAAACAGCTCATCGGCGGTACGCTGCGGGCAGAGGAAGTCCCGGCCGAGTGGGCCCGCCTGTATCGGGAATATCTGGGCGTGGAGGTCCCCAATGACCGGGAGGGCTGCCTGCAGGACAGCCACTGGTCCGGCGGCTCCTTCGGCTACTTCCCGTCGTACGCGCTGGGCAATGCCTACGGCGCGCAGATGCTCCGCAGGATGGAGCAGGCGTTCGATGTGTTCGGGCAGGTGGCAAAGGGGGACCTCTCCGGCGTGACCGGCTGGCTGCGGGAGCATGTGCACCAGTACGGCCAGCTGCTGGAACCGGCCGACGTGGTCCGGAATGCCTGCGGCACCCTTGACCCGCAGGTGTACCTTGATTACTTGACTCGAAAATACACAGAGCTGTACGCGCTGTAAGCTGTAAAAAAAGCAAACACAAAAGCGGCACCGGATGCAGTTCCGATGCCGCTTTGTTGTTTCACAGTGGAGCCATCACAGTTGTGGGAACGGATGGGACACAGCCGCTCAGAGAGGGAGCTTGCCGCTGACTTTGTTCACGACGTAGTAAGCAGCTTCCTCTTCGGGCTTGATATACACCTTGCAGGACTGGACGCCGACCTTGTGGGTCAGGCGGTAATCGGCCTTGGCACGGTCCACCAGGTCGGTGATGTTGTACTGCTTGCCGCCGTGCTCAACGTAGACTTCCGGTGCCAGCGGCGGACGGCCGCGATGCGCCGTTTTGCCGGTCTTGGCAGTGGTTTTGGCGGCCTTGTCCGCTTTGGCCGTCTTACGCGCAGTCTTTTCCACAGCAGGAGCGTCTGCGGCGGTGGAGACAACGTTTTTTTTCTCAGACATGGATTCAACCTTCTTTCTCAAAAATATCTGCGCTGTACACAGCGCTGGATGACCCCAATGAAAAGAATCGATTTCAAACGGTCACATTTCAAACGGTCACATATAATTATATAATAGTGACTTCGGAATCATTTGTAAAGAGGTTTTTCGAAAATAGGTCTGATTTCAGCAAGAATCTGCGTAAGAATCTGAAAAAGAATTACTCTTTGCATAGCTCTTCGGCACGGCGGACGATGGGGGAAAGCAGCGAAGAATCCCAATCTTCCGCAAGGACAAATAGATCGTCACAGATCTCCTTCCGGATGCGGTCGGTGCTGCGCCGCTGGGCAAGTGTGAACAGCGCAGCCAGGAGCCGCAGCTTCAGGGTGCGAAGCTCCTCCGGGGCATCCCACAGCCGGGCCAGGTCGTAGTTGTCGGTGTTGCCGCAGCGCATGGTGCAGGTGGCGCAGTTGGGCGCGACCCGGTGCTTCTCGGTCTCGACGATGTCCTGCATCCGGTGCAGAGCGTCCTCGGCGGTGTCCGCCTTGGCCGCCTGCCGCAGCCCGGCGGCCAGAACGTGGTCGGTGTCTTCGGTCTTCGGTTCGTTGACGGTGGCGCGCGCCAGCCCGATCAGCGCGCCCAGCAAGCGGTCCCGCTGGCGCTGTGCAGCCGTCGCAGGAGCAGAAAGCAGTGAATCCATAGATCCTCCTTTTGATCGGGGAATTCTCCCCGGAATGGTGCATTCAGTATACACGAAAAACCCGAAGCTGACCAGAGATCGGGCCGTTTTGGAAAAAATATTTTTCCGGCTTGATTTTGCGGCAAAAATAGATTATAATATTACTGTTCTGTATGGAATCAGCCGGTGTGTCGGAATGGCAGACGAGGGGGACTCAAAATCCCTTGTGCTAATAACACGTGTGGGTTCGACCCCCACCACCGGCATAAAAAGGAAGCCCTCCAGCTTGTCTGGGGGGCTTTCTTTTTATCTGCGGCGTGTGAGCGGGTCGAACAGCACGACCCTGCACAGCAGGGGAGCAATCAGCCCTGCGGGCTGTTGCTCAGTGCGCGGGAGACCCCCACCACCGGCATTGCAAGCAGCTCGAAATCGAAAGGTTTTGGGCTGCTTTTCTTTTTCTACTCAGTTTCTTATACTTTGGTGTTTTCTGGGAAGATACTGACGATTGCATTCGCCGAGGACACCTTATCTCGTGCGATTTCCGTTACCGTTCCGTTGACCTTTGCGGTCACAACCGTATGCTGAATGCTGATTTTCTTGTTCTCAAAGTCAATGGCATCCCATTTCAAACCAACAATTTCACTGCGCCGCAGCCCGTAGAATGCAGCCATGATGACGCCAAACTCCGAAGGGTCACCTTTTCATTTTCTGCTTAACGGCAGCAATAAAAAAGACCCCCGCAGCGTATGATTT
>OGMV01000591.1_pt1 | contig 16883 bp, 14 predicted proteins | sample 1573341 | NCBI WGS metagenome assembly OGMV01 (sample SAMEA2581994, study PRJEB24529) | metagenome | biome: Human gut stool | place: China | collected 2011 | reverse complement strand
GACTTGTGAAACGGTCAATAAGAGTAGTAAAAGTGTAATTGCTATATAGACTCTCCTCATCCCGTCTTTTGGATCCTGCACACCGTCCGGTTCCGGCTCGCCGCCGGGGGCTTTGTGCGCACATTCAAACGCTTTTTGCAAAGCGCAGGTCTGCACCTTTGGGTGTTGGTCCTGCGCTTTTTTGTTTGTCAGGGAATCAGGGACGGAGGAAAAGAACATGAGTGAGAACCGTACACGGTTCCGGCTGGACCAGCGCCGGGCACCCATCTACGAAGCGCTGGAACAGTTCCGGCAGATGCGGGTGGTGCCCTTTGACGTGCCGGGCCACAAGCGCGGCCGGGGCAACCCGGAGCTGACCGCCTTTCTGGGCCAGCAGTGCGTGGGCGTGGATGTGAACAGCATGAAACCGCTGGACAACCTCTGCCACCCGGTATCGGTCATCCGGGAGGCCGAAGAACTGGCCGCCGACGCCTTTGGCGCGGCCCACGCCTTTTTGATGGTGGGCGGCACCACCAGCTCGGTGCAGAGCATGGTGCTGACCGCCTGCAAGCGGGGCGATGAGATCATCCTGCCCCGCAACGTGCACCGCAGTGTGCTGAACGCACTGGTGCTCTGCGGCGCTGTGCCCGTTTACGTGAACCCAGAGGTGGACAAGCGCCTGGGCATCTCGCTGGGCATGAAGCGGGAGCAGGTGGAAAAGGCCATCCGGGAGCACCCCAACGCCGTGGCCGTTCTGGTGAACAACCCCACCTACTACGGCATCTGCAGCGACCTGCGCGCCATCGTCAAGATGGCCCATGACGCCGGGATGCTCTGCCTGGCGGACGAAGCCCACGGCACCCACTTCTACTTTGGCGGCGGGCTGCCGGTCTCGGCCATGGCCGCAGGGGCCGACATGGCCTCCGTCTCGATGCACAAGAGCGGCGGCAGCCTGACCCAGTCGAGCCTGCTGCTCATCGGGCCGAACGTCCACCCCGGCTATGTGCGGCAGATCATCAACCTGACCCAGACCACCTCTGGCAGCTATCTGCTGATGTCCAGCCTGGACATCTCCCGCCGCAATCTGGCCCAGCGGGGGCGGCAGGTCTTCCACCAGGTGGCCGACATGGCCGAGTATGCCCGCGAGGAGATCAACGCCGTGGGCGGCTACTACGCCTTCGGCAAGGAGCTGTGCAACGGCAACTCGGTCTTCGACTTCGACACCACCAAGCTCAGCGTCCACACGCTGGACATCGGCCTGGCGGGCATCGAGGTCTATGATATCCTCCGCGATGAGTACGACATCCAGATCGAGTTCGGCGACATCGGCAACATCCTGGCCTACCTCTCCATCGGCGACCGCCCACAGGAAGTGGAGCGGCTGGTCAGCGCACTGGCCGAGATCAAGCGCCGCTACCGCACCGACGGCACCGGCCTGCTCAGCCAGGAATACATCGACCCCGTGGTGGCCACCAGCCCGCAGGAGGCCTTCTATGCGCCCAAAAAGAGCCTGCCTCTGCGCGAGACCGTGGGCATGGTCTGCAGCGAGTTCGTCATGTGCTACCCGCCGGGCATCCCCATTCTGGCCCCCGGCGAGCGCATCACGAAGGAGATTCTGAACTACATCGAGTACGCCAAGGCCAAGGGCTGCAGTATGACCGGCCCGGAAGACCCCGACATTTTACACCTGAACGTTCTGGCCTGAGGAGGAAAACATGGAATTTTGGTTTTCGGAATTTCACACCCCGGATGTGAAACACAGCATCCGGGTGAATAAGCAGCTCTACTCCAAGCAGAGCGACTATCAGCGCATCGACATCTTCGAGACCCCGGAGTTCGGCCGGGTGCTCACGCTGGACGGCAACGTCATGCTGACCGAGCGGGACGAGTTCATCTACGATGAGATGATCGTCCATGTACCCATGGCCGTGCACAAGGAGGCCAGGGACATCCTCGTCATCGGCGCAGGCGACGGCGGCGTGGTGCGGGAGCTGACCCGCTATGACCGGGTGGAGCGGATCGACCTGGTGGAGATGGACCCGCAGGTCGTGGAGGCCTGCCGCGCCTATCTGCCCGGCAACGCCTGCCGGATGGACGACCGCCGGGTGCACATCTACTTTGAGAACGCGCTCAAGTTTATCCGCCGGTGCGAAGAAGAATACGACCTCATCATCGTGGACTCCTCCGACCCGTTCGGCCCGTCCGAGGGCCTGTTCACCCGCGAGTTCTACGGCAGCTGCTTCAATGCGCTGCGGGCCGACGGCATCATGGTCAACCAGCAGGGCAGCCCCTTCTACGCCGAGGACGCCAGCGCCATGCAGCGCAGCCACAAGCGCATCGCGTCCACCTTCCCCATCAGCCGGGTGTATCAGGCACACATCCCCACCTTTGCCGCCGGGTACTGGCTGTTCGGCTTTGCCAGCAAGAAATATCACCCCATCGACGACCTCGACGCCGACGCATGGAAGGCGCTGAACATGCGCACCCGCTATTACACTGCCCGGCTCCATGTCGGCGCATTTTATCTGCCCGCCTTCCTCGAAGAGATGCTGCGGGAAGTGGAGGAACACTGATGCAACCCAACGTTGAGACCTTTATCGGCTGCGACAGCAGCTACCGCGCCGCCAGCATCGTGCTGTACGGTGCACCTTATGATTCCACCACCAGCTACCGCCCCGGTGCCCGGTTCGGCCCGGCAGCCATCCGGCACGAGAGCTATGGTCTGGAGACTTACAGCCCCTATCAGAACGCCGACCTGACCGACTTCGACATTTTCGACAGCGGCGATCTGGAGCTTTGCTTCGGCTCCAGCGAATCGGCGCTGGCCGACATCGAAGCCCGCGCCGAAGAAATCCTGAAGGACGGCAAGTTCCCGCTCCTGCTGGGCGGCGAACATCTTGTCACGCTGGGGGCCGTGCGGGCCGCCGTGAAGAAGTACCCGGACCTGCACATCGTCCACTTCGACGCACACGCCGACCTGCGGGACGACTACCTCGGTGCCCGGCTCAGCCATGCCTGTGTCCTCCGCCGCTGCCACGAGCTGGTCGGCGACGGGCACATCCACCAGTTCTGCATCCGCAGCGGTGACCGCGCCGAGTTCGAGTTTGCAGCCCAGCATACCGAGATGCACAAGTTCGACTTCACCGGCCTTGCCGAACTGACCGAGCAGCTCTGCGCCAGCAAGGCCCCGGTCTACCTGACCATCGACCTCGACTGTCTGGATCCCTCCTGCTTCCCCGGCACCGGCACCCCCGAAGCGGGCGGCGTGAGCTTTTTGCAGCTGCTGGACGCCATCCGCACTGTGACCCGGGCGAACATCGTCGGTGCCGACCTCAACGAGCTGGCCCCCACGCTGGACACCACCGGCGTTTCCACGGCCACGGCCTGCAAAGTCCTGCGGGAGCTGCTGATCGCGCTCGACAAGGGCTGGCCCGGCTTCCAGGTCTGACGAAACCACGCGCAGGCGTTCGCTCTGCGCTGCGATACATGATAACAAAGGAGAAACCTACCATGAGCAAAGTTCTGATCATCGGCTGCGGCGGCGTAGCTTCCGTCGCCATCCACAAGTGCTGCCAGGTCCCCGAAGTGTTTACCGAGATCTGCATCGCCAGCCGTACCAAGTCCAAGTGCGACAAGCTCGCGGCTGAACTGGCCCCCAAGACTGCCACCCAGATCACCACCGCCCAGGTGGACGCCGACAAGGTGGACGAAGTGATCGCCCTCATCAAGAGCTACCAGCCCGACCTCGTGATGAACATCGCCCTGCCCTATCAGGATCTGACCATCATGGACGCCTGCCTGGCCTGCGGCGTCAACTACATGGACACCGCCAACTACGAGCCGGAGAACACGGACGATCCGGAGTGGCGCGCCATCTACGAGAAGCGCTGCAAGGAGGCCGGTTTCTCTGCCTACTTCGATTACAGCTGGCAGTGGGCCTATGCCAAAAAATTTGAGGAAGCCGGCCTGACCGCGCTGCTGGGCAGCGGCTTCGATCCGGGTGTGACCCAGGCTTACTGCGCCTATGCCAAGAAGCACGAGTTCGACACCATCGACACCATCGACATCCTCGACTGCAACGGCGGCGACCACGGCTACGCCTTCGCCACCAACTTCAACCCGGAGATCAACCTGCGCGAGGTCTCGGCCCCCGGCAGCTACTGGGAGAACGGCCACTGGGTGGAGATCCCGGCCATGAGCATCAAGCGGGAGTACAACTTCGATCAGGTGGGCGAAAAGGACATGTACCTGCTCCACCACGAGGAGATCGAGTCTCTGGCCAAGAACATCCCGGAGGCCAAGCGCATCCGCTTCTTCATGACCTTCGGCCAGAGCTACCTCGACCACATGCGCTGCCTGGAGGACGTGGGGATGCTGTCCACCACGCCCATCGAGTTCAACGGCCAGGAGATCGTGCCCATCCAGTTCCTCAAGGCCCTCCTGCCCGACCCCGCCAGCCTCGGCCCCCGCACCAAGGGTAAAACCAACATCGGCTGCATCTTCACCGGCAAGAAGGACGGCAAGGAAAAGACCTACTATATCTACAATGTCTGCGACCATCAGGAGTGCTACCGCGAGGTCGGCTCGCAGGCCATCAGCTACACCACCGGTGTGCCTGCCATGTGCGGTGCCCTCATGCTGCTGACCGGCAAGTGGACCACCAAGGGTGTCCACACGGTGGAAGAGTTCGATCCGGACCCGTATCTGGACGCTCTGGACAAGTACGGCCTGCCCCGTTCTGAGAGCCACGCCCCGGCTCTGGTGGACTGATGCGGCTGCGGGACACGCGCCCGCCCTTTGCCGGGCTGGCGAGCCTCTCCGAGACCGCCCTGTCTGCCCTACCCACCCCCTGCTATCTGCTGGACGAAGCCCAGCTGCGCCGCAACGGCGAACTTCTCCTGGGGGTGCAGCAGCGTACCGGCTGCAAGATCCTGCTGGCACAGAAGGCGTTCTCGAACTTCGACCTCTACCCCCTGCTGGCGCCTTATCTGGCGGGCACCGAGGCCAGCGGCCTCTATGAGAGCCGCCTCGGCCGGGAAACGCTGCCCGACAAGGAGAACCACGTGTTCTGCGCTGCCTACCGGGCCGACGCGTTTGACGAGCTGCTGCACTACGCCGACCACATCGTCTTCAACTCGCCCCGCCAGCTGGCCAGATTCGGCCCGGCAGCCAAAGCGGCGGGCAAGAGCGTCGGTCTGCGCATCAACCCGGAATGCTCGACCCAGGAGGGCCACGCGATCTACGACCCCTGCGCCCCCGGCAGCCGCCTGGGCACCACCCGTGCCCAGTGGGACGCCGCTGTGCAGGCAGACCCGGCCCTGCCGGGCCTGCTGGACGGCCTGCACTTCCACACCCTGTGCGAGCAGGATTCCGACGCGCTGGCCCTGACGCTGGCCGCCGTGGAAGACCGCTTCGGCGACCTGCTGCCCCGGATGCAGTGGCTGAACTTTGGCGGCGGACACCACATCACCCGCCCCGGCTACGACCTGCCCACGCTGGAGCGCTGCATCACCGAGACGCAGACGAAGTACGGCGTACAGGTCTATCTGGAGCCCGGCGAGGCCTGGGCGCTGAACGCAGGTTATCTCGTCACCACGGTGCTGGACACCCTGCGCAACGGCGATACCAGCCTTGCCATCTTGGATCTGTCCGCTGCCTGCCACACGCCGGACGTCATCGAGATGCCCTACCGCCCGCCCCTGCTGAACGCGGGTGACCCCGGCGAAAAAGCCGTCACCTTCCGGCTCGGCGGCCCGACCTGCCTGGCCGGGGATGTCATCGGCGATTATAGCTTTGACGCCCCCCTCACCGAGGGCGACCGTCTCCTCTTCGGGGATATGGCCATCTACACCACCTGCAAGAACAACACCTTCAACGGCATGCCCCTTCCGCCCATCTGGGCGATGGACGCCGCCGGCACCTGCCGCGAGCTTGTAAAGTTCGGGTATGAGGATTTCAAGATGCGGGTGGGAAATAGCAAAAAATAAAATATCCCGCATTCAAACGCGCCCCTTCCCTGTGGCAGACCACATCGGAAGGGGCGCGTGGTTTATGATGGAGCTCACATAACAAAAACCCCCTTCCTCTCACGGAGACCCGCAAAAGGAAGGGTGTAGAACTCAAGTTCCTGTTGTCGCACCTATCACAGCATGTTCGTACCAGAAAGGTCAACACAGGCTGTTACTCAGCACGGCATCTCAAGCACTTTTGAGCGTAGAGCTGTGATTAGCAGTTTTCAGCGAAGTACTTAATGGTACGGACCATCTGAGAGGTGTAGGAGTTCTCGTTGTCGTACCAGGACACGACCTGAACCTGATAGGTGTCGTCGTAGCTACGCTAAATTTTCACACATTTTTTGTAGTCGTTCATAATTTCGAAACAACAGTTACAGTACTACAGCACACCGTTGTCGTACCAAAACCGGCTTGTTCGTACCAAAATTATATCACGTTTTAGCGTCATTTGCAAGGTCTCCGTCAATTTTACATCCGACCTGCATTTTTCTCATATTGGGAAGTCTATTTTCATGGAACATATAGTTCGGAGCGTCCGGGGCCCGGAGCACCGCCGGGGCGTTTGCTCTGCCCAGATGCGCTCCTCTGCTGCCTCTTTTGATAAAATTTCGCCGGACATGATTTTGAGGCTTAGAGTGAGAAATGGATGTATTTTGTTTGACATGAAACTTATATCATCTTATATCAGCCCTTTGCAACACACCCGCACTTATTCATTTTCTCCTTTACCTCGTCCGGCACATCAATCAGCCCAAACCGGTAGAACATCCCGTAGATGTAGGTCACTCCACGAATATCACCCAACGCTTTCGGACGGTCAACCACTGCTCCGACCTCTTTTACATTGCCCAGCGCCAGCAGCACCGAGCTCCACGCCAGACTCTTGCTGCTCTCTCGCCTGTCGATCCAGAGCTCTTTTGTGTATTCGCCGCTTCTGCCTTTTCGTATTTCATAAGAGAATGGCAAGCCGGAATAGGTCTTAAAACGCACTTTTTGATAGATCAGAACCGTCTCCCACAGATGCTCCTCTGTCGGCGCTGCTCGCAGCTTCTTTACTGCCCTGTATCTTCGTTGCCGCTCTGCACCCACGCTGATCTTCTCTGTTGAGGTTATGCTTGGGAAATACACGCCCTTTTCATACGGCAGATACGAAGTGACCGAGGCTTTAGAGAGCTTGAGCTCTGATGCGGTGGAGAGGACTGCGTCTTTATAGCTTTGGGTTTCTCTATACTTATAAAAGGTGTGCTGCACCGTCTCCGCTATGTCTGACTCGTACGCCCCGGCTGTGATAAGCAGCTTGCGAACCTTGATAGGATGAAGGGACAGTGCATCCGTGATGGCTTGGAGAGAGTTGTTTTTATAGAGGGATACAGCAGCATCCATCTGCTCTTTCAGATTCTTCCCGGCATCATACTCCGGCTTCAGCTTCTTCCGACCGCCGCCAGGCTTTCTGGCTTTATACGCTCTTTTCTCTCCCATAATTATTCGTGCAGTTCCAGCGGCAGTCCGTCCGGGTCATGGAAGAAAGTCATCTTCTTGCCGGTGTAATCGTCAACCCGGGTCGGCTCACATTCTATACCTAATTCTCTCAGTTCTTTTACCGTCTGCTCCACGCTCTTAACGCAGAAGGCAAGATGACGCAGACCACAGGCCTCCGGGCGGTTCACACGCTTCGGCGGGTTTTCCTCAGCAAAAATCTCCAGCTCTGTGTGCTCATTAATACGAAGATCTAGCTTCCAGTCCTTACGCTCCGGGCGATAGTTTTCCCTGATGACAGAGAAGCCCAGCTTGTTCACATAAAAACTCTTTGCGACTTCGTAGTCAGATACGATAATTGCGATGTGGTGTATTTTTGATAAATTCATTTTTCTTACGCTCCGTTTTTTATTTTCATTATAAACTATATATCGGTTTTCAAAATATGCCGTGCGTGTTTCGGACTCAGATTGGAGCCTATGTTCCACCCACGGCAATATTATTAGAACTTGATTACTTTCGGCTCGTGGGTAAATGAACTGATGGTAGCCACACCATTCTTGAAGTAGAACACCTCAGTGTTGCCATCATCTGCGGCATACATTTTCTTCAAACTCGGATAGGCATCCAGCATAGATTCTCTCGCTTCTACACGGTCATCTTCTACCAACTCGCCAGCAACGCGAATCCACTCGCCGCCTTTGAATGTACACAACTCTGCTTTCGGGTTGGCGTGCAGCTGCTTGGAAACATCCTTCTTCTTACCAGTCTGGATGTACAGCTTGCCTTCAAAAATATGCGCCGTGCCAAACGGGCGCACTCTCGGCTGGTCGCCCTCGACCGTTGCCAGGTAATATGTTTCAGCTTCTTTCAGAAACTTAACGATTTCTTCCATGATGTGGGTTCCTTTCCAAAAGTACAAATCTTCCGATGCTGGCATATCACACATGGGTCATTAGCCACTGCGCAAGCATCCCGCCTACAGCATTTGCGCCCGCATTGAGTAAGAAATCCTTCAAACCAACCATAGCCGCACGAATAGTTTTAGAGCTCTTATTCGTTATAATTTTCTGCTCAACATCTTCAATCAATTCAACTGACACAGCTTTATCTTCTTCCGACAAGTCATTCAGCTCTTCAGAATTTTTTACTTTTTCAAGTATTTCTGATATATCATTGAAGTTAACTGTAACCGAGTTATCATTTCCAGAAACGACCGCGGATCGATCAATCGCGCCATTTATGACCGTCCCATAGTAGTTATGTATTTGTTGAGGAACTGCTTCTGCTCTTTTTTCTTCCTCTTGACTAAACCGCATATCATCACCCAAAATATTATCCTTTTCTAATCTCAATGTCCATTCCAGTAGACAATTTCCAACTTTATCCATAATAGACCGAAGTTGGTTTACTTCTACATACAGTGAATAATCTGTTTTGAATGGAGCATCCACCATTTTTTGCAGCAGATGAGCAATATCTCCGGGGTAAGAAAACGCCAAATATTTATCCGGATTATTGCACCACCCTATAATTTCACTAATCGAATTTGATAGTTTTCTAACACACATCGTTTCTTCAAATTCAGTATTCTGTGAAATCACTGGTATCCATCCCCGATATGGGTTATAGGCTCTTAGTTGTCCTCTAATCGTCCTGTAGTCTGGAACAGCATTCATAGTCGTATAGCCATTAAGTTCACCCATTATCCAAGAGTCAAATTCATTTAGTTTTAACTTCGTGGCTATTACATGTGCTTTCCTTAGTGCACCCAGTATATCACAATCTTTGTTTAACACATCTCGCTGTAGGTCTAATACAAGGCTACTCATTGATTCAAACCCATCTATTTTTCAGTTTAGAAAAGTACAGAAAAGATAGCATTATTTCAGCTTCTCGATAATATCATCAGCACTGACACCCTCGGCCAGCAGCTTCTTCAGCACAGCCTCTGCTTCTGCCTTCTTTGCTTCCTCGGCGGCTTTCTGATCTGCTTTCGCTTTCTTTGCTTCTAGCTTGCCCACTTCCTTCTCGGAAGAATTCAAAGCCGCACGTTTAGTTTTCAGTTCTGCTTTCAGGGAATCAATGTTCGCCGTGATAGACGCAATTTCCGTGTTGAGAGATTCGATGGTAGACTGCTTTTCTGCAATCTGGGATGCAAAGTCGTTGACCACTTTGGGCTTGTTTTTGCTGCCTTTAGTCCTGGGCATATGAATACCTCCATCAAATTTACATTACTTTAATGTAAGTATATCATATTGTTGGCTCTATTTCAATTTTAGAAATTGAAATGGCTGTCTGCCTGTTCTTTTGCAATATGCTCCATATCCGGATAAATAGAGCTTTCACGGAATCCCATCGCATCAAGCTGAGCTAAGAGTTGCTTTCTAATCTGCTGTGGTATACGAATCTTATAAAAGTAGTCGCAGGATTCGTCCAACTTGAGTATCTGATCCAATCGTTCAGCAGTGCTATGAATCGTAAAATCCGACTGTTGCACATACATTCTCAAGTCACATCCTACTCCATGACACGCAATGATTCTGTTCTGTAATTCATAATCATCGTTGTCATGATTAGAAAATGCGCCTTCCAAGTCACCTCTCAGACTGTCGTAGCTTATCGGAGGTACATATTCTCCATAACCCACTTTTTTATTCAGTTTCATTGGATTCAGCAGCCAAACGGCTGCGTCCGTCTTTGCATCTTCATCACTGCTCAATGCAAAATACAAAGCAACCAGAGGCGATTCCGACCAATCCAGTAATCTGGTTGGCAATCCATAATGCTGCATCAAAGTCAACCACGATGCGCGGTCATACTGTTGCGGAGCATTTGGATTCAGCCGCATGGTATGAATCATGAAATTGGTCGATATATACTGCTCATAGTTCTTACCCATACCATCTTTTCGTTGAACCGATGGTACTAGACCCCACGAATAATCAGATTGACCTCGGAACCACATACGATACTGTTGTTCAGCATCAATTTGTGTAATCACATCTACATATGTACCAATATTATCGACTGCCAATTCACAGAGCATTATACAACTCTCCTCTAATAAAAATCTTGCCGACATAAAACAGCAAAATTTTATTTTTCACTTCACTCAAACTACTTGGCTTCGATGAATTCCCCCATTTTTATTCGATTTTCTAATGTTTCACACTCCACATTCTCATCTTTTAAATATAGTTTTTCTCGAAGGATTTCATAATCATGTATAATGGTCTCTATCATTCTTGTCAAAGCGTAATGTCTTATTTCATCAACATTGCCATTCCTGCGCTCTGTAAATCCGTCTATTTCCACAATAACGCTCATCCATTTAAGTAAATCCGGAGAAGCATATATATAATTTTGTTGAATTTCTTCTATGATTTTCTTTTCTATATTATCATCTTTGTCATCGGTATTTTCAAACCTAACTATCGGCATTTCATTGAAAGTATAAAGCATTCTATTTTCTGTTGCTGTTTCTTTCAGTACACATCTTAAAGCCTCAGACTTACACACTTTTTCAAATAATCCGCCATATAGTTTTTTATACTGATCTTCAAAGAATTGATACTTAAATTTCAAATCAGCATCGAATCGTTCATTGATTCTGTGGAATTCTGCCTGAACTTCTTCCGCCTTTGTTCTCATTTCTGCAACATCTTGTTTTGTTGCAAAATTTTCAGCTTTTTTCTCAAAATAAGTTCCGAAAGCATTAGTTATTTTTTTCAACAATTCCATAATGCCCATCCCCATTACTAAAAATATAAATTCACGCATTCACATCTCCTAAATTTTGCATATATCTACACTTTTTCCCAGAAAAATTAGCATTATAGTAATCTCGCGTGATAGGTATATCATACCGTTTTTTTTCTCGTATTTCTTCAATACAAACCATCAACTGATTATACAAATTACTGCTATTTTCAGTATAAAACATATTTCTATATGGTTTTATACCATTGTCAGGATTATATTTAAGCATTGCTAAATATTTTTCAATGGAATCCAATATGAAATCATTTGCCTCAATCCGTCTATGTTCACTGATCTTTTCATTTTCTAAGACATATTTTCTATACGCTTCCATGTAAGAAATATGATTGTGTATAATTCTTTCTTCGTGGAATTGTCCCTCATAGTAATAGGAGCTTTCTAAAATTTCGCTATAATGATTTGCCCCATTTTCCTTCATGACAATTTTGTTATATTCTTCAAGACTCATTATACACTTTTTGACAGCCTCTATTACAGCTACAACCGTTTCTTTCATTGATTTATATTCTTTTTTGTCATCAAGATTTTGATACAAAAATAGTGGCTGACTAATTCCTGCCGTAGAAAATCTGCTTGAGAAGTATTCAAAATGTATGCACATCGTGCTTGCAAACATTTGTCCTGCAGTGGTCGCTCGAATATAAATTTCCCTTTCATCTCTAGTATCACTGGATTCTTTATTAAATCGTTCTTCCGCACTTTCTATATAATTTTTTATAGCGGTTGAAGAATACGCTAAAATATTATCAAATGTTACCAAGTGATTCCAGAATTTCTTATTTCTTAATGAGTACATTCCATTTACAACTGTAACGAACTGATCTAAACTCATTAAATTTCGTACCATCTGGTAAAGATCATCCAATTTTACAGATTCCTCTGGATTGACAAAAAAGCGTTCTATATTTTTTGTTTGCCTATTACATAAAATCGTTAAAATAATTCTTGCATAGGAATATCCATGATGAGGTTTCATCAAAACGGAACTAGAGCCATATTTTGTTGACGGAATTCCCATGTCATCAAAATATTTCCATTTGAAAAAATGATCTATTAAGAGACGATAAATTATCCCTCTTCCGCCAAAGACACAGTGGTTATCATCTGCTTTAATTAGTCCAATTGCATTTTCTACTTCATTCAGGTGTTCTGTACAGATTGCCTTAATGCATCTCATCGCTGTTCTGTAATCATTATCGAACAGTAGAAAGATGTTTTTCATGAATAGCTTGTCATCAATAATTTGATTCAAACAATTTACTGTTTCTATAAATCCCGCTTTCTTTACTTCACCATTCTTTATCATATCTAATGCAAAATCTAATTTTTTCTGCATTACAACTGTTTTATCCACATCTTCCGACATATCAAAATGATCCATGATTTCTCTCATTCGATCTCTTAAATGTCCTGAAATATGCATTGCCGTTGTTTCACGCATCGCAACCACAATATTGGTTTTATCATATAACTCAATAAAAGCCTGGTCTTTTACATCACCTTTTTCGTGAATCTTTAGAAATACATTTTTAGTATCCCAAACAAATCTCCATATACCCATCATTGTATTTTTAAAGATGTCCGTTGTTCCATCAGAAATAATATCAATATTGTCCAGCAAATATGTTAGTTTTCTTTCATTCGGAAGTCTATTTGCTGTAATAATTTCTGCATATTCCCATATGGTATAGACAAAAAGTAATTGCTCCAACGATAACTTCTTAAGTTCACTCAAAAGCGTTTCATAGACCGAATCGCTTTCTTCTTGTGCCAGTTCTGGCTTAACTGTATCCCAAAAATTTTTTATGGCTCCAAAGTCGATTTCAACAAAATTTTCCTCAATCGTCCATCTATTACGCCTAAAGAAGTCATCGACCTTACTTACTATTTCTGCGAGTCGCCCATCATGAGTATGATTGTCAACACTTCGCCTCATATTGTAGCAGAGCTTTTCGGAAAAAGGTTTGTCTTTTCCCATTCCACCTTCATCAAAGTTTATATATTTACACTTTCCTGCCAAATGCTCATAGATATAATTTGTCAAAGCATCACTAGAATTTTTTTCATTCAATCCATATAATTCATTGAAAAGTGTTCTTTTTATTACTTGGAATGATGTAGAATATTTTTCATTTACATCATTTATATTATCCGTGTTTTCCAAATCTTTTTTTCTACGTTCCTCAAACCCCTCTAAAGGTTTATTTCCATCCGATATATATTGAATAAGTTTCAGAAAATTAGTTTTTCCGCAACCACGATATCCTGTAACAACAACCAAATTCCGTTCAGCATTATTAAACACCTTGCTTATTATCGCAAGACGTTCATAAGTTTTATTATTTTTTATATATAGTTCATTGAAGAAATCAATGCCCCTCAATGCTTCTTCGTACACTTTTTTTGTACTTGCCGAAAATGGATGCATTATAAGATATTGATCCAAATCAATTTTGCCCGCATCAATCATTTGCCCCAACCTTTTTGTCATAATTTATCTCCTTTATAATTATACTCCTGCTTTTAGAAACTTATGTCCATATCTGTCGTTGTTTTTATATCTTATGGGCAAACCACATTCATTTTCGGAGTCATTGTTATTCTATGCCTTATTCCACAGTAACGCTTTTAGCCAAATTTCTCGGCTTATCTACATCTAAGCCTTTAGCAACAGACACATAGTAACCCAACAACTGCAATGGGATTACCGCCAAACTACCAATAAAATGTTCATCCACTTTCGGTACATAAACCGTAAAGTTCACCTGATCCTCAGTTTCATATTTTCCGTAAGTGGTCAGGCCCATCAAGTATGCGCCACGACTCTTGCATTCCAGCATATTGCTGATGGTCTTTTCATACAGCTCGCTCTGTGTCAGTACGCCGATGACCAGTGTTCCCTGCTCGATCAGGCTGATCGTGCCATGCTTCAGCTCACCCGCAGCGTATGCCTCAGAGTGGATGTAGCTGATTTCTTTCAGCTTCAAGCTTCCTTCCAGGCAAACTGCATAGTCAATGCCTCGACCTACAAAGAACACATCGTGCGCATTTGCATACTTTGCTGCAAACCACTGGATGCGCTCTTTATCTTCCAGAATCTTCTGCATTTTCTCCGGTATGGTCAGCAGTTCGGAAATATAGTAGCTGTACTGTTCTTCTGTGATCTTTTCTCTGACCTTAGCAAACTGAACTGCCAAGCAGTACGTCGCTGCCAACTGTGCGCTGTATGCTTTTGTCGTAGCAACCGAGATCTCCGGGCCGGCAAGAGTGTAGAATACTTTGTCCGCTTCACGGGCAATGCTGCTGCCGACCACGTTGACAACAGCCAGTGTTGTGATGCCCTTTTCTTTTGCAAGACGGAGAGCCGCCAATGTATCGGCTGTTTCACCGGACTGACTGATAACGATTGCCAGCGCCTTCTGATTGACCGGCATTTTCCGATAACGGAACTCAGATGCCAGTTCTACACGAACCGGAATGTCTGCCATATCTTCCAGAACATACTGCGCTGCCATACCAACGTGCCATGCCGAACCACAGGCAACGATATAGACTTGCTCAAAATTCTTGATTTCTTCCTCTGTAATTTCCACACTAGACAGGTCAATTTTGCCGTTCTTGATGACAGAGTTCAGCGTATCCTGTATAGCTTTCGGCTGCTCATGAATCTCTTTCATCATGAAATGCTCAAAGCCAGCCTTTTCTGCTGCCTCGGCATCCCACTTGATCTCCGTGGTCTGCTTCTCGATTTCGTCACCGTTCAGGTCATAGAAGTGAGCCTCGCCCGGAGTCAGCTTTGCAAATTCAAGGTTGCCAATATAATAGACATTCCGAGTATACTTCAGAATGGCAGGAACTTCTGATGCCACATATGTTTCGCCATCGGCAATGCCAATAATCATCGGGCTGTCCTTTCGTGCCACCCAGATCTCACCCGGATAGTCACGGAACATTAGCTCAAGGGCATAGGAACCACGAACACGCACCATCGTTTTGGCAATAGCATCGATGGGTCCCAGATTATACTTTTTATAATAGTAGTCCACCAGCTTGATGACTACTTCGGTATCCGTCTGGCTGTAAAAAGTATAACCGTGCTTCAGCAACTTTTCCTTCAGTTCGATATAGTTTTCGATGATACCATTATGAACGCCGACTACTTCTGATTCTACTGCCCCAGAATCAGAACGGTTACAGTTGCCAGACACATGAGGATGTGCATTGGTCTGACTCGGCTCACCATGTGTTGCCCAGCGTGTATGGCCAATACCACAAGTTCCTTTTAGAGCATTGCCAGCATCCGTTTTCTCGATCAGGTTGGACAGACGGCCTTTTGCCTTGACAACCTGTGCCAAAGCCTCGCCATCCCGAACAGCCAGTCCAGCTGAATCATATCCTCTATATTCCAATTTCGACAGCCCATCCAACAGGATCGGTGCTGCCTGTCAGTTTCCTGTAAAACCAACAATTCCACACATAGTTTATCCCTCCCGGTTTTCCTCTTCTTATACTTACCCTCTATTACGGAAAATGGCTCTGGATTCATCTCCAAGAGCCATCATCGACTTTATGCCTTGTAGCCCTTTTCGCAAATCACACGAACTACTTCGTCCACATACTTCTGGCAGGTATCATGGTCAGGTGCCTCCACCATGACACGCACCACAGGCTCTGTACCGGATTCCCGAACTAGAATACGACCAGTATCGCCCAGTGTTTCTGCCACTTTATTTACTGCTTCCTGTACAGCAGGGTCATTCTGTGCGGCTTTCTTATCCGTCACACGGACATTCTCCAACACCTGCGGATAAATTTTCAGCAGTGCTGCCAGTTCACTCATCGGTTTCTTCTTGGCCAGCATGACCTCCATCATCTTCAGGCTCGTCAGGATACCGTCACCAGTGCTGGCGTACTTGCTGAAGATGATATGGCCACTCTGTTCACCGCCGATACGACAGCCATTCTTTGCCATATACTCATAGACGTACTTATCTCCAACGGCAGTCTTGGCATAGCCGATGCCCTGCTCATCAAATGCCTTGTACAGACCAAAGTTAGACATGACCGTGGTAACAACGGTGTTGGTCAGCAGCTTGCCGCGCTCCTTCATGTAGCAGCCATAGATGTACAGAATATGATCGCCAGTAATGACATTACCCTTTTCATCCACGCACAGGCAGTGATCGGCATCACCATCATAGGCAAAACCAACATCCAGACCTTTCTCCACAACGAACTTCTGCAAACCCTCAATGTGGGTGGAGCCGGCATTGTTGTTGATGTTCAGTCCGTTCGGCTGGTTATTGATTACATAGGTGTCTGCACCCAGTGCGTCAAAGACGGACTTTGCAATGTTCCAAGAGCTACCGTTGGCGCAGTCCAGACCGACTTTGACACCCTTGAAAGAGTAGATGCCCAGAGAGATCAGATAACCCATATAGCGGTTGAGTCCTGCCACATAGTCCACAGTGCGTCCGATGTGCTCGCGGTGAGCAAAGGGCAGCTCCGGCCAGTCCTTATCAAAGACGTGAAGCTTGCCGTCGATGTAGTCCTCCACCAGCAGCAGAGTCTCCTCTGGCATTTTCTCGCCGTAGCAGTCGATCAGCTTGATGCCGTTATCGTAGTAGGGGT
>OGMV01000538.1_pt1 | contig 18084 bp, 18 predicted proteins | sample 1573341 | NCBI WGS metagenome assembly OGMV01 (sample SAMEA2581994, study PRJEB24529) | metagenome | biome: Human gut stool | place: China | collected 2011 | reverse complement strand
AAAGTACTGACCTTTTTATACCGTGCACCCAAATTAATCCTGGAGCCACTCAATTATACCGCTATCCGCAAACAATATATGGATATCTTTTCTCTGGATATAGATGCTGCCGGAGAACTGGCTTCACTGACCAAAGGCTATCCTTTTGCCTTTCAGGTACTTGGTTATCTCTACTGGGAAAATCGCGATAAAAAGACTTTGGAACAGATTTTGCCGGAATATGACCAATATCTGGATGAATATGTATACAGTAAAATATGGTCGGAATTATCCGATCTGGATAAAAAAATCGTAACTGAAATGTCTCTCAGCGGAGAGACTCAGGTAAAAGCTCTCCGTGAGCGATTAGATATGAAATCTGAACTTTTCTCTGTCTATCGTGAGCGTTTAAAGAGAAAAGGTGTCATTATTTCCAAAGAATACGGGAAAGTCACGCTGGCCTTACCTCGCTTTGATGAGTTTGTAAAAATACAACAGCTTATGTAGCTGGGAGGCACAGCATCTATTCCACGCCCCGCAGGATAACTTTCCCCACATATTTCCGGGCCAGTTCCTCCATCTGTTCCAGTTCCTCTCTGGAAAATGCTCCGAACGGATCTACTCCGCCCGGTTTCACATCGTCACATTCCACTGTCTGTATCATCCGGTACAGGCAGTTTTCATTCTCTTCGTAATTCTGAAGATAATACGCAGGGCATCCCGCAATCCATTTACCGATTTTCTCAAATTCCACCACGGTATGAATTCCCCTTACCACGGTAGTTCGGAATTCATAGGGGATACCGCTGCTTTTCAGGATGCCGATACTCTCCTCGATGCGGGAGATATCCATATGCGGCAGTCCCGCCGCCCGGGCATAATTATCTCTGGACGCCTTAATATCCATCGCCACATAATCAATCAGATGCTCCTGCATCAGATCCCACAATACTCCCGGCATATAGCCATTGGTATCCAGCTTGATCGGATATCCGAGTTCCTTGATCTTGCGTAAAAAATCCTTCAGATCCTTATGCAGAGTCGGCTCTCCTCCGGTGACGCAGACGCCCTGGAGAATCCCCTGCCTTTTTTTCAGGTAAGAGAGTACTTCTTCCTCCGGAATGAGCGGCGGGCAGCCGGGATCCAGCACCAGTTCCCCGTTGTGACAAAACGGACAGCGAAAATTGCAGCCCCCTGTAAAAACAGTGGCTGCAATATGTTCCGGATAATCTAATAAAGTTGTCTTGTTAAAACCATGTATCTGCATAGTCTAAGTCCTCGGCATAGTGGAATCCCGCACCACCAGTTCTCCGTCGAACACGCAGTGCTGGTGCTTCGCCTTTTTCCCGATGATGTCGAACAGGATCCGGGCCGTCTCTCTCGCCATGCTGTCCACCGGCTGCTTTAAAGTCGTCAAGGACGGGATAACATATTTCCCGATTTCCACACCATCAAAGCCTGCCAGAGAAATATCCTCCGGCACCTTGTATCCGGCATCAGACAAGGCTTTCCCGGCACCGATCGCCAGCATATCGGAGATTGCGAAGATCGCCGTGCACGGAATCTGCTTCTCGAGGAATTCCTTCGTCACCATATAGCCATTCTCCAGGGAGTAATCTTCCAAATCACTCCTCATAGGCAGGATCAGTTCTTCTCTTACTTCTATTCCGTTATCCTTCAACGCCTTTTTATAGCCCTCCAGACGCAGCTTACCGATGGAAGCATCCGTTTTGCGGGCACAGAGGATTGCAATATCCTTATGTCCGTTCTTGCACAGATAGTCCACCATCTTGTAGCTTTCCTTGGTATCATCCACCGCTACGGAGGAATAGGTGTTGCGGCTGAAGCCCTTGGGCAGCATTCCCGTGGTACTTAAGATAAACGGCACATGAAGCTGTGCCAGCTTTTCCTCACTGTGCACCAGATAACCGCCGAGGAAGATAATGCCGCGAAGTCTTTTTTCCTTGACCAGCTTCAGTGCCACTTCCACTTCGTCCTCGTCATAGTCTACATGCTGCAATACCATGGCGTAAGATTTTTCCTTGATCTCTTCTTCCAATACCTTGATCATCTGGCTGAAGAAAGAGTTGTTAATACCTTTGACCAGTACTGCAATTGCCTTGGCATCCTGACGTTTCAGGTTTCTGGCACTGTTGTTGGGTACGTAGTTATTCTCTTTGATCACCCGCATGATCATTTCCTTGGTCTCAGGATTGATGTCCGGGTGGTTATTTATGGCACGGGATACCGTGCTGACACCAACACCGCAGATTCTTGCGATGTCTTTGATCGTGATTTCCTCCATGGAGCACAAACCTTTCCAAGCCTACGGACCTATCTGCCGTACAGCTTCGTCATACTGCGGATCCGTCCTGCAAGCTCCTTTGTAAAATCTCCGTTCCCCATTCTCCACTTCCAGTTGATGCCCAGTGTGGAAGGAATGTTGATGCGGGCCTCCGATCCCAGTCCAAGATAATCCTGCATGGGAATGATCGCCAGATCCGCTACGCTGGACATTGCGGCACGCACAAATTCCCAGGGAAGCTGCTCTCTGGGAATCGGCTCTCCGTCCGCATTTTTCAGACGCAGATAGTCGTCACAGAGCTTTTTGTCAGCTCCCTTCAAGGTGTCATACCACCCCATCACAGTATCATTATCATGAGTTCCCGTATATACCACGCAATTATGTGTATAATTATGCGGCAGATAATCACTTTCCTCACGGGAATCAAATGCAAACTGCAAAATTTTCATACCTGGATAACCGGATTTCTTCACTAATTCTATCACAGATGGTGTTAAAAAGCCAAGATCTTCTGCAATAACTTCTTTTTCTCCCAATTTTTCCTTCATGGAACGGAAAATATCATATCCCGGGCCATGTTCCCAGTGGCCGTGCTCCGCAGTGGGTTCCCCATAGGGAATCGCATAATAAGCATCGAATCCACGAAAATGATCGATACGTACCACATCATAGCGTTCAAAGCATGCTGCCAGCCGCTGCATCCACCAGGCATAACCGGTCTCCTTGTGATGTTCCCAGTTATACAGAGGATTGCCCCACAGCTGTCCGGTGGCGGAAAATGCATCGGGAGGACATCCCGCCACTGCTACCGGCTCACAATTCTCATCGAACTGGAACAGCTCCGGATTCGCCCAGGCATCTGAGCTGTCAAATGCTACATAAATGGGAATATCCCCAATAATCTTGATGCCGTTATCGTTGGCATAGGTCTTTAGTTTCTCCCACTGTACCTGGAACAGATACTGCTGGAACTGGTAAAATACAATCTCTTTCGCATATTTTCTGCGATATTTGTCCATGGCAGCCGGGGTTCTCAGCTTGATATCCTCTTCCCAGGCTGCCCAGCAGATGCCGCGGAAACCATCCTTGATGGCCATATAAAGTGCATAATCCTCCAGCCAGTATGCATTCTTCTGCACAAACTCCTGAAATCTCGCATCTTCTTCAATATGGCTGTTATCAAACGCTTCCTTCAACAGGCGGAAACGGCTCTTATAGATTTTGCCGTAATCCACGGAATGGATATCCGTGCCGAAGTCATAGGTATTGCACTGCTCTGCGGTCACATAGCCTCTCGCCACCAGATCCTCGGGATCAATAAAGTAGGGATTACCCGCAAAAGTGGAAAAAGACTGGTACGGAGAATCTCCATAGCTGGTGGGTCCTAATGGCAGAATCTGCCAGTAGGCCTGACCGGCTTCTTTTAATCTGTCAATAAATTTATATGCTTCCTTGGAAAAGCAACCGATTCCGTAGCGGGACGGCAGGCTGCTCACCGGCAGTAATATTCCGCTTTTTCTCATATTAATAACCACATCTTTCTATTTTTTAGCCCTTAACTGCACCGGCTACCACGCCCTCGATAATGTACTTCTGACAGGTCAGATAGAAGACGATAATAGGGATTACGGACAGTACCAGCAGTGCCATCATGGCACCCAGATCCTTTGCACCGTAAGAACCTACCAGGTATTGTACTACAACCGGTATGGTCTTGTAATTAGTACTCAGGCCGATCACCAGATAAGGCAGCAGATAGTCGTTCCAGATCCACATGGCATTCAGAATGGCTACGGTGATGGCTGTGGGCTTCAGGATCGGCATTACGACACCGAAGAAGGTCTGCAAAGGGTTGCATCCGTCGATCATGGCTGCCTCTTCGATGTCCAGTGGAATCGATTTGATGAATCCACAGAACATGAACACGGACAGGCCGGAACCAAATCCCAGATACAGCAGCACCATTCCGGGAGGGTTGTTCAGGTGGGTCATATTAGCCAGCTTGGACATAGTGAACATTACCATCTGGAAAGGCACGATCATGGAAAATACGAACATGTAATACAGCACATTGGTCACGCCGGTTTTCACTCTGGTCAGATAGTACGCAGTCATGGAAGTGAACAGAATGATCGCTGCCACGGAAAATACAGTGATAAATGCTGACCAACCGAAAGCTGTGAAAAAACCGGTTTTTTCAATACCGTTCACATAGTTGGTCAATCCCACAAAGGTCTCTGCGGTAGGCAGTGCAAACGGATTGTTGCTGATGAACAGTTTTCCCTTAAAGGAGTTGATCAGCACGAAGAAAATAGGTGTTAAAAATGCAACTACCAGCAGACACAGGATACAAAATATGATCACATTGGAAGTTTTTTTCTTAGTCATTATTGTTCTACCTCCTTACGTCTGGTAAGTACCAGCTGTCCCAGGGCTATGACTGCCACAACGATGAAGAACAGTACTGCTTTTGCCTGACCGACACCTTCGTAACCGTTTCTGCCGTAGAAAGTATTGTAAATATCCAGAGCCAGCATTGCGGTCTTTTTGCTGGGAGCACCGGCAGTCAGCGCCAGGTTCTGGTCAAAGAGCTTGAAACTGTTGGATACAGTAAGGAACAAACATATAGTAATAGATGGCATAACCATCGGAATTTTCACTTTGAATAAAGTCTGTAACGAAGTAGCTCCGTCAATCTGTGCTGCTTCGATCAGGTCTGTAGGTACATTCTGTAGTCCGGCTACATAAATGATCATCATATAACCGATCATCTGCCAGTTCATCAGGATGACCAATCCCCAGAAACCATAGGTGGGATTAGCTACCAGTGTGGTCTCATATTTCAACAATACCGCATTGATCATCTGCTGCCAGATATAACCCAGGATGATACCACCGATCAGGTTCGGCATGAAGAATACGGTACGGAACAGGTTGGTTCCTTTGATCTTTCTGGTCAGTGCCAGTGCCAGAATGAACGCAAACACGTTAATGGTAATGATAGATACAACAGAAAACTTTAAGGTAAAACCGAATGCGTTGACAAAATCTTTGTCCGCAAAAATTTTGATATAATTTTCCAGGCCTACAAATTGTGCATTTGTAATCGTCTTAAATTTGCAAAAGGACAGATATACGCCCATAACAAACGGTATGATAAATGCAAAGGAAAATGCGATCAATGTAGGCAGTACAAAAATGGGAAAATATCGTTTTAATGTCTTTTGCATAAGCCTTCTCCTATTAATTCCTTTTTACATGATATTCCGGGTTTTACAAACACGGGGGCCGTGGTACCACCACCGCCCCCTGTGTCTGAAGTTATATAAGATGGATAACGATTCAGAATAGTTATAAGTTGAGATCAATTAGTTAGCTGCGGTTGCGGCCTTTTCAGTTGCCCATTCGTCAACTACTTTTGTCTTTACAGCGTCCCAGTCGATGGAACCGGAAGCATACTCCAGAAGAGCTGCACCGAAGTCATCCTTGAACTGCTGGCTGGGGAAGGAAGTGAAGTTCCAGGATACAGATGTCTTGGAGGTATCTGCCATGTAACGAAGAACTTCCTGTGCCAGAGGATCGGTGGGCTTTTCATCATCGCTGAAGGTATCGAAAGGAGCGATGAATCCAAGGTCGTTGGTTACTGCTGCCTTACCGGTCTCAGAAGAGAACAGCCATTCAACGAATGCGATAGATGCTGCCTGATCCTCAGCAGAAGCTTCCTTGTTGATGCAGAAGAAGTTCTCAGTACCGGTGCAAAGTCCCTGGTTCTCTTCACCTTCAACTCCTGTATAGATAGGAAGGAACTTAACATCCTCAGCCTTAACGGTGTTACCGTCTACGCCATTGATCTGGCTCCAACCCCAGTTACCGTTCTGTACCATTGCTGCCTGACCCAGAGCGAACTCAGCCATGGAGTCGTCTACAGACTTGCTTCCCAGCAGACCGGGTGCTGTGCAGGAGTTGTTGATGTACAGATCAAAAATGTTCTTGAAGTTATCGGAGTAAGTGAACTCCAGAGTGTCGGTATCGGTGATACCCTTGTCCTTGAACTCGTAGTATACAGGGATGTTAGCCAGATGAGTCTGCCATCTCCAGTCTTCACCGGGAGTCAGGGATGTGGAAGCGAATACGCCTTCAATACCCAGCTCATCTTTCTTAGCCTGCATATCTTCTACAACCTCTTTTAACTTAGCGAAGTTGTTGATCTCATCCATGCTTGCTGCCTTAGCGCCGTCCAGTGCGAAGTACTTCTGCATGATAGCGTCGTTATAAATGATACCATAACCCTCTACTACGTAAGGGATTCCGTATACACCACCGTCTTCGCCGGTGATTGCCAGGCTCTTATCCATTAACCAGCTGTACAGGTCTGTATCCTTTAAGTCTGCGCAGTAGTCTTTCCAGTTCTGATAACCGATAGGTCCGTTGATCTGGAACAGGGTAGGTGCTTCCTTGTTAGCGATCTCAGACATCAGTGTCTGCTCGTAGGTACCGCTTGCTGCAGTTACAACCTTTACAGGAACACCGGTCTCCTCGGTATATTCCTTAGCCAGCTTCTGCCATACTTCGTCAACTTCAGGTTTGAAGTTCAGATAGTATACAGAGCCTGCTGCCTCTGCGGTCTTCTCTGCCGCCTCGGTAGTTGCTGCTGCGTCCGTCTTATTGTCGGTAGCAGGGGTGGTTGCTGTTGCATTGTCAGCATTTCCGCAACCGGTCAGCATGGAAGCTGCCATTACTGCACAAAGTAAAACACTTGCCAGTTTCTTCTTCATAATCTTACCTCTCCTTTTTTGTTAGAACGGGAACCCTTCATAATTCTTGCCATACTCCCGTCAGGTTGTCGGAAACGGTTTCGGTATTGTTCCCGGTAACGTTTCCGTTGCTGTAATTAGAAAATAGCACATTCACGAACTGGTTGCAAGTGCTTTTCTGTAAATCCCTAGAAGTTTGTATATTGTTATCAAAATACTTCTCGCAGTTTTGTGCATTTTCACAATGACTTTATAATTCTTCTGCCGCTTATATTCTTTTTTCAAATAATTAACCCCTCGAGCGGACTGTTTCCTACTCGATTTTTATACTTTGTACACCATCTCGCTTAAAAGCTCGATGATGTACATTCGCCAGGTACAGATTCTTGTGCAAGCACAAATCTGTACCTGGCTCATCGTATACACAAAAAGAGGTGCCGCCTCATCCTTCTGCAGCACCTCCCGGGTTCTTTTTTCTATTTTATTTTTACAGATACTTTTTCCAGCCTTCCGGCAGATATTTTGCCGTGCTGCGGAGCATATCCCTTACCAGCTCTTCCACCTGTTCTCTGGAAGCTCTTCCTTTGACCTGCGGATCCTCCAGGAATGCTTCCACCACCAGATCAAAATCACACAGAATAGCTGCTTTCAGAATCCGCTCATGGTTTGCCACATGGGGATCCACCAGCTCCTTGATCTGCTCCGGAAGCTCTCCGGCATACAACGGGCGGATGGCATCTCTCTCGAATACCGCATTGGTCTCTACAACCGCACTTTCCGGCAGATTGGCAATCTGATGTCCGGTATTGGGAATATTGACATTGCTGATCTTGCGGGTCAGTCCGCAGAGTGCCTTGATCAGCTGGATACCTTCCTCCCCGGTAGGCTTCAACTCGATCTCTTCCTCACCGGCTGCCAGTCTCGCGCTCTTTGCCAGACGTTCCTGCAGATCCTTCTTTCTCCAGTCTACGGTAGTCAGACCGAATTTCCATCTCTTTACCGTCTCGGGATCTTTCAGGTAACTGTCACCCACACCGGGCATGAATTCCACCAGATGCCTGTCGCCTGCTGCTGCGATCAGACCATATTTGCGGAACAGATCAAATTTCACAATATGGGCACACTCGAAAGTAGAGTTCGCCCAGTTTTTATCTGCTTCTTTGTAGCCGTCTTCCTTATGCTCCTCGGTATATTTCCGGTAAATGGGGAACAGATCGATTCCTTTATAGGAAGCATAGTCGAACCAGGTGAAATGGTTGATACCCAGTACATTGACCTGAATATCCTCACGTTTCACATCCTTAAGCCCCATGGTCTCTTCCAGAATACCCTTTAACACTTTCTGGGTACCGAATACTTCATGGCAGCATCCAAAAGCTTTGATCTCCGGAAAAACGTAGTACAAAGTCTTCACGCACAGGGACATGGGGTTGGTGTAATTGATGACCCAGGCTTTCGGTGCATATGCCCTGATGGCCTGTGCGATTTCCACATACATGGGAATCGTACGCAGTGCTCTCATGGCACCGCCGGGGCCTGCGGTATCTCCTACAGACTGATAGATTCCCAGTCGTTCCGGCATATGTACATCCACAGCCATCTCATCAAAAGTTCCCGGCAGAATAGAGATCACGATGAAATCCGCACCGGTCAATGCGGACTGTAAGCTGTCAGAAACAGTATAGTTCCATTTGCCCACCACATCCTCTCTTGCAGAAAGTCTGTTGCCGATGATCTCATTGTGTTTTGCCGCCTCCGCATCAATATCATACAGGCGGATGGTTCCGGACAGTTCTTCATCCATGGCCAGATCCGTCATAAATGTCCATGCCCATCCTCTGGAACCACCGCCAATATAGGCGATCTGTAAATCTTTTACCTTTCCGTCTGCATACTCCATTTTTGTATCCTCCTTATGTGTTTCCGGTCCTTGGGATCCTCTGCTCCATCGGCCCGTACTGCCTTCTCTATATTGCACATTATAGCCTATGGCTGTATAATAATCTTGCTATTATTTGCGTATTTTTTTCCATTTTCGTACTATATTGACTTTTGTTTTTATACAAGCTCATAGATTTGTAATATAGCCTGCGCATACTGTTTTTCAGAATGCAGTCTAATATAGCACTAATATAGCATAGGAAAAAGGAGATCACTATTATGTTTGAAACAGGGGATTTTCAGACACCGGCTCCACCGGAATCAGGTGTTGCGGGCAATGCTGTTGCTTCGACGCCTCAGGATCACTGGCTCTATAATGAGCTTGTAGACGGATTCCACATCGACCGTGTTGTACGGGACTATAATTATTCCATGGATATCCGTCACATTCACGAAGAATACGAGATTTATTATCTTTTAGAGGGGGAACGGTATTATTTTATCAACCAGCAGACCTATCTGGTCACCCCGGGAACGCTGGTCTTCATTGACAAGGAGCAGATCCACCGCACCGGTATGGCTTCCGCCGGACCACATCACGACCGGATCGTTTTAGGAATCATGGAAGAGCCCTTTTCTGCCTTTCTGGCATCTTTCGGAGGATTGCAGCTGCAGAGTTTTTTCACGGAGCAGGGCAGTATTCTGACACTGCCAGAAGAAATGCGCCCCTATATCCAGTCTCTGTTGCAGGACATTGCCTCTGAGCTGATCCACAAAAAGCCCGGCTATCTTCTGGGCGCCATGACGAAGCTGGCAGAATTTTTCATTGCCGTGCTGCGCTTGCAGCCCGAGGGTCCCGTTGTCTCATCCCCGGCCAGACATTCGAACCCGAAGTATCAAAAGGTCGATGAAGTGGCGCACTATATTGTAGAACATTGTACTGAGCGGATCTCTCTGGAGGATCTCGCTGGGCGGTTCTATATCAACAAATTTTACCTGAGCCGTATTTTCAAAGAAGTCACCAGTTTTACCATCAATGATTACCTGAATGTCAACCGCATCAAAAAAGCCCACCGGCTCCTTCTGGAAACAGATGACAGCATCACTTCCATTGCGGAACAGTTGGGCTATGAAAATATTACTTATTTTGAACGGGTGTTTAAAAAATACCGGAATATGACACCGTTAAAATACCGGAATTATTATCGGTCGGAGACGGAGTGACCTATGAATCTGCAGCTGTCTGAACGTATACTCCTTGTCTGCTTCATGATAAGCCGCTCTACAACAGATCACTCAGTCGTGCAAACTGCTCCAGTGTCAATGCCTCACCTCTTACGGTAGGGGACAGGCCCATCTGTGCCAAGGCTGCTGCCGCGGATTCCTTGGTGATGCCTGGGAGGCCCGCATTTCCCAGACCGTTCACCAGGGTCTTACGGCGCTGGTTGAAGGAAGCCCGGATCAGGGCGAACATCTTCTTCTCATCCTTCACCTGTACCGGCGGTTCTTCGTAGCGGGTCAGGCGGATGACCGCGCTGCCCACATTCGGTCTCGGGATGAAGCAGTTGGGCGGTACATTCGCCACGATTTCCGGCTTTGCATAATACTGCACCGCCAGAGACAGGGCGCCGTAATCCTTCGTGCCGGGGCCTACCTGCATACGGTCCGCCACTTCCTTCTGCACCATGATGGTGATGCTCTTCAGCGGCACACGGCTCTCGAATAAGCCCATGATGATCGGTGTCGTTATGTAATAGGGCAGGTTTGCCACCACCTTGATGGGGCGTCCTCCGTTTTTCTCTTCCACCAGCCGGTTAATGTCCACTTTCAGGATATCGTCATTGATGACCGTGACGTTATCATAATCCTGTAATGTCTCTTCCAGAATAGGGATCAGTGCCTTGTCGATCTCCACGGCCACCACGCTGCCCGCGTGCTCCGCAAGATACTGGGTCATGGTACCGATGCCCGGTCCGATCTCCAGCACGCAGTCCTCCTTTGTGATCTCCGCAGAGGAGATGATCCGGTCTAATACCGTTGTGTCTATAAGAAAGTTCTGTCCGAATTTTTTCTGAAAATTAAAATGATATTTCTGCAGTACCGCAATGGTGTTCTGGGGAATTCCCAAATAAGCCATAATAAGCCTCCTTAATAATACTTAAAGTCCTCTAAAAAGTGAATGCAGTCATACAACACCAGCACATCCATTCCCTGCTCCGGTTCATATTGCTCCATCAGCTGGAACAGTTTTCCGTTATAATACCGCAGATCTACCACATAGATATTCTCGTAATGGGTCGTGAGCAGCGGAATCAGGCTATTGGCATAAGAATCCTTGATGACGAACAGCGTCTTGCCGGGATTATATTCTGTGTGGATCTCAATAAATGCATGATTGTCATTCAGAAAAAAGCCGTACTGATTCTTGGTGTCCAGATAATCCGGTGCATACAGAGAATCTGCCGTGTCCGTAAAATCATAGGTCACCGATATTGCTTTTTTCTCCGTCTCCGGGAAATACTGTATGCTATCCTTCGTCCAGTCCACATTGATACGGGACTGCAGGGTTCCCTGAAAATTCTCCGACACCGTCTTCCTGCCGTTTACGTCATACGGGTAGGGGAAACGTCCCACACTGTCCGCCCAGGCCAGAAAACCGTAATATGCCCCCAGACTGGTCCAATGATGATCCGTGCGATAATAGATGGGCTCCTGTGCATGCTCCTGCAAAGCGTGATACACATCTATATAATGCTCTTCTCCAATAGAATTCCTTACCTTCGTAAGCAGCCGTTCTTCGTCATAATAAGGTGCAAATGCCGGCAGCATATCCGTGAGAATGTTGTCCGCTGTCGGTACCAGCATGACTTTGGCATCCCAGTGGTTCACCAGCTTTGTTAACGATGCGACACGGGAATTTTCCATCTGCTCCGTATACTCATCGGGATCGTTTACTCCGATCAGATACCGGTCTGCTCCCAGATAGACCCCGTTGATCTCTTTTTTCCGGAAACAGATATCTGCCCGGGTCTTAAGTCCTACCCATTTATCCCGTCCTACATGTATTTCTCATACGCATCCCCGTATTCTCCCGTAAAAAGACTCTCCCAGGAAAAGGCAGGGCGGGAAGCCAGCACCCGGTTCTCCGCTTCCGAATATACTCTGTCACTGTTCCACAGATCTGCCACTCCCAGAACCAGAAGTACCGCACAGACCAGTCCGATGGTCAACAGCGAATTTCTTTTATCATCCATATGCGGTTCCTCCTTCCCGGTTAGAATCGAAAATACAAAAAGGGATTATACGACGCATCCACAATATACGCCACCGACAGAAGCAGCAGTACTGCCGGAATCACCTTTTCTCCCAACCGGTACAGTGCCATGGCGGGGCCTGTCTTACTGCTTTTCAAAGCATGCACCAGTCTGCTGCCTAGCGGAAGACATGCCACCAATGCGATGACCAGAAGCACCAGATACTCATTGCTCAAAAACATGGCCAGTGAATTCACGGGCCCTACCCCGTTCATTCCAAACATAGCCTGCAGATAAGCCAGAATCTCACCGGGACTTTCCAGTGCAAAAAATACCCAGCTGATCAATACCACCGCCAGCGTATAAACCCTGCCGAACACTTTGGGCACACTCTCCAGAACTTCTCCCAGAAACAGTTTTTCCAGAATCAGGAAAAGCGCAAACCACAGCCCCCAGAACAGGAAGTTCCATCCCGCACCGTGCCAGATACCGGTCAGCATCCATACCACCAGAATATTAAACAGCTGTCTCGGCAAGCCCTTGCGATTGCCACCCAGCGGAATATACACATACTCCTTGAACCAGGTACTTAGGGAAATATGCCATCTGTGCCAGAAATCTTTGACCGAAGTGGCAACGTATGGATAATTGAAGTTCTCCGGCAAATGGAAGCCTAAGACTGCCCCCAGTCCGATCGCCATGTCGGAATAGCCTGAAAAATCAAAGTAGATCTGCAATGCAAAGGCGGCAATTCCCAGCCATGCCATGAGAACACTCATCTGATCCGTTCCCAGCTCCGTTACCTGTTTCCATAATAATCCCAGATTATTGGCCAGCAATACCTTTTTCGCCAGTCCCGTCACAAAACGCTTCGCACCATAGCTGATGGCATCCAGGTCGGTCCGTCTGTCCTGCAGATACCGTTCCACCTGATGATACTTTAAAATAGGCCCGGCGATCAGCTGTGGGAACATGGTCACGTAGACACCGAACTGCAGAATATTGCGCTGCGCTTTTGTATCGCCCCGGTACACATCGATCACATAAGACATGGTCTGGAAGGTGTAAAAGGAAATTCCGATGGGTAACGGAAGATTCAGAAACGGAATCGACGTTCCGAAGACCGCATTCACCGTCTGCATCAGGAAATCGGCATATTTAAAAAATCCCAGGATAAAAAGATTGATGACAATGGAACATAGCAAAAAGATCCTGGAGCGATCCTTCCCTCTGTATTCTTCGATCAGCCTTCCCCACACATAATCGGATATGGTAGAAAAAAGCATGAGGAAAATATAGACGGGCTCTCCCCAGGCATAAAAGACCAGGCTCCCCAGGAAGAGAACCAGATTCTTCATCTTCCGGGGAACCAGGAAATAGCAGATCATAAAAATCGGCAAAAACCGAAAAAGAAACAATACACTGCTGAATACCATTCACTCTACTCCGTATTTACTCCAGAGTCTGTCTGATAGCCTCCAGGGCAAGTTCATTCTGCTCCTGACAGTAAGTGATCACGGCCTCATCGCCCTGTTCTTCCACAGAGGAAGTGTCCGCACCCAACTGTACAAAGCATACATAATCGCCTATCCGTTCCACTCGGGATGCCTGAATCTTGCCCAGATTCATGGGATACTGCATCGTGTCATTCACCAGACTGTCACGGTAGGCGTTCAATGCACTTTCTACCTCTTCTACCTTACCATCTTTTGCATGAATAATCAATAAAGTATCTACATTGACGCTGATCATGGGTGCCTCTCCCAGGTAGGCATCATAGAGCTCCGCACTGACACCGTAGGTCTCGTTCAGCATTTCCCCGGGTATCTCGGAATCCGGCCAGTAATTGTCTCCCAGTGCATCCGTAACTGCCTTTTTTGCACTCTGTAACGCTTTCGCAGCGTCCTTCGGATTCTGTGCAGCGGTTGTACTACCGGCCTCGCCGGTCTCCTGTCCCGCTGCGGTGCTCTCCATGGTGGACTGCTGGTTGTCTGATGCAGCACCGTTATTATCCTTGCCTCCGCAGGCGGTCATAGAAAGTGCCAGAGCACTCATAAGTAACATACATGCTAATTTCTTTTTCATAAAATCTCTCCTTGTTTTGCAGGGATATTTCCCATGTTCAGTTGCAGTATCCCCTTTTTGGGGATCCCTATTCTATCAGACGACAATCCGGTAGAAAAAGTTTCATTAAATTTTCAACAGCCAGAACAGAAACGGCATTGTAGCTACGGACAGCACAGTGGTCAGCGCCACGCCCTTAGAGGTCAGCCGGTAATCACCGTCATATTGCTGCGCCAGCATGACTGTCATGCTGCCGACAGGTGTGGCCGTCATGACCAGACAGACACCCAGAAACATGGGGTCTGTAATGAAAAAACGCAGTCCCCACAGAAGCAGTGCCGGCATAAGCAGCAGCTTCACAACAGAAAAGAGCAGCAGCCGCACATCCGTAAACAGATCCTTTAACCGGATCTGTGCCAGCGAATCACCGATTACCAGCATACTTAATGGTCCGGTGACAGCTCCGATCCGGGTGGCAGTATCTTTGAAGACCATCGGAACCGGAAGATTACTGATATACAGGGTCACTGCAATGAGGCAGGAGATCACCCCCACATTCATCAGCTGCTTCCAGTTCAGCTTTTCCCGCTGTCCGGAGGTCTTCATCCTGTTAATGCCATAGGTATAGATCAGCACACTGTAAAGCAGATTAAAAATTGCAGCATGGATCACTGCTTCACCGCCGTACATGGCATCCAGCAGAGGATAGCCCATAAAGCCAATATTGGCGAAGATCGTCATGACCTGATAAGAACCATAATCTTCTCTGTCTGCCCGAAGCAGTCTCGGAATCAGCTCTGCAATCACAAACATGATAGCAAAAAAGATCAGCGCCACAGCCAGCGTAACCAACAATGCCGCCTTATTTTCCAATGTTTCAGGATTCATGCCGGAGGCAATGATCAGCGCCGGATTGCCGATATTAATGACGATACCGGAGATCATCTTGCCGGTATTTTCCCCGAATACTCCGACCTTTCTGCAGATGTACCCGATCAGCATGATCAGGAAAAAAATCACCATTTGTTGAAGTAAAAGCATACGCTGCCTTCTTTCTGTATTTAATCAGGAAATAGTAACTATTCAGAACCCCATTCGCAAAACCGCGTACATCATAGCACATATGTGCTCTTTTTCACAACAAAAAATTATTGTTTTCCACCCTTTTTGCTTTCTTTCTTTACAAAACTACGGACAGTACGCTATACTTGCAAAGGACTATTGATGGAAACGACGCTGCAAAGCAGCAGAATGTGAGGAAATATGAGCATATTAAACGTAGAACACCTGACCCACGGATTTGGAGACCGTGCTATTTTTAACGATGTATCGTTTCGCCTGCTGAAGGGGGAACATATCGGTCTCATCGTAAACTGATGCCGGATGAGGGCAAAGTGGAATGGGCGAAGAATGTCCGCGTCGGCTATCTGGACCAGCATACAGTGCTGACCCCCGGTATGACGATCCGTCAGGTACTGGCTTCCGCTTTTGATTTCTTATACGATATGGAAGCACAGATGAATGAAATCTGTGACAAAATGGGAGATGCCACCTCGGAAGAACTGGAACAGTACATGGAAGACCTGGGAACAATCCAGGATCTGCTGACTATGCATGATTTCTATATGATCGATGCCAAAGTGGAGGAAGTGGCAAGAGCTCTGGGACTGATGGATATCGGCCTGGACCGTGATGTGACAGAGTTGTCAGGTGGTCAGCGTACCAAAGTTCTGCTAGGCAAACTTCTATTGGAAAAGCCCGATATTCTGCTGCTGGATGAGCCGACCAACCATCTGGATCTGGATGCGATCGCATGGTTGGAAGATTTCCTGATTGATTTCGAGAATACCGTTATCGTAGTATCCCATGACCGTTACTTCCTGAACAAGGTATGTACCCAGATCGCCGACATCGACTACGGCAAGATTCAGCTGTATGCCGGTAACTACGACTTCTGGTACGAGTCCAGCCAGCTGCTGATCAAGCAGATGAAGGAAGCCAACAAGAAAAAGGAAGAAAAGATCAAGGAACTGCAGGAGTTTATCTCCCGTTTCTCCGCAAATGCTTCCAAGTCCAAGCAGGCTACTTCCAGAAAACGTGCACTGGAAAAAATTGAGCTGGATGATATTAAGCCTTCCAGCAGAAAATATCCTTATATTGACTTCCGTCCCGAGCGTGAGATCGGTAACGAGGTACTGGCTGTGGAGCATCTGTCCAAGACCATCAACGGAGAAAAGGTGTTAGATGACATCTCCTTCACTCTGGGCCGTGAAGACAAGGTGGCTTTCGTAGGTAGCTGCGAGCTGGCGAAGACTACTCTGTTCCAGATCCTGGCCGGGGAAATGGAGCCGGACGAGGGAACCTACAAGTGGGGTGTTACCACTTCCCAGTCCTAGTTTCCGAAGGACAATACCGCAGAGTTCGACAACGATATGACCATCGCCGACTGGCTGACCGGTTACTCTCCCGTGAAGGATGCCACTTATGTACGTGGTTTCCTGGGACGTATGCTGTTCGCCGGTGAAGACGGTGTGAAGAAGGTTCGTATTCTCTCCGGTGGTGAGAAGGTGCGCTGCCTGCTGTCCAAGATGATGATCAGCGGTGCCAACTGCCTGATCCTGGATGAGCCCACGAACCATCTGGATATGGAGTCCATCACTGCGCTGAACAACGGTCTGATCAAGTTCCCCGGTGTGGCACTGTTCTCCTGCCATGACCACCAGTTCGTACAGACCACTGCCAACCGTATCATCGAGATCCTGCCGAATGGCAGCCTGGTAGACAAGATCACTACCTACGATGAGTACCTGGCAAGCGATGAAATGGCAAGAAAGCGTACTGTATTCACCGCACAGACCGAAGACGACGAGAACTAAGACGAATAAAATGGATGCCGGTGCTGCCGACATCCATTTTTTGAAAGGAGCTTTACTATTATGGTAGATTTACACGTACACTCCACCTGCTCCGATGGCACTTTCACCCCGGAGGAATTAGTCGATTACGCGATGGAAAAGGGACTGCGTGCCTTCGCCCTCACAGATCATGATACCGTAAACGGATTGGACCGGGCGATCCGGGATGCGGAAGGATCCCCGGCTGACGCTCCCTCGCCTCAGGTGCCGGAAGTCATCCCCGGTATAGAACTTTCCACAGAATACCAGGGAAAAGATATCCACATGGTGGGACTTTTCATTGATTACCACCAGCCGGATTTTGCTCATTACCTGGAGGATTTCATCCATTCCCGAGAGAACCGCAACGAGAAAATGTGCGCACTCCTTCGAGAACATAACATTGATATCACCTATGAAGCGCTTCTGGCAGAATTCCCCGGTGCAGTTATCACCAGGGCGCATTTTGCAAGGTATCTGCCCTCCCACGGCTATATCCAGAGCATGAAGGAAGCATTTGACCGCTATGTGGGCGACCACTGTCCCTGTTTCGTTCCGAGAGAAAAGGTGACCCCCGCTCAGGCGGTGGAGCTGATCCTCGGTGCCGGCGGCGTTCCCGTGCTGGCGCACCCGATCCTCTACCATATGAGCGACGAGCGATTGGATAACCTCGTGGCAGAATTAAAGAGCATCGGCCTCGTGGGTATCGAAGCCATCTACAGCACCTACAACACTGCTGAAGAACGTCAGATCCGGGGGCTTGCCTCCAAATACGACCTGAAGATCAGCGGCGGCTCCGACTTCCACGGTGCCAATAAGCCCAAGATCGACCTCGGCACCGGCTGGGGCAAGCTGTATGTGCCGGATGAAGTGCTGGAAAATCTGCGCCCGGGCCGGAAATAACTGGAAAGTTAGATCGGAAGAGCGTCGTGTAGGGAAAGAGTGTAGATCTC
>OGMV01000520.1_pt1 | contig 18407 bp, 8 predicted proteins | sample 1573341 | NCBI WGS metagenome assembly OGMV01 (sample SAMEA2581994, study PRJEB24529) | metagenome | biome: Human gut stool | place: China | collected 2011 | reverse complement strand
TGGAAAGACTTAGAAATATCCAATCAAAGCTTCTGGCATTGAACATAGTGTGCAGAACTGCCTGTAGCTTATATATGTCGTCCGTTCGTCAATATAAATAATATAAATCCACTGTGCTAAACAACAAAATTTTTAAAGAAGTTCCTTAAGCAGCTTATTAACCATACCCGGATTAGCCTTACCCTGCATAGCTTTCATAGTCTGGCCTACAAGGAATCCTATAGCTTTCTCCTTGCCTGCTCTGTAATCAGCTACAGACTGTGGATTATCAGCTATAACCTTCTCAACTGTTGCCTTAAGTGCACCTTCGTCATTAACCTGCTTAAGTCCATTTTCCTCAATATACTTATCTGGATCAATATCCTCGTCAAATATCTTCTCGAATATTTCCTTAGCAACATTACTGTTAATAGAGCCCTCATCTGCAAGCTCAATAATTCTTGCAAGACTCTTAGGTGAGAATGCGATATCCTCAGGATCCATATTCTTTTCCTTTAAAATACGCATAGTCTCTGTAATAAGCCAGTTAGATACTTTCTTAGGCTTATTGCATAAAGCTGTTGTTTCTTCAAATATATCAGCAAGCTTCTTAGAATCAGTAATCATATTGATATCATAATCAGGAATTCCGAATTCTTCCTTATAACGAAGCATTTTCTCATCCTTAAACTCAGGCTGTGCTTCCTTAATAGTATCAAGCCATTCTTCGCTTATGTGGATTGGTACAAGGTCTGGGTCTGGGAAATATCTGTAATCCTGTGCATCCTCTTTAGAACGCATAGCATATGAATATTCCTTATCATCATTCCATCTTCTTGTTTCCTGAACAACCTGTCCACCAGCTTCAATTATATCTATCTGTCTTGCTGTTTCAGCCTCAATAGCTCTCTGGATAGCTGAAAATGAGTTAAGATTCTTAGTTTCTGTTCTTGTACCAAACTCTGTACTGCCTTTTTCTCTTACAGAAAGATTGACATCAGCTCTCATAGAACCTTCCTGAAGCTTACAATCAGATGCTCCAAGATACTGGATAGTATTTCTTAACTTAGTAAGATAAGCAATAACCTCTTCTGCATTTCTCATATCTGGCTCAGATACGATTTCTATAAGAGGCACACCTGAACGATTATAGTCAACATAGGATACATCCTCCCACTCATCGTGTATAAGCTTACCTGCATCCTCTTCCATATGAATCTCGTGAATTCTTATAGACTTCTCTGTTCCATCTTCAAGCTTTACGTCTACATGTCCATCACGGCATATAGGCAGATATAACTGTGATATCTGATAATTCTGTGGATTATCAGGATAGAAATAATTCTTTCTATCAAACTTGCAGTCCCTTGTTATAGAGCAGTTAGTTGCAAGACCAACTGCCATAGCATACTCTACTACCTTCTTGTTAAGAACTGGAAGAGAGCCTGGCATACCTGTACAAACAGGGCATGTGTGTGTATTAGGTGCTCCACCAAATGCTGTTGAGCAGCCACAGAATATCTTAGTCTTTGTAGCAAGCTCAACGTGAACTTCAAGACCAATAACTACTTCATAATCTTTCATTGCCTGACCTCCTCCTTATTCAAATCTTCCTCGTGCCTGCTCATATGAATATGCAGCACGGATTATATTATTTTCCTTAAAGCAGTCGCCTATAAGCTGTACACCTATTGGAAGCCCCTTAGAGTCCTTTCCACAAGGTACACTTATTCCTGGAAGACCTGCAAGATTAACTGATATTGTATATATATCGCCAAGATACATCTTGATAGGGTCTGCTAAAGATGAGCCTATCTTAGGCGCAGTTGTTGGTGCAACAGGTCCAAGTATTACATCATACTTTGCAAATGCTTCATCAAAGGCTTTCTTAATAAGAGCCTTTACTCTTAATGCTTTTAAATAGTAGGCATCATAATAACCTGAGCTGAGTACGAATGAACCAAGCATTATTCTTCTCTTAACCTCAGGTCCAAAGCCCTCTGAACGTGTCTTCTTATACATATTGTGAAGACCTTCATACTCACTTGTCCTGTAACCATACTTAACGCCATCGAATCTCTCAAGGTTAGAGCTTGCCTCAGCGGCAGCTATTGTATAGTAGGTAGGTATAGCATACTCTACAAGGCTTAAGTCGAATTCTTCAACTATGGCACCCTTTTCTTCAAGCACCTTAGCTGCCGACATAACAGCTTCCTTAACCTCAGGATCAAGTCCATCGCCAAAGTAGTCTCTTGGAATACCTATCTTAAGTCCCTTAACATCATCTACTAAAGCCTTTGTAAATGCTGTATCTTCTCTCTTTACTGATGTAGAGTCCTTATCATCCTTTGCTGCTATTACCTCCATAATAGTAGCACAGTCTGTTACATCCTTACATAATGGTCCTATCTGATCAAGTGATGAACCATAAGCTATAAGTCCATATCTTGAAACAGTACCATAAGTAGGCTTCATACCTACAACACCACAGTAAGATGCAGGCTGTCTTATAGAACCACCTGTATCTGAACCAAGCGCCGCAAAACACTCATTTGCTGCAACTGCTGCAGCTGAACCACCTGACGAACCACCAGGAACGTGCTCTGTATTTCTTGGATTCTTAGTTGCTCCGAATGCACTTGTTTCTGTTGTTGAGCCCATAGCGAACTCATCCATATTAGTCTTACCGATAATAACTGCACCTGCCTCCTGAAGTCTTATAACTGCTTCAGAAGAAAATGTTGGAACAAAGTTACCAAGTATTTTAGAAGAACATGTTGTAAGCATGCCTTCTGTGCACATATTATCCTTAATAGCAAAAGGTACACCAGCTAAAGGTCCCGTAAGCTTTCCAGCCTTGATATCCTCGTCAGCCTTAGCTGCTGCCTGTAATGCTTTTTCCTTGTCAAATGTCACATAGCAGTTAAGCTTGTCTTCAGACTTTTCAATCTGAGCAACAACAGCCTGCATAGCTTCCACCGCTGTCACTTCACCTGCCTTAATCTTTGCAGCAAGTTCAACGGCTGTACAATCTAATAAACTCATAGCATTTTTCCTTTCCTGCATATATTTTGTTATTGTACATAATATATTTCGTTATTGTATATAACGCATTTTGTTATCGTACATAATATATTTCGTTATTGTAGCCATCATATGCCTGACGTAAAACACAATAAAATACAGTATTATTACTCTACCGTCTTAGGAACTATAAATCCATATTCATTAGCCTCTGGTGCATTGGCAAGTGTATCCTTGCTTCCGTCACCATTAGTAACAACATCCTCCCTCATGACATTATTCACAGGGAATACGTGTGACATAGGCTCAACACCTGTTGTATCAAGCTCGCCAAGCTTATCTATATAATCAAGCATGCTTGCCATATCCTTCTTGGCATCCTCTTTTTCCGACTCAGAAAGCTCAAGCTTAGCAAGAATACCTACATATTCGATAGTTTCATCACTAATCACATTAGCCATAACATACCATCCTTTCTATCATGTCAGACAGGTTTGCGCCCTCACGCGCAAATCCTGTATGGAAAAAATCTTTGGTTTATGGATTTTTTCCATTAGTCTCTGACCTTAATATGAACCTCTCTTAACTGCTGTTCTGTTACCTCATTAGGTGCTCCACACATAAGATCCTGTGCTGTACCACTCATTGGGAATGGGATAACCTCACGGATATTCTCTTCATTTCTAAGGAGCATAATCATACGGTCAACACCTGGTGCCATACCTGCATGTGGTGGTGCACCGAACTGGAATGCGTTGTAAAGTGCTCCAAACTTAGCCTTAAGTACTTCTTCATCATATCCGGCAATTTCAAATGCCTTAACCATAATCTGCATATCATGGTTACGCACAGCACCCGATGATAATTCAACACCATTACATACGATATCATACTGGTAAGCAAGAATATCAAGCGGATCCATAGTATTAAGTGCTTCAAGACCACCCTGTGGCATAGAGAATGGATTGTGTGTAAAACCAATCTTCTTAGTTTCAGGATCTCTTTCAAACATAGGGAAGTCATTTACATAACAGAATCTGTATGCATTTTTCTCTATTAAATCAAGGCGTGCACCAAGTTCGTTACGAATCTGTCCCGCAAAGAATGCTGCCTTATCTTCCTTATCAGCGATAAAGAATATTGTATCACCTGCCTGAAGTCCCGCAAGCTCTCTGATTTCGCCTTTAAGTTCTTCTGGAATGAACTTATCAATTGGTCCCTTATATGAAAGGTCTTCAAGAACCTCAAGGTAACCAAGTCCGCCCATACCGATTCCTGTAGCGAACTTAAGAAGCTTCTCATGCTGTCCCTTTGAAAGCTTAGCATGAACATTGATAGCTCTTACAGTCTTGTTCTGGAATGGCTTAAATGTACATTTATTGAAGAAATCGGACAAATCTATAATTCTAAGTGGGTTTCTAAGGTCTGGCTTATCTGAACCAAACTCAAGCATAGCCTGCTTATAGCTTATGATTGGGTAAGGAGCCTGTGTTACAACTGAACCTTCTGGTGCAAACTTTGCAAATGTTTCTGTAAGCACTTCTTCACCAACTGCAAATACTTCTTCCTGAGTAGCAAAGCTCATCTCAAAGTCTAACTGATAGAACTCTCCTGGTGAACGGTCAGCTCTTGCATCTTCATCTCTGAAGCAAGGAGCTATCTGGAAATACTTATCAAAACCAGATACCATAAGAAGCTGCTTGTACTGCTGTGGTGCCTGTGGAAGTGCATAAAACTTACCCTTATACTTTCTTGATGGAACTATATAATCTCTAGCGCCTTCTGGTGATGAAGCACAAAGAATAGGTGTCTGGATTTCAAGGAAGCCCATATCTGTCATCTTCTGACGAAGGAATGATATAACCTTTGAACGGAATACCATATTATCCTTAACCTTAGGATTTCTTAAGTCTAAATATCTGTACTTAAGTCTTACATCTTCTCTTACTTCCTTAGATGTCTGGATTTCAAATGGAACCTGCTGGTAAACCTGTCCTAATACTGTAATCTTCTTAGCTTCAAGTTCAATAGTTCCTGATGGAATTTTAGGATTGTAAGTTTCCTCATCTCTCTGCTCCATAATACCATCGATACTGATACATTCTTCCTTCTTAATACCCTTTAAGAGTTCTGGTTCACGGATAACTACCTGTAATACTCCGTACATATCTCTTAAATCGATAAATGAAACTCCACCGTGGTCACGGATGTTCTCAACCCATCCTGATACCTTCATCTGCTTTCCAATGTCGTTCTCACTTACATTCTGTAATGTGACATCTCTGTAAATGTTTGCCATCTTATTAATAGCTCCTCTCTTATAGTTTTATATTGTTAATGTGTGTCTTGTTGCAGCTGATAAATATATTGCTCCTGCTTCCTGCAAAGGCTGTAACGATATAACTTAGCAGCAATCGTTATCTGCACGCAAAAAACCCGGAATGCCTTACCAGCATTCCGGGACGAATAATACATAATTATCCGCGGTACCACCCGCATTGAACGAAATCTGCTTCTGAATAGCTGTCATCTAGAAACTTGTCATCAATAACTTAACCACTCAGGCTTCTTCTCATTCCTCTTTAAGTACTTAACGCGTACAACGTAATAACCTACATATATCACTTACCTGTCTATAACAGCTGCGTACATTCAGCATTATAAACATATTCCAGGGGCATTGATATAATTCAGATATTCAACTCCAGAGTGTTCCTCTTGACAATTCCCTGTGCATGCTTTCAGTCGGTGGCATCACTTTCCTGTCAGGTTCCATGAAAAGAAGTCTCTTTCCCAGTCTTTAATATATTCATATAGATGAATAATAGCATATCCTTATGAATCATGTCAATCTATAACACAATTTTCTTTTGCAATTTTCTTTTATTAATTTTCTTTTGCGGGATTTAATCCTATACCTCATAATCAAGGCAGGATCTTACCGCTGTATATGGACGAACCTTTCCATCTGCTACAGCAACGTGGAGTGGATTAGTACTGTATGCCTTAAGTGCATCTGCATCTGTAAATGTTGTATCAAGCATAACATCAACTGTTGATGTTGGTAAGCCGTTAATATTAACCTTAACTTCTACCAGACCAGGAATCTTACCTGCAAGTCCTTCAAGGCCTTCCTTAATACCTTTCTTTACTTCTTCCTTTTCTGTATCTGTAAGCTCTTCCTTTAATTTCCACAATATAACATGTTTAACCATTCTTATTTGCTCCTTCTTTATCATTTATCTTCACTTTAGTTCACAGCCTTCTATATGCCTTGTTGTATCCAAGGCATATGTATATAACTGATTTATACAGCATTACACTCTATACACCCAGTTATCCTTTCTTGGCTTGCACTGTGGCTTATCTCCATCTGCATATCCAAGTATGCAATGTCCGATTCCTTCATAATCGCCTTCTATGCCAAGTGATTTAAGTATCTCTTTACCCTCTGCACTTTCAAACTCTTCCTTAGCTCTATGTATCCAGCAACTATCTATGCCAAGTGCATGTGCTTCAAGCATAAGATTACCCATAACTAAAGAACCATCATATACGTATGTAGGCACACTCTTATCAGCCAGAACAACAAGTACAACCGGTGCACCATAAAATGGATCAAAGTCTTCTGGTTTACCCATAAATGCAGCATTCATCTTAGAAAGCTTATCTCTAAGTTCCTTATCGGTAACAGCGAGTATAACAGGTGACTGCCTGTTCTTACCTGTAGCTGCATAAGTTCCAGCTTCAACTATCTTATCTATTACATCTGCAGGAACCATGTCACTTTTATACTTTCTTACGCTTCTTCTTGTCTTAATCATTTCCAACACATCACTCATAGTAATCTTCCTTTCCTTAGCTTCTATAGCTGCTATTCTAATTTCTTCTTAATTATATACCATCATTCACATATCTGTTACAAATATTTAAAAACTTAATTGCATTTAACGATATAGACGGCATTAGTTTAAGAGGTTATTATCCCGTTATATGCAGCATTCCTATAAGCACAACTGCAGCCAATCCATAATATGTAACAACTGCAACAAGGTCATTGATAGTTGTTATAAGTGGTCCTGAAGCTACTGCAGGATCTATCTTTATCTTATGGAAAAACATAGGTGTAAGCACTCCTATAAGGCTGGATATGAGCATAGCCAGCAGTAGTGATACTCCAACACAGCCTGATATAGCGAATGCGTAGTGCCATGGTTTGCCTTTTACAACCATAATATATATGCCAAGCAATACAAATGCCATGGAGCCTAACAACAGACCATTAGCAAAGCCTATACGCATTTCTTTTAACACAAACTCTAACTTCTGTTTAGCTGATATATCTTCATCCATAAGCACCCTGATTGTAACAGCAAGTGACTGTGTTCCAACATTTCCAGCCATATCTAGTATAAGTGACTGGAAACATACTATAATCGCAAGCTGTGATACAACATTTTCAAATATGCCTACTACTGATGATACTCCCATGCCTAAAAAAAGTAATAATATAAGCCATGGAAGTCGTTTTTTCATACTGTCAAAAAGCCCCTCTGTAAGGTCATTTTCCTCAGTTAAACCAGCAAGCTTTGCATAATCATCACTCATCTCTTCATCAACAGCTTCTACTATATCAGAAGATGTGATAACACCTATTATTTCTTTATCTTTGTTTAATACTGGAATTGAATCTTCACTGTAATCCTTTAAGTCTTCGATACATTCGCTCATCTTTTCATGAGCATATACATATGGATAAGATGTACTGATTATATCTTCAAGCTTCTGATACTCCCTTGCAACAATAAGATCCTTTAAATCTATTGCTCCATAATATATATTGTTGTCATCAACAACATATATTGTATTTACGTTATCGTTTTCTTCTGCCTGTGATACAAGCTCTTTCATTGCACCCTTTATAGTCTGCCTGTTGTTTATACATATAAAGTTAGTAGTCATCTTACTACCAATCTCATCATCATTATATGAATAAATCAGACATACATCTTCCTTGGCATCTTTCTCCATATGTGATATCAGAGCCTGTCTTTCTTCCTCTGACACATTATCAAGGATATCTACGGCATCATCAGCATCCATCTTTTCGAGGACATCTGCCGCCTCATCCACAGACAGTTCTTCTATGTACTCTGGTGTATCCTCCAGATATGAGAATACCTCTGCGGTCCACTCAACACCAAGAATCTTATAAAGACGAATTCTGGTATCTTTATCAAGCAGTTTTACTGCATCAGCAATATCATTCTCATGATATTTCGACAATTTTTTACGGATTACCTCATCAGATCTGTTACTTTTAAGGATTCTTACTATATCTTTGCTATAATCCTTATGAATAACTACATTAGATAGAATCTTATTCATCATTATTCTCCTTTCACTATTAAAATGTTAAAAGAACAATGACAAAGATTAGAAAACAGGTAACTTTAACAGACTATTGCACACGTCCCTTTTAGAAACGCAGACAATAGCTTTGTCGGCTTATAATCTATGTCATTGCTTCCTATTTGAGGACTATCATGCCCGTCCATTATCGTCACCTCACTTTTTAATTTTATATAAACATTTTCATGCTTATTCAACTTTTTTATTTTATAATCTGGTCATTTATATGTCAACTTAAATCAACGTAAAATTTCCAGTTAAATCAACGTGAAATTTTCAGTTAAACTCACGTTAATATTTATATTATATACATAAATCAGCATAAGCTTTTCATAGTAAGATTTATATAATTCCGGCTACTTTATATATTTAAATTAAGGCATAAAAAAGATGGCAGTTCATATCATTTTCAATAAACCGCCATCTTTTAAGCTCCTATAACATCATACTTATCTTATTGTATTTTTTTATATATTCTTTTTTCTTCTTCGTGATAAAACACATATCATTCCTGAGCTTATAGCAAACAATAACCACACAGTGCCTGCTGCATGCATTGTATCTGATGTAGCAACGCTGTTATCTTTCGAATCTACAGATGTGTTATTATCAGGGATTACTGACTGGTTATTATCTTCAGTATTCTTTATTATATCCTTGTAGACAATCGCATATGTTGAAAATCTGTCCGTTTCAAATATGATAGTATTATCATTTTCATTATAATCAACAGATATATTTTCTGCTTCTCCATTATGAATTCTTATTACACTATACTCTCTTTTTATTGATGCATCCTTATTGATAATATTATCTGGAATTGCAACTTTAAGTTTTATAGCTGAATTCAATTCATGAACACTATTTTTATTACCATCTACATTCTTATTAAGCACGATATCAAGTATGGTACCTATCTTTTCATCAGCTTTAAGCTTATTATCAATTAATTTCTTATCACTGTCAGTCACTTTATTTTCGATATTGTTTATATCTATTGTAACTTCTACTTTAACACCATTCTTGAATGCCTTAATTTCTTCTTCTGTAAAAACACTGTTAATTATTTCATTATTTGAACCCTCAATGGTCGTATCTGGTGTATCTTCTTTCTTTACAACTTCAACATTAATGCTGACATCTGCCTTAATCATAGGAATTATTGTAACATCTGTCTTATCTCCACATACTTTGCAATGATGCGACTTGCTTCCAGTTTCTGTAGTTGTAGCTTCCTTATCTACTGTCCATTCGTCACTATAAGCATGACCAAGTGCTTCGATTGCTTCTGTCTTTGTCGCATTACATCTTGTACATGTATATGTCTTTTCTCCGGCTTCGGTACATGTTGGTGCCTTTGTTTCTGTTCCTTCGCCCCATTCATGGCCTAATGCTTCAATAATAGTTACATCTGACTTACTGTCACAGCCTAATCTTGTACAGTGATGTGACTTACTTCCGGCTTCCTCGCAGGTTGCTTCTTTATCTACTGTCCATTCTTCGCTATATGCATGTCCAAGCGCTTCGATTGCTTCTGTCTTTGTCGCATTACATCTTGTACATGTATATGTCTTCTCTCCGGCTTCGGTACATGTTGGTGCTTTTGTTTCTTTTCCTTCACTCCACTCATGTCCTAATGCTGCTATTTCTGTTACTTCTGTCTTACTGTCACAGCCTTGTCTTGTACAGTGATGTGATTTACTTCCGGCTTCCTCACAGGTTGCTTCCTTATCTACTGTCCATTCATCACTATAGGCATGTCCAAGCGCTTCGATTGCTTCTGTCTTTGTTTTATCGCATCTTGTACATGTATATGTCTTTTCTCCGGCTTCGGTACATGTTGGTGCCTTTGTTTCTTTTCCTTCGCCCCATTCATGTCCTAATGCTTCTATTTCTGTTACTTCTGTCTTACTATCACAATCCGGTCTTGTACAGTGATGTGACTTACTTCCGGCTTCTTCACAGGTTGCTTCCTTATCTACTGTCCATTCGTCACTATACGCATGACCTAATGCTTCGATTGCTTCTGTCTTTGTTGCACTACATCTTGTACATGTGTATGTCTTTTCTCCGGCTTCGGTACATGTTGGTGCTTTGGTTTCTGCTCCTTCGCCCCATTCATGGTCTAATGCTGCTATTTCTGTTACATCTGACTTGCTATCACAGCCTGGTCTTGTACAGTGATGTGACTTGCTTCCGGCTTCTTCACAGGTTGCTTCTCTATCTACTGTCCATTCCTCACTATATGCGTGACCTAATGCTTCGATTGCTTCTGTCTTTGTTTTATCGCATCTTGTACATGTGTATGTCTTTTCTCCGGCTTCAGTACATGTTGGTGCTTTTGTTTCTTTTCCTTCGCTCCACTCATGTCCTAATGCTGCTATTTCTGTTACTTCTGACTTACTGTCACAGCCTGGTCTTGTACAGTGATGTGATTTGCTTCCTGCTTCTTCACAGGTTGCTTCTTTATCTACTGTCCATTCTTCACTATAAGCATGACCAAGTGCTTCTATTGCTTCTGTCTTTGTTGCATCGCATCTTGTACATGTGTATGTCTTCTCGCCAGCTTCAGTACATGTTGGTGCTTTTGTCTCTTTTCCTTCGCCCCATTCATGGCCTAATGCTTCGATAACAGTTACCTCTGACTTACTGTCACAGCCTGGTCTTGTACAGTGATGTGACTTGCTTCCGGCTTCTTCACAGGTTGCTTCTCTATCTACTGTCCATTCCTCACTATATGCGTGACCTAATGCTTCGATTGCTTCTGTCTTTGTTTTATCGCATCTTGTACATGTGTATGTCTTCTCTCCTGCCTCGGTACATGTTGGTGCCTTTGTTTCTTTTCCTTCGCCCCATTCATGACCTAATGCTTCGATAACAGTTACATCTGTCTTGCTATCACAGCCTGGTCTTGTACAGTGATGTGATTTGCTTCCGGCTTCCTCGCAAGTTGCTTCCTTATCTACTGTCCATTCTTCACTATAGGCATGTCCAAGGGCTTCTATTGCTTCTGTCTTTGTTTTATCGCATCTTGTACATGTGTATGTCTTCTCTCCTGCCTCAGTACATGTTGGTGCTTTTGTTTCTTTTCCTTCACTCCACTCATGTCCTAATGCTGCTATTTCTGTTACTTCTGTCTTACTGTCACAGCCTTGTCTTGTACAGTGATGTGATTTACTTCCGGCTTCCTCACAGGTTGCTTCCTTATCTACTGTCCATTCATCACTATAGGCATGTCCAAGCGCTTCGATTGCTTCTGTCTTTGTTTTATCGCATCTTGTACATGTATATGTCTTTTCTCCGGCTTCGGTACATGTTGGTGCCTTTGTTTCTTTTCCTTCGCCCCATTCATGGCCTAATGCTGCTATTTCTGTTACTTCTGTCTTGCTATCACAGCCTTGTCTTGTACAGTGATGTGACTTACTTCCTGCTTCCTCGCAGGTTGCTTCCTTATCAACTGTCCATTCTTCACTATAACTATGACCTAATGCTGCTACCTCTTCTGTCTTTGTTTCTCCACACACCTTACATGTATATACCTTTTCACCTGCTTCGGTGCATGTAGAATCTTTTGATATTTCTCCATCATTCCATACATGTTCTTTATGCACAAGTGGCAAATCATTATAAGATGTTCTTTCCCACTGTAATGTTGTAAGGTCTTTTAACTTTCCAGCACCTGTATATGGCTGAACCTCTGTACTCAGTCTGTCTGCTGCATATAATACATAATCACTATATGGCAGTGCATTCTTGAATTCTTCTCTATCCTGAACAAGTGCTACCTCACCTGCCTTATCTGTGTTAAGTGCTACCTTTAACTCTGCCTGCTTGCCATCAAGCATATATATAGAATTAAATGCATTGATATATCCGGCTGCACTGCTTCCATTACCACTTATAAGTACATTAGTCATACCTGACATATAACAGTTCTCAAGCAGCATATGTGCTCCACAGTTAGATGAAGCACCATTACTTACTATCTTCTGTGCATACTCTGAACCTGCTGTTTTTTCTATATCCAGACGATAATTCCTAAGATTCTGTGCATCCATAATACAATTATATACATGTGCTGTACCGAATCTTAATCTAGGCATTCTGTCCATAGAATCCTTATAGTAGTTATTAGCAAATGTTACTGTTATATTCTTAGATGATGTATCCTCATCGCTCTGTCCAAGAAGATGTGTTTTCTTCTGTCCATATGCATAATTACATATCTGTTCATGTGTCATTCCAGATTCAAGCAAATGCTTGTAATATGCATATCCATCCGGATTAGCTTTCATAGCATTCATCATATTATCAAAGAATGTTCCACCATCACTTGCTGGAAGGAATTCACACCATGATATTGTTATATTACTATAAGCTGATGGAGTCTTGATATCTATAACACCATCATATGCCTTATAAAAAGTACAATGGTCAATCCATATATTAGAACTACCCTTTTCTATAGTCATATAATCCCAGTCATTACGGTCATATCCACCACTTGTTTCATCGTCCCATTCCCAGAGTTCATCAAACTTAATGTTTCTTATAATTATGTTGTCAGAACCTGTTATATCTATACATGTATGTGTAATCTTAGCACCATTCTTAGAATAGATTGTAAGATTGCTCATACCTGCAAGCTTTAACATAGATACTCCTGAGCTGATAAGATCCGGATGTGTAATAGGATAATTCTTATGTGCAGTTATAAATGACTTATATTCTGAATACCCCTCAACTTCTTTATCGCCAAGTGCTATATCCGCTGTAAGCTCTATAACTGATGCACGTCCGCTTGCTTTGACACTCTTTATCGCATCTAAGAATTCTTTGGCACTTCCTGCCTTATAATAATTCTTTGACTCTTCAAGAAGATTACCGCCACCAGTTACACCGGCACTTGCTGCATAACCTTCAACATTATACTTGTAAAGACCAGTATCATCACCATCATTTTCATTGTATGTGTCTGATACATACTGTGTTGTAACATATTTCTGTTCTGCTTTAGTTGTTACATTTCCTGCATAGTTAATACCAACTGCACTAAATACTGAATAAGGATCCCATCCAAGATAATTAATCTTAATCATCTCATCTGCCTTTTTCTTAGATATCTGTGGTCTGTTAGCATTAATAGCATATCCCGGTCCATAGCTTCCGTATTCATAAAATCTTGCGGCCTTAGCTGAATTACCACTCATATCTGCATATGGATTAGCTGCATTTGCGCGTAGAATTTTTCCCATATAACAGTCTATCCATGTTATATACGCATCTGCACCCCAAGGTCGTGCAAGATAATACTTATTGCCTGAGCATCCATCCTCTGAAAGAACCTGACACTTATAGAATGTAAGTCCATAAGCTGCATCTGCTGAAGTCCTAGGGGCACATACATAACCTGAATTCTTGTTGGCATTATATCGGAATACAAGCTTACAGTCGTTAAATAACGCTCTAGGCTCTCCACCATATATAAAGTCTACATTACCTGCTATATAACACTTGTAGTAATACTGTGTACCCTTATTGGCACATAATGTATCCTGATAACCAAGTATTCTTACATTAATATAAGAAGCATTATCAGCATCACTGCTTAATGCATCTGCTGACTCATTGCTCTTAGTTCCATCTCCAAGATAGTTATATGTATTCTCGAACGTAAGATTCTCTGCCGTAAAGTTGTGTGCTGTGCTTTCAATACGTACTGCACAACGCTTATCCATGTCACCTCCGGCAAGTTCTTTAACATCATAATATATTCTTGTCTTTTCACTATCCTCTCCTATAAGAGAAATATATGGTGATGATACAACAAGATGTTCATTATAATCGCCTTCCTTAACAAGGATAACAACTCTTTTTGTATTAGCTTTATCAACTGAATTTACAGCTGCCTGAACTGTCTTATATGTAGGGATGCCATTAACTTGCTCTCCATCTGTTCCATCATATGCAGAATCTACCACTTTATCATAATTTGTCAGATATACATAATTAAAAGTTTCCCTGGTTACACTGCCATCTTTAGCCTTTATAAGCAGTTCAACATCATTTCTTCCTGCTGAAAGTGAAGCATCTGTAAATGCAAATGTGCCCTTTACAGCTACAGACTTTTCATCTACAACTGTTCCATTAATCTTTAATGTAACTGTTGACTGTTTTTCAACAACTCCTTCAAGTGTAAGCTTTCCGTCATATACTGTGTTGTATGATCTTCTTGTTATAGTAAGTCCTGCCGAAGAATCTTCATATGCATATTCTCCTGTATGTCCTGCACTTGGTACTGCCCATACAGAATCTGATGGATTACTATAATTATCAATCCTGCCATCTATGTGTGAGTATGCTATGACATAGTAATAATATGGCATCTCTGCTTCAACATCACTGTCTTCATAAGCACATTCGCTTATTGTTGCTATGAGCTTGGCATTATCACTTGTTTCATCATATGAATAACGATACAACTCATATGTATCTGCTCCATTAACCTTATCCCATGCAACATTAATCTTATCACTTGTTGATAATGTACTAAGCACTGGTTTATCAAGTGCTGGTCTTATATATACTTTATCTGACTCAACGTATGAATTAATCTCACCGTCAACGCCAAGCTTTCCGCTTACCCTGAACTTGTAATCGCCAGCTTCTTTTAATATATATCTGTATGAAGTATCTGTAAGTGCAGACTCAACCTTACTCCATGTACTTCCATTATCCTGTGACACTTCAAGTACATATAAGCCATCTCCGTCTGCCTCTACTTTATTAGTCCAGCTTACATCTATATATTCTCTTGTGTCTGAACCTATAGCTGTAACTGTATCTATTTCCGGTGCTGTTCCTTCTGCCTTGTAGCATTTATTCTGGTCATAAAGAACTTTTCCATCAGCGGCTTCATACTTCATATTCTTAATAGTCGCCTCAACTCCGGCTAATACAAAACCATAAGATACTGCAGTAGCAGCTTTATCTGTCTTAAACAGCTCTGTACTTGTATATTTGTACACTAACTGTTGTTCTGTCTGTCCTTTTGGTGTAACAGATATAGCCAGACCCTCGTCTGTCTTTACCATCTCAAAATGCACCATTGTACCAACAGCTACAGTTCCTGATAATGCACTTCCTGCACCAACTGGTTCACTTGTTCCTTTGTAATATATCTGCTTTAATTCTGTTGACTTTCTTATACCAGCTGTAGCTATCATGCTGCCATCATAAGCACCAAAGAATAAGCCGTTGCTTGAGCTGTTTCCACATGAATTAATAATTATATCTGCTGATAATTTATTAATATCTGCTGTTTCTTCAAAACCATAGTAACTTACTGTTGAACTTATATTAGTTTTATCTGCTGAAAGTGTACCACCTGTCTGTGTCAGCTTAAGCCTCTGTCCTTCCGGCTGTACTACAAGACTATCTGTGCTGCCTGTTATAACTGGCATCTTTGGCTGCTCAACATATTCAACTTCCTTGGCATCGTATACTACTGATATTGACTTGATATAGGCACTAGCATTACCTTGAGCAGTAGATACTATCTCAACCGTACCTGCCTCATTAGAATCATATCTGTAAGATGAAACTGCTGTTGTTGTACTTGCTGCCTCACCACCTATTGTATACAAAGCATACTCACCACTATGTGCTTCTACAGATACCGTACATCTTCCAGTTACAGGGACTACTATCTTCGTCCCACCATTAAACTGAGCTTTATTACCAGCTGCAGCCAGCTTTCCTGTACTTGCATCAATATAAAGTCCATTATAATATCCGGTATTATTTTGTATTGTCTTATTAAAATAATCACCAGAACCAGACACGAAAGACCAGCTTGTTATCTGCTCGAATATAACTTTCTGTGTCACTTCACCCGCTTTAACTGTTATATCAGCTCCTGACTTAAGCTTATATGGCTGTGATATAAAATCACCACCAATAGTAAGTGTATAAGAGCCTTCCCTAAGCCTGATATTATCCTTTGAATCAAAACTATATGTATATCTGCTGTTATCTTTGTTAGTATATGTATATATTATATTCTTTCCTGTAAGATCCGGTTTATCTGGAAGATTAAGTGTAACAGCATATGTTGGCTTAAGACCTGCTGTTATGTCTAATACTCCGTCTTCTGTATAGCTTATTCCACTGTGTGCAGATGTTATCTCATAATCATCTACCCCTGTGAGTATAACGCTATATGTTACTCCCTCTTCAACTCTTGCAGAATATGACTTCTTATCAGCTGCCATAACGACCTCTGGTACATATTCTGTATCAGCCTCTGTTAAAAATGATACTCCAAGCTGTGACACATCGTATCCATCTGCAATACCTGTTATATTACCAGTTACCATCTTAGTTGAAAGCTTCATGATTGTAATATCTGCTGTCACCTGACTTGAAGCTTCCTTGCTAATCTTTACTGATGTTATGCCATTAGTTATAATATAAGCAGGATTACTTATAGAAAGCTCATATTCCATCTCTTCATCTTCTACTGGAACATCAACTGAGTACATGCTATCTGATATAATACCAGAATACTGCTGACCTGTAGTCTTATTAACTGCAACTACACTTGTTCCATCAGGAATAGCTGATGCGGATGTGATAGTTCCTTTGATTGATGTCTTTTCAAGTTCTTCGCATTGTATTGAGAGGGACTGAAGATAATTCTTTGCAACGTTAGATATAACTGTAATCTCTCCCTCTGCACCTGAAAGATAACATGTTATTTCAATCTTTCTATAATTATCATCGTACTTTTCATTACTTGTACATTTTTTATATAACAGATTAGAATTGTCATTAATACTTATCATACTGTCTGTTAATATATCTTCTGTAGTTGTTCCTGTATAATTCTTACTAAGAAGAAGAGTTATTACGGCTTTATCTCCTACTACAGGAACATTAATTTCAACACCTTTATTTAATTGAATTCTTGAATAACTACTATCAAGTTTAAATGCAGCTCCATTTTCTTTTGATGCATCAATATATAATACATCACCATCTTTATTAGTATACTTACCCGTTTTATTATATATCTGTGTGTTTGAACCACTATCAGATATAGTTCCATTACTATAGTTCCACTCTGCTGAAATTGTCTTCCCTGTTTCAAACCCGCTAAGCTTATCAGCAGAAAATGCTGCTGATGTTGTTGCAGTACTTGTAGATGAATCTATCTTGATACTATTAAAATATGTATTCAGCTTTAATTTTACAGATACTTCTGTTACACCTTTATTAACCACACCCTTGATAATATATGACTTATAACTGGTAGTAGTATCGGTAGTAAATACATAATCACTCATTCCAGCAATTTCAATGTTATCATTAGTCAATTCATTATATGACTGAATAGTTATTGTACATGTTCTTGCATTTTCAACAAGAGGAAATGTCAATACTAAATCTGTATTAACCTGAAAATCCTGGTTTCTGTTAGTGATTTTAGCACTCGTTGCATCTAATATTAATTCATCATTATTAGAATTAACTAAGGTTCCTTTTGCTTTATTTAACTCAGAAACTTTATTCTCGCTATCTCCTTCCTTATACATCTTATCACTCATTGACCATGATGCACTTGAATTCTCAGCTGCCTTTGCCTTAACAGCAAACAGCCCATCTGGTATAGAAATTCCCGACAAGATTAAAGCAACAGCCATAATCACAGCCGATATTCTATTAAACCATCCTTTCTTCCTTACTGATTTCTTCATGTTTTCTCCCTTTCCCGGCATAAAATACTATGATGTACACTATTAACAAGAGATAGTGTGAAAAATAAGATTTTTGATTGTTCTAATACATGTCATACTCTATGTTAATCTTACACAAAAAAATGCCTCATATTTTTATTTAAGAATACAACCTGCACTATTTTTGCACTACCAAATTTTTTTTATTTTATATATCAACTACAGATTTTTTCATTTTTTATTTGTCTTTTTTTT
>OGMV01000500.1_pt1 | contig 18935 bp, 16 predicted proteins | sample 1573341 | NCBI WGS metagenome assembly OGMV01 (sample SAMEA2581994, study PRJEB24529) | metagenome | biome: Human gut stool | place: China | collected 2011 | reverse complement strand
CTGGGGCGATACCGACTGCGGCAGCACCAAAAAGCTGCAGGTCAACATGGCCAACATCCGCCGCAAGCTGGGCAGCCGCCCCGGCCACAACAACTACATCATGAACGAACTCGGCGTGGGCTACCGGATGATCGATGCCGACCACGACGGCCCGGACGCCCCCGCCGACCATGAGGAGAACGCATGACGCTTGCCCTGATCCTGTTTGCTTTCACCTACTGCCTGATGCTGGCCCTGCCCCGCTTCCGGCCTTTTGCGGCCCTTGGCGGAGCCGGGGCCTTTTTGCTTCTGGGGCAGCTGGGCGTGTACGACTTCACCCTGACCGACGCCGCACGGGCCGTGGATTTCAACGTGCTGCTGATGATGGCGGGCACCATGGGCACCGTGTCCCTCTTCATTGCCAGCAAAATGCCCGCCCGCCTGGCCGAACAGCTCATCGTCCATGTGCCCAACGTGAAGTGGGCCGTCTGTATGCTGGCTCTCTTTGCCGGGGTCATCAGCGCCTTTGTGGACAACGTTGCCACCGTGCTGATGGTCGCCCCGGTGGGCCTTGCCATTGCCCGGAAGCTCCGGCTCTCCCCGGTGCCGGTCCTCATCGCCATTGCCGTCAGCTCCAATCTGCAGGGCGCGGCCACGCTGGTGGGTGACACCACCAGCATCCTGCTGGGCGGCTTTGCGGAGATGAACTTCTTCGACTTTTTCTGGATGAAGGGCCGCCCCGGCATCTTTTTCGGGGTGGAACTGGGTGCGCTGGCCTCGTTGGGCGTGCTGCTCGTTCTCTTCCGGAAGCAGACCCAGCCGGTAAAGGCCGCAGTGGAGACCGAAGTCACCGATGATGTGCCCACCGCCCTGATGCTGCTCACCGTGGGGCTGCTCATCGCGGCCTCCTTCCTGCCCTGCCCGGCGGGCGGGGTGCTGCGGCTCCTCTACGACCTGCGCAGCGGCATCGTCTGCATGAGCCTGTGCCTGTTCGGGGTGGCGCGGGCCTGCCTGCGGGCACGGTCGCTCTCCCCGCTGGCAGAGACGGCCCAGGCGCTGGACTACGACACCCTGCTGCTGCTCTTCGGCCTCTTCATCCTCATCGAGGGCATCGGCCGGGCGGGCGTCATCGACGCAGCGGCCCAGCTGTTCTACACCTTCTCCGGCGATGACCCCTTCCGGCTGTACACCCTGCTGGTGGTCGTCTCGGTGGGGCTGTCGGCCTTCATCGACAACATCCCCTATGTGGCCGCCATGCTGCCGGTGGTGCAGAGCATCGCCGCTCAGATGAACGGCGGGGCCGGTTTCCCGCCGGAGCTGTTCTACTTCGGCCTGCTCACCGGGGCCACGCTGGGCGGCAACCTGACCCCCATCGGGGCTTCGGCCAACATCGCCGCCATCGGCATCCTGCGCAAGCACGGCGAGACCGTGACCACCCGCGATTTTCTGCGCATCGGCGTCCCCTTCACCCTTTCCGCCGTTGCCGCCGGGTCTCTGTACCTGTGGGCCGTCTGGGGCAGCTGAGCGGCGCTTGCCGGTTTGTTTCTGATTACTAACTGTAGTCTGACAGAAAATCCACCTAGGGATAGGCATTTCAAACTACGGTACGTAAAAAGTTTATACCGATTAACATTTTGAAAATCCCTTGAAAATTCCAAAATCCGTGCTACAATATCCGCAGAAACAGCAAGGCTGTTCGGTTTTTTCGCCCCATCCGGGGCTTGCAATAACATGGATAAAGGTAGGAAAACGATTATGGTAGATGTGAAAAAGATCGCACTGTTCGTCGGCGGCGTTGTGTTTGGTTCGGCAGGCTTCAAGCTCCTGTCCAGCAGCGATGCCAAAAAGGTCTACACCCAGACCACCGCAGCCGTCCTGCGCATGAAGGACTCCACCATGGAGACCGTCAACAAGGTCCAGGAGCAGGCCGGTGACATCTTGGCCGACGCAAAGGCCATCAACGAGGCCCGCGCCGCCAAGGCAGAGGCCGCCGTCATCGAGGACGAAGCCGCAGAGGCTGCTGCCGCCGAGGACGCTGAATAATTTTTGAGCGCTTGAGCCGCCTGCGGGCGGCTCTTTCTATTGAGGAAGGTATAACGTAACCATGAAATGCACCATTTTACATGAGGGCCGGGGCCGGATGCGCGTGCATGTCTGCAATGTGCGGATGACCCTGCATCGCGCCGATGTGCTGGAAGCCTATCTCAACCACCACGATGCCATCGAGAAGGCCACCGTCTACGAGCGGACCGGCGATGTGGTCCTGTATTACCGCGGCAGACGCGCCGATGCAGTCCAGGCGCTGAGCCGCTACAAATTCGACCAGCCGGAGCTGGACGCCCTTGTCACCACCGCCGACAGCCGGAAGCTCAATCAGGAGTATCAGGAGAAGATGTGCGACCTCGTGGCGGGCCACTTCTTCCGCAAGCTGTTCCTGCCCGCACCCATCCGCGCCGCCTACACGGTCTGGCGCTCCATCGCGTTTGTCTGGAAAGGGGTCCGGTGTCTGCTCCACCGCAGGCTGGAAGTCGAGGTGCTGGACGCTCTGAGCATCGGCGTTTCCGTCCTGCGCGGCGACTTCAGCACCGCCGGTTCCGTCATGTTCCTGCTGAACCTTGGTTCTCTGCTGGAAGAGTGGACCCGCAAGAAGAGTCTGGACGACCTGGCCCGCAGCATGGCCCTGAATGTGGACAAAGTCTGGGTGCGCAGCCAGGGCACCGAGGTGCTCCTGCCCCTGACCAAAGTGCAGCCCGGCGATGAGATCGTGGTCCGCTCCGGCAACATGGTGCCGCTGGACGGCACCGTCATCGAGGGCGAGGCCATGGTCAACCAGGCCGCTCTGACCGGCGAATCCATGCCGGTGCGCAAGGCAAACGGTGCCACCGTTTACGCAGGCACCGTCGTGGAGGAGGGCGAATGCGTCTTCCTCGCCAAGGCCGCAGGCGGCGCCAACCGCTACGACAAGATCGTGGCCATGATCGAGGAATCCGAAAAGCTCAAATCCAGCACCGAGAACCGCGCACTGGAGCTGGCCGACAAGCTGGTGCCCTGGTGTCTGGCCGGCACGGTCGTCACCTATGCGCTCACCCGCAACGTCACCCGCGCCATCTCCATCCTGATGGTGGACTTCTCCTGTGCGCTCAAGCTCTCGATGCCGCTGGCGGTCCTCTCCGCCATGCGGGAGTGCGGCACGGCCCACATCACGGTCAAGGGCGGCAAGTATCTGGAAGCGCTGGCCAAGGCCGACACCATCGTCTTTGATAAGACCGGCACCCTGACCCGCGCCACCCCGCAGGTGGTGGACATCATCCCCTTCAGCAACAGCGAGAAGGACGATGTGCTCCGTCTGGCCGCCTGTCTGGAAGAGCATTTCCCCCACTCCATGGCCAACGCGGTGGTCCGCGCCGCCAGAGAGCAGGGTCTGGCCCACGAAGAGATGCACTCCGAAGTGGAATACATCGTGGCCCACGGCATTGCCAGCCGGGTCGGCGGCGAGCGGGTGGTCATCGGCAGCTACCACTTCGTCTTTGAGGACGAGCACTGCATCATTCCCGCCGACGAGCAGGAAAAGTTCGACCAGATGCCCGCCGAGTATTCGCACCTGTACATGGCCGCTTCCGGCCAGCTGGTGGGTGTCATCTGCATCGCAGACCCCCTCCGCCCCGAAGCTGCTTCCGTGCTGCGCCAGCTGCACAAGCTGGGCATCCGGAACACCGTGATGATGACCGGCGACAGCTACCGCACCGCCGAGGCCATTGCCCGGCAGGTGGGCGTGGACCAGTTCTTCGCGGAAGTCCTGCCCGAAGACAAGGCCAACTTCGTCCAGAAGGCCAAAGCCGAGGGCCGCACCGTCGTCATGATCGGCGACGGCATCAACGACTCCCCCGCCCTTTCGGCTGCGGACATCGGCATCGCCATCAACTCCGGCGCTGCCATCGCCCGCGAGATCGCGGATGTCACCATCAAGGCCGACAGCCTGGAGGAGCTTGTCACCCTCAAGACCATCGCCAATGCGCTGCAGCACCGTGTCAGCTCGAACTACCGCTTCGTGCTCAGCTTCAATTCCACCCTCATCGTGCTGGGTGCTCTGGGCATCCTGCAGCCTGCCGCTTCGGCCATGCTGCACAACCTGTCCACCATCGGCATCAGCCTCCGGAGCATGACGAACCTCATCCAGAAGCCTTCTTCTGCACCGCAGCTCGAAGACTGACCGCCAGCCAACAGCAAAGCCCCCTGCACATACCGCGTGCAGGGGGCTTCGTGTTTTCTATCGAAAGAGGAAGAACTTACAGGATGTCGATGTATTCACCGGCCAGAGCCTTGTTCATGCTGCGGACGGCGCAGAACTTGCCGCACATGGAGCAGGTGTCGCTGTGGTCGTCTTCGGGCAGGCGGGCGTCGCGGATGGCCTTGGCGGTCTCCGGGTCGATGGCACAGGCAAACTGTGCATCCCAGTCCAGCACACGGCGGGCATCGCCCATCTTGTCGTCGATGTCGCGGGCATGGGGGATGCCCTTGGCGATGTCAGCGGCATGGGCGGCGATCTTGGAAGCCACGATGCCCTGCTTCACATCGTCCACATTGGGCAGTGCCAGATGCTCGGCGGGGGTCACATAGCACAGGAAAGCTGCACCGCTGGCCGCTGCCACTGCGCCGCCGATGGCGGCCGTGATGTGGTCGTAGCCGGGGGCGATGTCGGTGACGAGGGGTCCCAGCACATAGAAGGGCGCCCCCATGCAGATGCTCTTCTGGACTTCCATGTTGGCGGCGACCTGATTCAGGGGCACATGGCCGGGGCCTTCGACCATGACCTGCACGTTGTGGGCCCAGGCGCGCTTGGTCAGCTCACCCAGACGGACCAGCTCCTCGATCTGGCAGACGTCGGTGGCATCAGCCAGGCAGCCGGGACGGCAGGCGTCGCCCAGCGAGACGGTCACATCGTGCTCCTCGCAGATGTCCAGGATCTCATCGAAGTGCTCGTAGAACGGGTTCTCGTTGCCGGTCATGCACATCCAGGCAAAGACCAGCGAGCCGCCGCGGCTGACGATGTTCATCTTCCGCTTGTGGGTGCGGATCTGCTCGATGGTCTTGCGGGTGATGCCGCAGTGCAGGGTGACGAAGTCCACGCCGTCCTCTGCGTGCAGGCGGACCACATCAACGAAGTCCTGCGCCGTCAGGGTGGCGAGGTCGCGCTGGTAGTGGATGACCGAGTCATACACCGGCACGGTGCCGATCATGACCGGGCACTCGTGGGTCAGCTTCTGGCGGAAGGGCTGGGTGTTGCCGTGGCTGGACAGATCCATAATGGCCTCTGCACCCATGTTCACGGCGCTCATCACCTTCTGCATCTCGATGTTGTAATCCTTGCAGTCGCGGGAGACGCCCAGATTGACGTTGATCTTGGTGCGCAGCATGCTGCCGATGCCCTCCGGGTTCAGGCAGGTGTGGTGCTTGTTGGCCGGGATGGCGACTTTGCCCTCGGCCACCAGCTGACGGATCTCCTCCGTGGTGCGGTACTCCTTCTGGGCGACGATCTCCATTTCCTTGGTCACGATGCCCTTGCGGGCCGCGTCCATCTGTGTGGTGTAATTCTGCATCTTGTTACCTCCAGTTTGACAAGTCAATACGCTCTTGCTCTTTTTTCTATCGTTACGAAAGAGCCGGACTTCGCCCATCAAACGGGTGGTTTCCGGCGCCTCCGCAGACAAACCCTGCGGTGTTCATGTCAAAGCTCCTTTGCATGAAGTCTGTTCCGGCAGAAGGTGGTGCCCCCGGTCTGCCGAGATGATAATTTCCTCCCTACAACCTCTCCGTCATTGCTTCGCAATGCCACCTCCCCTTGTAGGGGAGGCCTTGGCAGTCCTTGCAAAGTCTCCGGTTTCTTCGCCAGAGGCTCCCCTACCAGGGGAGCTGTCGAGCGGATGCGAGACTGAGAGGTTGTACGAAGGACAACTTTATAACTGTTCTACCAATGCTCTCAATTCCCTGCACTCGGCCTCGATGTCCTTAGCCGCGAAGATGGCGCTGACCAGCGCCACACCGGCCTCGCCGCAGTGGGCAAGGCTGAGCAGATTCTGCTTGTGGATGCCGCCGATGGCGATCACCGGGATGGGGACCGCCGCGCAGATGTCCCGCAGCGTCTCTTTGGGCAGGGCGGTCACATTCGTCTTGGTGGCGGTCGCAAACATGGCCCCGCAGCCCAGATAGTCCGCACCGGCCTCCACAGCGGCTCTGGCTTCGGCCACATTGTGGGCCGACACACCGATGATGGCCTCCGGGCCAAGGATGCGCCGGGCTTCGGCGGGGTCCATGTCCTCCTGCCCCAGATGCACACCGTCGGCCCCGCACTGCCTGGCCAGCGCCACGTTGTCGTTCAGAATGAACGGCACACCGTACCGTTTGCAGAGAGCGGAGATCTCCAGCGCCTCTGCCAGAATGGCCGCGTCGCCCAGATCTTTTTCCCGCAGCTGCACACAGGTGGCCCCGCCCTTCAGGGCAGCTTCCACCTGCTGGGGCAGGGTCTGTTCGCCCACCCAGGCGCGGTCGGTCACGGCATAGAGCCGCAGCATCTCAGCAGTACAGTTCATCGTTTGCTCCTTGGTCAAGTTGTTCGCCGGTCAGATTGGACACGGCATCCATCAGATACATGCGCAGCGTTCCGGTGCCTTCTTCGCCGGTCAGGCGGGCAGCGGCAGTCTCGCCGCAAAGGCCCATCGCACAGACGGCGGCGGCCGCAGCGGCCAGCGGGCGGTCGGGGTTGGCCCCCACGAAAGCCGCCGTCAGGACCGACAACATACAGCCCGCCCCGGTCACACGCCGCAGCAGCGGGGTGCCGTTGCGGAGGATGTGGGTCGTCTTCCCGTCCGTCACGATGTCCTCGGCCCCGGTCACTGCTGCAACGCAGTGGTGCTGCGCGGCAAACTGCTCAGCAAGCGGCCGCAGGGCCTCCGGCGGCAGGGTCTTGCCCGCATCCACCCCGCGTGAGACCTGCGCAAGCCCGCTCAGCGCCTGCAGCTCCGAGGCATTGCACCGCAGCACGGTGACGGGCACTTCCCGCAGCACCTCGGCCGCGATGCTCTGGCGGAACTGCGATGCGCCCACGCCCACCGGGTCAAAGACCATCGGCAGGCCCAGCCGGGCGGCGGTGCGGCCCGCTTTGACCATGGCCTCGGCTTTGCGGGGATTCGGGGTGCCCAGACTCAGGCAGAGGGCCCGGCTCAGCGCCGTGATCTCCTCCACCTCCTCCGGGTCATCCGCCATGATGGGCGACGCCCCGGCCGCCAGCACGATGTTGGCGCAGTCGTTGGCGCTGACGAGATTCGAGATGCAGTGGACGAGGGGCGAGGTTTCCCGCACCCGGTCGAAAAGAGCTCCAAACGCTGTCACGGTGCCCTCCTCAGCTCAGGCTGGTCTGCATGGAGCGCAGAGCGCCGGAGCGCTGCAGTGCAGCCAGCAGCACGCCTGCAATGACCGCACCGCCTGCGGTCGAGACGAGGAAGGGCACGATGTAGGCATAGAATGCGATATCGCCCGCGCTCTTGCCCATCAGCAGGATGGCCACCGGGTAGGCGCACAGCCCGCCCAGGATGGAGGTGCCGAACACCTCACCCACCAGGGTGGGCAGCAGCTTTTCGGTCTTGTGGTAGACGATGCCGCACAGCAGGGCACCGAACATGCTGCCGGGGAAGGCCATCAGGCTGCCCAGGCCCAGCAGGTTGCGCAGCAGCGAGGCCACGAAGGCCACGCCGATGCCGTAGTAGGGGCCCAGCAGCACGGCGCACAGGATGTTGACCATGTGCTGCACCGGGGCGCATTTGCTGCCAAAAATGGGGAAGCTGAACACGCTGCCCACAACAGCCAGGGCGCAGAGCATCCCGGCCAGAGCCAGCTTTTTCGTAGAGAGTGCTTTCATGAGGATTCCTCCTATTGCAAAGCGGTCGAGACTTTCTGGTCTCCTCTCACGCCGGAACACGGCTTCCCATCGCGTCGATTCAAGGCCCAGGGCGCTCCCCCTCGGCCCGGAGCCGCCCACACGGCGGCTGCGGCAGAAAACAAAAACAGGAGCTCCCTCTGCGGAAGCCCCTGTGAAAACGCATCGTGATGACTTCCTACGGCGGCATTATCCGCATCAGGTAAAAGGGTCGAAGTTTGAGCACTTCCTCTCAGCCCGCATGACGAGCTCCCCTGTATTTTGTTGTCGGGAGTATTCTACACCCATCGTGCCAAAATTGCAAGAGGCAGTTTCCTTTTGCAGTGCTTCTGTGCTATACTAGGAACAGTTCCGCAACCAAAACCACTTCAAAGGAGATTTGGAATATGGGTCTTGTAAAAGCTGCAATGAACGCGGCCTCCGGCGTGATGGCCGACCAGTGGAAAGAGTTTTTCTATTGCGATGCCCTCCCGGCCGAAGTGCTGGCCGTCAAGGGGCAGAAGCGCACCGACCGTCGCTCTGCCAACAAGCACGGCAATGAGAACATCATCTCCGACGGCTCCGTCGTGGCCGTGGCAGAGGGCCAGTGCGCCCTGATCGTGGAGCAGGGCAAAGTGGTGGAGCTGTGCGCCGAGCCGGGCGAGTACACCTACAGCACCGGCACTCAGCCCTCCCTGCTCAGCGGCGGGCTGAAGGACATCGACGGCGTCTTTGCCGAGATGGGCAAGCGGTTCGGCTTTGGCGGGCAGGCCGCCGCCGACCAGCGCATCTACTACATCAACACCAAGGAGCTGGTGGGCAACAAATACGGCACCCCCAACCCGGTGCCCTTCCGGGTGGTGGACCAGCGCGCCGGCATCGACCTCGACATCGCCATCCGCTGCTTTGGCGAGTACAGCTACCGCATCGTCAACCCCATCCTGTTTTACACCAACGTCTGCGGAAATGTGGAAAACGCCTACACCCGCGACGCGCTGGACGGTCAGCTCAAGACCGAGCTGATGACCGCCCTGCAGCCTGCTTTTGCCCGCATCAGCGAGCAGGGCATCCGCTACTCCTCCCTGCCCGCCCACACCACCGAGCTGGCGGACGCCCTCAACCAGGCCCTCAGCGCCAAGTGGAGCAAGCTGCGCGGCATCGAGATCGTCTCGCTGGGCGTGTCCGGCGTCAAGGCCAGCGAAGAAGACGAACAGATGATCAAGGACCTGCAGCGCAGTGCCGCCTTCATGGACCCCACCCGCGCCGCCGCCCATCTGGTGGGCGCACAGGCCGCTGCCATGCAGGCGGCTGCCTCCAACACCGCTGCAGGCCCGGCCATGGCCTTCATGGGGGTCAATCAGGCGGCAGCGGCGGGCGGTGTCAACGCCCAGACCCTCTACCAGATGGGGGCTCAGCAGCCCGCTCCGCCGGCCGCCCCGACATCCGGCTGGACCTGCGCCTGCGGCCAGAGCGGCAACACCGGCAAGTTCTGCACCGCCTGCGGCAAGCCCCGGCCCGAAGCGCCCACCGTCTGGGTGTGCAGCTGCAGCGCAAAGAACAGCGGCAAATTCTGTTCCGAGTGCGGCAAGCCGAAGCCCGCTGGCAAGTGCCCGAACTGCGGCTTCACCCCTGCCGACCCGGCCCACCCGCCGAAGTTCTGCCCGGAATGCGGCAGCCCCTTCGGCGCATGAGAGAGGCATCCTGAATGGCTGATAAAGTAACGAATTACCAATGCCCGGCCTGCACCGGCCCCCTGCATTTCGACAGCGCCACCGGCAAGCTCGTCTGCGACTACTGCGGCTCGGCGTATGAGGTGGCAGACATCGAGGCGCAGTACGCGGCCAGGCAGAAAAAGGCCGACTCCGCCGCCGAGGCAGACCAGAAAAAAGCGGCGCAGCGCAAAGCGTCTGCGCCCGTCTGGGATGAGATGGAGGCCGCCAGCCTGACCAGCTACACCTGCACCACCTGCGGGGCTGAGCTTGTCTGCGACGCCACCACCGCCGCCACCAACTGTCCCTACTGCGGCAACCCCACCGTGCTGGGCGGCAAGCTCTCCGGCAAGCTCAAGCCGGAGTACATCCTGCCCTTCAAGCTGGACAAGAATGCTGCCATCGCCCAGCTGACCCACTACTATAAAGGCAAGGCCTTTCTGCCCAAGGCGTTCAAGAGCCAGAACCACATCGCTGAGCTGCAGGGCGTCTATGTCCCCTTCTGGCTCTACGATGCCGAGGCCGACGCTCAGGGCAGCTATGAGGGCCTGACGACCGAGAGCCACCGCGAGGGCGACTACAACGTGACCACCACCCAGCACTACGATGTCCGGCGCGAGGGCACCGCCGTCTTCACCCGCGTTCCGGTGGACGGCTCCAGCAAGATGCCCAACGCCCACATGGACGCCATTGAGCCGTTTGATTACAGCGAACTGAAGCCCTTTTCCACTGCGTATCTGCCGGGCTTTCTGGCCGACCGCTACGACGAGGACTCCGACGCCTGTGCCGATCGGGCCCGCACCCGGATGCTGAACTCCACGGCCCAGGCTCTGCACGAGACCACCCACGGCTATTCGGAGGTCAACACCCTGCACGAGGACATCAACCTCAGCAAGTTCCGGGCGCATTACGCCCTGCTGCCGGTCTGGATGCTCCACACCCGCTGGAAGGACAACGACTTCCTCTTCGCGATGAACGGCCAGACCGGGCGGCTCATCGGCGACCTGCCTGTGGACAAAGCCAAAGTGGCCGCGTGGTTCGCCGCCATCAGCCTGCCGCTGATGGCCTTCCTCACCTGGCTGCTCTACTTATAAGGAGGTGCGCAGAATGAATCCTCACACCCATTGCCTGCGCAGCCTCTGCGCATTCCTTGCCGCTCTGGTCCTTGCGGCCTGTCTCGCCTGCCCGGCACTGGCCGACGCGCCCCTTGTGCGGGATGAGTACGGCCTGTTCGACGCCGACACCCTTGCCCAGCTGGAATCCAGCGCCGAGGACGCTTCCGCCGGGCATGACTGCGACGTCTATTTCCTCACGGTGGACAGCATCGGCGACACCGACCAGCGCACCTACGCCAAGAACTATTATGTGCAGAGCGACCTTGGCTCCGGCAGCGGAAAAAGCGGCATCCTGTTCATGATCGCTCTCGGCTCCCGCAAGTACGTCACCATCACCTACGGCGGGGGCGTCACCGCCTTTACCGACTACCGCATCGAGCAGCTGGAAGACGAGGTCGTGCCCCTGCTGTCGGACGGCGACTACGCCGACGCTGCCCAGACCTACATCGACCTCTGCGCCAGCACACTGGACTTCTACGCCGAGAACGGCGAGCCGCTGGACTACGACAACGACCCGGACGGCGGCCTCGGCCTGATTGGCATCCTCATCGTGGTGGGCATCCCGATGCTCATCGCCGCCGTGGTCTGCGGCATCCTGTACAGCCGGATGAAGACGGCCCAGCTCAAGACCGAGGCCGACGACTACATCGGTGCCGGGCTCAAGCTGCGGGTCAAGACCGACCGCTACACCCACACCGACCGCGTCGAGGTCTACGACCCGCCCCAGCCCGAAAGCGACTCCGGCGGTTCCACCACCGACAGCGACGGCTTCGGCGGCTCGTCGGGCGGTTCCTTCTGAAAACCAAAAAAGGTGTTGCTGCAAGAAATTCGCAGCAACACCTTTTTTTATTGTTCGTTGAGTTCCGCTACCTCCAGCACCGTGACGCTCTCGGCGGCAAATGCGCGGGCCAGCGCCTGCGCAAGGCCGGGGCGATGCACCTTGTTCTCGATGCAGGCGGTCAGCACACCGTGCAGGCTGGTCACTTCCATGGCGAGAGACGCGCCGTCCGGCAGCACCCAGGTCTGGAAATCCTCCACGTAGGCTTCCAGTTCCGGGCTGCGCGGGGCGAACGGGTCACCCAGATAGCTCACCCAGAAATCCGCCGGGCTCCCGCTGAGGTACTCGCCCATCTGGAAGATGCGCTGTTTGATCTTCAGCGGAGCCTTCTGCTGGAATACCCGGCAGACGAAGCCCATCTGCTCGGCCAAACGGTAGCGCAGGCGTTCCGGCTTCAGATGCTCCCGGATGGCGGCATCCAGCGCCTTGGCAAAGGCACTCAGCCTGACATCCGCCGTCCCCTTCAGCGGCAGCTGATAGGTGACGATGCAGTTATAGCGGGCGTTAGGCAGGCCCATCGTCTCGCGCAGATCGGCGGCAAAGCTGTAAAGAAGCTCGTCCTTTTCCAGATACTGCCCGCAGCCCTGGCAGACGATGCCCATCAGGGCCGTGAAAGGCTTGACTCCCTCCCGCGCCGCCGCCTCGATGAGGCTGGCCCGGTCCAGCCGGAGCCGGATGCGGTCGGGTTCTCCCTCAAAGATGTCGATGGGCTGGTTCTGCTCGGCCCCCGCCTTCTGGCTCTCCGGGAACTCTTTGAGCAGCAGCTCCGGGTCATAGGGCGGGTCCTCAGCAAGCGTTTCACACGCAAAGGCCGTGCCGTACCGCAGGTTGCAGTAGGCGCGGAGCACCAGCGTCATGAACGGTGAAAATCCGCGTCCGTCCGCAAGGAAATGGAACCAGTCAAAGTAGATGGTCGTTCCCTCGCAGTGGAGCGAAAACAAATAATCGTTCGTTGCCTCCGGGATGGCAGGGGCGGCTTCGCCCACGGTCACCCGGCAGGGTGCATCGTTCGGCGCAAGATGCGCCTCCCGCTTTTCCCACACGACCTTCTGGAAGTACCACCCTGCCAGAGGGCGCACCTCATCCAGGGCCCGCTGCAGCAGCGCCGGGTCCACAGGGTCGTGCAGGGCGATCTGATAGCGGCAGATCACCTGATTGGCGCGGTAATAATACACGATGCCCTGAAAAACGGCGCACTGCGTCTCGTTCAATCAGTTCACCCCGCGTTATCCGCCAGATAATCTGCCACGTCCGCGATGGTCACAAAGTTGCGCAGCTCCTTTTCGGGGATGCGCAGACCAAAGGTCTCTTCCAGATCCGCCACAATGGTCAGGATCTCCATCGAGGACAGGTCGAGGTCGTCCATCAGGACGCTGTCTTCGCTCACGTCCTCCGGGCTGATCTCTGCCACGTCCTCCAGGATCGCGAGGATCTGGGACACGATTTCTGCTCTTTGCATCAAAAAATCTTCCTTTCCATGATGGATTTCAGCGTCACAGCGCAAGGGGATGCCCCGCGCGGCCCGGTTTCCCCATTCTGGTCCCGGCCTGTACCGACGTCATGCAGTTTTATAATACCCGTTTTTCAGGGGAATTGCAATATTTCGCCGTACAGCTTTACAGATTTTCTACAAATGCGCTCTTACTTACGCAGCAGCTTGCCCATGGCATTGCGGGGCAGCGGCTCTGCGGTGCACTCCACCGCGCTGATGCGCTTGTACAGCGGCAGGGTGCGGTTCAGCTCGGTGACGAAGGTGCGGACGGTCTGCTCCTTGTCCGGCTCGCAGCAGATGACGGCACCGATCTTCTTGCCCATCTCCTTGACGACGCACTCCTGGATGGCAGCGCAGGGAGCCAGCAGCTTTTCCAGCTCCTCGGGGCTCACATTCTCGCCGCTGCCCAGGATGATCACGTTCTTTTTGCGGCCGGTCAGGTACATATAGCCGTCAGGCTCCACCCGGGCAATGTCGCCGGTGTGGAACCAGCCCTCGGCGTCCAGCACCTCGGCGGTGGCCTCCGGGTCCTTGTAGTAGCCCAGCATGACGGCATCACCGCGGACGCAGATCTCACCGGTCTCATCCAGTTTGATCTCGCAGAAGCCGTCCGGCTTGCCCAGAGCGCGCAGATGCTCGCCCTTCTGCGCGATGTTCAGCAGGCCGTAGCCGGCCAGCTCGGTCATGGAGTAGCACTGATTGATGTAGAAGCCGTGGGCGATGAGGTAGCTCAGGATCTCCGGGTCGAGGATGGCGGAAGAGCAGCTCAGGTTCCACAGGCCGTTCAGCTTGTCCTGATTGCCGCGGCGGATCTCGTTGTAGATCATCTCCACCAGCACCGGCGGGGTGGACATGGCATCGCTGTGCATCATGGACATATCGCGGCGCACATCGCGCGGGTCCGCGCAGAGGTTCAGGGTCCAGCCATGGATGCCGTAGGCGAAGTAGCAGATGAAGCCGGACAGGTGGAACATGGGCACCAGTGTGAAGTGGCTGAAGGGCTTGTCCATATCCTTCGGGGCCAGTTCCTGGGCCTTCCTCATAACGGCCGTCTGGCCAGCAACATACATCCGCATGGCGCTGAAGTAGTTCTTCTCGCTGAGCATGACGCCCTTGCTGCGGCCGGTGGTGCCGGAGGTGAACATCAGCATCATCAGGGCGTTGGTGTCGATGCGGTTGGCCAGCTCGGCCGGGGCGCTGCCCTCGTAGGCGTTCATGGGGCGGAGCTTGTCGCCGTAGGCGGCCTTGAGCTCGTCGGCATAGCCGTAGTCGATGCCGTCGGTAAAGATGAGGGCAGGCTCGCTCAGGCCCAGCTCATACTCCAGCTCCGGCCAGGTCTTTTTCTGGTTCAGGGTCACGATGACGGCACCGGCCATCACAGCGCCGAAGGTCACCACACCGTACTCGTAGTTGGTGCGGCTCAGGATGACGATGCGCTGGCCCTTCACATCGGCAACATTTGCCTGCAGATAGCTGGTCATCTTGCGGATGTCCTCCACGAACTGGCCGTAGGTCTTCTCCTGCACGGTCCTGGTGGCGTCGTCCACCCAGCGGAATGCCGGGCGCTCGGCGTATTTTTCCTGCATGGCAACGATCATATCATAGACCGTCCTCGGCATGTCTTTTTCAGCAACAACGGCGCAGCACTCTTCTCTGGTCATATTTTATACGCTCCTTATCTGTTTGACGTTTTTCCCAATGAATCCCGCTTTTTGGCAAAGTTTGGGTGCTATGGTTCTCAGTATACCGCATTCCGGAGCTGAATGCAAGTTTTAATTGCACAAATATGCAATATAAGCTTGCGTCCAACTTGTGCAGACAGATGGGATTTGCTCCCATTCATTGCGCAGGGGCAGCGGGTGTGGTACACTTTTTCTGCACCAGGAGGGCTTTTTGCAGGCTGTCCGTCTTTGATTGACAGAACCTCAAAAAAGCATTATACTTATTTATAACGATTTTGTAACTTTTAACATCTTGCGCCCGAATTCGGCATCTGCCACTCCCCCGGTGATCTCGGCGCAAAGGAGGGCATTTCATGGAGGGTACCAAACCCCGCACAGCCAATTCATTGGGCATGTTTGATTTTCTCAAGGGCATCGGAATGCTGACCATCGTGTTCGCGCACTCCGCCGAGCTGTATCCGGTGGGTGCCACGACGACCATCACGCCCATGACCTTTTATCTGTTCGCCTACCGGGAGTCCCTGATGGCGGCGTTCTACATCGCCAGCGGCTACGGTTTCCGCAAGCGGTCCATCGGCAAGTGCATCGACCAGCAGTTCAAAACGCTGCTCAAGCCCTACCTTTATACCGGGCTTGCCACGACGTTCTTCCATTTTCTCATCCACTATCTCACCTTCGGCTCGGTCGAGGGCGCTGTCCGAGAGACCCTCAAGGTCTTCGGCGGTTTTGCGCTGGGCCTGCCCCATACCTCCCTCTACGCCGGGCAGACCTTCTTCTCCTGCGGGCCGATGTGGTATCTGCTCTCGCTGATGATCGCGTGGATCCTGCTGGACGTCATCCTGAACATCTTCCCCGAACCATACATACCCTGGGCCGTGCTGGGCACCATGTTGTTGGGCTGGGGCATCTGCATCACCTGGGAGGTCCCCTTCTGCATCGGCCAGGGCATGGTCACGGTTCCGGCGCTCTACGTCGGGTATCTGGCCAAGCAGCACAAGATCTTCGACAGGCCCCTGTCCTGGAAGCTCAAGCTCGGCATGATCGCCTCGGCGCTGGCTGTGGCGGGCCTTGTGCTGGCCACCCAGAGCACCGACTGCGTCTCGATGGCCGAATGGACCTTCGGCCCCGTGAGCATCCTGCTGGATGCGATGACCGGTCTGGGTATGCTGTCGCTGCTGCTCTTCTTCCAGCGCCATGTGGACAATTTCATCACCCACGGTGTGCAGGCCATCGGCCAGCGGTCGCTGTACATCTTCTGCGTCCACACCGTGGAGCTCACCGCCATCCCCTGGTATCTGATGGCGCAGAAGTTTGCGGGCCGGGAGGCTCTGGGCCTTGCGACCCACTTTGCGGTGTCCATGGGTTCGATCCTGCTGATCTGCGAGCTGCTGCTCCGCCGCCGCGACTGGAAGCTCCAGCGCACCGCTGCCCGGAATGCGGCCTCCCGACGTGCGGACCCGGCACCGCGGCGTTATGCGGCCAGACACTGAATTTTTGCGGGGTCTCCCCGCTGAAGTGAATTTATATAAAATGAGGAGAATCCGGTTATGAACAACGAAGCTCCTGCCTCCACGGCTGCCCTGCAGGCCCGCATCGCGGATCTCGAACAGCAGCTCAAGCTCTCGGACGAGGGCGTCTCCCACCTGGCAGAACGCTGCCTTGGGCTGGAACAGGAAGTACAGTCCTACCTTGCGGCCCATCCCCAGAATGAGAAGCACACCGACTCCCCCGCCCTGCTGCAGCCCACCCTCTATTTTGATGCGGGCTTCGGCTTTTCGGAGAAAGACACCCTCACCGCCCCGGACTATGAGGTGGACGAGCTGACGGGTGTTGTCATCGCGACCTTTGAGCTGCCCGTGACCGCCCGCGCTCTGCGGCTCGATCCGGGCGAACTGCCCTGCTGCATCACCAACCTGAGCTTTTCGGATGACCGGGTGCTCTGCCGCCCGGCCAACGGCCTGACCCTGCCCAGCGACAGCACTCTCTTCCTCGACCGCGACCCCAACTATCTGCTGGACGGTGTGACCCATTTCCCCGCCGGGATGAAGCTGGGCGTCTCCTATCATTACTGCCCGCTGGAAACACTGGCCGATAAGCCGCTCTTCAACACCGTGCTGGAGGGCCTCCGGTTCTGCCAGAAGACCAGAGACAGCGAGGCCCAGCACATCGCCGGTCTCAACGACCAGATCGCCGCACAGCAGCAGGCCATTGCCGCGCTGCAGCAGCAGATCAGCGAACTGCACCAGAAGAACGCCGAGGCAGAAACCCGCCGTCAGGCCTACGAGACTTCGCTGGAAGGCGTCCTGAACAGCAGCAGCTGGAAGCTGACACGGCCCCTGCGCCGCCTGCTGGGGCTGTTCCGCCACTGAGCCGGGAGGGACGCGCATGTACAACAGTTACACTTCCCTGCAGCGGGAACAGCTGGCAAAGCAGACCTACACCGACACCCAGAGCACCTATCTGCTCGTCTATGCGCCGCTGCGCAGCCGCGTTCTGGCGCAGGCTCTGCAGGACCAGCTCCACCGCAAATTCCGTCTGGTGGACCATCTGGCCGGAGAGCTGACCGACGCGGTGGCCGGTGTGCTCCTCGTCAGCGAGGACGTTGCCTGCCTCTCCACCACCCTGACCTATTTCGCCCAGGCCCTGCGGGACGGCGCGGACTACGCCGTCTGCAATGCGGTCTTCGGCTTTTCGGGGCAGACGGCCCTCTACCAGAGCCATGGGCATCTGGCCGAGAACAAGTTCGCCCTCGTCAGCCGCGGCCTGCTGGCCCGCTGCCGCGCCGCCGCGCGGGACCCCGAAAGCGTCACGGAGCTGCTGGCTTTGGCCGCGCAGCTCTGCCAGGCTCCAGTCTGCATCCCGCAGGCCCTGCTCCACTACGAGCGGGACATCTGCGCCGAGGATGCCTTTTCCGCCTCCGGCAAGCGAGCCTTCGTCATGAGCCATGTGCTGGACATGACCGGTGCCCCCATCGTGCTGGTCAGCGCCGTGCCGGTGCTCCGCAGCATGGGCTATGAGGTCGTGGTCCTCGGCCCGGACGATTCCGGCTCGCTCCAGCTCTTCGTGGATGCCGGAGCCGCCGTCATCACCCGCGCGGGCTGCACCTCCTCGAACACCCTCTGGGGGCTGGCGCTCTGCGCCGACTTCGTGCTGGCCAACACCGTGGTCGAGGCCCGCGTTATCCGCGCCCTGAGCAACGCGCCGGTGCCGGTGCTCTGGTGGCTCCACGATGCCTTTGCGGGCTACCCCCACATCGCGCACCAGATCCCCAAGCACATTGCGCCCAATGTGCAGCTCTACTCGGTCGGCAAACACGCTGCCGCCGCCATGCACTCGGTCCGCCCCCAGTTCGACATCCGCCCCCTCATCTACGGCCTGCCGGATTATGCCGCTGAGGATTTCCCCCGCTGCGACCTGGGCTACCCCGCCGACAAGCCCCTCTTCGCCACGGTCGGCTCGTTCGAGCGCCGAAAGGGGCAGGACATCTTCTGCAAGGCCATCCGCCTGCTGCCCGACGCCGTGCGGGAAAAAGCAGCCTTCCTCTTCGTGGGCAAAGCTGCCGACCAGGAGATGATGGACGCCGTCCGCACTCTGACCACCGAACACCCGGCCAACGTCTTCTACTGCAAGCGGCTCAGCCGGGATGAGATCAAGAACCTGATGGAGCAGTGCACCTGCCTCGTCTGCGCCTCCCGCGACGACCCGATGCCCACCTTCGTCACCGAGGGCCTCATCTTCGGCAAACCTTCCATCGTGTCGGAACACACCGGCACCGCCGGTCTCATCACCGAAGGGGTGGATGGTTTCACCTACCCGGACGACGACCCGGAAAAGCTGTCCTCCATTCTGGAGTGGGCCATCCTCCACCCGGAGAAGCTCGCCGCCATGCGGGCCGACTGCCGCAGGCTCTACGAAGCGCACTATTCCAAGCAGTCCTTCGCCGACACCCTCACCGCCGCAGTGAAAGAGCTGACGGAAGGGCATTAACGTTTTATTTGTGATTCACTTTTCCTTCGTACAACCTCTCCGTCATTGCTTCGCAATGCCACCTCCCCTTGTAGGGGAGGCTTTGGCAGTCCTCGCAAAGTCAATGGTTTCGCCAAGGGCTCCCCTACCAGGGGAGCCCTTGGCGAAACCATTGACTTTGCGAGGACTGCCAAAGCCTCCAGATCGGAAGAGCGTCGTGTAGGGAAAGAGTGTAGATCTCGGTG
>OGMV01000494.1_pt1 | contig 19241 bp, 19 predicted proteins | sample 1573341 | NCBI WGS metagenome assembly OGMV01 (sample SAMEA2581994, study PRJEB24529) | metagenome | biome: Human gut stool | place: China | collected 2011 | reverse complement strand
CGTGGGCTTCCTGCTGTCGGGCGGCCTCGCCTCCTCGCTGGTCTGCTCCATCGCCGCCAAGAAGCTGGGCAAGCCCATCCGCACCTTTGCCATCGGCATGGACACCGATGCCATCGACCTGAAATATGCCCGCCAGACCGCCGATTATCTGGGCAGCGAACACCATGAGATCATCATCAACCGGGACATGGTCATCCAGAGCCTGGAGGAGGTCATCCGACTGCTGGGCACCTGGGATATCACCACCATCCGCGCCAGCATGGGCATGTACCTGCTGTGCAAGGCCATCCACGAGCAGACCGATGTGCGTGTGCTGCTGACCGGCGAGATCTCGGACGAGCTGTTCGGCTATAAATACACCGACTACGCCCCCACCGCCGATGCTTTCCAGCAGGAGAGCCAGAAGCGCATCCGCGAGCTTTCTATGTACGATGTCCTCCGCGCCGACCGCTGCATCTCCTCCAACAGCATCGAGGCCCGTGTGCCCTTCGGTGACCTGGACTTCGTCCGCTACGTGATGGCCATTGACCCCGAAAAGAAGCTGAACAGCTACGGCAAGGGCAAGTACCTGCTGCGCAAAGCCTTCGAGGGCGACTGGCTGCCGCCGGAGATCCTGTGGCGTGAAAAGGCCGCCTTCTCCGATGCCGTGGGCCACAGCATGGTAGACGACATCAAGGAGTATACCGAGAGCCTTTACACCGACGAGGAGTTCCAGCTCCGCCGGGCAAACTATTCGGCCCACTGCATGCCGTTCACCAAGGAGAGCCTGTTCTACCGCGAGATCTTCGAGAAATACTACCACGACCAGAGCCGCACCATCGTCGATTTCTGGATGCCCAACAAGGCATGGCCCGGCTGCAACGTCAACGACCCCTCCGCCCGTGTGCTGGCAAACTACGGCGCATCGGGGGTGTGATTTTTATTTTTGCTCTAGATGCAACAATTTTGCATCTAGAGTTTTTTTGTGCAAATAAGTTCAAAGAATTTTAGCAAATTCTAACAATATTAATTCCAAAAAACAGCGGCCGCTTTCCAATTTGGAAAACTGCCGCTGTTTTGCTTTTTCTGCGTCTTGCACATCTGCTCCCAACATGCTACACATTGTGCAGAAGGAAGCGGTCCCCAGCACTTTGCTGGATCGTCAAGTCGCTTTTTGTTGTGCTAAGGCGTCCCGGAATTCCTTCCATAGGCCGCTGCGCCCGGTCAAACGGTCCGCTGTTTCCTCGCCGAAGGTGAGTTTCAGCTTTTGATAGGCTTCCCGCAGATTGACCGGCCGGGACGTGGTGTTATGTGCATCTGATGCTACCACATCAATGACACCGCTGCTCAGCCAGCGTTCCACCCGCCGCCGCTTCCAGAAGCTGCCCGGCTCCAGCACCGTGGAACCGTTCATCTGGCAGGCCACAGGATACCGGGCTTTCAGCTTTTCCAGCAGGCCCCGCGATTCCAGGCAGCGGTAGCGCTCCACATGGGCCATCAGAATGGAGTAGCCGCACACAGCCACTTCTTCCAGCCCATTTTCCAGCTCTTTGGCGGAAGTCTGCGGTAAAAACTCCATCAGCACCCAGTCCGTACCGGCCAGCGTGGGCAGGCCGTTTTCTCTGGCCGCATCCCGCAGCATGGGGTTGTACAGCAGCTCCGCACCGGGGTACAGCCGCAATCCATACCCCTGCTGTTGACAATAGGCCTGCGCTGCATCCAGGTGGCGCTGGTAGCGCTCCTGTGGAAACTCCTCCAGGCCCGGTGTCGCGTGGGCGGTGGCCACCAATGTGGTGATGCCGTTGGCAGCAGCTGCGTCCAGCATCGCCCGCATCTGTTCTTCCGTGCGGGCACCATCGTCCACTCCATAGACCACATGCGTATGCAGATCTAAAAACTGTTCTGTCATGGGCTCAGCTCTTCTTTTCTTCTGCCTCTTTTTCGTAGGCCTTGTAATAACTGGAATAATGCGATTTGTAATAATACTTCTTGTTGGCAAAGCCCTCGTAATCCACCTGATTGAGGATGGTGCCGAGGATGGGGCAGCCCGTTTGTTCCAACTGGTTTTTGGCGTCGATCAGCTCCTGCCGGTGGACCTGATTGTAGCTCACCACCAGCAGAATGCCATCGCAGACCTTGGCGATCTCCGCAGCATCAATGACCACGCCCACCGGAGCCGCATCCACGATCACGTAATCGTACTGCTCTGCCAGTCCATCCAGCAGGTTCTGAAACCGCTCAGAGCTCAGCAGCGGGATGGGATTCAGCAGTTCGTGGCCCATAGGGATAAAGTCCATGCCCGGAACGTTGGTGTGGAACAGGACTTCCTCCTTTTCGGCAATGCCGGCCAGATAGTGAGACAGGCCCTGCTTTTTGGAACCCGGCGCAAACTGCACCCCATAAACAGTGGTGATCATGCTCCGCCGCAGGTCCGTATCCACCAGGACCACCCGCTTGCCTCGCTCTGCCAGCTTCCGGCACAGCGTAATGCTGGTAAAGCTCTTGCCCTCGGATGCGTGGGAACTGGTAAGCATGATCTTTTTGATATCCCGACCCAAAAAGGAGACATTGGTGGAAAGGGTGTTGAAGGCCTCATTGACCGGGTAGCTCAACTGGGGAAGTTTTCGAAATTCAAGTCTGTTCACAGCGTTTTCCCTCCCGGCAGCTTCAGGCCGATCTGCTTGTCTGCCCTCTGGTGTTTTGGCTCATCGCTCTTTTCCAGCGGGATCACCGCCATCGTCACCAGGCCGGTGTATTTCTTGATGTCCTCCGTCGTCTTGTAGGTGTCATCCAGCAATGTGATCACAACAACGACGCCTGCACTGACCACAAAGCCCAGCAATGCTCCCAGCAGGATGCTTTTGGTCTTGTTCGGGCTGACCGGCTCCGTAGGAACCAGTGCTGTGGACATGATAGAGATCTTGTCCGTTGCCATCTTTTTGGCAATGTAGTCCTGCACCACGGTAACATACTCATTGGCGATGTCTGCTGCTTCCTGCGCAGACTCCGACGTCACGGTGATCTCCACCATCCGGGTGTTGGAGGCATTGGTCACAGAGAGCATCTTATCCAGCTGGCTGTAGGTATAGGGCAGGTCCAGGTTGGAGATCACCTTCTCCTGTACCTCCCACATATGAAAGACCTGGATATAGTCATCGGTCAGGGCCGTGCCGATCTGGAGATCGGAGATGTTGATGTCCGAGTCTTTCTGGCTGATGACGTAAATGGTAGACGACGCCTGATACTTGGGCGTCACAAAAAACAGCACCCCAATGGCTGCGATCAGGGCGCAGGCCACAGTCGCTGCTGCGATCTCCCGCCACTTTCCCAGCAGCGCATAAAGCAGCTCCAGGAGGTCAATGGTCTCCTCGTCTCCATTTCCGGGCTGGGGCGAATTCACCTTATTGGGGGGTGGCATTTGGTATTCTGACATAGTTTTGTTCTCCCTTTGATTTATTCTGAAGCAGAAAGAAAGCAGTGGCAGCAAATGCCACTGCCTTCTGTAAACCTACAAAAGGTACTTTCTCAAACTCAGACCTTTGCAGTCTTCTTGGTCGCGACCACGGAACGCCTCCTGACGTTCCATGCGGCTGGCGTTGGTCCCATCTCCGACCGTCATCCGGCTGCGGACAAAGGTCTCGGCCTGGTCCCCATGCAGCGTCAGGGTCGTGCCCTTGGCCATTGCAGGGTCTATGGAGGAGAAATCATCCTCCAATGTCACGGTGACACCGCCTGCCAGATCGTTCAGCTCCGAGATGCCATCCATGTTCATGGCCACGTAAAAATCAATGGATTCTCCCAGCAGAAGACCTTCCACTGCCTCACGGGCATACTCGCAGCTTTCCTCCTTGCCATCGCCGAAGCCATGCGCAAGGCTGATCTGCATTTCTTTGGTACCGATGGGGCTGCCAAGGTAGCCCAGCACAGTGCATTCTGTCATGGTATCCCGGTCGATCTTCAACTGACGGATGACCTGGCGTTCCGGATCGATGACGATCAGCCGCTGGAAATCTCCCTGGCCGCCCTGGTAAGCGCCCTCGCTCTCCACAGCACTGTCATGGTCCACGCCCATCACAAGGATGGAGGTCAGCCCCTCCCGGCGCTGGTATGTGACGCCGTTGTACTCCTGCGTTTCCACCGCTTCCGTCTGGGTCAGATCCCCGCGTACTCCTTCAACGCTCCTGGTCTCCAGCCAGCGTCCCCCTGCATACAGGATCACACCCAGCAGAAGGATACCTGCCGCAATGACCAGGATCAGCCACTTTGCTTTTCCTGCCTGGTCATATCGTTTCAAAAAGTTTTTCCCCTCCTCAGGGTACAATGACATCCGAGGTATAAATCCTCTCTCATAAGATACCATCTTTTATAGCCGTCTGTCAATGTTTTCCTCCATGTTTTTTCATTTTTATCCCCCCCCCCCGCAAAAATATGAAACGCATACAAAAATCATTTTCTTTATGATTTATATCCATCATTCTGAGTTTTTTTGCATCGGGAGATCCTTATGAAATGCTGTTTCTGGCACAACAAAGGAGCGCCCCCGCACGAAGTAGCTTCTGTGCGGAGACGCTCCTTGTTATTCCCTTATTTGTTGCTCAGGCATCCGAGCGGGAGAAGGCATTCTTCATAGTGCAGCTCAGTTCAAAGAGGACCTTGTCCAGCGTATCGGCGGCGCGGGCCTTCAGCTCTCTGGCGATGGCCTCGTTGGCCTCCGTGCGCAGGGCGGCACGGCGGGCCGGGTCGGCCTCCTGGGCCTGTTTTTCGTCGTAGGCGTTCAGCAGGGCGCGTGTAGCGGAGAGGACGCCCTCCTCGTAGCGCTCGATGTGGAAGATGGACTTGCCGTAAGCGGCATCGGCCATGGCGGCGATCATCCGGCTGACCCAGTAGAAGCTCTCGGTGGAGACTTCGCCAGTGGTGCAGGCGAGGTAAGCCGGGGTGGTGTCCACATTGGCATAGAACGGCACCATCGTATTGAAGGCGTTGGACGCATAGGCGATCCACTCCACCGTGCGGAACTCCTCCGGCAGATCCGGGCGCATTTGGGTCAGCGCCATGAAGCTGTTGCGGTTGATGCCGATCGTACGGTAGGCACCCTTGCTCTTCGGGTCGCCATAGGCGGCATACGGGTCATACGGTGTACCCTGATAGTGCGAAGACAGCAGGTATTTCACGTCTTCCGGTGTGATCTTCCGCTCCGGGACCATACACCAGGGCAGGTCGTCCGAATGCGGGGTATAGTCTGCATCGGGGCCTTCCCAGACCCAGGTGTTGGGGTTCAGATGCCGCAGCATGAACCAGGCGCGCGGTGTGTTATACACATGATCGGCGTCGTCGTGGCTGCCGAAGGCATCGCGCGGGTTGAAGCTGCCGTCCAGCGAGAGGTCGAGGTGGTGCTTGTCCACAAAGGCCTTCAGGTCGTCCGAACACATGTAGTTTTCCTGTGCGCCGCAGGCGTCGGCAAAGTCGAAGTTGTCGATGCCGAGCTGGTTGGGCATCACGACATAGCTGTCGTCCGGCACACGGCGGGCCATCCAGTGGTGGCCGCCGATGGTCTCCAGCCACCAGATCTCGTTCACATCCTGAAACGCGATGCCGTTCATCTCATAGGTGCCGTACGTCCGGAGCAGCTCGCCCAGGCGCACCACGCCCTCGCGGGCCGAGCGGATATAGGGCAGCACGAGGCAGACGATGTCCTCCTCGCCAATGCCGCCGGGCACTTCCGGCCGTTCCCCTTTGGCGGGCTGGTACACCACCAACGGGTCTGCGCCCAGAACGCGCGGGTTGGACGTGATGGTCTCGGTGGCCGTCATGCCCACATGGGCCGCATTGACACCCGCTGCCGCCCAGATGCCCTCGCCTTCCACCGCGTTGGGCATGGCCGTCATCCGCAGCGCATGGCCGGGCAGCGGCACCTCCACATGGGAGATCACCGACCGATAGACGGCCGGGTGCTCCTCCGGCTGCACGACCACGAACTTTTTGGCCGTGAAATGCCCCGAACCCGAATCGTCGTTGCGGGCGACCATGGTGGAGCCATCGTATGATGCGTTTTTGCCGACTAAAATTGTAGTACAAGCCATTGCTCTGTCCTCCGAAATTGTTTCCTTATCTTTTCGGTTTGCCGAGGCTATTGTAAGCCTTTTTGGGGGAAAAGGCAAGATTTTTTGAGAAGGGAACGTAGAAGTACGATTTATGGGATATAACAGAATTTATACTGAAATTATAGGAAGGATGCCAATTGACAACAACTTCCATTTCTCGTATGGTAACGGTATCCTATCGTTCAGGAGGGATTTCTTATGAAGCTGCTCGCGCACATCAGTGATGACAAGACCCGCACACAGACCATCGAAGAACACCTGACCAGCACGGCTGCACTGGCCGGAAACTTTGCCGCAGCGTTTGGCGCACAAGCAGAAGCAGCGTATACCGCCCTGCTTCATGACATCGGAAAATATAGCGCTGGTTTCCAGCAACGCTTGCAGGGCGGCCCGCCCGTTGACCACTCCACTGCTGGAGCCAAGGCCGCGATCCAGGACGGAAACATTCCCGCCGCGCTGGCCATTGCCGGACATCACAGTGGCATCCCGGACCTCGGAAATCCGCATGACACTGCCGACGAAAGCACGTTGGTCGGCCGCTCCAAGCGGCGGATCGAAGATTGCTCCCAGTGGAAACAGGAGATCTCCCCTGCCAAAGCCGCTCTGCCGCCGTGGCTGCTCCGCCAGCCGGACAACCTGACCATGGCCTTTTTCACCCGGATGCTCTACTCCAGCCTGGTCGATGCCGATTTCATCGACACCGAGACCTTCATGGACGGTAAAGCAGCCCCGCGTGGGATGGGGGAACCACTTTCTGCTCTGCTGGAAAAAGTCCGGGCACAGGCCAAACGCTACCTTGACAGCCCTGCCGCTTCCCCTGTCGCGCAGGAGCGGAACAAAGTACTGCGGGCCTGCATGGAACAGGGTGCTCATGCACCACAGGGGCTTTATACGCTCACAGTTCCCACGGGCGGCGGCAAAACCTTCGCGTCCCTCGCCTTTGCGCTGGAACATGCTGTGGCACAAAAGCCGCAGATGGAGCGCATCATTTACGTCATCCCCTACACTTCCATCATCGACCAGACGGCGCAGACGTTCGCAGATCTTCTGGGAGAATACAATGTGCTGGCCCACTTTTCCGGTGTAGACTACAAGCTGACCGAAAAAGACGACCTGACACCTGCTCAGTACCGGAAACTGCTTTCCAGCGAAAACTGGGACGCTCCCATCGTGGTGACGACCGCTGTGCAGTTCTTCGAATCCCTCTACGCCAACCGCAGCAGCCGGTGCCGCAAACTGCACAACATTGCCAACAGTGTCATTCTTTTTGATGAAGCACAGACGTTCCCTACCGATTACCTGAAGCCCTGCGTTTCCGCCATCGCACAGCTGGTCCAGCACTACCACACTACCGCCGTTCTCTGCACCGCAACGCAGCCCGCCTTGACGCCGCTGCTTCAGGAGCTTGCCCCTGGCCTGACCGCAAAAGAACTCAGCCCCGACCCGGCTCACCTCTATGAAGTCCTTCGCCGCGTGACCCGGCAAGATCTGGGCACCCTCTCCGCTGAGGCCCTCTGCGCACAGCTTTCGTCTGCCGAACAGGTGCTCTGTGTGGTCAACCGGCGCAAGACCGCCCAGGATCTGTTTGCACAGCTCCCCGCCGAAGGCAGCTACTGCCTGACCACCTTCCTCTGTGCCGCTGACCGCCGCCGACAGTTGGACGAGATCCGCCAACGGCTCAAGGCGGGGCTTCCCTGCCGGGTCGTCTCCACCTCCTTGATCGAAGCAGGCGTCGATGTGGACTTTCCGCTCGCCTACCGTGAAGCCGGCGGGCTGGATTCCCTGCTCCAGACCGCCGGGCGCTGCAACCGGGAGGGCAGACGCGACCCGAAAAAAAGCATCGTTGCTTCTTTCCAGCTGGAAGGTCTGGCACCGCTCCCCATGCTTTCGCAGAATGTCAACGCCATGAATGCCACCGAGCGGGCCTACGACCTGCTCGACACACCGGACGCCATTCACAGCTATTTTGAATCCTTCTATCGCACCCGTGCAACGCTTGACAAACAGAACATTCTGGACGCTTTTCAGCATGGTATCAAGGGATGTCAGTTTCCCTTTGCACAGGTTGCCGGAAAGTTCCACCTCATTGATAACCACACTTACACGATCTATCTTCCCATTGAGGAAGGTGCCGACCTCTGCGCATCGCTTCGCGGCGGACACATCAGCCGTGCTCAGCTCCGCCGCCTGGGCATTTACAGCGTAGAATGCTATGAAAAGCAGTTCCGTTCGCTGGACGCCGCCGGTGCATTGGAACGTTCTCCGGATTTCCCCGATGATTCCGCCGTCCTCGCTGATCCAGACTTGTACAGCCGCAGGACCGGCCTTTCGATGGAGATCGAAGAAGGCAGGGCGATCATCCTCTGAAAAGGAAAAAGCAGCAGAGCACACGACTCCACTGCTTTTCCCCCATTGCTTGAAACAACATCCAACAATTTCAATCCACATTCGTTTTTCTCCGAATGACTCCTTTATTATAGGTTGAATTTGGATTTTATACAAGTAGCATCTTGCATTTCGCAAAAAGTGTGTTATACTAGAGCCACAAGGAGCTTTTTGAAATAACATACAACAGAAGTTAACAGCAAAGAGGTGGTTGCAATGGGCAAATTCGATGTTCGCCTGAAAGTCCGACAACCGTTTGAAAGGAGGTGATGCGCATGTCCATGCGCATTGAAGTTTGGGGACCCTATGGATGCTTCTCCCGGCCCGAAATGAAGACCGAACGTGTCAGTTACGACATCATCACGCCGTCGGCCGCAAGAGGGCTCGTTGAAGCGATCTACTGGCACCCTGGCCTGAAGTACCACATTGACCGCATCTACTTATTGAGTCCCATCCAGTTCACCAACATCCGGCGAAACGAGGTCCGCTCCACCCTGCTGGCTTCCGCAGCACTGTCTGCCGCCAAAGGAGGAACGCCGCCGGTGCTCTACACCAGCCAGGACATCCAGCAGCGCGCCGCTATGGTCCTGCAGGACGTCCACTATGTCATCGAGTGTCACTTCACCATGACCGACAAGGCAGCCCCCGGCGACAACCCCGGAAAATTCCAGGATATCCTTCGCCGCCGTTTGAGCAAAGGCCAGTGCTATCATCAGCCCTGCTTTGGCTGCCGCGAGTTCCCTGCCAACTTCCGGGAGTGGCCCGGCGGCGACATTCCCGCACTGGAAGAAGCCACGCAAGACCTCGGATTCATGCTGTATGATCTGGATTATTCCGACCCGGCCAACATCCGCTCGCAGTTCTTCCGGGCAAAGCTGGTCAACGGGGTGATGGATTGCCGGGATGTGGAGGTGTTCACATGATCTTACAGGCATTGACTGCTTATTATGAGCAGCTGCTCCGCACCGGACAGATCTCAGCCCCCGGCTGGGAGAATCAGTTCAAGGTCAGCTACTGGCTCCGCATCAACGCGGAAGGCCAGCTCATCGACCTCGTGGACTGCCGCCAGATGGTTCCGCGCGGCAAAAAAGAAGTGCTCGCCCCACGGGAAATGGCAGTTCCTGCCCATGTCAAACGAGCTTCCGGCATTGCTGCAAATTTTCTGTGCGACAATTCCACCTATCTGCTGGGTGCAGACGAAAAAGGCAAGCCGGAGCGCTCCATCCAGTGCTTCGAAGCCTGTGCAAAGCTGCACCATGCCATTCTGGACGGGGTAGATTCCCCTGCGGCCAGAGCGATCCTTGCGTTTTTTGACCATTGGAAGCCCGAAGAAGCATCGGCCCACCCGTTACTGGCTGACCGCTGGAAGGATATCACCGGAAACGCCAACCTTCTGTTCGACTATGAAGGGCCGGAGGGCAGCATCCTGTCCACTGAAGATGAAGCGATCCGAGCGGCATGGCAGCAGCACTACAGCAGCGCTTCGCCCGACACTCCGCTGGTCCAGTGTCTCGTGACCGGCCAGCAGGCCCCAGCCGCCCGGCTGCATCCTTCCATCAAGGGTGTTCCCGGCGCACAGAGCTCCGGAGCCGCGCTCGTTTCCTTCAACGCCCCGGCATTTTGTTCCTATGGGCACGAGCAGGGCGAGAATGCCCCCGTCAGCGAATATGCCGCCTTTGCTTACACCACTGCATTGAACACGCTGCTGGCCGACCGGGATCATTGCCGTATCCTCGGCGATACCGCTGTGGTCTGCTGGGCCGAAAACGCATCCCCCAGCTATTCCTCCCTCGGCATGATGGCCCTGTTCGGCATCCCGGAAAACCATGGTCTCACCGAGGACGACCTGAGCAAAGCACTGGAGAACCTTGCCAAAGGGCAGCCCTGCAGCTGGATGGACGAAGATCTGCAGCCCGGCCAGCACTTTTATGTACTGGGGCTCTCACCCAACGCGGCACGTATTTCGGTACGGTTCTTTCTGCGTGACACCTTCCAGGTGTTTGCACAGCGGCTGCAGCGGTATGCAGAGGATATCACTGTGATCCACCCCGCTTTTGACAAGCGTGAGACCCTCTCCGTCTGGTCGCTGGTCCAGGAGACTGTCAACCAGAACTCGCGTGATAAAAAGCCTTCGCCGCAGCTTGCAGGTGATGTTCTGCGCTCTATTCTGACGGGCACCCCCTATCCAGCTACACTTCTGAATGGAGCGGAACTGCGGATACGCGCCGAACAAACGATCACACGCGGCCGGGCGGCCATCATCCGGGCTTATTACCGCCGCCATCCCCATCCACAGGTTCCAAAGGAGGTTTTGGATATGCCTGAATTGAATGTAGCATGCAACAATATCCCCTATACTCTTGGCCGGATGTTCTCGCTATACGAACAGATCCAGCTGGCTGCGGCCAAGGCAAATTCTTCCAACATCAATGCCACCATCAAGGACCGCTATTTCAATGCGGCTTCTTCGAATCCCAGCCAGGTCTTCAACCTTCTGGGCAAACTTTCCGTCAGCCACCTGCGGGTCCTGCGCCGCAGCAATCCAAAGTTGGCCGGTTCTCTGCAAGGCCAGTTGGAAGAACTTTCCATCCGCGTCGGCACATCCTATCCCCCCCATCTTGACCCCGCCAGCCAGGGTTCGTTCCAGTTGGGTTATTACTATCAGAATCAGGCCCGCTTCCAGAAGAAAGCCCCCGCTGATTCCACTGAGAATGTTTGAATTATAAGGAGGAACTGACATGTCTGAGCCTATCAAAAACCGCTATGATTTTGTGATCCTGTTCGATGTTGAAAACGGCAACCCAAACGGTGACCCCGACGCAGGCAACATGCCCCGCATCGACCCGGAAACCGGCTACGGTCTCGTGACCGATGTCTGCCTGAAGCGGAAGATTCGCAACTATGTGGAGACGGTCAAGGAAAATGACGAAAATTACCGCATTTACATCAAGGATACCGTCCCTCTGAACCGCAGCGACGCCGACGCCATCAAAGCTCTTGGCATCAGCGAGGACCTCAAGGCCGCCAAGAAGAGTGACCCGGACATTGACCGCCGTCTGCGCAATTACATGTGTGAGCACTACTACGATATCCGCACCTTTGGTGCTGTTATGACCACGTTTGTCAAAGGCGCGCTCAACTGCGGTCAGGTCCGCGGCCCGGTCCAGCTGAGCTTTGCGCGTTCAGTAGACACCATCATCCCGCAGGAAGTCACGATCACCCGCGTTGCCATCACCACGGAGGCCGATGCGGAGAAAAAGGGCACCGAAATGGGCCGCAAGTACATCGTCCCCTATGCCCTCTACCGTGCAGAAGGTTATGTTTCCGCCAATCTCGCCCGCAAGACCACCGGCTTCTCGGAAGATGACCTGCAGCTGCTGTGGGAGGCCATCCTGAACATGTTCGAAAACGATCACAGCGCTGCGCGCGGTAAAATGGCCGTGCGGGAGCTCATCGTCTTCAAGCATTCTTCGGAGCTTGGCAACGCCCCCGCATACAAGCTGTTCGATGCCGTGACCGTCCAACGCAGAGACCCCACCACCCCGGCGCGCAGCTACCACGATTACACTGTCACCGTATCCGACGCCCTTCCGGAAGGAGTCACCTGCGAGAGGATGTCCTGATGTCCGCCCCGGACGATTACCTGTTGATGTCCGGCATCCAGCATTTTTGCTTCTGCCGCCGTCAGTGGGCGCTCATCCACCTCGAACAGCAATGGTCTGAGAACCTTCGCACTGCAGAGGGGCGGCTGGAGCACACCCGCTGCCATGATACCGCGCAGACCGAGCGGCGGGGCGATCTGCTCATCACGCGGGGGATGAAGGTCGTCAGCCACCGCCTGCGGCTCAGCGGAGACTGCGACGTTGTGGAATTCCGGGCGGACCCGGAGGGCATCCCGCTGCAGCACACCGAAGGCCGCTGGCGGCCCATGCCGGTGGAGTACAAACACGGCCGCGCCAAGGAGAACGACGCCGACCGGCTGCAGCTCTGCGCGCAGGCCATGGCTCTGGAAGAGATGCTGGCCTGTGATATCCCGCAGGCCGCGCTCTTCTACGAGGAAACACGACGGCGGGAACTCGTCCCGCTGACGGACGCGCTGCGCCAAAAAACGCAGGCCATGGCCGACGAGATGAACCAGTATTTCGCCCGCGGCTACACGCCAAAAGTCAAGCCGGGAACCTTCTGCAACGCCTGCTCCCTCAAAGAGCTTTGCCTGCCCGCACTGTACAAACGCGCCGACCCCAGGGCCTACCTGAAAGCCTATCTGGACGAAGTGCAAGCGGAGGACACGCCATGAGACAGCTATTGACCCAGCTTTACGTCACTTCGGAAGACGCCTATCTTTCGCTCGACGGCGAAAATGTCGTGGTCAGCCGCCAGAAGACCGAGATCGGGCGGGTCCCGCTCCACACGCTGGAAGGGATCGTCTGCTTCAGCCGCTCCGGTGCAAGCCCGGCACTCATGGGCAAATGCGCGGCCAAGGGCATCGACCTCTGCTTTTTCAGCCCCTACGGCCAGTTTTTGGCGCGCACCGTCGGCGAAGAGCGCGGCAATGTCCTGCTGCGGCAGACCCAGTACCGCATCTCCGACAGCGAAGCGCTGAGCTGCCGCTATGCGCGGTACTTCATCCTTGGCAAAGTTTACAACGCCCGCTGGGTACTGGAACGCGCCACCCGCGACCACCCGCAGCGCGTACCCGTAGAGGAATTCAAACGCACGAGTGCCCAGCTTGCGGCGGCGCTCCCGCTCATCGAACAGTGTGACGACCTCGACCAGCTGCGCGGTCTGGAAGGGGAAGCCGCGCAGCGCTACTTTGACTGCTTCGACTCCCTCATTTTACAGCAGCATGAAGCGTTTCCGTTCGTGTCCCGAAACCGTCGGCCTCCGCTGGACAATGTGAACGCGCTGCTCTCCTTTGCCTATTCTCTGCTGGCCCGCGACTGCGCTTCCGCACTGAGCAGCGTCGGGCTGGACCCGTATGTCGGCTTCCTGCACCGCGCCCGTCCCGGACGCCGCAGTCTGGCGCTGGACCTTATGGAAGAGCTTCGCGCCGTTTCCGCAGACCGGTTCGTGCTGTCCTGCATCAACCAGAAGCTGCTGACAGCGAAGCACTTCCAGAAACAGGAAAATGGTGCTGTCCTCCTGACCGACGATGGCCGCCGCGCGTTTCTCAAAGCCTGGCAGACCAAAAAGCAGGAGCAGATCACCCATCCCTTCCTGAAAGAAAAACTGCCCTGGGGACTGGTGCCTTACGTGCAGGCGCTCCTTCTGGCGCGGACTCTGCGCGGTGATCTGGAACTGTATCCGCCATTCTTCTGGAAGTGAGGTTCGTCTATGCTGGTCCTGATCACCTACGATGTCAACACCGAGACCGCTGCTGGGCGCAAACGCCTGCGCAAAGTCGCCAAAAAGTGCGTGGACCACGGGCAGCGGGTGCAGAATTCTGTCTTCGAGTGCCTGCTGGACGCCGCGCAGTTTGCTGTTCTGAAGTCCGAGCTTTCCGCCCTCATCGACCCCGATCTGGACAGTCTGCGGTTTTATCAACTGGGCAACAACTATAAGACCAAGGTCGAGCACATCGGGGTTCATCCCCTGTTTGAATCCGGGGACGTGCTGATCTTTTAGCCCTCTCCCTCGGTGCGAATGGAAAGTGCTCATCCTTTTTCCGTCTCCTTCGCACCATGTTTTCAAGGCATTCTGTGCAGATCGCGGCTCTTTTTTCGGATGTTTTTGGACAAGCTCTTCCAAATCTGTGCAGATCGTTTTATAATGAAACAAAAGCGGAGATGTTTTTCTCCGTTTTTGCTGTCGCCCTCCTCGCGGAGGGCGTGGATAGAAATATTGTGCAGGGCGTGAAAAATACCGCCATTTCCTGTCGCCCTCCTCGCGGAGGGCGTGGATAGAAATTGCCCAGACAGTGCTGCCGTGAACATACCGATGTAGTCGCCCTCCTCGCGGAGGGCGTGGATAGAAATCTGTAGTGGCCCGAAGCGCAGGCATTGAGCAGCTGTCGCCCTCCTCGCGGAGGGCGTGGATAGAAATACATCGTGGCTGCCCCGGAAAAGGAATCTCTGGAGGTCGCCCTCCTCGCGGAGGGCGTGGATAGAAATGCACCGCGGTACGGGAGGCGCTGGAGGCATATCTGGTCGCCCTCCTCGCGGAGGGCGTGGATAGAAATGACACGATATTGCGTATAGATTTTTTACCATCTCCTGTCGCCCTCCTCGCGGAGGGCGTGGATAGAAATTTCGGCAACGAAGGTCTGTGGGCGGTTATCATCCGTCGCCCTCCTCGCGGAGGGCGTGGATAGAAATCTTTTTGCACGATTTGTGGTATAATCATCTCAACGTCGCCCTCCTCGCGGAGGGCGTGGATAGAAATGCGAATGTGTGTGTAGATCTTGTAAGTCGTCGAGAGTCGCCCTCCTCGCGGAGGGCGTGGATAGAAATGTCGATTGCGTCATCTCATAGTGTCCGATGACGGGTCGCCCTCCTCGCGGAGGGCGTGGATAGAAATTTGCTTCTTCCTCTGCGAGATCCTGCAAACGGGCCGTCGCCCTCCTCGCGGAGGGCGTGGATAGAAATGCCTTGGAACATAATTTTATAGGAGGTCTTATTATGGTCGCCCTCCTCGCGGAGGGCGTGGATAGAAATGCCCGTTTTATGTGTTTTGTCGTGGGCGTGTGCCTCGTCGCCCTCCTCGCGGAGGGCGTGGATAGAAATTTCTTGCCGACATCAATGTAACGCTGCACCTGCTCGTCGCCCTCCTCGCGGAGGGCGTGGATAGAAATTTACCAGATGCCTTTTTCTGGCGGAGGCTGAGAACGTCGCCCTCCTCGCGGAGGGCGTGGATAGAAATCTGACTTTGAAAACGGAATGCAGGAAGACAACCGGTCGCCCTCCTCGCGGAGGGCGTGGATAGAAATAATGCAGCGGCGTTTGGTAAGTACGTTGATCGTAGTCGCCCTCCTCGCGGAGGGCGTGGATAGAAATATGTAAACGCAAAGGTGAACGGTGCTGACATACGTCGCCCTCCTCGCGGAGGGCGTGGATAGAAATCGAAAGAATACAACCCGTGTCGGTGTTTTCAGCACGTCGCCCTCCTCGCGGAGGGCGTGGATAGAAATTTTCCGCTTGATGAAAACTTCCATCGTCTGTTCAAGTCGCCCTCCTCGCGGAGGGCGTGGATAGAAATCCAAAATGGGCACCCCCGTTGAAAAACGATATATCGTCGCCCTCCTCGCGGAGGGCGTGGATAGAAATAAGTCGTCAGCGGGGTCACAAAGGGCGTGAGCGGGGGTCGCCCTCCTCGCGGAGGGCGTGGATAGAAATATGCTGACCGGCGGCAAGATGCCGAGCGAAAAGGGTCGCCCTCCTCGCGGAGGGCGTGGATAGAAATTTGCGGGCGTTGTCATTGCAGGAACGGCTCTCGGTCGCCCTCCTCGCGGAGGGCGTGGATAGAAATACCGGACATGACATAATCCTCTGGAGAATGTTTTTGTCGCCCTCCTCGCGGAGGGCGTGGATAGAAATATGGAGGAGTGAAGATTGAACTGGGCGTAGACATCGTCGCCCTCCTCGCGGAGGGCGTGGATAGAAATATGGGATTATGCCGGTTCCGACACATGGCATTCTGTCGCCCTCCTCGCGGAGGGCGTGGATAGAAATCAGCAGTAGCAGCGGGTGCGCATCATGCGGAATGTGTCGCCCTCCTCGCGGAGGGCGTGGATAGAAATAGCTATCTTTCCCGGTGGCTGGGAGCCGACCGTGCAAGTCGCCCTCCTCGCGGAGGGCGTGGATAGAAATAGTCGGACGCCCCGGCGGGGTCTGAAATGCAGGTGGTCGCCCTCCTCGCGGAGGGCGTGGATAGAAATACCACTCTTTTCCGGCTGGGTAATCGTAAAGTTGAGTCGCCCTCCTCGCGGAGGGCGTGGATAGAAATCTACCACGTTAATCACCCTCCCATACACCATCTGGTCGCCCTCCTCGCGGAGGGCGTGGATAGAAATCAGAAGCACGGCTTGATGAATGTCAACTCCCCATCGTCGCCCTCCTCGCGGAGGGCGTGGATAGAAATAGCTCTTCTGTGCCATCGCTCCGCATCAGGCCGCCGGTCGCCCTCCTCGCAGAGGGCGTGGATAGAAATTTTTCGCCGCGGATATATGCGGAACAGGCCGCGGAACGTCGCCCTCCTCGCGGAGGGCGTGGATAGAAATTTTACAGCCCCGATTGCGCAACGCAATGCAAGGCGGTCGCCCTCCTCGCGGAGGGCGTGGATAGAAATTGTGGGAAGCAAAATATCAGCTCAGCGCCGCACAAGTCGCCCTCCTCGCGGAGGGCGTGGATAGAAATGACGTTGAGCCTTGAAAACTTCCAGGGCTTGAAGCGTCGCCCTCCTCGCGGAGGGCGTGGATAGAAATGCAAATCGCGGCCGTGATTTTGAGGACTTCGTTAGTCGCCCTCCTCGCGGAGGGCGTGGATAGAAATATGTGGATGTTGGCGGCGCTGGTGTCCGCTGCCTGTCGCCCTCCTCGCGGAGGGCGTGGATAGAAATAGTCATTATAAAAGCCCTCCATTTTGTGCCCGCAGGTCGCCCTCCTCGCGGAGGGCGTGGATAGAAATATACTGAAGGCAAACAAAAAGGCAGCCATGCGGTGTCGCCCTCCTCGCGGAGGGCGTGGATAGAAATTTCCTGACCTCAACGCTGCTGTCGAATGGAGCCTGTCGCCCTCCTCGCGGAGGGCGTGGATAGAAATGTCTGGAAGGCCGCCGCACCCCGAACAAGCTGTGTGTCGCCCTCCTCGCGGAGGGCGTGGATAGAAATCCTGTTCCGCTTCAACACCACGGACAGCAAGTAGTCGCCCTCCTCGCGGAGGGCGTGGATAGAAATATGAAAGATGATGAGACGATGAAAATGGAGTGTAGTCGCCCTCCTCGCGGAGGGCGTGGATAGAAATACTCGGAATCGCTACTGGACTGTTGAAGGAGAACGTCGCCCTCCTCGCAGAGGGCGTGGATAGAAATTCGCTGAATTTTTGTAAATCGCGCGAATAACGCGCACGTCGCCCTCCTCGCAGAGGGCGTGGATAGAAATTGGGTCAGCGTCAGCCCCTCGGTGAGGTGCGCGCTGTCGCCCTCCTCGCGGAGGGCGTGGATAGAAATAGATTCGCAAGGGCCGCTGCGGCCCCCTTGATCTGTCGCCCTCCTCGCAGAGGGCGTGGATAGAAATTTCCCTGCTGGAAACAGGTCTACCAAGCAGCCAAGTCGCCCTCCTCGCAGAGGGCGTGGATAGAAATATTTTCAGCGCGTCCTCCGGCTGCTGCAGCACCTTGTCGCCCTCCTCGCAGAGGGCGTGGATAGAAATTAACAGGAGGGCAGTCGATGGCGATCTACACAACGTCGCCCTCCTCGCGGAGGGCGTGGATAGAAATGCAAAAATCGCCCGGGCCACACTCGACGAACTTCGTCGCCCTCCTCGCGGAGGGCGTGGATAGAAATAGACGCATTTTGACGCATTACGACACATTGACCAGCGTCGCCCTCCTCGCGGAGGGCGTGGATAGAAATATAGCCGCGCTCGTACCATTGGCGTATCACCTCTTGTCGCCCTCCTCGCGGAGGGCGTGGATAGAAATGCTGAAATGTTGGAAAGTGCCCGCGCCTATTGCACGTCGCCCTCCTCGCGGAGGGCGTGGATAGAAATTCAATCTGCGCCCGAAGGGTCAGGGTTGCCGCGTCGTCGCCCTCCTCGCAGAGGGCGTGGATAGAAATTGTGCGCTGACGCCGCATAACGCTTGGTTATGTGCGTCGCCCTCCTCGCAGAGGGCGTGGATAGAAATATTGATGGACTCCTGTGCACAAAGTATCTTCAGATGTCGCCCTCCTCGCGGAGGGCGTGGATAGAAATATCAGCTTCGTACCCAGAAAGGCTCAGGACAAGCTGTCGCCCTCCTCGCGGAGGGCGTGGATAGAAATTTATGCGCAGGAGCGACCCGAAACGGGTCGAGGAGGTCGCCCTCCTCGCGGAGGGCGTGGATAGAAATAAAATATTTACGTAAAAATATCCATAGTATGGATGGTCGCCCTCCTCGCGGAGGGCGTGGATAGGAATCCGATGCTCAGGCTCTCCTCGATAAGCGCGAGGAGGGTCGCCCTCCTCGCGGAGGGCGTGGATAGAAATCCGAAAGCGGACGGCCCATTTTCTCTGCCATGACGTCGCCCTCCTCGCGGAGGGCGTGGATAGAAATATCACGCCTATCAATGGAGCTGTAATTTTGCAGCGGTCGCCCTCCTCACGGAGGGCGTGGATAGAAATCCATGTGAAGAAAACCAACCCGCGCACTGACCTTGTCGCCCTCCTCGCGGAGGGCGTGGATAGAAATTTCGGGGACTGGTCGATGGAATTCTTGAACATCAGGTCGCCCTCCTCGCGGAGGGCGTGGATAGAAATGTGAGGTAAGGGAGATTGCCGATATAGGTGTCCAGTCGCCCTCCTCGCGGAGGGCGTGGATAGAAATTTTGCTCCTTTGCTTTTCAGGTTTTGCCCGGCGGCTGCCGGGGTAGTGGGGCGGGGCCGCTTTGTTTGAGCGGTGCAGCCCTGCCGGGGTATCCGCTTGACTTTACCGCCTGTCAGTGGTAAAATCATTGCAAGAAGGGCGGTCAAAACCCCATCTTGCTAGGCTGTCAACCGGTAGTGCGGTTGGCGGCCTTTTTCTTTTGCCACTCTGCCAGATAGGCGACCCAGATGGCACGCTTCAGGGCGGCGGGCAGCTTGAAA
>OGMV01000490.1_pt1 | contig 19312 bp, 18 predicted proteins | sample 1573341 | NCBI WGS metagenome assembly OGMV01 (sample SAMEA2581994, study PRJEB24529) | metagenome | biome: Human gut stool | place: China | collected 2011 | reverse complement strand
TGAAAGAATCACATTGGAGCAAAGCGAAACTTCTGCGCCCTGCTCCTCCTGATAGCGATTCAAAATCTGCTGAACCTGATGCTCCACAAAAAGTTCCAGCCACTTCCCGCTCAGGAAATGCCGGACAGTCTCATTTTGCGCAAGCTCATAGACGATATTCTGCGGATAGATCACAATGGATGCAAAAAGTCCCATTTTATCCCACGTCTGAGCGATTTCCGAAAGTGTGGCAAACGAATTCTTGGAAGTACCCTTTGGGATACGAAACGAAAAAGAGCCGTCACTCTGCATATGTGTCCGAATAAACTGCAAGAAATCCACCACTACCGGGTCGCAAAGAGCTTCGCCTGTTTTCCATGCCATCCGCTGAACGGCAATCGGCGGAAGTTTTTTCGGTACGACCTGCTGAACGATTCTATACCCACAGCGTTCCAGATGCTCCAATGCGGTCAAAGGCTTCGGAGGGATTTTTTCTTTAACTTCGGACTTTTCTGCACCGGATGTATTCTCAGTCAGATAGTTAAACTTCCATCCGTATTCCCAAGCAGGCGAACGGGTCAACACACCAACTGCATGAAATCCGCTGTCCGGTTCCTCCATCGGAAATGTGATTTTGTTCTTTTGGATATTGATTTGGAGCGTTTTATTTTTCAGCGCTATCTGATAAGCGTCAAGAAGGAATTCCTTTCCCTTATATGTCAGCTCACTGGAACTATTTGCAGAAAGGCCAGCATTTTTTGCCAAAGAGAGAAGCAGACAGGTCGCTTTGGGCAGCTCAAGGATATGCTCCATCTGCGCAGCGTCCGGAATCACTTCCGCATTTGCGTTATCGGGCTGCGGCAATTCGTCTGCCGGAGTCTCCTTTGCTGGTGCAGAAACTTCGGGTGTCATTTTTGAAGCAGCCTCAGATTTTCCAGACTTGGGCAAAGGTTTCGGCTCCGTATAGACCTCAGCAATAAATAATTCATAGGAATCGATGCACGAAAGTTTTCCTGCCGCTGCAAGTCCCACATAAATCGCAGCCGCCCGTGAGGAATCGCCATAATACTTTTTAGAATCCGCTGCGGCAGCAATATCAGAAAAAGCATTATATCTGCTCAGCGGCTCCGCCTTTTCCGGGAACTGCTTCAACGCACGGCAGTAGAGCCACTCAAAGAACGAATCCATGTACGGCTCTGTCGGATACTCGTTTCCTTCCAGAGAGTAACGTAGCAGCTCTCCACTGGTTCGCAGCCGAGTGTCCTTATGGACTTTGGGTGGCTCACAGGTCAGAAGGTCAGCGAATGGCCCACCATGTTCAAACACTTTGGTGGCTTCAAAAACCGTGCTGATGGGTACATCCTGCGCAACAGAATCCAGATGCAGCAAAAGCCGCAGAGAAGAAACAGCTTCACCCTCCGGCTGAACGGATGCAGAGCTGACTTCCAGAATCGAAACATCAGGGTCTGTTGTATGGACGGCATCATGGACGGCACGGATATTCTGCCGCTTGCTGCCTTTTATCCATGTGAATGTCACCGGCTGTTCTCTGCAATAGGGATAGCCGGATATGGGAAAACAAATGGTTCGTGTTGCCATGAACACCTCCAACTTTTTAGGACAAACAAGTTTATGTAAATCAAGTATAGCACAATCCCGGATGTGCTGCATAGCACTATTTTCTGCTTCCGGGAATCCATCTGTGCAAAAAGTGCCGATACCACAGGCATCGGCACTCAGATTAAAAAGCATTTTTCAAAAATGTGCAGCCTGCATCCACCGGATGCAGAACACAAGGGGTTTGGGCACAGCCCAACAAGCATTTTGAATTTGATTTTTAGAAATCGGATTCAAAAATTGCAAGTTGGTACCAGCTTGCACTGCTTGCCACAACAATGCGTCCTTTTTGTCCGCAATTTGTAATTTTCAGATTGGAGAAAAACGCCATGGCAAAGACGAAGGCTGAAGAAAAAGCTCTCAACCTTGATTAGATTTTGTTTAACTGCCGGGATTATCTGCGCGCTGCGCGCAACTCCGGCTCGTTCTTTGAAAAGCGTGATATCCCCCGCAGTACAGCCCCGAAGTTCTCAAAAAGGTCATGGAACAGGTAGAGAACTTTGAGGAGAACAATTAAGCATTTTCTCGTTTTAACGTGGGATTAGATTGCTGATCTGCCGGCCGTTTTTGTTCCACGGTCTCCACCCCCTGACGAATTCTCTTTAATAGTCAAGCAGGATAGGCACCTGCTGCTCCTCGGCAAACCGCATGGCCCGCCAGAACATGGAGAAGGCAAACTTGGCAAGGGATTGAGTGTCATACTGGGTGTGTTCCGGGATGTCTGCCTTGCTGTACTGTCCATCTGAGTCTACGGTTCCGTCTACCGGGTATCCCTCCGTGTCTGCCCAGCCAAGGATAGTGTCCTCATCGGCCTGCCACGCCAGCTGGTTCAGCTTTTCCAGCTCCTTCCGCAGTCCGCCCAAGGTGGCGATAGCGGCGGTGTCATCGGTAGGCAAGGACCCTTGGAACAGAAAGCTGTCAGAAAGAGGGAGCCACCAGGTAGCCCCACGAAACAGGGACCACACCCGCTCCTCATCTGATGCAAGGCGGGCGACCAGAGGATGATCCCCGAAGATCCAGTCCTTCTCCACGGTGGAAGGCACCGGTTCCTCGTATGTATGACAGGCAGCCACCAGCAGCATAGCGCCAAAGGCATCCCAATCCGGCTTATCGGTGTAATAGGGCCGCTCGTTGTCCTCCGGCCATGGAGTGTAGTGCGGCTGGTTCGGCTGGGAAATGGCGGCTAAGATCTGATCCCGCCAGTCCTCCACTGCCGCCTGGATCTCAGCCGGGGACAGCTCCTCCTCGTTGTCGGCGGGTTCTCCATCCGGGGTGATCCGGTTAAAGGTGTATCCGTTTTCCTCCGCCCACTGCTGAACAACAGTTTTCCAGTTGTGAGAATAGTACCGGGTCAGCGGCCCGGCGTAAATATCAAGTCCCATAGCAATGTCTCCTTTTCTGTTATGCAGTCATTCTTTTGCTGGAGCGAACATCTGGTCAATCTTCTCCAGATCGTATTCCAAAATCCAGTCATGAAATTGATGATAGAGAGGCAATAGCAGCTTCTGTGAGCCGCCCAGCACATCCAGCCCACGGTCATCGTACAAGTGGTAGAGGAACGGTCCCGGCCCTGTCAGATAGACGCTGGACACAAAGCCGTTCCAGCCGCCGATGTCCCCCAGAATGATTTCCCGAAGAAGCAGCTCTGGTTGAAAGCTGATCTTGCTGAGATCCCAGTAAAACTGCACTTGTGCATGGGTATCCCCATCTTCATCCTGCTCTGTGGCCGAAAGTTGTTCATCGGGAACTGGGAGGCCCACTCGCTGCCGGATAACGGTCAGCAGGGACTCGGCGGGTTCTTCATCGGGATACCCGTCGATCCGCAGAAGGTCCGGCACCGCCGGAAGTGCCCGATAGATCGCGGCGGCTCGGTCCAGCGCCCCCTGAACATAAGCGGGGTTGGTTTTCAGCTTCGCCGCACGCCTATCCAGATAGATTGGTTCCTCCCCGCCGATCTTAAAACGAATGCCCACCGGTGCATGGTAGAACAGAGGGTGTTCCAGCCCAGCCATGCCCAGATCATGTAAAATGTGTTCAAACCGCTTTGCCAGCATGGTATCCCTCCGTTCTCATGTCATTTCATACAGCAGAGCAGCATCGCCCTGCACCAGTTCCAGATGGGAGCGCAGCGTATTAAGCCCGCTTTGCACCGCCTCGGTGGGCAGGTCCCAGTCCGGGGCAATTTCAGCAGCCAGTTCCGGGAGGTCCCGCTCCCGCAGAGCTGCCAGCAGTTGAGACGCCAGCTCTCCCTCCAGCAGAGCGCAGTCCAGGGTGTCTTCCGTCTGGGGAGCAGGAAAACGGACATCCAGATCCAGTTCGCTCTCACACCAGTCCCAGATGGCCATATAGACCGCGCCGGAGCAGTCACCGTCGGACAACTCCTGCCGCTGGTTATTTTTTATCAGATAAAAGGACGCGATCTGTGACATGGTGGTTCCTCCTAAATGTTATTCGCTTCCATCAGCCCTTCGGCCTGCAACCGGATCACATAGAAAGCCCGCACCCAGTCCAGTTCCTGCTCCATGGAGTCCTCCAAAGCCAGCAGGCGGCGCTTGCCAAGCCTGCGATCCAGAAGGGCAAAGATACGGACAAGGGGATTCTCGCTGACAAGGCTTTTCTCGATGCTCTGGTTGTCAAAGATCCCAAACGCCTCATAGAACACCTTTTGGTCAAAGGTGCCCTGCTCCAGCGCATAGGCATGAGCCTGATTGATGGCCTCTTTTGCGGAGTCGTGATCTTTCAGCGTGGTGGAGCGCAAGTGATGAAATTTCGTCCACACATTTTCAAAATAGGTGTAGTAGTTGCTCCGCAGCACTTCCACGCCGTCCACACGAATGGCGGCCCGGCCCTCATGGTCGGCGCTTTTGCTGTAACTGGTGGCAAAATACTGGATGTGGCCCCGGAGTGCCGGGCACAGGTAGTCATTCTCCAATTTGTTCCGGATTCCACTCCAAGTGGATACTCTACTGTTTGACATAGGTGTTGTTTCCTTTCTGCTAATTCCTACTGCTTTTGGAGATACTCCCGGAAGCATTCGATGAACTCCCGATTCCGCTTAGGGACATCGAACCCCTTCCGATGGGGGAAGAACCCCTCCTGTTCCACATCGTCCAGCAGCTTGGGCAGATTGGAAAACCGGGCAAAGAATGGTAGTGCATAGTCCTGGATCTGCCCGGAAATTTCCTGGATAGAGCGTTCCCGCTCCAGCAGAGTAGATACCTCATAGCGGGGGAAGTCATCATACCGGTGGGTCAGCCGGGCGATGGAGGTACCCACGATACCATCATAGGTTTCCTCCGTCCCTTCCTGCTCACTGCGCCACTGGGCAATCACCGGGGAACTCACATCGAAGAAGGCAGTAAAAGTGGTGGAGCCAAAGCGGATGGAGGGGGAAAAGTAAAAGGAGAACACAAAGATGCCGTCTTTTTTGTAGATGTCATTTTTGCTCTTGCGGTATTTGTAGCCCAGCGGGTTCAAAGGCTCCGCGATCCGCTCACAGGTATAGACGAAGATCTCACGGGGCTTGGTTCCCTTGGGAAAATCCTTCTTCTCCATGTTGCCACCTCAATCAAAATCCATCCAGACCAGGTGTTTTCCGCAGTGGAGGCACTGGAACAGATAGCATTGCAGATGCCCGCCATTGACGGATTCCTGAATCATTTTCTTCTGTTCGTCATCCCACATGGGATCGTCCAACACTTCCTCGAGCACACCCAGCGCCCGCAGTTCCCTGGCACCCACATGGCCCAGGTAGGCGCAGTAGTCGCCGCAGTGGGCGCGCCAGTATTCCTGCTGCCAGCCGGAGTAGCCGGGGGTGCGGTGGATCAGCTCGTCCAGCTTCTCCGGATCGTCTACACCATCATCCACAGAGAAATCATCTTGAAAACTACCGTCATATTTCCGGGCTGCTTCGCCGTTGGCGATGCACTCTGGGCACAGATATGCAATATCCTCCACGGCGTAAAAGGGGGCTGTATAGAAAATATGGGTCGTCTTGCCGCAGCAGTCGCAGACAACGCCGTCTGCGGATTCCTCAAAAGCCCCAGTTTCCAGAGGATTGGGGTGATACCGGAAGGCGGGCAGGCCCAGCTGGGCCTGCCGTTCCTTTTCTTTCTGCTTTTCCTCCGGCGTTTTGGGCTTGGGGAGAGCATAATGATTGCCCCAGTTTTCCGCATAGTCCTTCAGCGTGCCCAGCCGCTTGAGGGTCTTTTTATCGGAACGATTTCCGATTTGGCAGAGCAGTTCGTAGGCATCCTTCTTGAAGTCCAGCAGATCATACACATCCACCAGCACTTCCTTGGCCTGCTTGTCTTCCGACAGCTCCAGTTTCTCCTTGAAGGTATAGAGAGCACGGACACTGTCCGGATCTCCTTCTGTCTCCCGAAACTGCTTTTGGAGTTCAATATATTGCTTCAGGTATTCGTTCATGGTCACAATCTCCCATCAATCCCACCAGAAATACCAGACGGTGGACTGCCACAGGACATCTGCCAAGGAGCCAATGCTTCCATCCTCATTCTGATCCAGATCTGGGCAGAAACCATATTGCTCCACAGCCACCTCCATAGCTCTTTCCTTGGAGATCGGAGTTGGAAGTTCAAACTCCAATTCATCGTGGCTCATGGCGGCAGGGATGGCACCATGTTGCTCGAACCAATATTTCGCCACTGCCATCAGGTCCGGTGTGTCGGGACACTCATTCCAATTTCCAAAGGGCAGGTAGGCGAAGATCTCCCAGGGGTTCTTTACCGGAATTTTAGCCAGAATGAGCGGATATGTCATTCCGGTATCATCGTTCCAATAGTTTGCGAAGCGGTCGTTGGGTTCTCCGCCCTCCATCTCGCCCAGGACTTCCTCCTCCCAGTCCAGATCATCGTCCTCGGCTTCTTCCTTGCGCTGGCCGGTCAATTCCTCCAAAATCGCCTTTCCGTCCTTAACAGGAGCGGAGAGCATCTTCTTCCGGTACTCCTCTACCGTTTTGAGGTCAAATTCATAGCAGTCCGCATCATGCTCCGGGTCGGCGTTCATTACCAGACATTCCAACAGCGTTTCATCATCCGCCTGGATAAGTACGGGAACAAAGCCCTCCCGTACCCCCAGCCGCTGGGCGTAGCTGTATGCCGACATGATGGGGTCATCATCTGCCATGGATGGGAAATAGGTACACTCGCAGTCCAGATACTCCATGATGGCATGAGCCACTTCGGAAGGCTCCAGCGTGTCCTCGTCGAAGTCCTGTCCCTGCCAGTTTTCAAAGCGTTCCTCAATCACTTGAGCCATGGTCTGATAGTATTTCTCATCAAATGGGATGAATAAGTATGCCTCCTGTTGAAATTCATTGGAGTGGTATCGGGACGGACCAAAATATTTCAGGGCATAGTCATCAATGTCGGCAGGATAGTAGGGACTGTCGCCCTCTCCGTAGTAATAGCCTGCAAAGGCACGGCCTTGCTGATTGAACAGCACAGAGAACAGACAGCCGTCCAGCTCATCCCGGATAAACTCCCGCAGATCCACGCTGGCAGGGTCGGCTTTGACCTGTTTGGCCACTTCGCTGTATTCTTTCAGGAAGTCCTCGCCCATCAGGTCGTGCTCCATGCACCAGCGCAAGTAGATGGCCATGTGGTTATAAGCATTGATGGGGTCAATAGGCAGTTCCTTCTCCTCAATGCTCTCAAGGTGATAGGAAGCGTCGTCCATCTCACCGTCAAAATTATCATTGGAAAAGGTGCCACGGGTGATCGCATTCTGACGAGTGGGGTTTACAACAAAACTGATCCCCCTCATCTTGTTCAGCAGAGCGTCTACATCATGTTCCAGTTTATAGTCCAACTCGTCCTCATAAAGCGGAATGACCTGATAGAAGTTGACCTCCTCGCCGCCCGGCAGGGTGCAGACCTCGCCGCCCTCCTCTGTACTTTGGGGGCCGGTGAGAATGGCGGCACACAGCTTCGTATTTTCCGCAAAGTTCTCCTTGTTATCCATGGTATGTCCAAAGCCCAGCCAGGTATCGCTGGCAATGGGAAGGCGGGCCAAGGATTTCAGCAGGCGGATGGGCCAGTACCACTTTTCGTCTTTCATGGACTCCTGATCCAGCTTCCAGTCCGCAGGCAGGGCAATGGCCAGCTCCGCCCGCTCCAGCTTATATTCCGCCAGTTCCTCCGGCACATTCATCCGGTGAGCGCCCATGCCCATGGTGACCAGGGTGCAGTAGTCCCGCTCCTCAGAGGGCGGCACCACGCAGATGTCCACATGGATGTCGGGAGAAACCAGCTCATGGAACACATTCTCGAACTTGCCGAAATACTGCTCAATGTGCCCCTCGACGGCTTCCATCTCATCCTCGGTGTAGACTTCGGGATTACTGAATTCTTCCTCATCCTGCGTGTCATCATTGTCTGAGTGGTCGCAGCTGTCATCCTCCGGATCTCCCTTTATAGGCTCGTAACCGATCTTCAGGGTCATCTGTTCTTCTGGCAGAGAGATGCCGGGGCTGCGGGTGATGGTGTGCTTATCGTCCGCAGAAAAACCGATGGTCTCGCCGTCTTGCAGCGTCACATCACACGCCAGCACATAGGAGGCAAGGCTGGCCAAAAAGTCCCGCAGTTCCTCCGGCTCAGCGTCGGTGTTCAACACCTCCATTTCCTCCTTGCCAAACACATCCATGCCGTAGGTGTAGCCGTTTAGGCCCCCCTCGCTCCGGTACAGGCCGAACCAAACCCAGTTGAAGATGGGCAGTTCGTCCTTTTTGAGCATATCGGCAAGGCCCTCATAGAAACGAGGCTCAAATACCACGCCGCTGGTGTAGACACCGGTGGCGTATTTCTGCTTGCAGCACACTGCCATCGCCTTGGTGAACAGCTTGCCCCGTTCCAGCAGTTTTTCCTCCTCGCCCAACACAGCCACCATGATATGGGCCTTGTGCGCTTTGGCCACTTCTACGGCCTCTGGCCACATATAGTTGTTTTCGGCGTTGATCTCTGCTTCATTGTCCGGGATGTGACCGTGGAAGAGTGTCACGATCAGCATCATGCCGCCGACCCGCATTACCACAGCGTCATCGCTGTTCTCATCATCTTCGTCGCCCTCATCCGGCTCCTCATCTACGATGCCCCATTCTTCCCGTAGATTCCGGATCAACTGCTCCTTGTCCCATTCCGCTTTGGAGAGGAGCACAGACCCGGCAAAGGAGCCCTTACGGTCAGTTTTCTCCTCGTCGGCGTCATCCTCAAGATCCTCTACATCTTCATCCGGATTATAGAGGGATTCATGCTCCAGTCCGCGGACAAATTCCTCAAAGCTGTCTGCCAGATGGGTAATCTTGTAGTCGTTTTCCTGATCCACATGGACTACCGCAGGCTCTCCCTGGGGACCGCAAGCTCGGTAGTCCAGGAAAATCATATCGTGTCCGGCGCTGGGACAGTCGCAGATGGCCACTCCGATGGCAGGATACTCCCACTCATCGATCATAAACTGGCTGCCCAGCTCTCCACAGAGGGAGCAGCTCTTTTCTCGTCCGATGCCGAAAATGCCGGTGATGGCCACATGATCATCTGACCAACAGGTAGGCTCATCGCAGGGATAGCAGGTGTTCACCGGAATGCCGCCGTTGTGCTGCTTCATCAGCCAGATGTAGGCGGCGGGCAGCTTGTAGCCCAGTTCCTCCTCCACGCTGGCAATCAGCTCATCGGAAGGCGGATCACTGACATATTCTTTCAGTGCATACCAATTATCATCCCAGAAGTTGGTGAGGTCGAAGCCCTCAAATGGAGTATCACCGGGCACGAATTTGGCCTTCTTCTTCCGGCTGCGCTGGCGTTTCCGGATCTCCGCCTTACACTCCCGAATTACCGCCGGAGCATTTTCATCCTCCGGGTCCAACTCTGCCCACCGCTGGGCGTAGGGAATGGCCTTTTCCTCCTGGCCGTAGAGATACTGATAGCCATAGGCCATCCGCATATTCCACTCCGCCTTGTCCTGGCCTTCCTCCCGGACGGACTCCAGCACCTCAATGGCCCTCAGAAGGGCTTTGTCTCCCTTGGATTTCAAAGTACCTTCGTCATGGTCCCCGATGATGGCGTAGTTCTCCAGTGCACGGGCCAGGGCGTAGGCGGTGCGGTAGTTCCTCCAGTTCTCCGGGATGGCATTCAGTGCCTGGATACAGCGGGTGTACTCGTCTTCGTCGTTCCACTGCTCCAGCTGAGCGAAGAATGCTTCGGCGTTCTGTTGGGTGTAAGGAATATAGTCCATGCCCGTCAGCGTTTCGTCCAACTCGTCATCCTGATTCTCAGTTTCTGTCCCATCATCTTGTTGCTTTAGGGATACAGAACCGGCTTCACGGCGGAAGGTGTGGAAGATGGCCCATGGGATGTCCGTGCCTTCAAAGAACTCTTTCGCCATGTTCAGCGCCTCTTGGATGTCCCAGGCGATGAAGTCCACATAGCCACAGTAGAGGCCGGTAGCCCCGCCGGTGAGAGTGAGCACTTCCGAACCATCCCCGCCGGTGAGCACTTCCTCCAGTTTGTCCCGGAAGTCGAAAATTTTCTGACTGCCTTCCTCCTCCCGCAGGGTATCCAGGGGATAGCAGAAGAAGCCCGCCACCGCGCCGTCGGCATGGAGATCGTCCATAAAATCATTGTCGGCATTCAGATAGCCGTTGATGAGCGGCACACAGCAGGTGGAACCGGCCATTACATCCAGCCGCCAATCGGCGTCCGGGTCCTGTTTGGGTTCCATTTTGTAACCAAGGTAGCTCTCCAGATAGGCTTCCGGGTCGGTGGAGAGCTCCAGGCCCTGCTCCCGCAGTTTGTCGGGCAGCTGGGACAGGAGGAAGGACGGCTCTGCCTTGGGTTCCTCCAGCACATCAAAGCTGTCTATGTATCTCATGTGGGGGATCTCGCCCAGCACTTGGTCGGTGAAGGTGGTGAGCATCCACCAGGCCCGGCCTTCCTCATCCCGGAGCATAGGCAGCAGCTTTTCACAGTAGGCGGAGATGGCGAAGCTGTTTTCACCCTGCTCCTCCAGCCAGATCTGCACATCATCCCCGGAAATCTCCCAGCCATCATTGGTTCGCAGACCGATGTTTTGAAAAGGTTGACGGCCCACCAGGATGTTCCAGTGCTCCAGCACCTCCTTGGGAGCGTGCTTCTGGAAGTAGACCAGCTCAAACAGCTTGACCTTGTCACCCTCCGGAGTGAGGATCAGCTCGTACTTCTCGCCGTTGAAGCCCATCTCGAAGGAAATCTCGTCAAAAACCAAATTCAGGGTTTCCTCCATTTGGGCCACGATCTCCGCACCGCGGGTGTGATCTTTGTCCTCGTCCATCATCTGGCGCAGCTCTGCTTCCATCTCGGCAAAGGTTTCCCACCAGTTCTCTGTCCGCTCCCGGAAGCACTCCCAGAACTGCGGCAGAGAAATACCCTTTTTGCACGAGTCAATTAGTTCCTCCATGTCCTGTCGGGTGTTGAGCTTAGGATCATCACCGGGATGCAGTTCCAGAGCTTTTTCAAAATGCCGCAGAGCGCGGCCCTCCTGATCCAGATAATAATAGGCATACCCCATACGGAAATTCCAGGAATAAGTATCTCCCAGTTCCTCCTCATGGGACTGCATCAGTTCCAGTGCCTGGTGAAGCAGCTTCCTTCCCTCCGGCTCGCTGGAGTCCGCCAGATTGTTGTAGGCGCGGGCCAGCTCCATATCCATTTCCGGGGTACGCTCCTCGGCAGAGATTGCCTCCAGTGCGTCAACGATTTTCTGGTGTTTGTCCTCCTCATGCCACTTCTGGCACTGCTTCAAAATATCCATATCAGGGTCCTCCTCGTCCTCATCTGGTTTCCAGTCTTTGATCTGCTGGAACACGCCATTTTCATCCCGCTCAAAGGCGCAGGGAGCGGGGGTGTTCAGCAAAGGGATGATGTCGGGATCGTCATTGCAGATCGTGTTCAGCTTGTAGATCCCGGCGTTGTTAGGGTCGTCCATGTACTCGTCGCTCTCATCACCGGCGGTAAAGCGCCAGCCGCTGTCCCAGCCGCCGTCCGGCTCCTCCCTGTAGCAGTAGCCCACCTTGCGGCCCTCTACTGTGATGCGGTTGGTGGCGATGCAGCCATCGGCACCCTTCCAGTCAGGGAGCAGAGATTTCACATCCTCCGCTTTCACATGGTAGTCCCGGTTGCGGCCAGCGGCCTCGTACAGTTCCTTCCGCAGCGCCTCCACATCCCGAGCCATCTCCTGGATCTCCTCGTTGTCCATCATCTCACTGAGGTCATATTCCAGCGGATTCTGGGCAAAATCCGCCAGTGCCTTGTTCATGGCATCATGCTCCTCTGGCGTGACGGTGATGCGGATGCGGCGGGCAGGGGTGTTGTACTCGTCCAGATCCTGAAGGTTTACACTGCCGCTGACGCTGCACTCCAGCAGGATGGCGGCCAGATCAGTGACCACATCAATGGCGAAGTGGAAGTCCATCTCCACGCCATCGGAGTGTGTAAACTCCAGATACTCCACGGTCTGGCGGAAGTCCCAGTTTTGTTTGTCCAGCCCAATCTTGGCAAATATCTCGCTGAGGGGGATCTCCTCTTTCTTCTGGTCTTCCAAAAATGCCACAAGGTTCAGACTGTCATCGGAACCGCCAATAAAGTTGCCCCAGTATTTTTTGATATACATTTGTCGTGCCTCCTGTTCTGAATCCAGTCGATCAATGAGCTGATTCAAGTGTTCCAACCACGCAGGAGCGATCTCACCGCTGTCCTCGTTCTTCCAAAGATCCACAATCTCACGGATGCCGTCCTCGTCCGGCACCTCGTTTTTGATGTCGGTGAGCTGCCGCAGCAGGAAAGCAAGGGCTTCTTTGGATGCTGTGAAACCGGTGACTTTATCCCATATAGCTTCTTCATGATCGTAGTCCAGTTTGCTGTTATCCTTCCATTGGAAATACAGCTCCGCCAGAGCCATCGCAGTATTGTCAAAGAGGAAGTCGATTTGTGAGAAGTCAGCTCCCAGCATGACTTCCTCTTTCATCAGTTCGATCATCTCGCCCAGATCCATTACCGGATGCTCCGGTACATATTCATTTTTGAGGATGTCCAGTACATCCAGTCCTTCGTCACGCTCTAATGCTTTTATGCCCCATGCTCCCATGTCGGCACCTCTCTTTCTTTATTTCGTATCAAGCTTCTATTGTCAATCATAGTTCTCCAACCGAATGATAGGCCGATAAAAGTCATAATCTCCGTTTAGTTCATTGTCCTCCTGCACTTCCGGCTTACAGTGGGGCGAACAGGGTAGGAAACCGAGAAATGGGCCCAGCCCACCGCAGATATTGCATCCGCCGTCACCGCCGCAGGTGGTAAGCCTATCAGCCTGCACCACTTCCCGCATATAGGGATCGTAGGCGATGGACAGGCCGAAGAAGTTGGGCTCCTCCATGTCATAGGGCCGGTTCTCATCCTCATCCATGTTCTCAAACCAGTGCAGACGCATGGAGTAGTCTAACCCATCTCCCCATGGAAACAGGGTCCGACACCCGCCGCCACACAGGTAGGCCCACTCGTCCGCCGTGGGCAGGGAGAAGCCCCTGTTTTCCAGCATGGCAAGAAGCGCATCGTAGTCTGTGTGGTTATAGATACAGATCTGAAAGCCCTTTTCCGTCCGCTCAATGCGGGCCGACTGATGCAAGGTAAGACTGCTGCTGTCACTCCAGGCAAAATCACGGAATTCCTTCAGCCAGTCAGGGTGGACAGTCAGTCTGGGATCATCCATTTTGACTGGCTCCCAGTTAATTTCCTCCAGCTCCCGGCCCACCAGCATGGGTCCAATGGCCGCCTGCCGAACAGGAGCCATGCTTTCCCGAATCATCTCCTCCGGGTCCCGCTCCATTTCCCATTCTCGGAACAGATACTCCAATTCCTCCCGGCTCTCCTGATTCAATCCCACGGCAAACTGCTCCCAGCCCAGGGTGACGGTATCGCCGGGGACAAAGACGAACTCCCGACCATCTTTCTTGAAGATGCCGGTGGTGCAGCTCTGGCCCCAGCGGTCAAAAGTATGTAGACCGAGAAAGGTCATATCATAACGGGCAGCCAGGCTCTCCATCAGCACCTGCTTCTCGATGTTTTCCATTTGATTGAATTGGGTGCGGAATAGTCTTTTGTTCATAACAAGTCCTCCTACAGCCTATCCAGGTTTTCCTGTAAATCGCCCTGCATCAAGTGCTGGGCAATGGCTTGGTTCAGTGCCTTATGGGGGTGATAGGCTGCCTGCTCTACATCGTGGAGGCACTCCTCCATCAATGCCTCCGGAGAAATGCCTTCCCGTTTGCCATAAAGATGGCCGAAGGCATAGCACACGGACTTGAGAAAGTCGAAAATATAGTCGTGATTTCCACGCATACTGGGCAGGTCGTTGAACGAGCCCATACCTCCGTATGCCCGAAGATGGTGGGCAACCTCCCGCCGCTGGTTCCAGTCCTGAATGTCCCGCTCCAACCAGTCGATCCAGTTTTGGAACTCTGGATGGTCTGCCAGAAGGATGGAGCGCAGACAGGTCAGAGCCTCGGTATAAATATCAGACTGTTTCATTGGCCATCGCTCCCCCAAATACCTCCATAGAGTACACCATCTTTTCCAAGGAACAACATCCGGCTGCGAAGCAGGCTGCACTGCTCCACAGCGACCTTGTTTCCGTCACAGGTGGGAATAGCCTCCTGTTTTTTCCCAAGGTGATCACCATGAGCGGTAAGGAAGTAGAATTTATCCCGTTGCTGGTATCCGCCTTGAAACAGGAAGGTATTGCCGGACGGGGCAACAGAAAAAGCTCCGCTTCCTTCGATTGGCAGTTCAAATACAAAGTCCTCTTTGAAGTTCGTCCGCACCAGCCGGAATTCATCGTAATAATAAAACCACAGGTTTTCTTCTTCGTCCAGGCTGATGGCGTAGCAGTCATAGATGGAATAGTTCTCATTCTTCCAGAGAGGAGTTCCCTCCGATGTCCATGCAATCAGGCCGCAAGCACCCAGAGGTTCATCCCAACCGTAATTACCAAATACACCTTCGTCAAAGTAGCTGGTAATGATGGTGCCATCTTTTTTTACCACACAGTCTTGAATGCCATCCCCCAGGCAGAAACGGGACAGCACAGCTCCGTCCCGGCTGACGATCCAGGCGTTCTGGTCGGGGCCGTTTTCCCGATAGGCGCATCTTGCCCCCAGCAGGAGGAAGTGATCACCTGCGGGCCGCAAATAATGAAACTGGAACTTCAAGAGGCCAAGAGGAAACAGCGTCGTTTCCAGCACCCGCTGTTCCGCCCAATCCAGCTGGATTTCCACTGCGGTATAGGTGGAAGGAGTGCTGAGCCAGTCCTTACCCTGTGTTTCGGACGGCTGTTCCATGAGAAGATAGACTTTTCCATCCCTTGCCGTGAAAAAGTCTGTCACTTCTGTGCCCTCCAGATGTTTTTCCCGGCGCAGCTGGTCCAGGTCAATGATGGAGAACAACGGCAGATTTTTGGCTTTTATAGGTTTGTTCATAGTGTCTCCTCCTGGCTACTTTAACGCTCCATCATAGGTGTGAGTTTCCCAGATGGCCTCAAATTCCGCCTGCTCTATGATGCAGGCGTGGAATTCCTCGCCCCAGACATGGGCGTTCAATTCCTCCACGGTGGGGATCGGCGTGATCTCGATGGCGCCGTCGTAAAGGGCAGGGATGTTGCGGGTGCGGCCATCCGCAAAGATGTCAATGGAGCGGAGGGCCAGCCGCTCATTTTCGGTATCCACTTCATAGAGGATGACCGATGGTTCACCCTCCGGTGCGCCCTCCCAAAAGAGCTTGATGTACTCGATCATTCCATTTCCCTCATTTGAACCAATGCCACCCCGTCATGGTGCCGGTTACCTCATCAATCTGTACCGCAATATCATAATTGCCGCGACAGCCCAGCAAGGCCGCAAGATGATCATTTTCCATAATCAAATCATAAAACTCAACCGCTATACCTTGGAATTCCTCTGGGATTTCCAGCACAGAAAAGGAATCCACTGACTGAGCATTTTGGAAAAATTCAATGGCCGTTTTACTGCATTTTACGATAATCCCTGTTTGAGTGGTCAACTCTTTCATGCTTTCGCTGCCTCGCTCATGTTCAGATACATCCCCATCGTTTTTTCATTGTCACAGGCCGCCCGGATCATTTTGGACAGCAGCATCAAATCGTCGATGTATTGGGAGTACACGCAGAACACATCCTCGTCAGAGTCGAAGTGAAACAGATCCACGCCGCTGTTATTTTCCTCGAACTCCTGGATCACGCCCCGGACCAGCCGCTCCCAGTCTCCGCTGCTTCCAGTCAGTCCCAGCCGACGGAATACTTCCGTCCGGAATCCATTGTTGATTTTCAGCAGAAGGGAGAGCGCATAGGGGTGGTGGGGAATGAGAAAGAATGACGCAATCTGCTCCGGCTTCACCCAGATTTTGAAGGGCGGACGCGGGTCAGGTATCCAGGGCAAGATTTCCCATTCGTCCTCCGGCCGGTTTCCGTATTGGCAAAGGTCTTTCATAGTGTTCTCCTTTGTTCTGTCACATTTTTAATCCTGCTCTCGATAACTGGCTTCAATGTCGATGAAGCGCACATACACGGCGCAGACTTTGCCCTTTGCGTCATAGCCGAAGTAGACGGGATAGTAACCGTCACCCCAGCCAGAGGAGAAGATGGGCAGGTTGCAGTCCGTGTCCGGCACGGTCCAGTTGAGCCAGTCGCCGCAGTCCCCCTGATATTTGGGGTAGGCTTTGGCGTTTTCTTCCAGAAGATCGCAGAACAGGTCGTTGTAGGGGTCGATGTCCGGGTCCTCCTCCAGCCGCTTGGCCCAGTATGTTTTGAAAGCCGCCTGGGTCTGGATGTCTGCAATACACCCCATTCCGGCATCTACGCCGAAACCGAAGTAGTCATCATCTCCCAGTGCCGCGTCCAGATTCTCGTTGCCCACCATGCCCAGCTCATGGCGGACAGGCTTTTCCCGGCTGACCTCCACCTTGACGCAGGCGTAGCGGTCGCCGTATTGTTCGCTGGGCACCACGCAGATTTTTACGGGATAAGTTCCGGCGGGGATCGTTTGAAGGAACGGCAGAGTGTCCTCCAGTTCCACCAGCGGATCACAGGCGAAGATCTGCCCGGTGGGGAAATGGACGACACCGATGTCCAGTACATCCACCGCCATGTTCCCAATCACTTTCTCTGTGAAATGGGCCTCCAAGTCATCTTTACAGGTCAATTTATCCTTGATTGCTTCGTATTTGTTCAGCCATTCAGTTGTAGGCATATCAGTTTCCTCCTGTTGATTCTGTTTCTTGATGTACACACTCTTTGAGCCGTCCCAATAGCAGTTCACACACCGGCCATCCTGAAAATGATGGTCACAATTCGGGTAGCCATAGAGAACATGGGCACATTCTGGCACAGCCCCATCATCTGTGAGGAGCCTTTGAAAAACAGGCTTCCGCACTCATCACAAAGGGCCAGTTCTTTTTCTGCCATAGGGTTCACCAGTCCCGTTCCCGGATGGCCTCCTCGGTGTCAATAGGAATGCCAAACCACTCCAGAATGTAGGCCACGGTTGCCGCGATACATTCCCGTGCCACCGTTTCGATCTCGCTGTCGTGCTCGTCAAACTCCTCCTGGAGATCATTGATGCCGCAGACCGCCTCGTCCAGCGTTTCCTGCACCACTTCGGTGTCGGTTTCGCCACTCTCCAGCAGGGCGATGACCTTCTGAAGCTCGTCCTTTACCTTGTCCACCAGAAAAGCAGGATAGTAATCGTCCTGATACATCTCGTCCAGCAGCTTGTAATTGGGGTCAAATGCTTTCATAGGGATTGCTCCTTTCCTCGTGTATGTCAGTCACGCTCAGCTCTCATGTGTGATACAGAAAATCTCCTTGTTCAAATCAAAGTAGATTACCATCAGTTCGTCGGTAATCTCCGGGTTAAAGGACAGATCCAGAATGAAAACTTGCTGGTTCATCTCGCTATCCACCAGACTGCCGAACCGCTTGAGCTTCAAAAAGTCAACCATCTCAGCAAAGGACAGTTTGGCTGGGTCGGTTCCCGGAAAAAGTTCCGCCACAATATCCGGGCCTACATCGTCCCGATGGAACTCCATGAAAAATGTCACAACGCTATGGTAGCGGCTGTCCTCGTCTGCCAGCGCCGCTTTGATGGCGGCTTTGGCCTTCTCCGCCAATTTCTCCGCCTCATCCAGCATTTCTCCCACCGCATCCATGACAGCAGGATCGCCGGTCAGTTCTTCCTCTACATCGAAGATAAAGGGTAGTCCCGATTCCTCGGGAAAGTTGAAGATTTCCTCACCGGGTGTATATGTAAAATCAATGCGTTTACTGTTTAGTTTCATCAGGCTATCCTCCTTATCCTGCAAGGTTGGCATAGGTAATGCCCTTCTTCAAAGAGCCGCTAACCTCTACCGAATGGCCCCAGAACATATCGTCATCGTTATAATAGGCGGTAAAACGGCCGCCGGGAGAAACGGAAACCTCGGTGAGCAGGATGCGCTGGGTAAACTCCTCCTCCGTGATGGGGGCTGTTTCCGGGTCACGGGCGCTTTCCTCATCCTGGGAAAGCCAGTTGTTGGCAAGCCCAGTCAGGTTTTTGGCCGCAAAGTCCCGCATGGCCTTGTCCCAGGTTTCCTGATCTGTAACCAGCCTCTTGGCGGCGTTGCGGGCGCGAGTCCATGAGGGCTTGCTCTCAGCATTGACCTCCAGAGAAAGGCGTACATCCTTTCCGCACCACTGGATCTCACCCTCAAAGGCATCATAGTCCTTATCCAGCGTCAGCTCACCCAGCACTTCGTCCTGGATCACCACCGGCTTGTGGTACTCGTCCAGAATGGCCTGAAGCTCCGGGCAGTCCTCATGAGCTCTGACCACTTCGGAGATGCACCAGGGCCGCGCCACCAGATTTTGCGCCCGTTCTTCTTTCATCCGGCGGATCTTCAGGCGGCAGATCTGCTCCTTGCCAAAGCGTCCCCAGCCCTTTTCGCCGTTACGCTCCTCCTCGGTGACCGGCCAATCCAGCCGCTCCTCTTTGGTGCTGACCTTGCCGGTGTCACAGAACACTATGCCCAGCGTCACAATGGTCATTTCCCAAAAGTTACCTTTCCAGTTAAATCCGCCCCCAATGCAGCGATTGATCAAAGCGACCACTTCCTGCTCCTCGGACTCGTACATCTCATAAAATTCTTCAAACATAGATCATTCTCCTCATTTCTCAAACTCGCCCTCGATCATCCCGTTCAGATACCGGCCGGGATCTGCGATGAAGTCATCCCATTTGGCCAGAGGGTGGAATTCCTCATGCTCGATGTCCAGATACCACAGTTTTTTGTCCCTGGGGCTCCACAGCAGCAGATAGTCGCTGTAGTTGTCCATCTGCACCATCAGGGAGAGCAGCTTCTTCCGTTTCCAGGTCATCTCCTGCACATCCATGAAGGAGTAGAGCTCCGCCCACTTCACCAGTTCCCGCTCTGGAAATTCCAGCCGCAAGGGGCCGGTCTTCAAGTATTCCACCAGCTTGGCAGGCAGCTTGTAGGGCATAAGCTGCCGGATCTTTTCCTGCTCGTTGTGCCATTCCTCCGGCTCCAGGGCTTTCAGGTAGTCGGCCATCTCCTGATTCTTGTTCTGCACCGCCACGGTGTAAGGCCGGTCGCCGTATTTGTCA
>OGMV01000481.1_pt1 | contig 19732 bp, 12 predicted proteins | sample 1573341 | NCBI WGS metagenome assembly OGMV01 (sample SAMEA2581994, study PRJEB24529) | metagenome | biome: Human gut stool | place: China | collected 2011 | reverse complement strand
AAAAAACCTATAAGTTCATTCCTATGTTCTTCTTTAATCTTATTAGCAATATTTATTTCTTCTTCTGTAATTTTTAAACTTTCCTCATTTATCATATATGGAATAATTCTACTTTTATTTTTAAAATACTTAGAAAACTCTGATTCATTTATATGTTTAGGAGTAGCCCCTAAAATAACATCTGCTCTTTGAATTAATCTAACATTTTGCGAATAAAATACCCTTTTTAGTATTTTCTGTTATGTTATATCTGCATGCCAATATATAACGAGTTTAAATCTTCTTTTTTGATATTTGAGTAAAAAATGAGTTGCAAAAGGATTAGGATAATGTAATATAACTATATCCGGATTATATTCATTCATTAATTTATCTATTTCTTTACTATATGTAGTTGAAATAGCTTGCGAAGATACTTTCATCTGATAACCACATCTAATTACCTCTACTCCATCTATACAGTCATGCGTTGTTTCATTTTTATTACATGTATTTTGACCATCTGATGCATCTTCATTAAAACAAATGATTTTTTGCTCTACATTTTCCATTTTTTGTAACACACCAGATATATCACGTGCTACTTGTTCAATACCTCCCAAAAAGGGATAATAATATTTTGAAATTTGCAATATTTTTGTCATATCTATCTACTTTCCTAGTATTTTAAATAGTAAAAAGACACATATGATTATTTACCATCCATAGCCTTTTTTTCTAACATCAAGTCATTCTTTACCATTCTCTCAACTAATTCCTGGAATGATATTTCTCTCTTCCAGCCAAGCTTTTCTTCCGCCTTTGCTGGATTACCGATAAGAAGTTCTACCTCTGCTGGTCTGAAGAAGTCTGGATTAACCTTAAGTACAACCTTTCCTGTTGCTTTATCCTTTGCTACCTCATTAATACCTTCACCCTCGAACTCAACTTCGATTCCTGCTGTTGCAAATGCTGTCTTAGCAAATTCTCTTACTGTTCTTGTCTCGTTAGTGGCAATTACATAATCGTCTGGCTCTTCCTGCTGTAAAAGTAACCACATCGCTTTTACATAATCCTTTGAGTGACCCCAGTCTCTCTTTGCATCAAGATTACCAAGTTCAACACAGTCCTGAAAACCTAACTTAATACGTGCTACCGCATTTGTAATCTTTCTTGTAACGAATTCCTTACCACGTCTTTCAGACTCATGATTAAAAAGAATTCCTGAACATGCATACATTCCATAGCTCTCTCTGTAATTCTTTGTGATCCAGTGTCCATAAAGTTTTGCAACTCCGTATGGGCTTCTTGGATAAAATGGTGTTTCCTCTGTCTGAGGTATAGCCTGAACCTTACCAAACATTTCTGATGTTGAAGCCTGATAAAATCTGCACTCTGGCTTTACTATCCTGATAGCTTCAAGCATATTTGTAACACCAATGGCATCAATATCTGCTGTTGTACATGGTGTATCCCATGATGTTGCAACAAATGACTGTGCTGCTAAGTTATATACTTCATCCGCCTGTGAGATTTTCATTGATGATGTAAGTGATACAATATCCTGCATATCAGCATAAATAAAATGAATCTTATCTTTAATATGTTCAACATTACCATAATCCACAACACTCTTTCTTCTCATAAGACCATACACGTTATAGCCCTTTTCAAGAAGAAGCTCTGCTAAGTATGAACCATCCTGTCCTGTTATACCTGTAATTAATACATTTTTCATAATTTTCTCCTCTTTTGCCTTTAATACTATATTCAATAATCATAATTTATCAATACATATATTTTTTATCCTCTCAAATATTTATAATATTCATTTTATACATATTTATAATAAATTATAGGCGGTATGATATTATCACATCATAGATGATAAATCAATCATCAAATTTTCATTTTATAAATTTATTTATCAATATTTCCTTTGCATTATTTTTATTATTATCAATAATCAAAACTTTAATGCTTAACCTTTTTTATACGTCTATTAAAATTGCAAATTATTTATTTTATATTTTTGTTAATTATGTATTGACATTATTACAAATATATTATATGGTATAAGTATACTTAATTAAGCCTTGAATACATATATTTATTGTTATATATACTTTGTAATGCATATGCATCACATGCATTTTTAAATCTATGCACTTATATGTTTGAGCAGCAGTCATCTATCAACTTCAATATGCCATTAAGATTTTTCCATTATGGTTCTGAGGTATATAGGGATATGTTTCCCAATAGTATGCTGCACGGAAGAAGTATGATTAAAATTCCTACTCCGCATTTTATTACTTTTTATAACGGCAGGGAAAAGATGAAGAAACGTGTTAAAATTCTTAAGCTGTCAGATATGTTTGAACATCCTACAGATAATCCGGAGATTGAATTAATCGTTACCGTAATCAATCTTAATCCAGATGAAGAAGCTGACTCTGCTACTGGCAATGACACTGACAATGATGGCAGCTCTCACAACAATAATCATAAAAATGTCAGAAATGTAAATGGATTATTCACGGACGACATTCTGAACCGTTGCCAGTCGCTTAGGGATTATATGACATTTGTCAATAAAGTACGTCATAAGATGGATACACTTGGCTTGAATGTGCGAACATCTGTTATCGAATCAGTTGATGAATGTATTAAAGAGGATATACTGTCGGACTTCTTTATAAAGCATAGGAATGAGGTGATTGACGTGAGTATATTTGAATATGACGAAGAAGGTGTTATGGATGTGTTGCGTGAGGAGGCTCGTGAAGAAGCTCGTAAGGAGGCACTCACGGAAGGTCTTGAAAATGGACGTAACGAAGCAACCCTGAACGCAATCAAAAATATAATGGACAGTCTTCATGTATCAGTAGATAAGGCTATGGATATATTAAAAATTGATATTGAAAAGAGAGAGCAGTTGAAAAATCGCTTATAAGAATAATCCACATTAAGAAAGGCGGCAGATAAAATAATTATCTACCGCCTTCGCTTAAAATTTATCAAGTTTTATAATGCATATTGATACAAGCCTTTTATCGTCCTCACCTCTCCATCATCGCCTCACTAATCCTTCTCACTGCCCCGATTTGTCTTTCAAACATTACATCCCACAAGTCCATACATTTCTGGGCAGTCTTTTTTTGTGCTGTTATGTTGGAGTTAGAGATTTCATCGTATAGTGTTATGATAAGCTCGGAAATTGAAGCTGTTAAGCCACACTGTTTTTGCAGTTCATCATTATCCATAGATAAAACATTTTCACATAATTCTATTATTATTTCTGAGTAATCCACAAGCGATACGGCGCTTTCTGTCAGAAAATGCATAAATGAGTCGACTATTCTTCTGCTAAGATTGGTCTTTATGAATTCATGCAGGAATTGTCTGTCACGTTTTGCATCTATATACTTGTCATAAAACATTTTCGAAAGTGGAAATTCAACATTTATATCTGTATTCCTATAATCAAGTATAATCTTCTTGGCAGCTTCACGGTATTTATCAACTTCAAGATACATTATCGCCATATCTAATATAGCTTTTACCTGCTCCTCGTTTTTATCCGTTGGTGTACTCATAATATCTGTGAATTCATCATATCTTATATAGAATTCACATACCATATAGCTCGCTGTATCAGTTAGTTTTTTATCATCTGACTCATAAGCCTTACTTATTATATCAATAACTCTTTCCTTGTATTTAGGATAAAGATAAAATAACACATTCTTTGAGCCTGAGAAGCTTAATGTACGGATATCCCTTTCAAATATATATAATATTCTTTCTTCTGCCCACTGTCTGTCAATATTATATGCCGGCCACAAAGCATACAATGCAGCATAACGCACTGCGGCATTATCATCCCTTACTGCCTTATCAATAATATCTGCAAATTCTTCGTATAATGATTTATTATCTTCAAGAAGTTTTCCTATAGTTCTTACCGCTCTTCCTCTGACACAGTTAAGCGCATTACTCTGAAGCATATGACAGCTTTTCATCTCCTTATCATCCTGACTTGTAACACAAGGCTTATCATTGTCAGGATTATGATGATTTACTGCAATATTTTTAAGTTCACAAAGGACTTCTTCTGACCACTTTACACTGCTTAATGTCTCAATTATTCCACAGAAATATGAAGCTCTATGGCTTTCCATATCGCATGGACATTCAAGCAGCATTCTTTCAACAATACTGCTGTCTACCTCCGAAAGCTGCTCTGACATATTGACACCTATAAATAATGCATCTACAAATGCCTGCGGAATGTCGTCTTTATGACTTAATACCAGCTCTATCATTTCTACATGATTTTGCTTTACTTCCAGCTCAAAGTCTTGAATGAATGTGTCATACGAACTTTCTATAAAACCACCTTTAACAGATATCCATTTAGAATGTTGTCTGTTTTTTAATTTCTCATTAGTTATTATTCTTATCCATTGTTTTGCGCTTATTTTTTTACCTGCTACCGGAGATTTTACCTAGCCTGAATGGTCATTATCATTTACATAACAGGTTTTTACTGTATCAAACCGCCTGCAAAGAACTTGTATTAATTCTCTGCTCTTTTTACTTATTCTTTCTTCTGGCAGACAAGGTAATAATTCATATTGCAGGTCGCCCCAATAACTCCAGTAAACAGGGCGTATTTCTTTATCCTGATTGTATTCTATTCTGTTTTTATACTTTTGCAGTGCATCTGGTGACACATAATAATATATTATGCTTTCAAGTCTGGCAAATGTTTCATCACTACATTCCGACGTATGCTTTATCAGCACTTTTTTAACAAGTTCCAGCTCATTATCTGCGCCGCTCGTATAGTCAAATACATTATCATTAAAACTTTCTGTTATATAATCTATAATTCTATCGCTGTATCTGACCGGAAGGTGTGCAAGTCCTGTTAATATTATTTCATTGTAAACAGCATATCCCATTCCCATATATGGCTCAAAATACTGCCAGAAAGTGTCCGGCGAATTATCAGCAAGTGCAACTGCTGCCTTTTTCACCAGCTCCACACTCACCCTCTCAATATTCCCCATATATGCATGATTATATGACCAGTCACCATATTTGATATATCTTCCTTTCTCCTTAGAAAGACATCCAAGCAGCTCATCAAAAATATAATCTGCATTTTTTATAATATATTCACCATCAGAACTTATCAGGTCTTCTTCATAATGATACAATGATTTTCCCTTACTATTTATCTTTCTCTTTAACCAGAAGGCTATAAGTCTTACTGTTCTTTTCTCAAAGCCATCCATCATCTTTTTTATGTCTATATAGACATCTTTTGCAAATTCCGGATAATGCTTGTAAAACATCATTCTAAGTTCAAACACAGCATCACTTTCCTGTGTTATATCATAATGGAAGCACCTCATAAACATCGCATCATCTTCTTTACTTATAAATGCGTGCTTTCTGATAAATTCCACTGCCTCCTCTGTAAGGTCTATGCTCATACTGATTAGCAGATTAAAAACAATCTCTTTTTTATCAGGAATATTATACCATTTCTCCATAATTTCATTAGTAAGTAATATATTTACATAGTCTTTCCTGCCATATATTGTATTTCTGATAAGGTAACTTCCATACTCTTCGCTGTCGCAGTTATCAATAATAAATGTTGTTATATTATCATCTGGATTATTTATCTGTCCTAATATTTCATAAAAAAGATACTTTATATAATATCTTATGTTATCTGAAGCAAGCATATTTCCGCCTGCATCAATAAATTCTGCACTGTCAAGCTCTAAAATGTTCTGTAAAAACATCTGTACCTGATATCTTTTAGTCGGAGTCTGCCTGCTTTTCTCTCCAATAATCTCATCTATTGATGCCCCGTCATAATATTTTTCCAGCATATTCTGTGATATAAAGTAATCAAGTATCGACTGATGTACGAAACCGACTTTATTCCCCTGCACAACTATAAGTTCTGACGATATAAGATAATCAAGTGTTGCTACATCTATTTTAAGTATCTGTTTTGGCACATATAAACGTCCCATTTTATCAAGTCTGTTTACAATATCTGTTTTCGCCTCAGAAACGGATTGTTCTGCTATACCACATAATCTGCTCTTCATGCATATCTGCTCAAACCATTTATCTATAAGATGGCTTGTTGTCAGACATCCATCATATGAGCTTTCTTTATCCAGATGCTGCCATATATACAGATTACTAGGTATTTTCAATAGATTTTTCAGCCTGGCAGACATTTTATTATATTCACTGCCAACAACTTTCTTTACAGTATCTTCTTTAAAACAATCTACCTTTATTACTTTCCATTCATCATCCTGTGAAGCTTCTGCACCTGAATTATTCTGCTTTCTGAATAATCCCTTTATGTTGTTATCATTTTCAAGGTCGTAACTTCTGCACACAAATACTATTGTTATCTTTTTATCACGTATTTCATTAAAGAACTTCACCTGTCTGATTAATTCCATACACACTGTTACAGCTTCCGCTGAATTAGCCTGTGTCCATCGGAGTGCATCTAACTGGTCAAGTATAATAACTGCTTTTTCATTCTGTGATATATTATGGATTGCATCAACTATAGAATTCTGAAATCCCAGTTCCCGACCCCATTTTTCACAGCTCCTATTAGGAATTCTTACATCAAGCTTTATAGCAATATGTACAATTCCTTTTTGTTCACAGTATTTAAGAACTGCCTCTGCACAGCCACTCTTACCACAGCCGGCACTTCCTGATATGATTATATGTTTATCAGCCTCTATAGCCTGTATACATTCGTCAGCTTCTTCTCTATGCACGAAACCACTTTTTAAAGGTATAAATTTTTCCTTATATTCTTCATTCAGCTCCTTTATTCTTGGTGCAATTCTCTTATCTCCATCCCTAAGACTGAATATTATCCCCTGTTCATTAAGATAATCCGTTATTTTCTGCTGTGTAAGCTCCTGCCCTAATATATCCACCATAACGACATAGGAAACCAAGGCATTATACACTTTGTTTTCATCGCTGCTAAAGCGGTAACGTATATTCATGCTTATAAACTCATTAAGTTGATATTCAGACATTTGTTTATATGATATTCTTTTCAAATACTCTATACTTTTAAGAACATTTTTATAATTAATATTATCCTCATTACATTCGTCCTGACATTTATCTGTTTCTTTCCTGTCAGCTTCTGTATTTTTCTGCTCTATTCTTAATCCCATCTCCTCACAGAAACTTTTATAAAATTTGTTGAACTCTGTACTGCTTTTTGCTATCTGTATCTTATAAAAATCCTCTGCACTGCCACTTGTATTGGCAGCTCTTTTATGCATATCATATAAAAATGTACATGCCAATGGACTTACAAGCGCAACTCTTCGCTCATTATCTCTGTTAAGCTGTTTTCTCCATGCTTCTAATATACCTCTTGCCTTAAGGTCTGACATATTCCAGCTTTCTTTACTTGCATTTCTTGACTTGCACTGCTGATGTTCCCTGTGTCCAGACATATCTGTTACAAGTATGTCTGTCCCTACTTCATCTTCCCCTAGTGCTTCTATCACAACACTGTAATTCACATCATCAAGAACTTTAAGCAGTTCGTATATCACACAGTTAATCTCATAACTATTCCCCTGTTTATCTGCTCTTCCACCTTTTTCTAACGGCATACTTCTCTCCTATTTTCTATCACCTATCATATACATGCCTTGCACAATACCCACCAGTGAACTATGTGTATTGATACATAGACACTGGTGGGTATATTTTTTATACTGGTTTTAACGGAAACCTACCATAATTTAATTGTATCTGTTAGATAGAATTCTTTTGCAGGAATGTATATACTGCTTATATTTCCGAATTCATTTTCCCAGCCTTCTTCTCTTTTTAATCATGTGTTTTCCCTCATTCCAGAAACTTTTAACACTCTATATCTCCAATACAAATATATTCATATTGTATCATCATTTAATAATAAATAAAAGTTTTTTATTTATTATCTATTGACATTGAAAATCAAGCATTGTATAGTATAGCTATACTTAATTAAGTCTTGAATGTGTATTATATACTTATATTAAAGTTCTATATTACACATTTCTTATGTATCACACTGGATTCAGTACAGCATTTTATTATCAGATTTTACCCATATATACACAACAAGGCATGATTCTATATTATGATCATTTTATCATATGATGTACCTGATGTAACAACTCACTTGTTATATATTTGACCACATGTTAAAATATATATGATTTCATAGCAGAATTGCCTGTTGTTAATTTTACTTATTTAATAAATGAAGTTTTAAGGAGATTTTGCTTATGAAAATTAACGATAAAGATAATAATTATTACAACAAAAAAACTGATAACAATATAATTATTAAAAATGATAGTAGCTCCTCTACTACAACCAAACGATATAGTGATAACGTATTTTGTCTATTATATTCAGATAAGAAGAATTTACTGGATTTATACAATGCCCTGAATAACTCATCTCATACAGACACTGATAATCTTAGCATAACAACGCTAAAAGGTGGCGTGTATATGAAGTATAAGAATGATGCCTCATTTGTATTCAGCTATGAGTTATATATGTTTGAACAGCAGTCATCACTTAATTTTAATATGCCATTAAGGTTCTTACACTATGGCTCAGAAGTATACAGGAATATATTTCCTAATAATATGCTTCATAAAAGAAGTATGCTTAAGATTCCAACTCCACATTTTATTACATTCTATAATGGAAGAGAACGTATGAAAGAGCGTATTAAAATTCTTAAGCTGTCAGATATGTTTGAACATCCTACAAAGCATCCAGAGCTTGAGTTAATCGTTACTGTTATTAATCTTAATCCTGCTGAAGAGGCAACTGATATTATACATAGCACTACTAATGACAACTTTTTTGATAATAATATCAGACCAGCCATAAACGGATTATTCACGGATAACATATTAAACCGCTGCAAGTCACTCAGAGATTATATGACTTTTGTCACTAAAGTACGTAATAAAATGGATTTATCCGGTCTGGATGTCAGGACATCAGTTATCGAAGCTGTAGATGAATGTATCAAAGAGGATATTCTATCAGATTTCTTTATAAAGCATAGAGAAGAGGTGATTGATGTGAGTATATTTGAATACGATGAAGAAGGCGTTATGGAGATTCTCCGTGAAGAAGCCCGCACTGCTGGACTTGAAGAAGGGCGTGCTGCTGGACTTGAGGAAGGACGTTCCGCTGGACTTAAGGAAGGGCGTGCTGCTGGGCTTGAAGAAGGACGTATAACCGCAGCTATCGATGCCATTAAAAATATCATGACAAAGCTTGGCAAATCTGCTGATGAAGCTATGGACATACTTGATATTGATATTGATAAAAGAGAGGCTATTAAAAAAAAGCTGTAGTAGTTTTTTGCCCGCTTAAATATTAAACAATAAGTGGGATGTAAGCATTAAGAACATGTCTCTTAATGCTTCGCCCCACTTATGTACTTTATCTGACAAACTCACAACTGTTATATTTTATATCTTCCTAGAACTGGTTATCTTTAAAGAATTCCCGCTTTCTTTCAATCATCTCATCTATTCTGCTGATATAATTCCTTACATCCTTGACATTCTCTATTCTCTCAATCCTTACTGAATGATTATCATCCGACTCATTATGGAAAACAACCTTGCTGCTTGCTCCAGCTCCACATGCTATTATAGTCTGTTTCTCTTCCATAATAAGTATGTTATATATACACTCCTTACCTTCCTTTGAATATCCTACATTTTCAAAGTTTCCAGCCATATTCTTCTGCCTGTACATATAATATGGTTCCATATCAAGCTTTTTTGCTGTTTCCTCTGTCATTCTTATGATCTCATCCGTATTTTTTGTTGACAGCTGCTTGTACTTATCTCTCCATATATTAAGCGCGGCTGCTCTCTTTATGGCAAGTGAATGTACCGTAAGACTTTCCGGATTCATAGCCTGTATCTCGCTAAGTGTATGCTTTACTTCATCAACATCCTCTCCGACAAGACCAAGTATTATATCCATATTTATATTATCGAAGCCTTCTTCTCTTGCCATATTGTATACATTCTTTATCTGTTCTACAGTATGCTTCCTGCCTATAAGGTCAAGCGTTTTCTGATTCATCGTCTGTGGATTGATAGAGATTCTTCCAACATTATGTTTCTTAAGCACCTTAAGCTTATCAAGTGTTATACTATCTGGACGACCTGCTTCTACTGTGAATTCATGACATCCATCTATATCAAACAGTCTTTTAAGTTCTGTTATCAGTCTGTCAAGCTGCGCTGCACTAAGCGTTGTTGGTGTACCACCACCAAAGTATACTGTATCAAGTCTTCTCCCCTTCATGGCTCCTGATACGAATTCCATTTCCTTAATAAGTGCATCAAGATAACTATCAACGTAATCTTTATAGGCTCCAAGTGCATATGATGAAAATGAACAATACAAGCATATACTTGGACAGAATGGAATTCCTATATACAGACTATAACCATTTTTATAATCTATACGATTCAATATATCCATTTCTTTTCTGGCCACATTAAGTGCAAGTTCCGCTTTCTGCTCACTTGCCTTATGCTTATCCATAAAATGTCTTTTTATCGTTTCTTCGCTTTCACCATCTTCAAGCATCATATATGCTATCTTACTTGGACGCACTCCCGTAAGATATCCCCATGGAAGTGTCTTTCCAGTCTTTTTACTAAGATAATCATACAGGTATGACTTGAACTTATCATGCATCTGGCTCTTATTAAGGCCTGTAACATCTGGTACCTTTATATCTATAATCGTATCAATAATATCCACTGATGTATATTTTGAATCGTCTTCTATACTGTCTTTATGATTATCTTTTAGATTCTCTTCTGTACTGTCTTTATGATTATCTTTCGGATTATTTCTTGAATTATCATTTTCTTTATATGCTGTAACCTCTGTTCTTGGATAGAATGAACGCACCAGCACTATGGCATCATCATAAAATGTATTATCGTCTATTTTAATATATATCATCATTATTCCTCTCTGTATACAGCTTCCCAAAAAAACACTACCTGCACACAATATTAAATATTCTGTCTAGTCTATATATACATAAAATATAAAATTTATAAATCAATTCTAAATTGAAAATATTAATTCACCAGAAACGGATTATTCACTCTTTCATAACCAACGCTTGTGCCTTCTCCGTGTCCCGGATATACCTTCGTATCATCAGGAAGTACCATTACTTTTTCTTTTATTGAACGCACTATTTCACTCATGCTACCTCCAGGAAAATCCGTTCTTCCAACTGAGCCACAGAATAATGTATCTCCTGAAAAAAGCACTCCTATTTCTCTTACATAATAACAGCTTCCACCTTCTGTATGTCCAGGAGTATGAAGTGCTTCTATATCAAAGCCTGCAAGTTTAAGTATTTCGCCATCTTTATGCCATACATCTGCTTTTACTGAAAGCTTAAGCCCATATGCTTCACCAAGATTAATATGTGGCTGTTCAAGTGTATTCTTCTCATCACATGATGCATATACTTTAACACCATATTTATCTCTTACGGCATCTGCTGCCATAATATGGTCAAAATGTCCATGTGTTAACAATATTCCCTTAAGGCTGCATCCTGATTCATCTATCATTCTGCTTATCTCATCCTGGCTGTCTGCTGGGTCTATAAGAACACACTCTTTAATATCCATATTACATAACAGATAGCAGTTAGTGCCTACCATTCCTAATATTCTTGAATCTATTTTATACATATCTTCCCCTTTTAATCACTTTATTTTATATTTAATGATGTAAGTGAATTGCATAGCAATGTAGCAATCCTGATACATCAGTGAGTAACAGAATTTACTTTTGACACTCACATCACAATAATTATATGCTATCAAAAAACCGTTATCAGCTCCTACTTGATAACGGCTTTTTCAATAACGGCATACGGCATTTTTAATATTATTTTTAATATTTTATCATTATTTGCTTTTTATGATAACTTATATTTACAAATCTACATCTTATCGCTATTTAGTTCTGCCGGTACTTGTCTTTATCAGCCCGTAGCTCTCTCAATATCTGTGACACCATCTATTTTTCTTAGCTTGTCGATAAGTCTGTTAAGCTCTTCCTTACCTGATACCACAAATCCTAAGTTAATAGTTGCAATATTCTTCTTGTTTACACGGCTGTTCATGAATCTTACGTCTATGTTAGCTTCTGTAAACAATCTTGATATATCAACAATAAGACCTTTTCTGTTACCTGCAAATATGTTAATCTCGGCACTGTATTTTTCATCTTTGTTCTCTGTCTGTTCCCACTCTGCTTCTATGAGTCTTGCACGCTCACTTGCCGGGAAGTTTAGTATGTTGATACAGTCTGTTCTGTGGATTGAGATACCTCTTCCTCTTGTAACAAAGCCTACTATTTCATCACCTGGAACAGGATTACAACATCTTGAGAATCTTACAGCAACATCGTGGATTCCTTTAACAACGATTCCACCCTTGCCCTTTTTATTGTCCTTCTCCTTTTCTTTGCTTTCACTTGCTGCTATCTGTTCAAGTGCCTGCTTGTCTGTAATCTCAGACTTCTTTGTCTTTAAGTATTCTTCATTAAGCTTATTGACTATCTGTCCTTCTTTTAAAGCTCCATGTCCAACGGCAGCCATAATAGAATCCCAGTCCTTATAGCCATATTTTCTTAAGGCCTTCTCTACGAATTCAGGTTTATTTATCTCTGAAAGAACTATACCCTTTCCTTTACAATAGTTAGATATAAGCTCCTTACCCTTTATTATATTGTCTTCCTTAAGCTCCTGCTTAAACCACTGGTTAATCTTGTTACGTGCCTGTGTGGACTTAACCATAGATAACCAGTCACGGCTTGGTCCCTTTGAGTTCTGTGAAGTTATAATCTCGATTCTGTCACCATTTTTTATCTCATAATCAATATTAACAAGCTTTCCATTAACTCTTGCACCTACCATCTTATTGCCTACAGCACTATGAATACTGTAAGCAAAGTCTATAGGGTTAGAACCTGCCGGAAGTGTCTTTACATCTCCTGTAGGTGTGAAACAGTATACCGAATCAGAAAACAGATTAAGGTCATTCTTAATAGATGATAAGAATTCCTTATTGTCTGACATATCTCTCTGCCATTCAAGTATCTGTCTTAACCAGCTAAGCTTGGCTTCTTCACTCTTGTTTGTCTCACCTGTTTTGCCTTCTTTATACTTCCAGTGAGCTGCAATACCATATTCTGCTATTCTATGCATTTCATATGTTCTTATCTGTACTTCAAAAGGCTGACCATTGGATGCTATAAGCGTTGTATGAAGTGACTGATACATGTTAGGCTTAGGCATAGCTATATAATCCTTGAATCTTCCTGGAATAGGCTTGTACATCTCATGTATTACACCTAAAGCTGCATAACAGTCTTTAACTGTATCAACCTTAATACGCACTGCAAATATGTCATATATCTGATCAAGTGTCTTATTCTGGTTAACCATCTTTCGATAGATTGAGAAGAAATGCTTAACTCTTCCATCTATCTCTGCTTCTATGCCGGCATTGCTTATATGCATACCGACTTCCTTTATTATACTCTTTATAAATGCTTCTCTGCCCGGTCTGTTGATATCAACCTGCTTTACAAGGTCATTGTAAGTATCAGGCATAAGATATTTCATGGAAAGATCATCTAATTCTACCTTAATCTTAGATATACCAAGCCTATGTGCTATAGGAGCATATATATCCATAGTCTCTCTGGACTTTTCCACCTGCTTTGCTGGTGACTGGTACTGCATTGTACGCATATTGTGAAGTCTGTCGGCAAGCTTTATAAGGATAACTCTTATATCCTTAGCCATAGCAAGAAACATTTTTCTTAAGTTTTCTGCCTGCACTTCTATCTTGTCATGCTGATAGTTAAGCTGTGTAAGCTTTGTAACACCATCTACCAAAAGTGCAACCTCATCGCCGAATTCTTTTGCCACATCTTCACTTGTCATAACAGTATCTTCAACAACATCATGTAAAAGACCAGCTATAATAGACTCTTTATCAAGCTCAAGCTCTGCTAATATAATAGCAACACAAAGTGGATGTATAATATATGGCTCACCTGACTTTCTAAACTGGCCTTCATGAGCCTTTTTTGCAACCTTATATGCACGTTCTATATCTGAAAGGTCAGATGATGGATGGTACATTTTAACTTTTTCTATAAGGTCATTATAAAGCTCCTCCGGGCTTGTAAAATCCGCCGGCGTATCCACTGATTTTTCTACTTTGCTTGTCTTAATATTCTTGTTTCCTGCTAATTCTATATTGCTCTCTGGCATATAATCTCTCCCCTCGTGTATCTATAATCCGGGTGTGCAATCTGTTGTTGTATTATTATATGATGTCGGGTCAAAATGTCATGGTTGATTCATTTATAATAATCAATTCATTTGACATGGTTCATTTGACATAATTGATTCATTCCTGCTTATATAACAATACTAAGACTGCCTTATTATATTTTATTTATTATTCGTGCTTATCATAAGAACACCTGCATTGAAGCGATATATTCTATATGGCAATAGCTTTCCATCTTTGCACCTGTTATACCTCAGCGTATAACTTTTCCATAAATTCTCTTGTTGCCACTGCATTTTCTGGAACAGTATTCTCAAGTGTACAATGAACATATGGCTTATATTCCTTGATTTTCTTAAGCAATAGTGGATAATTAAGTCCACCTGTTCCTGCTGCTATTGACTTAAGCTCATCATTCTCAACTACATAATCCTTGCAGTGGACTACTGCGATATCTTTTAATAACAGGTCAAATGCCTTTTCTATAATCTCATCCTGTTTATCAATGTTTCCTGTATAAAGAAGGTTAACAGGGTCAAATATAATCTGAAGGTTTGGAGAATCTATAGCATCAAGCACCTTTCTTGCCCTCTCAACTGTGTTGACTATATGCTTCCATACAGGCTCTATAGCTACTATAACGCCAAACTGTTCTGCATATTTAACTATAGGTCTTAGGTTATCTATAAAACACTGAAGTGCCTCATCTGAATGATTCGCTGGTTCATACTTGTACTCTTCATTGACAGCACCTGTCTCTGTTCCAACAACTCCACATCCAAGTATACTTGCAAATCTTATATGTGCTTTATACTTCTCGACTATCTCCTTATGCTTTTCAGGATTAGGATTGCAAAGATTAAGATAGCATCCAAGAACTGCCACATCAACCTTATTCTCTGCACACAACTCCTTAATATACATAGCAAGTCCAGGTGTCATAGTCTCAACTCCCGGCTTAAACTCCTTTATAGACTTTGAAAGTGCTATATGCATACAATGAAATCCCTGCTTATGTATGTTAGGGATAAGCTCATCAAGTGGTGCATATGCAACATCATGTGCTCTGATACCTATTCTCATAATAATCCTCCATTCTTGCGTGTGAAAAATCTTATTTTTCACACTAATCCTCTTTTCTACGCTCATTTATCACTAAACTTCTTTTCTGTGCGTGTTTAATCTTGAATATTTTATATGTCTTACTATATTCATACATCATGCTATTTAAAATCTACAGATTTATTTCAGTTTAACATATCAATGCCCAAATGTCACTTATAAGTTCAATTTAAGCTTGAAATATAAGCTCTATTTAAACTTTGACCTGATACAAAAACCCCTGTAATGATAATAATTACTCAATAATAAATAAATACTACCATTACAGAGGCTCTCTTATTTTATATCATCTATTGATATACTAGATTGTACGATTAATTATAACATAATCAATTTAGAAACTCATATCATTCTTACTTATAGCATTATAAAATGTAGTCAATGGTATAAAGCTCTGTGCGAAGCTTTTTCCTGAATCACCCTTACATATAACCGCATCGTCTGTTATTGTCTTTATACCTACTGCTCCACCAGATGCTTCATTTATGGTTTTTCTGAATGTTTTAAGTCCGTACTTCAAATATGAGGCATCTCCTGTAAGCTCATAAGCTATCGCAAGTGACTCAAGCAGAAGTGTGTTGTTACCATTTCTTGCAAGACTAGGAAGTTCCTTATAGTAGAACAGTCCGTTATCCATATAGCAGTTCTCTACAAGATCATCCACCGCATGTATTAACATCTGTTTTACATCCTCTCTTGGGAATACTCTGTAGTATCTCATAACACTTCCGACTGCAACTGATATCATGAAACCTACTCTTATTGCTGTATTATCTGTGTATGGTGATAACCAGTCTCCATATTCTTCTTCCCATTTCTTGAAGCTGTCTATGATCCAGTCGCATTTAGCAAGCCATTTCTTATCATTAGTTTCTACATAAAGTGCTATAAGTGTACGAAGTGCCCAGCCTGTTTCCCTTGCATTGGCTTCACCTGGCACCTGATACATCGGAGTTTCAAGAAGTCTTAAGACATTTTCACCGATTCCAACAGCTGTCTCATATCCTCTCTCATCTCCTGTAAAATGATAATAATCAAGAAGACCTTCAACCCATTCATGTGAGCATACCATAACACCATTCTTACAATGCCCTGCTGTATGTTCCCATTGTCCACCAATTCTTAAAGGATTGCTGCTATAGTGGCATACATCAACATCCATCCAATGTTTTGCTGCTACTATCAAATAATCAAGGAATCTTCTTACTCCTGTTCTAGCATACATAAGTGCGCAGGCATGCGGATAGTCATATTCATTGTTGCTCCAGACTGGTTTTCCACCACCTCTTCCCTGGACTGTGTATCCCATATCTACTGTATCACCCCAGTTAAGCATACCATAGCATCTTGAATGTCCATCTGCTTTTGCCATAAGTGCTATTTCCACATCTTCATCATATTTATCAGGAAATACATCAAGCATTGCACCAGACTCTTTAAATATCTGAGGTGCTATATATGGTCTGTCTGGCATCTGATATATAAGACTTCTGTTATCCAGCTCCCATATATGAGTTTCCGGACTATGCCAGTGTATAAGGAAGTTCTGTTCTTTTGCCATACCTGACTGCATAGTAATCTGACCTACACCTTCTGGCACAAGCATGACCGCTACACCCTCTGCGCATGACTTGATTGCCTTAGGATAATTCTGCTGTGCCTGATGCACTGTTACGCAGAATCCATCATCAGAATCTGTATAGTCAGCCATAAATGTTCCATATAACACTTCTGCATAATGTTCATTAGCCTCTTTTATAAGATAGCTGTCATCTATGGTCTCATTTACTTCTTCACCATTCTTACCTATGATAAAGCTTGTCTTATAGTTTGAAGTGGCAACTATAGTCCTGATATCCGAAACAGGAGCCCTATGTTCTATCATATCAAGCTCTCCTATTCCTCTTGTCATAAATATAGGTCCATTGTTCTTAGAATTGTCTGTAAGAATATCTCCACATCCAGTTGAATCGTTGCCAGATGCCATATCTATATGTACAAGCTTATCTGTTATTCTGCTGTCCTTTGATTTCTTAATATAAAATACAAGTGATTTTATATTAAGTTCTTCGTCTGATGTATTGATTATTCTATATGATATGTTTACCCATGGTTTTCCTGCATAGGCTGTGATTCGTATCTCAGACTCTATTTTCTTATATTTTATATCTTCTTTATCTATAGAAGCTGTATTTCCGCCTTTATCAGTTTTATTTCCATCTTTATCAGCCTCAACAACATTATAAGCCTTAGCTGAAAGTGTTACCTCTACAGGACCTGGCTTTACTACACGCCACTCTCCTATAGACATCTTATAATCATTTCCTTCTCTATCCTTTAGAACCGGTCCTTCAAAGTTCTCTTCGGTATATATCTTTCTTCCATCAACTAACCTTGTAAATATACTTTCAGAGTTATCAGATACATCAAACTCTAATTCACCACTGTTTACTGTATAACCTGCTTCTGTCTTCTTTACACACACTGCAGCTTTGTGTACATTTACATCCTTTTCTATAGGATTATCATAAGACAGCTTAGAAGCTTCTACAGCTTTATCATACTCTTCACTGCTTACAGAAAGAATCACTTTTGTGCGTTTGTTAGCTGGGAGATCTGCCATAAAGCTTATAAACAGAAACTTAACACTTCCATCATCATAGCTTGATGTCACTTCAGGCTGTATAATGCATTCCTTTCCATTCTGTAATACTGCTATCTCTGATATGCTTTTAAGTTCACCTTTCTTAAATGGAACTGCTACACTGACGCATTCCTGAATCCTTGGATACCTATATAACTTATCCAGATAAATATCTAACATGCTTTATTCCTCCTTGTTATTCCACTGTGCAAACCATTTTTAACACAACAAAACTGTATTAATATGGGTTTTTACCGGTTTTTTTTCGCATTTAACTTATATCTTATTATACTCACATTAATATCTGCTAACTACTGTTAAGATTGTCCTTTTTATGATATTATACATATTAATTGACCTTTACCTGCTTTAAGTTAGCAATCAGTACTAAGCATGAAGGTAAATTTATTCACAGAAAGGACTGTACACTTTGAATTATGCTGAAATAAAATATAATGATATTGCCAATGGTCCCGGCGTAAGAACAAGTATATTTGTAAGCGGCTGCACTCATCACTGTAAGGGTTGCTTTAACGAGGTTGCATGGGATTTTAATTATGGCATGCCATTTACTGATGAAACTATTGATGAAATAATAGAATCAATGAAGCCTTCTTATATAGCAGGATTAACTCTTCTTGGTGGTGAGCCCTTCGAACCAGCTAACCAGAAAGGACTTCTTCCTTTATTAGAAAGAGTAAAACAGGTATATCCTGATAAAAATATATGGTGTTTTACAGGCTATCTGTTTGATAAAGATATTATGGAGCGTATGTATAACACATACCCAGAGACTGCAAGAATGCTGTCCTTCATCGACATATGTGTTGATGGGAAGTTTGTTGAACAACTAAAGGATATGATGTTAAAATTCAAAGGATCATCTAACCAGAGAACTATTGATGTACAAACCTCGCTTAAGGAGGGGCATGTAGTCATAGCTGATGGTTACTAAAGCTATTTATGCTAATCACAATATATAGAAATGAGGATTTATTTTTATGAAACAAAATGTAAATATTAAAAAACTTACACCTGATGCTATTATACCAACTTACGGAACTGAATACTCAGCTGGTGCAGACCTTTATTCAGGTATGACAGAAGCAGTCACTATAAAACCTGGCACAACTGAATTCATCAAAACAGGTATTGCCATGGAGATACCCGCTGGTCTTGTTGGTCTTATCTATGCAAGAAGCGGTATGGCATGCAAAAAGGGTGTTGCTCCTGCCAACAAAGTAGGTGTTATTGATTCTGACTACAGGGGGGAGATAATAGTTGCCCTATACAACCACTCTGATGCCGCTGTTACTATAGAACCAGGTGACAGAGTTGCACAGATTGTACTTGCTCCTTATATAACAGCTGCTTTTAACGAAGTGCAGGAATTAAGTGATACAGTTCGTGGAGATGGCGGATTCGGTTCTACAGGAACTAAGTAGGAATATTGTTGTTTAATTGAATATTAGTTGGTGACGAACGGACGACAAATATAAGCTAC
>OGMV01000478.1_pt1 | contig 19793 bp, 17 predicted proteins | sample 1573341 | NCBI WGS metagenome assembly OGMV01 (sample SAMEA2581994, study PRJEB24529) | metagenome | biome: Human gut stool | place: China | collected 2011 | reverse complement strand
CGACACCACGATCCGCTATTGGGAGAAGGCCCGCAAGGCGGGCATCCCCGTGCCCGCCGACTTCGGCAACTTCTACCGCGACGTCGAGTTCATGGGCGTGCAGCGCCATCTGAAGGTGCTCGGCATCTTCGCCCGCCTCAACTACCGCGACGGCAAGCCCAAGTACCTTGAGGACACGCCGCGCTTCATCCAGTACGTGCGCAAGACGGCCCGCCGCTACATCCAACTCTCGCCGCTCACGCACCTCATCGACGACCTCGAGGGCTCCGAAACGTCCTTCGGCTACACCTTCTGACGGTCATGCGCGCTCTGATCCTCGCGGCGGGGGAAGGCCGCCGCATGCAGCCCGTCACGCTCACGACGCCCAAGCCCCTCGTCGAGGTGGCGGGGACGCCCATGGCCGTTCGCCAGATTCTTGCACTCAGGAAGGCGGGCGTCGAGGAGATCGTCCTCAACGTCGCGCATCTCGGCGACAGGATCGTGGAGACGCTTGGAGACGGCTCCGCCTGGGGCGTGCGCCTGCGCTATTCAGTCGAGGGCCGCACGGCGGGAAGCCCTCGAGACGCTCGGCGGAATCGCGAAGGCGCTTCCGATGCTCGATGACGGCGACGGCGCATTCATCGTCGTCGCGGGTGACATCGTGACCGACTTCGACTACTCGCGCCTTGTGCGTGCGGGCCGCGCTCTCGCGGGCTCGGACGCAGTTGCGCACCTCGTGCTTGCGCCCAATCCCTCCTACCATGCCGACGGCGACATGACGCTGGATGAGCTGGGACTCGTCCGAAGGGAGCCGAGGACGCACACGTTCTCGAGTCTCGGCGTCTACGGGACGTCGCTCTTCGAGGGCGTCGAGCCTGTTCGTGCAAAGCTCTTCCCGTGGCTCTGGCAGTTCTGCGAGGCGGGACGCGTCACGGGCGAGGTGTACGAGGGCATGTGGTTCAACGTGGGCGACGTGCGCGAGCTCGCGCTTGCCGAGGCGCGAATTCGAAACCAAATGGAAAAGTGAGGGCACGGCAGGGCCTGTGCGCCGGTCGTGTCGGTAAAATGTGGCGGTCGGGCGCTCCCCGTGTGCGGAGCGCCCCCCGAATAACGTGAGAAGAGAGTGAAGCTCGGTCCCTACGCCGTCGATGTTCCCGTCATGCTGGCCCCCATGGCCGGCATGAGCGATCTGCCTTACCGCGAGATCTGCCGCGCCCATGGTGCGGGATATGCGGTGGGCGAAATGACGACCTGCCAGCCGCAGTTCAGGACGAGCCGCAAGAGCGCCACGCGCTGGGCCTGTGACGCCGAGTTGGGACTGCGCGTCGTGCAGCTTCTCGGAGCTGATCCCGCCATGATGGCCGACGCCGCCCGCTATGCCGAGGATTCGGGCGCGCAGGTGGTCGACATCAACATGGGCTGTCCCGCCAAGAAGGTGCTTCAGACGGCGTGCGGCAGCGCGCTCATGAAGGACGAGGCGTTGGTGGCGCGGATTCTCGAGGCCGTGTGTGCGGCCGTCTCCGTGCCCGTGACGCTCAAGATCCGCACGGGCTGGGACAGGGAGCACAGGAACGCGCTCGCCATTGCGGGCATCGCCGAGCAGACGGGCGTCGCCATGCTGACGATCCACGGCAGGACGCGCGAGGACGGCTTCAGGGGCGAGGCCGAGTACGAGACGATCAGGACCGTGAAGGCCGCCGTCTCCATTCCCGTCATCGCCAACGGCGACATAGACTCGGGCGAGAAGGCAAGGCGCGTGATGGCGCTTACGGGCGCCGACGGCGTGATGATCGGCAGGGCCTCCTACGGCAATCCGTGGATCTTCTCGGAGGTCGGCGCCGCCCTCGGCCATCTTCCCGAAAGGAAGGCGCCGGGGCTTGAGGAACGACATGCGGTCATTTGCGACCACATGCGCCGTCATTTTGACTATTATGGCGGTGCTAGAGGTGCCGTGACCTTCAGGAAGCACCTGAGCCATTATTTGAAGGGGCTGCCGGGCTCCGAGGCGTTGTTGGGCGAGTTGTTCGCCACGTCCGATGCGGACGTCCTCGGTGCGGCCGTCAGCTGTTATTTTGAGAGGTTGCAGGATGACGAGCAGGGACTTGGATGACAAGGCGATTGTCCGCCGTAAGCCTGAAGCGCCGCAGATCAGGCTGATCAGGCAGACGAAGCAGAGAGTCAAGCTGGGACTTGACTTCGAGGGCGTTACGCTGGAAAACCTGGCGAAGGACATGCCCGAGCTCAAGGCGGGCCGCATTGAAGAGGCCGTGATCGTCCAGCTCAACCAGTACTTCCAGCAGCTCGGCGGTTCGCAGCCGCATCCTCTCTACAGTCTGGTCATGGAGACGGCGGAGCGTCCGTTGCTCATCTACGTGATGAAGCTCTGCCGCAACAACCAGATTGAAGCCGCAAAGATTCTTGGCATTAACCGAAATACTCTGCGCTCGAAGCTTCGCATTCACAGGCTTCTGCCCGGAGAAAGTTCATAAGGAAATAGGCAATGAAGAAACAGGCTCTTATCAGCGTGTCCGACAAGACCGGCGTCGTGGATTTTGCCCGCGAGCTCGTCGCTCTCGGCTACCACATCCTCAGCACGGGCGGCACCGCCAAGCTCCTCACGAAGGAAGGCGTCCCCTGCCAGGAAGTCGCCGACTACACGGGCTTCCCTGAAATGCTCGACGGCCGCGTCAAGACGCTCAACCCGAAGATCCACGCCGGCATCCTCGCCCGTCGTCCCGTCGCCGAGCACATGGCCGCTCTCGAGGCCCACGGCATCGACCCGATCGACATCATCTGCGTGAACCTCTATCCGTTCGAACAGACGATCGCCAAGCCGGACTGCACGTTTGAAGACGCCATCGAGAACATCGACATCGGCGGCCCGACGATGATCCGCGCCGCCGCCAAGAACCACGAGTCCGTCGCCGTGATCGTTGATCCGACCGACTACGCCTCCGTCGTCGCCGAAATCAAGGCCGAAGGCGGTGTCACGGCCGCGACGCGCCTCGCGCTCGCCAAGAAGGTCTTCGCCCATACCGCCCGCTACGACGGCATGATCACGAACTACCTCACGAGCCTTGACGAAAACAACCAGCGCACCCGCTTCCCGCAGGTCCTCACCCGCCAGTGGGAAAAGGTCCAGGACATGCGCTACGGCGAAAATCCGCACCAGGCTGCCGCCTTCTACCGCGAATCCTCCGTTGCGCCGGGCCTTCTCGCCGGCTATGAACAGCTTCAGGGCAAGGAACTCTCCTACAACAACATCGCCGACAGCGATGCCGCTTGGGAATGCGTCCGCTCCTTCGAGGCTCCCGCCTGCGTGATCATCAAACACGCCAATCCGTGTGGCGTCGCCGTGGGCATCAGCTCCGCCGAAGCCTACTCCAAGGCCTTCCAGACGGACTCCAAGTCCGCCTTCGGCGGCATCATCGCCTTCAACCGCGAAGTGACCGGCGAATGCGCCGAGCTCGTTTCCCGCCAGTTCGCCGAGTGCATCATCGCTCCGAGCTTCTCCAAGGAAGCTGTCGAGATCTTCGCCGCCAAGAAGAATCTTCGTCTTCTTACGGTCGCTCTCGGCAAGGCCCACAACGACTTCGACTTCAAGCGCGTCGGCGGCGGCCTGCTCGTTCAGACGCCCGACAACCAGATCTGCGCCGAAAGCGCCCTGCGCTGCGTGACGAAGCGCCAGCCAACGTCGTCCCAGATCGCCGACCTGATGTTCGCCTGGAACGTCGCCCGCTTCGTGAAGTCCAACACGATTGTCTATGCTCGCGGCGGCATGACGCTCGGCGTCGGTGCCGGCCAGATGAGCCGCGTCGACTCCGCCCGCATCGCCATGCTCAAGGCTGAAGAGGCTGGTCTCTCTCTCGAGGGCTCCGTGGCCGCTTCCGACGCCTTCTTCCCGTTCCGCGACGGTCTCGACGTCGTGGTGGACGCCGGCTGCACGGCCGTCATCCAACCGGGCGGCTCCATCCGTGACGACGAAGTGATCGCCGCCGCCGACGAGCGCGGCATCGCCATGGTCTTCACGGGCGAACGCCACTTCCGCCACTAAGGCGGTCCCGAGGCGCGGGGAGCCGTGAGGCTCCTGCGCCTCAAACGCAGCGGTGAGCGGCGTTTCGACGCCGCCTCCGCGTACCGAATGCAAGCCGCTCCCCGACGGGAGCGGTTCCGTGCTTACAAGGGAGTCATCCGTGACCAACTTCAATCCTTCCCGCCGCAGAGTGCTGTGCGCTGGCGTGCTTGCAGGCGCCTTTACGGCATGTCCTGCGCTTGCCGAACTTCAGGTCTCCATCACGGGCGTGGGCGCCAATCAGCTCCCGATCGCCGTCAAGGTGTTTGAAGGCTCCGGCGCCACGGGGTTCGATGCTGCGGCCGTCATCGGAGCCGACCTTGAGCGATCCGGCGCGTTCCGCCTGATCCCGACGGGCGCCGAAGGCGAACCCGAGAACCTTGAAAAGCCCGCGAGCCTCGAGGCCTTCGGCAAGCTCGGCGCGAACGCGCTCGCCGTGGGCCGCGTCAGCCGTCTTCCCGACGGCCGCTGGGAGCTCACCTACTATCTGCACAACACCGTGACGGGTGCGCTGACGGACTCGGCCGTCTTCACGACGTCGGGCAACGACGTGCGCATGTGCGCGCACCGCATCGCCGACCGCATCTACACGAATCTCACGGGCGAAGGCCCGATCTTTGCGTCGAAGCTCGTCTACGTGGCCCAGCTCGCCCGCAACCGCTATGAGCTCGTCATCAGCGACAGCGACGGCGGCAACCGCCAGGCCGCCCTTCAGTCCCATGAACCGATCATCTCTCCCGTCTGGTCTCCCGACGGCAAGAAAATCTCCTACGTGAGCTTCGAGGACCGCAAGCCGATCATCTATGTTCAGGAGCTCGCGACGGGCGCCCGTCATGCGATCTGCGCCTTCCGCGGCAACAACTCCGCGCCGGCCTTCAGCGCCGACGGCGGCACGCTTGCCGTGGCGCTCTCCCGCGACGGCCTCACGCAGATCTACCTGATGAACGCCAACGGCACCGGCCTGCGCCGCTTTACGAAGAGCTACGGCATCGACACCGAACCGTGCTTCTCGGCGGACGGCCAGTGGGTCTACTTCACCAGCGATCGAGGCGGCGCTCCGCAGATCTATCGCCAGCCGCTCGCTGGCGGTCCCGCCGAGCGCGTGACCTTCGGCTCTAGCTACGCGATCAGCCCGACGGTCAGCCGCGACGGCCGCTATCTCTCCTACATCTCCCGCATCGACGGCCGCTTCCGTACGGCCGTGATGGATCTCACGACAGGCCAGAACACGCTCGTGACCACGACCGACCGCGATGAATCGCCGTCCTTCGCGCCCAACGGCCGCTTCCTCGTCTATGCGACGGAAGTCAACGGCCGCGGCGTTCTCGGAACGGCTTCCGTCGACGGCAGGCTCTCGACGCGCCTCACCGGTCTGGGCGACATCCGTGAACCCTGCTGGGGACCGATTCTGCCCTGATGAAGGGCGAAAACCAACGACAATCAACCACAACACTGTTGCCAGGAACACAAAATGTCCTTTTCGTGGAAAATCCTCGCTGCCTCCGCAGCCGTTGCCGCTCTTCTGAGCGGCTGCTCGTCCGTCTCCCTTGACGAAAGCGCCAAGGACGGCACGCTCGCCGGCCAGACCGCCGGCAGCCAGACCCAGGCGGTGAATCCGTTCGCCGATCCGAACAACCCGCTCTCCAAGCGCTCCGTGTACTTCTCCTTTGACTCCTATGAAGTCGAAGCCCAGTACATGCCCGCCGTCGAAGCCCACGCCCGCTGGCTTGCCGCTCATCCGAACGTCAACATCATCATCCAGGGCAACACCGACGAACGCGGCGGCCGCGAGTACAACCTCGCCCTCGGCCAGAAGCGTTCCGAAGCCGTCAAGCAGCGCCTGCAGCTCCTCGGCATCCCCGCCGAGCGCATCGAAGCCGTTTCCTTCGGCCGTGAAAAGCCGGTGGCCTACGGTCACAGCGAGGAAGCCTGGGCCCAGAACCGCCGCGCCGACATCGTCTATCCGACGGAAGTGACGTCCGGCAAGGCCGCCCAGTAATCTCTGGACGCATTACCTGAGACGACGGCCGGACGCAGCCCCACGGGGACCGCGGCCGGCCGCCTGCTTTTCGAGCCCGGCTCGTGCACGGACACGAGCGGCTTCTTCGGAGAAATTATGAATTTGAACAAGCTGATGGTTCAGGCCTGCACGGCCGCGATCCTGTCGGGCTCCGCCGCGGGTGCGATGGCCTTCGCGGACGACGATGCTCGCCGCGCCATTCTTGATCTGCGCGCACAGGTTGCCGCCCTTGAGGAACAGCTCAAGAACGCACAGATTTCGTTTGCGACGCGTCTCGACAACCTGCAGAACCAGAACCGCCTCCTCACCGGTCAGGTCGAGGAGCTCACGAATGCGATCCGTCAGGAAAAGCGCAGCACGCGCGAGCTCTACACCAACATCGACGAGCGCCTCGGCAAGTTCGAGCCGCGCGAAGTTGAGGTCAACGGCGAGAAGGTCATGGTTCAGCCTCAGGAGCAGGCCGCCTACGACGCCGCCGTCGAGCTTCTCAAGGCGGGTGACTACAAGAAGGCCGCCGCCGCATTCAGCACTTTCGGCGCCGAGTGGCCCAAGTCCGCCTACGCGGCCGACGCCGTCTACTGGCGCGGATCCTGCCTCTTCGCCCTTGAGCAGTACAAGAGCACGATCAACGTTCAGAATTCGCTCATCCGCAGCTACCCGAAGCATCCGCGCGTGGCCGATGCCATGATCTCCGTGGCGTCGTCCCAGGCGGCGCTCGGAAACGTCAAGGCAGCCTCTGCGACGCTCGCCAAGGTGATCAAGCAGTATCCGAATTCGGACGCGGCCAAAACCGCCGCCCAACTTCAGAAAACTTTGAAATAAGTCGACGAGAGCACTCAAATGCAGCCTGTCCCGTCATAGGGGCAGGCTATTATTTTGTCGGGTGAAGAGGGGAAAATACCGTGGATAGCCGCAAAATATGAGCAGAAGCGGAATTTTTAGGTTGTTTCACTTACCGAAGCCGTTTCTACTGGCCTCACAGAGTTGCTAGAATCACCATCGGAGGTGTCGCCATGGATTTGGCGGCACCTTCAGTACCTTATAACTGCCCGGACAATTTCGTACCCCGTGGAGTTTTTTAGCAAGAAGGACTTATGACTGAATCCAAGCAAATTTGCGGCGCCGACCTGCTCCGCAACCCGCAGCTCAACCGTGCCGACGCCTTCACTCAGGAGGAGCGCGACGCCCGCGGCCTTCGCGGTCTTCTGCCGCCGGCCGTTTCCACCATGGAGCTGCAGGTCAAGCGCACGCTCGCTTTGCTCGACCGCTGCCCGGCGGCTCTCGACAAGTTTCTGATGCTCGACAGCCTGCATGCGACTGACGAAGACCTCTACTTCAAGATCCTGATCGACTACATCGACGACTACATGCCCGTGGTCTACACCCCGACCGTCGGCGAGGTCTGCCAGAAGTTCAGCCATATCTACCGCTATCCGCGCGGCGCCTTCATCTCGATCAACGACAAGGGCCGCGTCCGCGAAATCATTGAAAACTGCCCGAACGAGGAAGTCGACGTCATCGTCGTGACCGACGGCCAGCGCATTCTCGGCCTCGGCGACCTCGGCATCAACGGCATGGGCATCCCCTGCGGCAAGCTCTCGCTCTACACGGCCTGCGCCGGCATCGCCCCGGAAAAGACGCTTCCCGTCACCATCGACGTCGGCACGAACAACCCGGAATACCTGAACGATCCGATGTACCTCGGCCTGCGTCAGGAACGCGTGACGGGCGAAGCCTACGACGAACTCATCGAGGAATTCGTCACCGAAGCCCGCCGCCGCTGGCCCAACGTCCTCATCCAGTTCGAGGACTTCGGCAACAACCACGCCTTCGACCTTCTCGAACGCTACAAGGACAAGGTCCTCTGCTTCAATGACGACATCCAGGGCACGGCTGCCGTGGCCGTCACGGGCGTCTACTCCGCTCTTCGCGTCACGAAGCAGAAGCTTGCCGATCAGCGCTTCCTCTTCCTCGGCGCCGGCGAAGCCGCCACCGGCATCGCCGAACTCCTCGTCGACGCCATGGTCGCCGAAGGCGTTGAACGCGAGGAAGCCCTCAAGCACTGCTTCCTCTTCGACTCCAAGGGGCTCGTGACCTGCAACCGCGGCGACAAGCTCGCCCACAACAAGGTTCCGTTCGCCCACGACGTCGAGAACTGCAAGACCTTCATCGAAGCCGTCCGCGCCCTGCGTCCGACCGGCATCATCGGCGTGGCCGCCCAGCCGGGCGCCTTCAATGCCGAAGTGCTCGGCGCCATGGCCGAAATCAACGAGCGTCCGATCGTCTTCGCGCTTTCCAACCCGACGTCCCGCGCCGAATGCGACGCCGCCACGGCCTACCGTGAAACGAACGGCCGCGCGCTCTTTGCCTCCGGCTCTCCGTTCGCTCCGGTCGACTTCAACGGCAAGACCTTCGTGCCGCGTCAGGGCAACAACAGCTACGTGTTCCCCGGCCTCGGCCTCGGCGCCGTCTTCGCCCGCGCCAAGACGATGCCCGTGGGCATGTTCCTCGCCGCCTCCCGCGAGCTCGCCGAGCTCGTGAGCGAAGCCGACCTCGAACAGGGCTCGCTCTATCCGCCGCTCTCCACCGTGCGTGAAGTCTCGGTCAAGATCGGTGCTGCCGTCGCCCAGTACGCCTACGACAACGGTCTCGCCGGCAACGAACGCCCGGCCGATCTCGAAGCCGCCGTTCGCGAATTCATGTACAAGCCCGAATAAGTTCCGGCTTCATCCGTGAATGAATGAGAAAAGCCTCCGCACTTCGGTGCGGAGGCTTTTTTGTCAGGATTTCGTCAGGATTCAGTCAGGAGTCGCAGGCAGCCGCAGGGCGGGACCCGAGGGCGTGCGTTGTGGTATTCTCCCCGACGCCCGAGAGGTCAGCCCTGATGCGGCGGGCCTTCATCTTCTGCAGGAACCCGTCCCTTCATGACCGACCTTTTCACCGCGCACCGAGGCGTCGACACGCAGACCGAGGAGAAGATCCTCGCACGCCTCTACGGCGAGCCGCTGGAGGAGTGTCCCGACGGGCTGTACATTCCACCCGAGGCGCTGCGCGTCTTTCTGGCGAGCTTCGAGGGACCGCTCGACCTGCTTCTCTACCTCATCCGCAAGCAGAAGTTCGACGTCATGGACATCCCGATGGCGGAGCTCACCGACCAGTACATGCGCTACGTGGATCTGGTGAGGGAGAGCGATCTGGAGCTGGCCGCAGCCTATCTCGTGATGTCCGCGACGCTCATGCAGATCAAGAGCAGGCTTCTGCTGCCTTCCGTGAGGACGGCCGAGGGGACGGAACCCGAGGATCCGAGGGCGGAACTCATGCGCCGTCTTGAGGAGTACGAGCGGATTCGTTCTGCGGCGCTCAAGCTGCAGGCCATGCCGAGGATAGACCGGGACTTCCGTGTCGCCGAGGCGGAGCGCTGCGTGCCCGTGGTGGCACTCCAACCCGATGTGACGCCCGAGATGCTCGCATCGGCCTGGGCTGCCGTCGCCGCCCGTCTCAAGCTTCGGGACAGGCACAAGGTGAGCAGGCAGGAGCTTTCGGTGAGGGAGCACATGACGGTCCTTCTGAAGCGCCTGCAGACGGAGCCCTTCGTGACGCTGGAGGGGCTCTGGAACGGCACCCGAGACCGCGAGACGATGACCGTGTGGTTTCTGGCGCTCCTCGAGCTTGCCAAGGAGGGAATGATCATCCTCACTCAGGGAGCGCCCTACGCGCCGCTCTACGCCACGCTGCCCGAGGATGCGGGCACGCTTGAGCTTCGCTGCCCCGATCCCGATCCGCTCGTGCTGACGAGCTGAGACGGTGAACGGACAAAACAAAACCCCGCCGGGCGGAGAGCCTGACGGGGTTTTTGTCTTTGCCTGAGCGTGGAGGCTGTTTAGGCTTCTCCGCCGAGGAGAGCGCGCTTGGCGGCGGCCTTTTCATCCTGCTCCTTGAGGATGATTTCGGCACGGGCGAAGGCGAACTCCATGTTCGGCACGAGGTTTGCACCGAGACGCTGGGCGATGTTGGTGCGCTTGAGCTGGGCGAGCGGGTGGCCGGAGGCGCCCGCAATGATCAGCTCGTGGTTGTGGCGGTGCAGGGCGCGTGCATAGACTTCGATCTGGTCCATCGCGGAGTTGTCGATGTTGAGCAGGTCGGTGAAGTCAAGGATCACGATGCGGGCTGCGGAGGCCGACGTGATGCGGGCCGGATCGGTCACGTGCTCGAGCTTGGAGACGGAGCCGAAGAAGAGGGCGCCCTTGATGTGCCAGGCCTCGACCGTGTCGGGCACGTTGAACGGAAGCGTGACGGGTTCGACGACCGTCAGGTTGTTCATGCGCATCAGGAAGAAGACGCAGGCAACGACGAGGCCGAACTGGACGGCGACCGTCAGGTCGAAGATCACGGTCAGGAAGAACGTGATGAGAAGCGTCGCCTTGTAGGAGAGCGTCATCGAGCGCAGGCGCAGGAACTCGCGCCAGTTGCCCATGTTCCAGGCTACGAAGACGAGGATGGCGGCAAGCGCGCAGAGCGGGATGTTGCTCGCAAGCGGGGCGGCGGCGAGGATCACGACGAGAAGCGTGATGGCGTGGACCATGCCCGCGACGGGCGAGAAGGCGCCGGACTTGATGTTCGTGACGGTACGGGCGATCGTGCCGGTGGCGGGGATGCCGCCGAAGAACGGAACGATCATGTTGGCGACGCCCTGGCCCATCAGTTCCTGATTGGGGTCGTGGCGGTCGTCGGTCATCGTGTCGGCCACGCGGGCGCACAGCAGGCTTTCAATGGAACCGAGCACGGCGATCGTGATCATCGGGCCGAGAAGCTGCTTGGCGGTGTCCCACTCGAGGTCGGGGATCTGCAGGCTCGGGAGGGACTGCGGAATGCCGCCGAACTTGGAGCCGATCGTTTCGACGGGAAGGCCGAAGACCGTGACGATGATCGTGGAGAGCACGAGGACGACGACGGTGCCGGGCAGGTGGGCGAGCCAGCGCTTCCACTGCGGGCCGCTCATCTGATAGCCCTTGGGCCAGAACTTGACGATGAGGAAGCTCGCAAGCGCAAGGCCGAAGGCCCACGGATTGATCGTGCCGATGTTGTTGATGATCGTGTTGACCTGGCCGAAGAAGTCGGCGGGCATCTTGGCGACGGTGAGGCCGAGGAAGTCCTTGACCTGCTGCAGGCCGATCATGACCGCAATGCCGTTCGTGAAGCCGATCACGATCGATACGGGGATGAACTTGATGAAGCCGCCGATCTTGAAGAGGCCCATCAGGAAGAGGATGACGCCTGAGCCGAGCGTGGCGAGCATGAGGTTGCTCAAGCCGTACTGGGCGATGATGCCGTAGATGATGACGACGAAGGCGCCGGCGGGACCGCCGATCTGGACGCGGCAGCCGCCGAGAAGCGAGATGAGGAAGCCAGCGATGATGGCGGTGTAGAGGCCCGATTCGGGCGGCACGCCGGAGGCGATGCCGAAGGCCATGGCGAGCGGCAGGGCCACCATGCCCACGGTGAGGCCGGCGGAGATGTCGCGCGACAGCATGCGGCTGTCGTATTCCTTCAGGCAGGTGAGGAGCACCGGATGGAATTTGGCCAGCGGCACGTGGTGCATGAATTCGCGGGCCATGTCTTTGAAGCTCATGTCGAAAACCGGATGAGGTGAGGGAAAAAACGTCTAATTGTAAGAAAAGGCATCCTCCTTAGGAAGAGGATGCCTTTGCTCAATCGCAAGCAATGGCCAAAAAATCAGGCCTATTGCGCAAATAAGTCGATCTTATCGGATGCGCATGCCGGGAATGGCGCCGGAGTGCGGTTCGAGCACGAAGAGGCCGAGCGACTTGTCGCCGGCGTCGGAGGCGGCGAGAACCATGCCTTCGGAGACGCCGAAGCGCATCTTGCGCGGGGCGAGGTTGGCGATCACGACCGTCATGCGGCCTTCGAGCTGTTCGGGCTTGTAGGCGCTTGCAATGCCGGAGAAGACGTTGCGGGTGCGGCCTTCGCCCAGATCGAGCGTGAGGCGCAGAAGCTTCGTGGAGCCTTCGACGGGCTCGCACTTGACGATCTTGGCGACGCGCAGGTCGATCTTCGTGAAGTCGTCGATCGTGCACTCGGGAGCGATGGCTTCGCCGCCGGGCAGGACGGGTTCGGGCTCGGGAGCCTTTTCGGGGACGAGGACGTCAAGCTGCTTTTCCATGTCGACGCGCTGCATCAGGTGCTTGAAGGCCTTGATCGGGCTCGCGGAGGAGAGCGGCACGGAGACGCTCGCCCAGGTGAGAGGTTCGATCGAGAGGAAGTCCTCGACGCGGGCGGCCGTGGCGGGTAGCACGGGCTTGAGGTAGAGCGTGAGCAGGCGGAAGCCTTCGAGGGCGATCGAGGAGACGCGGTGCAGTTCGGCCCTGGCCTCGGGGTTCTTGGCGAGCTCCCACGGCTTTTCCTGATCGACGAACTCGTTGATCTTGTCGGCGAGCTCCATTACGAGGCGCGTGGCGCGGGCGAACTCGCGGATTTCGAAGAAGCCCTTGACTTCCTCGGCGCGGCTGCGGATGGCTTCAAGCAGCGGATCCTGCATGGCGGAATCGTCGACGCGGCCCTCGAACTTCTTGAAGATGAAGCCCGCGGCGCGGCTGGCGATGTTGACGTACTTGCCGATCAGGTCGGAGTTGACGCGCTGGGCGAAGTCGGACTTCGTGAAGTCGACGTCCTCGACGCGGGAGTTCATCTTGGCGGCAAGATAGTAGCGGAGCCATTCGGCGTCCATGCCGAGCTCGAGGTACTGCAGCGGCGAGATGCCGGTGCCGCGGCTCTTGGACATCTTCTCACCGTTGACGGTCATGAAGCCGTGGGCGTTGACGTGATCGGGCACGCGGAAGGGCTTGCCGGCAAAGTGCAGCATGGCGGGCCAGAAGAGCGTGTGGAAGTAGATGATGTCCTTGCCGATGAAGTGGATCTGCTCCGTCTTTTCGTCGGAGAGGATGCCTTCGAAGTCGAGGCCCTGCTTGTCGCAGTAGTTCTTGAGCGAGGCGAGATAGCCGACGGGGGCGTCAAGCCAGACGTAGAAGTACTTGCCCGGAGCGTCGGGAATGGCGATGCCGAAGTACGGTTCGTCGCGGGAGATGTCCCAGTCTGAGAGGTTGCCGTCCTTGCCGAGCCATTCGCTGTCCTTGGCGAGGACCTCCTGCTGCACGCGCGGCAGGCCGTCCTTGCCTTTGCCGTTGGTCCAGTCGCGGAGGAACTGGACGCACTGCGGGTCGGAGAGCTTGAAGAAGTAGTGCGTGGACTTGCGGATTTCCGGACGGGAGCCCGAAAGCGTGGAGTACGGGTTCACGACTTCCATCGGGGAGTAGACGGCGGAACACTTTTCGCAGTTGTCGCCGTACTGGTCGGTCGCGCCGCAGCGCGGACACGTGCCCTTGATGAAGCGGTCGGCGAGGAACATGCCCTTGACCGTGTCGTAGTACTGCTCGATCTCCTTCGTGTAGATGAGACCGGCGGCGACGAGGCGGCGGTAGATGTCCTGGCTGAGCTCGTGGTTTTCAACGGCGTCGGTGCTGTGCCAGTTGTCGAAGCTGATGTGGAAGCCGTCGAGGTACTGCTTGCGGCCTGCGGCGATTTCGGCGACGAAGGCCTGCGGCGTGATGCCGCGCTTCTGGGCGGCAATCATGATCGGCGCGCCGTGCACGTCGTCGGCGCCGACGAAGTGGACCTTGTTGCCGGACATGCGCTCGTGACGCACCCAGATGTCAGCCTGGATGTACTCCATGATGTGGCCCATGTGGAAGGCGCCGTTCGCGTAAGGCAAGGCGGTCGTAACAAAAAGATTGCGCTGACTCATCGTCGTGTTAAATCCGAAGTTGAAATGAAGGGCGCTTCGGAAAAACCGAAGCAATCAGTTATTTTAGCGTAGCGAAAACCCGAGGGGGCTTGGAGAGCCTTTCCAATCCGGGCCTTTTCAGGAAAATCAAAGGATCGGCGCGTAAAATCCGCATAACCACACGCGCGATGCGCGCGGACATCAACGGAGAAGAATCCCATGACCATTTCCACGGAAGCGATCAAGAGCGCCCTTTCCGCGCTGATCGACCCTGTCACCGGCACCGACTACGTGTCCGGCAAGATGTTCAAGAGCGCCGAAACCGACGAGAACGGCAACGTCAAGGTGTTCATTGAGCTCGGCTATCCCGCCAAGCACCGTGCCGAAGCCGTCGGTCAGACCGTGGGCGAGGCCGTCCGCGCCGCAGGTGCCGCCTCCGTTGAGGTGAGCGTCACGCAGAACATCATCGCGCACAAGGTGCAGGGCACGCTTCGCGTCATGCCCGGCGTCAAGAACATCATTGCGGTGAGCTCCGGTAAGGGCGGCGTCGGCAAGTCCACGGTTTCCGCCAACCTCGCGCTCGCGCTTGCGCACGAAGGCGCCCGCGTCGGCGTGCTTGATGCGGACATTTACGGTCCGTCCCAGCCCAAGATGCTCGGCGCCTCCGGCCAGCCCGTGAGCGCCGACGGCAAGACGATGGAGCCGATGGAATCCCTCGGCCTGCAGATCAACTCGATCGGCTTCATGATCGAGGAGGACGATCCGATGATCTGGCGCGGCCCGATGGCCGCAGGCGCCCTGCAGCAGCTCATCACCCAGACGAACTGGCACGACCTCGACTACCTGATCGTCGACATGCCTCCGGGAACGGGCGACATCCAGCTCACGCTCTCGCAGCAGGTGCCGCTCACGGGCGCCGTCGTCGTGACGACCCCGCAGGACATCGCGCTCATCGACGCCAAGAAGGGCCTGCGCATGTTCCAGAAGGTGAATGTGCCCATCCTCGGCATCATCGAGAACATGTCCGTCTTCATCTGCCCGCACTGCGGCGAAGTCGAGCACATCTTCGGTGAAGGCGGCGCCAAGCGCATGAGCGAGCAGTACGGCGTGCCGCTTCTCGGCGAGCTTCCGCTTTCGGCCAAGATCCGCGAACAGGCCGACAGCGGCCTGCCCACGGTCGCCGCCGAGCCCGACGGCAAGGAGGCCTTGATGTACCGCGAGATGGCGATGAAGGTCGCCGGCGCTCTCGCCCGCATCACGAAGGACTACACGGCCAAGATGCCCGGTATCCGCGTCGTGAACGACTGATCGAAAGAAAACGGCGTCGAAGGCCCGCGTTGAGCGCGGGTCTTCGCAGGCGAAAAAGCAAGAGGGGACGGCCGCAGGGCCGTCCCCTCTGTCCATGGAGTCCTTGGACTCAAAGACGATCAGTCTTCGTCAAAGTTCGGCGTCTCGACGCCGAGTACCTTGTGGAGCTTCGGCGACGTGGTCGTGTACTGCAGGAACACGCGCTTTTCCGGGAAGACGTAGTCGCAGGCCGCGAAGGCGGCGAGGGCGCATTCGTGGAAGCCGGAGAGGATGAGCTTCTTCTTGCCGGGGTAGGTGTTGATGTCGCCCACGGCGAAGATGCCCGGGATGTTCGTCTCAAAGCGGGCGGTGTCGACGACGATCTGCTTGCGGTCGAGCTCGAGGCCCCAGTTCTCGATCGGGCCGAGCTTGGGCTGCAGACCGAAGAAGACGAGCAGATGGTCGAGCGGGATGCGGCGCGTGACGCCGTCGGCGCCCGCGACGAGCACTTCGGTGAGCTTGCCGTCGGCTTCGTTGAAGCCCGTGACCTGGCCCACTTCGAACTGCATCTCCCAGTTCTCGCACAGTTCCTTCATCTTGGCGACGGAGGCGGCTTGGGCGCGGAAGCCGTCGCGGCGGTGAACGAGCACGACGCTTTCGGCGCGGCCCACGAGGTTGAGCGTCCAGTCGAGGGCGGAGTCGCCGCCGCCGCAGATGACGACGTTCTTGCCTTCAAAGACGGAGGGATCCTTGCAGCTGTAGTGAAGCTGCGTGCCCTCGAATTTCTCGATGCCCTTGACGCGGAGCGGACGCGGCTGGAAGGAGCCGACGCCGGCGGCGATGATCACGACCTTGGTCATGAAGCGGGTGCCGGTGCTCGTCTCGACGTAGAAGCGGCCGTCCTCCTGCTTTTCAACGCGGGTGACTTCCTGGCCGAGGTGGAAGACGGGGCCGAAGTGATGGTTCTGCTTGAGGAGGTTTTCTGTGAGCTCGTAGGAGGAGCAGACGGGAACGGCGGGAATGTCGTAGATGGGCTTCGTCGGATAGAGCTCCATGCACTGGCCGCCGACGTTGCGAAGCGAGTCGATGACGTGGCACTTGATTTCGAGCAGGCCGAGCTCGAACACCTGGAAGAGGCCGACGGGACCGGCGCCCACGACGACGGCATCGGTTTCAATGAGCTCATCGGTGGGCTCGGCAACGGTCATATAGTCTTCAATAGCCATGATTCTGTTTCGAATGGGTAAAAACGGTTGAGCCTTCCCCTCGGGGAAGGCGGTTGCGGTATTTTCGCACGCTTTCGGGCCCTGATGCAGGCGCCTGCGGGGCCTATCACTTGGCGCGCTCCTTCTCGATGAGGAGCTGCTCGCGCAGTTCGCGCAGGCGTGCGTCGATCTGGCTCATGGTGTAGAAGTCGCCGTCGGCGGCCTTCTGCCCGAGCGTCATCTGGTAGACGGCCGCCTCGGTGGAGCCATAGAGCGCGTACATCTCGCCTGTGTGCAGGTACTGGAGGCTCTTCTTGCCGAGCTTTTCGTAGGAGCGTGCGAGGAGTGCATGGTAGTTGGAGCTCTCCTGGCTTATCGCGGTGTTGCTGCGCAGGAAGTTGATGAGCTTCTGATGCTCGTTCTGGCTGTAGAGGAGGTCGACGTAGTTTTCCGCAATCATCGTGGAGAGCGGAAAGCGATCGACGGCGCTGCGGGCGTCCTCGACGGCCTTTCTCTTGTCGGCGGCGGTGCGGGCGGCGTCGTACTCGGTGCGCGTGAGATTGCGCACGAGAATGGCGCTCTTGCCCGCCTTCATGGCGAGGCGCGCCTCGGCGAGGGCCTCGTCGGGTTCGTGCAGCTTCTGGGCCGCCACCGAGAGGCCGTAGTGAAGCACGGCCTCATTGACGCCCGAGGAGGTCTTGAGGCGGCGTTGGAATTCCTTCCTGACCTTGTACCAGCCGTCGTGGCGCGTCTCCTGCAGCACCTCAAGGCGCGCCTGGATCAGCTTGAAGTCGAGGCTGTCGCGGTGCAGGCGCGGCGGGATGCTGCGGGTGCGGTTCTCCATGTCGGCCATTCGCTCGACGGTGAGCGGATGGGTGGAGAGGTAGGCGGGGGCGGCCGATTCGTAGAAGCGGTTGCTCGAATGGAGGCGCTCGAAGAAGCTCTCCATGCCCTTGGGGTCGAAGCCTGCGTTGTAGAGGGTCTGCAGACCCACGCGGTCGGCCTCTCGTTCGGCGTCTCTCGAGTAGTTGAGCTGGGACTGGATCATGGCGGCCTGGGAGCCCATGGCGACGGCCGCGGCGGCGTGACCGCCCGAATTTCCGCCCGCTCGTGCGGCGAGAATGGCCAGAAGCATAGAACCGATTGTGAGGGCCATGTTCCCCTTCTGGGCCTCGATCATGCGCGCGATGTGGCGTTGGGAGACGTGGCCGATTTCATGGCCCATGACGCCTGCAAGCTCGCTTTCGTTCTGAGCGTTGATGATGGTGCCCGTGTGCACGGCGATGTAGCCGCCCGGAAGCGCGAAGGCGTTGAGCGTTGCGTCCCGGATGGGAAAGAAGAAGAACTGGTAGGTGTAGGTGTTCGCGTTGCTGACGAGCTGGTAGCCGAGCCTGTTGAGGTATTCGCTCGTTTCGGGGTCCGACATGTAGGTGGGGTCGGCTCGAACCTGCCGCATGATCTGCGCGCCGAGAGCGTATTCGTCGGCGGGTGAGAGCTCGGCGCCTGCGACAGTGCCCAGACTCGGCAGGTTGAGGTCGAGCGGCGTCTGGCCTGCCGACAGTGCCGTGCCGGGCAGGCATGCGGTCGTCATGGCCGAGACGAGAAGTACCCACGCTTTGAAGTTCATCGAAATTCCTTTGGGGCGGAGGAGCGGACAGTGTGCGCCGCGCCTGCGCATCGTGCAGACAAAATGGAGGTCCCGACCGCTATCATAATGGGCGGACGCGCCCGGAGCCCCGCTTTCGGGCGCCTTACAGGATCAAAGGTAACGAAAATGAGCGAACTGACACACTTTGACGAGGCCGGTCAGGCCCATATGGTCAACGTCGGCGAGAAGTCCGAGACGCACCGAATCGCAGTGGCCTGCGGCCGCATCCACATGCAGCCCGCCACGTTCGAGCTCGTCGCGGGTGGTACGGCCAAGAAGGGCGACGTGATCGGCATTGCGCGCGTGGCGGCCATCATGGCCAGCAAGCGCACGTCGGATCTCGTGCCGCTCTGCCATCCGATCGGACTCACCCGCGTGGCGGTCGACTTCGAGCTTGACGAGAAGACGCACGCCGTGACGTGCACGGCCCGCTGCGAATGCTACGGCAAGACGGGCGTCGAGATGGAGGCGCTCACGGCCGTGCAGGTCGGCCTGCTCACGATCTACGACATGTGCAAGGCCGTCGACCGAGGCATGGTGATGACCGACATACGCCTTCTCGAGAAGGACGGCGGTAAGTCGGGCCGCTGGACGGCTGAAAGGGCCTGAGGCGGCTTTTTCCCTGACTGAAACGAAAGGAGGCCGGCGTGCATTTGGCACGCCGGCCTCCTTTCGTATGGAGCCCGTCGTCAGCTGTCGCTGATCAGGTTGAGGGCTCTGGCCTCGTAGACCGCTTCGCCGCGGGAGTGGACCTGAAGCTTGCGGTAGATCTTCTTGATGTGCGCAGTCACGGTGTGCGGCGAGATCATGAGGATCGTGCCGATTTCGGCGAACGGAATGCCTTTGGCCAGAAGCTCGAGAATCTCGCGCTCGCGGGTGGAGATGTCGGGCGCGTCGTTCGTGGCGGCCACGAGCGGCTCGGAGTTCTTCTTCATCTGCATGGCGCGCAGGACGTGGCGGGTCACGGCGGGGGACATCGGGGATCCGCCGCCGTTGATGAGGCGCACGCAGTTGTCCAGGCTTTCCTGGGAGTTGCGTAGCACGTAGCCGAGCGCACCCGCACGGATGGCGTTCATGATGAAGTTCGGCTCGCTGCGGTTCGTGTAGCAGAGCACGTTGAGGTTCGGGCGGAGCGTGACAGCCTTTTCGACGATGGGGAAGACCGTGGCGCCGCCGAGTTCGACGTCGGTGACGAGCACGTCGACGTCGGTGCGCAGGTGCAGCGTGGCGTCAAGCTCGTTGAAGGTCGTGGCGGTGCCGACGACCATGAACTCGTTGCGGTCCGAGAGCATGGCGCTCAGGGAGCGGGCTTCCGTCTTGCTGTTCGCGGCGATCAGCACGCGGATGCGACTTGAGGGAGCGGAGCTCGAAAACTTGGAGTCGCGTTCGGAGTCGCGGTCCTGTTCGCGGGGGAACGTGCCGTTGACATAACGGCGGCTGCCCTCCTGGAGGTCGGAGGCGTCGAGCCTGCGGCCGGAGGAAGCGGGCGACTTCTTGGAGTCCTTGCCCGCGGCGGTCGTGCCGCTAGATCTCAACTGTTCTTCGGTGAGAGTAATCATCTTTGGATTTGTCAGGGTCGCAGAGGTGGGGCGCCGGGCGGCTGAGACGCTGCCCGGCGGAACATGCAGGTATTCTACGACATCCCGCAAATCGGGGATGGTCAGGCGTGCCGTTCGTCGAAATGCCTGTGTTGCAGGTGCTCCAGGGCGTATGCCGGTGGAAAAAGATAGCCGGCCAGAGGCCGGCTATCTTCAGCGGCGGGTGGCATCCTGCAGGAACCGCCC
>OGMV01000431.1_pt1 | contig 21622 bp, 20 predicted proteins | sample 1573341 | NCBI WGS metagenome assembly OGMV01 (sample SAMEA2581994, study PRJEB24529) | metagenome | biome: Human gut stool | place: China | collected 2011 | reverse complement strand
CCACCTCGGCACCGTCCAGATACTTCTGCACCATCTCGTCCATGGCGTTGATGTCGTCCTGCCCATCGCAGTCGATGGAGATGGTGACGTCGCAGTCGTTGGCTTTCGCCTCCATCAGCCCGGCCAGCACGGCGTTCTGGTGGCCGCGGTTCCGGCTCTGGGAGATGCCGATGAAGTGTTCATCTTCCTTTGCGAACCGGCAGATGAGCTCCCAGGTGGAATCGCGGGAGCCGTCGTTGACGAAGAGCACCCGGCTCTTGTCGCTGACAAGGCCCTTTTCGGCCAGCGACTGGAGCTTCTGCAAAAACATCGGGGCCGTGATGGGCAGGACCTTTTCCTCGTTGTAACAGGGGATGACGATCCAGAGAATGGGTTTGGACATGAAATGTTACCTCGTTTTATGGATTGTACGCAGGAACGGGCCGTCAGAGCACCATCTGCCGCAGCGCATCCGGCTGCAGCAGCTTGAAGCTGGAACGGTAGGTGTCCAGCAGGCCGTCGCGCTGCATCAGGCTCAGCTCCCGCGAGAGGGCGCTGCGGTCGCAGTTGAGGTAGTCGGCCAGCTGGATGCGGGAGAAGGGGATGGAAAAGGTCAGGCTGCCCTGCTGCTCAGCCTCGCTGAGCAGGTAGGCGCAGACCTTGGCCCGCAGGCTTTTCAGCACCAGCAGGTCCACCCGGCGGGAGAGCAGGAAATACTTGTCGCTGATGGTGCGCACAAGGTTCTGCAGCGCCTGCTGGTGGGCGGCGCTGCCGTCCGAGAGGAGCAGCCGCTCATAGGGGAAGAGCAGCACCTCGCAGCTGGAAGCAGCCACCACGGTGACGGGGCTGTCCAGACTGGAGCCGCCCAGCACATCGCCGAAGACGCCGCCCGGCCCCATCCGGGTGATGGGCACACGGGCCCCGCCCGGCGCAGGGCGGTAGGCTTCGATGCTGCCGGTGAGCACGATGCCCACCCGGCGGCTGGGCATCCCCGCCTGCACCAGGGCTTCGCCCTTGCCGTAGCTGCGGATCACCGCACCCAGCTCGCTCAGCAGAACGCGGAGCGCGTCGTCTTCGATGCCGGTGAAAAGAGAGGTCGATCGTAACAAAGGAAGAATGTTTTCCATAGCCGTCCTGTGAGGTTTTCTCCGGGCCCTCACCGCCCACTGGCGATTCCGTTGCGCGTGCAACGGTATTTTTGGCTCTATTATAGTAAACTTGAGCCTGTAAAGCAAATGTTTTTCGAAAAATTTGCAAATTTGTTCACGATTGGAACAGATCAAGAGAGGAAGGAACAACACAATGATGAAAAAACTGACATCCCTGCTGCTGTCGGCGGCACTGCTCGTCGGGATGCTGGCCTGCGGGGCATCGGCCAAGACGAACACCACCGTCCGGGTGGCCGGCCTGAAAGGCCCCACCACCATGGGTCTGGTGAATCTGCTGGCCATGGAAAAGAACGGAACGGCTTCCCAGAACTACGACCTGCAGCTCTACGGTGCCGCCGATGAGGTCGTGCCAAAGCTCATCAAGGGCGAAGTGGACATCGCCGCCATCCCGGCCAACCTCGCCGCTACCCTCTACCAGAAGACCAGCGGCGGCATCCAGGTCATGGCCGTGAACACGCTGGGCGTGCTGTATGTGGTGGAAAAGGGCGACACCGTCCACAGCTTTGCAGACCTGAAGGGTCGCACCATCCTGTCCACCGGTAAGGGGACTACCCCGGAGTACGTGCTGCGCTATCTGCTCCGGAAGAACGGCATCGACCCCGACAAGGATGTGAAGATCGAATATTACAGCGAGGCATCTGAGGTGACTGCCCAGATGGCTGCCACGAAGAAAGACGCCATCGCCGTGCTGCCCCAGCCCTATGTGACTGCCGCCCAGATGAAGGACAGCAGCCTGCGCGTCGTGCTGGACCTGACCAAGGAGTGGAACAAGGTCTGCGACACCCAGCTCATCACCGGCGTGACGGTGGTGCGCACCGCCTACGCAGAGGAGCACCCGGAGGAGGTCATCAACTTCCTGAAGGACTACCAGAAGAGCGTGGATGCCGCCAACGACGACCTGGACGGCACCGCCGCACTCTGCGAGGAGGTCGGCGTGGTGGCCAAGGCAGCCATCGCGAAGAAGGCGTTGCCCAAGTGCAACATCGTCTACCGCATCGGCGACGAGATGAAGGCAGACGTCAACGCTTATCTGCAGGTGCTCTATGACGCTTCGCCCGCCGCCGTGGGCGGCAAGCTGCCGGATGCAAACTTCTACTACACCGAGGCCACGGTGGCCAAGCGTGTGCAGAAGGCATTCCAGCGCCTGGTCAACTCGCTGAAGTAAACAGGACTTCTATAAAAAAAGTGCCGTGCAGCCGCACGGCACTTTTTTATGGGAACAGGGACCCGACCAGAAGCCCCGCCGCTGCCGGGACGACCCAGCCGAAGCCATAGGCCCCCAGCGGCAGGGCGGTGACGAAAGTTGCGGTGAACGGCAGGGCCGCAAGAACGCTCTGCACGGCCGTCAGTGCGACGGTGCAGACATAGACGCTCCGCTTCTGGAACGCTTTGGGCAGGAACGACAGCGCGATGAGCACGATGGCTGCCGGATACAGTGCGCCCAGAACCGGGGTGGACAGCCGGATGATGCCCGCCAGCCCGATGTTGGAGATGAGCATACTGGCGGCGGCGAAAAAGCCCGCGAGAGCCGGGTAGGGGATGCGTGGGAGCAGGGTGTGGAAATACTGCCCCACGCAGGAGATAAGACCCACACAGGTGTTGAAGCAGGCGATGAGGAAGATGGCAGCTAAGAGCAGCTGCCCGGCCCGGCCGAACAGGGCGCTGGCAAGGGCAGAGAGGACCTCGGCACCGGTGGTGCAGTCCGGCGCGGCGGCACCGGTCAGCGCGCCCACATGGCCCAGCATGGCGTAGATGACCAGCAGCAGCCCGCCCGCGAGAAAGCCCGCCCGGATGGTGTTCTGACGGATGGCGTTTTCCTCGGTGACGCCGAGGGCCTGGATGTTGAGCGCGAGGACGGCCCCGAAGTACAGCCCCGCAAGGGCGTCCATGGTCTGGTAGCCGCCCAGAATGCCTTCGAATGCGGGCAGACGGGCATAGGCGGCGGCAGGGGAGCCGTACTGCGCAGCCACAGGGTGGAGCAGACAGCCCGCGAACAGGACGAAGATCAGCGCGATGAGGGCCGGACAGAGGACGCGGCCCAGCCGGTCGGTGAGCTTTTCCGGATGGAGCGCCACGAGGAACGCCGCCGCAAAGAAAACGATGGAGTAGCCCAGCTGCAGACCGCGCCCGCCGCCCACCAGAGGCACCAGCATCTCGAACGAGGTGCTGGCCGTGCGGGGGATGGCGAGGCATGGCCCGATGGAGAGATAGACCAGAATGGTGAACACGAGGGAAAATTTCGGGTGGACCCGGCTGGCCAGCTGGTCGAACCCGCCCGCTCTGGCCACGGCCACCACGCCTGCGATGGGCAGGCCGATGGCGCTGACGGCGAACCCGGCAAAGGCAAACCAGAAGTTGGAGCCGGCCTGTGCGCCGAGATGGGGTGGAAAAATCAGGTTTCCGGCACCGAAGAACATCGAAAACAGCGTAAAACCGAGGAGCAGGCGCTGCCTGACGGGGAGCTTCTGCATGGGGGAGGGTCTCCTTTCCGGGCGGGATGCCCGATGAACTACTTTACAGTATAGAAGCGAAAACTCCTCACGTCAAGAAAAAGAAAGGTGAAGAATTGTATTCTATCACATGATATGCTATCTTATAAAAGAAAAAACAGGGAACGGGAAGGAGCGGACGAACGCAATGAAACAAACGAAAAAAAGCCGCCTGGCAAAGTGGGCGGCGGCGGGGTTCTGGCTGGCGGTCTGGCAGGTTGCGGCCATGGCCGTGGGGCAGGAGGTCTTTCTGGTGTCGCCGGTGCAGACGCTGGGCACCCTGCTGGAGCTGCTGCCCCAGGCAGAGTTCTGGCAGCGCATTGGCTTCAGTGCCGGGCGCATCCTGCTGGGCTTCGGGCTGGGGGCGGTGTCCAGCGTGGTGCTGGCCGTGGCCGCCGGGCGCTGGGCGTGGGTGGAAGCCCTGCTCGCGCCGGTGATGCAGCTGGTGAAGGCGACGCCGGTGGCGAGCTTCATCATTCTGGCACTGGTGTGGGTCAGCGGAAGCTCGCTGTCGGTCCTCATCAGCTTTCTGATGGTGCTGCCGGTGCTCTACGGCGCGGTGCGCACCGGCATCGGGAGCGCGGATGTGCAGCTGCTGGAAATGGCAAAGGTGTTCCGGCTCCCGCTGGGGTGTCGGCTGCGGGCCATCTGGCTCCCGGCTGTGCTGCCGGCGTTCCGGCAGGGGTGCAGCGTGGCACTGGGCATCTGCTGGAAGAGCGGCGTAGCGGCGGAAGTCATCGGCCTGCCCGACGGCAGCATCGGCGATGCACTGTACCGGGCCAAGATCACTCTGTCCACCGGGGAGCTGTTCGCCTGGACTTTTGTCATCATCCTGCTGAGCGCGGTGTTCGAAAAGCTGTTCCTGGCCCTGCTGGACAGAGCCGTGGCCCGTGTGCTGGGGGAAGAGGGTGTGTAAAATGCAATACAAACTGGAAATTTCGAATCTGACAAAACGCTTCGGAGAAAAAACGCTCTTCGAAGCGCTGGACCTGACCGTTACCGGTCCGGCTATCCTCTGGGCACCCAGCGGGTGGGGCAAAACGACCCTGCTCCGCATCCTCATGGGGCTGGAAGTGCCTACCTCCGGCACCGTGACCGGCGTGGGGAAGGTGGGGGCTGTCTTTCAGGAAGACCGGCTCTGCCCCCAGCTGAACGCCATCCAGAACGTGGAACTGGTGCTCCCGGAGGGGAAAACAAAATACAGAGAGCAGATCCACAACGACTTTTTACAGATTGGATTGGATGAAGCCGCCCTCTCGCTCTCGGCACGAAAGCTGTCCGGCGGGCAGAAACGCCGTGCGGCCCTGCTGCGGGCACTCTGGGCCGAGAGCGACACCCTGCTGCTGGACGAGCCGTTCACCGGCATGGACCCCGACACCATGAAAAAAGCCGCAGCGCTGCTGAAGGAGCGCTGCGGCGAAAAGGTCGTTCTGCTGGCCACCCACGATCAGGAGGCCATTCAGGAGCTAGGCTGGCGGGTGATGGAATTATAACAATTCTGCCAGGATGCTGTTCTGCACGATCAGCCCGGCGGGGGTCAGCGCGAGGGTGCGGCCGTCGAAGGACGCATAGCCGTTCTTGACGCAGTTTTTGACAAAGGCAAGCTGCGAAGTGGAAAATTCCTTCCCGAAGCGGGCCTTGTACGCCGCCAGGTCCAGCCCCTTGCGCAGGCGCAGCTGTAAAATGAGATAATCTTCTGCGCCGCAGCCGCCGTCCAGAACGGGGGCGGCGGTGTCGTGGAGGAAGGCTTCGGTGTCAGCGGGATAATAGAACCGCCTGCCGCCCATGCAGGAGTGCGCCGCCGGGCCGAGGCCGAGGTAGTCCCCGCAGTCCCAATAGATGAGGTTGTGCTTCCCCTCATAGCCGGGCTTTGCAAAGTTGGAGATCTCGTACTGCTGGTAGCCGTGGTGTTCCAGCTGCTCGACGGCGTAGAGATAAAAGTCCGCCGCTTCGTCCGGGGAGGGCAGCCCCTCCGGCGGATGCCGGCCAAACGCGGAGTCCGGCTCGATCTTGAGCAGATAAGCCGAGATGTGGGTGGCACCGCCGCTTTCGATCAGCTCCAGCGTCTCGTCGAACTCCGCCTGCGTATAATGGGGCAGGGCTAGCATGATGTCGCCGCTGATGTTCTCGAAGCCTGCCCGCCGCGCGGCTGCGAATGCCGCCCGCGCCTGCCGGGCCGTGTGGGGGCGGCCCAGCGTTTTCAGCTGGCTGTCCCGTGCAGACTGGACGCCGAAGGAGATGCGGTTGATGCCGGCTTCCCGGAAGGCGCAGAGCGATGCCTCGGTGACCGTTTCCGGGTTGGCTTCCAGCGTGATCTCGGCACCGGGAAGGGGAGACGCTGCCGCGATCAGCCGGGCGGCATCCTCCGGGGCCAGCAGGCTGGGGGTGCCGCCGCCGAAATAGAGGGTGTCCGGGCGGAGCGGGGCATCCGGCGAAAAGCGGTGCAGCTCCCGCAGCAGGGCGTCCACGTATGCCGAGGGGACGCCCCGCTGGCCGGGTGCGGAATAGAAATCGCAGTACCTGCATTTGGAAAAACAGTAGGGAATGTGGAGATAAAGTCCAAGAGACACGAAATATCACAGCCTTTTTCATGAAACGTTCATTTCTATGCAGTATACTATATTTCGTAGACCGGGGCAAGGCTCCGGAACAAGATGGGAGGACCTTACCATGGATTACAGAAATTATGACCGCGGCTATGCGGAGCCTACGATGAGCGCATCGGACTATATGACCCGCACCTACCGCTGGATGGCCAGCGGGCTGCTCATCACCTTTGCAATGGCCTATATCACCGCGACAACTCCGCTGCTGTATCTGGTCGATTCGCTTTACCTTGTGCTCACCATCGCTGAGCTGGCCCTCGTGTTCGTGCTCAGCTCTCGTGTACAGACGATGTCGGTGCAGGGGGCAAGGGCGACCTTCTTCGGGTACGCGCTGCTCAACGGCATGGTGCTCAGCTACTACTTCCTCGCCTTTTCGGTGGGGACGCTGATCTTAGCCTTCCTTTCCACGGCGCTGTACTTCGGCCTGATGGCCGTCTACGGCACCACCACCCACAAAGACCTGACCGGCTGGGGCCCCCGCCTGATGATGGCACTGGTGGCCATGCTCATCACCGGTTTTGTCGGGATGCTGTTCGGCTTCGGCTTTGGCGGCTCGGTGCTCTACTGCGGCATCGGCCTGGTGGTCTTTATGCTGCTGACCGCCTACGATACCCAGAAGCTGCAGCAGATGTACAGCTATTACGCTGCCGACGCCGAAATGGCGGAAAAAGCTTCCATCTACGGTGCGCTGACCCTGTATCTGGACTTCATCAACATCTTCCTGTATGTCGTCCGTCTGCTGGGCAACAACCGCCGCCGCAACTGACGATCCTAAAAAATAAGGGATGTGCCCGCCGGGCACATCCCTTATTTTTTATAGGAACAACTGAATAAACCCTGCGCAGCCATCGCACACTACAATCAGAATTTGGACCGTACACAAACGATGATTGGAGTAACGAACCATGGAACAACTCAAAAGATTTCTGCGGGACAAGGGGTTTGCGCTGGCGCTGCTGGCCTGTCTGGTGGCCGCGGCTGCGGCGGGCGTCTGGGCCGTGCGCACCGTCCGGGACGAGCTGAAGGAGAACCTTGACGGCCTGAACGAGCCGGACAGCACTTCGACCCTGCCCGGCATCGACGAAGACCTGACGATCATCCCGGAGGAGGAATATCCCGAATGGCAGCAGCCTACTACGCCCGCCGCAAACAGTGTGGCCAATGTCCCCAAGGCCGACCCGGCCCCCAAAGCCGGATCTTCAGCGTCGTCTGCTGCCTCGTCTGGGCAGGTGTCTGGCTCTGGTTCGGTGCGCGAACCCTCCGCCTTGCAAGGCGCATCCTCGCCTGCCAGCAGTTCGGCAGCGCCTGCTTCCACGCAGCCCATCTTTGGCAGAGTGTTGAACGCCTACAGCGGCGATGAGCTGGTGTACAACAAGACGCTGGGCGACTGGCGCACCCACAACGGCATCGACTATGCAGCCCGCGAGGGCGAAGCAGTTCCTTCCCCGGTGGACGGCAGCGTGGTGCTCGCTGGTGCCGATGGCAGCTGGGGGCCGGTCGTGGCCGTGAAGGACAGCGCGGGCCGTGTCTGGCGGCTCTGCGGTGTGGCCAGCCCCAAGGTGAAGGAAGGCGACACCGTGTCGGCCGGGCAGATGCTCGGCACCGTGGGCAGCGTGAGCTGCGAGTGCGCCGAGGAGAGCCACCTGCATCTGGAAGTGAAGCAGGGCGACAGCTATCTGGACCCCGCAGCGTGCAGGAACTGAATCAGCGGCCCGCCGGAGGGAAAAAGCCCCCGGCGGGCCTTTTTTGTGTGGGGATTTCCAGCAGTTCCGGGCCGGGAAGCGATTGCATTTGGAAGCCGATTCTGGTATGATACAATAGAACAAGTTTCGACAGAGCGTGAACGCAGGAGGAAGCAGGATGGCAAAGGTGTTGATCGTGGGCGGCGGTGCGGCCGGGCTGATGGCGGCGGGTGCCGCTGTGCGGCAGGGGCACGAGGTGACGGTGCTGGAGCACATGGAAAAGCCCGGCCAGAAGATCCTCGTCACCGGCAAGGGCCGCTGCAATGTGACCAACGACTGCACAGCGGAGGAGTTTCTGCGCCATGTGCGGACCAATCCGCGCTTCCTGTTCTCCTCGCTGGGGGCGTTCCCGCCAGCCAGAACGATGGAGCTGTTTGAGGGGCTGGGCGTGGAACTGAAGGTCGAGCGGGGCCGCCGGGTGTTCCCGGTGTCAGACCGGGCCGAGGAGATCCGTCAGGCGCTGCTGCGCTACGCCGAGGAGGCCCGCATCGTCCGCGACGGGGCCCAAAAACTGCTGCTGGAGCCGCTGGCCCCGGCTGAGGAGGCTGCCCCTGCGGTGCCGGAGAACCCGCGCCACCCCAAAAAGAAAAAGCCCGGTGCGGCCTGCCGCTGCATCGGGGTGCGGGGAAACTCCGGAAGAGAGTACCGCGCCGACGCCGTGCTGGTGGCTACGGGCGGCCTGAGCTACCCGACGACCGGCTCCACCGGCGATGGCTACAAACTGGCCGAGCAGGCCGGGCACACCATCGTGGAGCCGGTGCCCAGCCTGGTGAGTCTGGTCAGCCATGACCCGGACTGCAAGAAGATGATGGGGCTGGCCCTGAAAAATGTGACGCTGACCCTGTTTGAGGACGGCAAGGCCATCTTCGACGAGCAGGGCGAGATGCTGTTTACCCACTTCGGCATCAGCGGCCCGCTGACGCTGAGCGCATCCAGCCACCTCGGCGACATGAAAAAGCACCGCTACCATGCGGAGATCGACCTGAAGCCCGCCCTGAGCGAGGAGCAGCTCTACGATCGCATCACCCGCGATTTTTCCCTGTTGGCGAACCACGCGGCGCAGGGGGCCCTGGTCAAGCTGCTGCCGTCCAGCATGCAGCCGGTTATGGTGGCCCGCTGGGGCATCGACCCGGCCACCAGAGCCAACCAGATCACCCGCGAGCAGAAACGGGAGCTGGTGCAGCTGTGCAAGCACTGGAAGGTGCCCATTGATGCCCGCGGCGACCTGGCCCATGCGGTCATCACGTCGGGCGGCGTGTCGGTGCGGGAGGTTGACCCCAAGACCATGCAGAGCAAGAAGGCGCTGGGCCTCTATTTTGCAGGCGAGGTGCTGGATGTGGACGCCTACACCGGCGGCTACAATTTGCAGATCGCGTTCTGCACGGCACAGAGCTTTGCAAATAATTTATAATTTATATAGAAGGAGACATACACATGATTTCTGTTGCGATCGACGGGCCTGCAGGTGCGGGCAAATCCACGCTGGCGCGCCGTCTGGCGGCTGAGCTGGGCTACATTTATGTGGATACCGGTGCGATGTTCCGCACCATCGGCCTGTATGCACTGCGCGCGGGCAAAGACCCCAAGGACAACGAGGCTGTCAATGCACTGCTGCCGGAGATCTCGCTGCGGCTGGATTCGGTGGACGGCGAACAGCACATCTACCTGAACGGGGAGGACGTCAGCCGGCTCATCCGCACCGATGAGGTGGGCATGGCGGCTTCGGCTGTGGGGGCCAACCCGGCAGTCCGCGCTTTCCTGCTGGATCAGCAGCGCGATATGACCCGGACCCAGAACGTTCTGATGGACGGCCGCGACATCGGCACGGTGGTGCTGCCCCATGCGACCGTGAAGATCTTCCTGACCGCTGCCCCGGAGGCCCGCGCCAGACGCCGCTGGAAGGAGTATCAGGAGAAGGGCGTGGACATCTCCTTTGAAAAGGTGCTGGAAGATGTGAAGCAGCGCGATTATCAGGACACCCACCGCGAGGCTGCCCCGCTGAAGCAGGCTGACGACGCCGTTCTGCTGGACACCTCTGAGCTCAACTTTGAGCAGAGCCTGGATGCCATGAAACAGATCATCGCATCCAAGGTCTGAGAGGAGCGCAATGGTACTCTATTATATTTTGCTCCCGCTGGCGTGGATCGTGTTCCACATCGGGTTCCGGGTGGAGTGCATCGGCCGGGAGAATCTGAAGAAAGTCCGGACGAACGGCTGCATCATCGCACCGAACCATGTTTCCGCCATCGACCCGGTGTTCGTGGTCATCACCCGGTTCTGGGGGCGGCGGATGGTGGTCTTTGCCAAGAAGGAACTGTTTGAAATCAACGTGCTGCTGACCTGGTTCTTCCGCTGGATGGGGGCGCTGTGTGTGCGCGGCACCCGCGAAGAGCTGGACGCGATCGACCAGACGGTGGAGGCCTGCCGGAACGGCGGCACACTGCTCATCTTCCCGGAGGGCACCCGCGAAAAAGAAGGAAAACTCCTGCAGCCCAAGAGCGGTCTGTTCGTCATCGCGGCGCAGGCGGCGGTGGACGTGGTGCCGGTACGCATCCTTTACGACACACCGGACGGCAGGATGAAGCTGTTCTGCAAGGTGAAGGTTGTCTACGGCGAGCCGATGCCCGCCGCACAGTTCGCCATGGAGAGCCGCCGCGACCTGAAGACCCTGCGGGCCAACAAGCAGGCGCTTCTGGACGCATGGGAAGAACTTGGGCAGCAGGCTTGAGTGCACAGGCTTACCCTCTCAGGCGCTTCGCGCCAGCTCTCCCCAGGGGAGAGCTTTTAATCGAACGATAAACTTTATCGGGAATTGCCAAAACCTCCCACTTTGGGGGAGGTGGCATCGCGCAGGCGATGACGGAGAGGGTAAGGCCGATCAAGACAGGAGGATAACATGGAGATTCGTTTGGCGAAGACGGCGGGCTTCTGCTTCGGTGTGAACCGGGCGGTGGAGCTGACGTATAACCTGCTGGATGGGGGCCACAAGGTGGCAACGCTGGGGCCGCTCATCCACAACCCGCAGGCTGTGGCCGATATGGAGCGCCGGGGGGCGCTGGTGGCTGACACGGTGGACGACATCCCCGCCGGGTACGAAGTCATCATCCGCAGCCACGGTGTGCCCCGCAGCATCTACGACACGCTGGAGCAGCGCGCCCTGGTCTACCACGACGCGACCTGCCCCTTTGTGAAGAAGATCCAGAACATCGCCGCCAGGGCCGAGGCCGAGGGCGCGGTGCTGCTGGTGGCAGGCGACAAGACCCATCCGGAGGTGCAGGGCATCGTCGGACATACCGGGGGAGAGGTATTTGTGTTCAGTGATCTGGACGAGTTGAAGGCCTGGAAAGGCCCTTCGGACCCCTCAAAACCCATTTTTGCGGTTGCACAGACCACATTTCAGGTAACAAAATGGCAAGAAAGTTCGGAGTTTCTCAAAAAAGCCTATACAAACGCCCGAATTTTTGATACAATATGTAATGCGACGTGGGCGAGGCAACAGGAAGCGGAAGACCTCAGCCAACAATGCGACATCATTGTTGTCATTGGCGGTCATCATTCTTCCAATACCCAAAAGCTGGTACAGGTCGCCGCAAAGCACACGCGAGCCGTAACGGTCGAGACAGCGAGCGAACTTCGGCCTGAATGGTTTGCGAATGTTAAAACGGCGGGCGTCACAGCAGGGGCTTCAACGCCATCGTCTATTATTGAGGAGGTACTTAACAGTATGAGCGCAGAAATCAATGACAGCATGAGCTTTGAGGAGATGCTGAACGCATCCGAGGAAAAGCGTGTTCATGCAGGCAGTATTGTGAAAGGAATCGTGACCAGCATCTCTGCCAACGAGATCCAGGTGGATATCGGTGCGAAGCAGACCGGCTTTGTCAAGCTGAGCGAGCTGACCGATGATTCCTCCGCCAAGGTCGAAGACCTGGTGAAGGTTGGCGATGAGCTGGACCTCATCGTCGAGAAGGTTATGGACCAGGACGGCGTCATCCAGCTCTCCCGCAAGAAGCTCGCATCTCGCAAGGGCATGGAAGAGATCGCCAAGGCAGCAGAATCCGGTGAAGTCGTCGAGGGCGATGTCACCGAGTTCAACAAGGGCGGCGTTGTCGTCAACGTCAAGGGCGTCAAGGTGTTCGTTCCCCGTTCTCAGGCCACTATGCGCCGCGACGAGGACTACACTGCTCTGGTCGGCCAGCACGTTCAGCTGGTCGTCACCGAGTGCTCCGGCCGCAAGATCGTCGGCAGCATCAACAAGGTCACCGCTGAGCAGAACAAGGCAAAGCGTGAGGAGTTCTGGGCAAATGTCGAAGTGGGCAAGAGCTACACCGGCGTTGTCAAGAGCCTGACCTCTTACGGTGCATTCGTCGATATCGGCGGTGTGGACGGCCTGTGCCACATCAGCGAGCTGAGCTGGAACCGCATCAAGCATCCCTCTGAGGTCGTCTCTGTCGGCGACACCATTGAGGTGTATGTGAAGGATATCGACCGTGAGAACCACAAGGTCTCTCTGGGCTACAAGAAGGCTGAGGACAACCCCTGGGAGCAGCTGAAGAACAACTACCCCATCGGCAGCACCTTCCATGCTCCGGTCGTCTCTCTGACCAAGTTCGGTGCTTTCGTCCGCATCCTGCCGGGTGTTGACGGTCTGGTCCACATCAGCGAGATCAGCAATGACCGCGTTGAGAAGGTCTCCGACGCACTGAAGGTCGGCGATATGGTCGATGTGAAGCTGCTGGATGTCGACTTCGACAAGAAGCGCATCAGCCTGTCCATGAAGGCTCTGCTGAACGAGGACGCTGAGTAATCAGCCCATCGTGAAGGCAAACGCCTGACACAATGCGATCAACAGCCCCGTTGCCGGGATAACGGCGGCGGGGCTGTTTTTTATCCCCTCGCAGGCAGGCCCTGCGGTTGAGGAAACGTGAGTTTTATGATACACTGGATCAAAAAGCACTGGGAAGTGCTTTCCTATCTCATCTTTGGTGTGCTGACCACCCTGCTGAACATCGTGCTGTATGCGCTGTTCAACAAGCTGTTCGGCTACACAGCTGCTAACAGCTGGGGCAATGTGCTGGATAACATCATCTGCATCCTGTTTGCCTACTGCACCAACCGCGCCTTTGTGTTCCGCAGCAAAACGCAGGGCAAGGCCATGGCGAGGGAATTTGGTGCATTCGTCACCTGTCGTCTGGGTACAATGTTGCTGGACACTGCAATTATGCTGGTGCTGGGCAATCTGCTGGCTGCGCAGGGTGCAGCGCTGATGGACGAGCTGATGCAGGGGGTGCTGAGCGTGGTGGCCCACTGGCTTGGCCCGGATACGGCCATCCAGATGGCAGCCTCCTATGCAGGCACACCGGCGGGGGTCACGGATGGCTCTGCCGCTATTGCCGTCATCGGCGGTGCAGACGGCCCCACGGCGATCTTCGTTACCAGCCGCTACAATGCGCAGGCACTGTGGGGCCTTGCCGTGAAGATCTTTTCCAATGTACTGGTGATCGTGCTGAACTATGTGTTCAGCAAGTTGATCATTTTTAAGAAAAAGTAAGGTTCTACCAATCAAAACATTTAGGAGGTACGGTTTTATGAAGCGTGGTCTGAAAGGTTTTGCATTTCTGGTTTCCGGCCTGGTGCTGGGCATCATTGGTGCAACGGTCTCTGCAACTGCAATTGCCCTGAGTGCTGTCGGCATGGCAAAGGTGCGCCGTGCCAGCAAGTAAAAAGGAGAAACAAACATGACTCGTGAAGAAATTCTCTCCCATGTGGACCACACCCTGCTCAAGCCGGAGGCCACTTGGCCGCAGATTAAGGTCATCTGCGACGAAGCCGTGGAAAATCACACGGCTTCCATCTGCATCAACACCTGCTATGTGAAACAGGCCGTGGAGTATCTGGCGGGCCGCATCCCAGTGTGCTGCGTCGTCGGCTTCCCTCTGGGTGCCATGGACACCGAGTCCAAGGCGTTTGAGGCAAAGAAGGCCATCGAGAACGGCGCGTCTGAGGTGGACATGGTCATCAACATCGGCCGCCTGAAGAACAAGGAGTACGACGCCGTCCGCGAGGACATCCGCGCCGTCAAGCAGGCCGTGGGCGACAAGGTGCTCAAGGTCATCATCGAGACCTGCCTGCTGACCGACGAGGAAAAAGAGAAGATGTGCGACATCGTCTGTGAGGCGGGAGCGGACTATATCAAGACCAGCACCGGCTTCTCCACCGCAGGCGCGACCTTCCACGACGTGGAGCTGATGGTCAAGGGCGTGCATGGCCGCTGCAAGGTCAAGGCTGCCGGAGGCATCTCCACCGTGGACGATATGGAAAAGTTCCTCGCGCTGGGCGCGGACCGTCTGGGCACTTCCCGCGCGGTCAAGCTGCTGAACGGCGAACAGGCAAAGGGTTACTGAGTTTTTTTCAACAAAAGCACAGCTTTCGCTGTGCTTTTGTTGGTCAAACCGGTCTTCTTGATCAATTTTGGAATGTTGTATAAAAAGAGTCGGACTGTTCTTGACATTTCGACGAAGAAATGATAAGATAATACGCAGAAAACAACTGAATACCGACTTATCAAGAGCGGCTGAGGGGACAGGCCCTGTGAAGCCCGACAACCTGTGCGAGAGCATAAGGTGCCAAATCCTGCGGGAAACCGAAAGATAAGAGTGCAACGCTCAGAGCTTCGGTTCTGAGCGTTTTTGTTTGCGCAAAAAATCTTGATGCCGTGTAGGAAGCTGTGAATGGATCACCACATTTTATGGAGGACAACTTTTATGGCAAGACATCTGTTTACTTCCGAGTCCGTTACCGAAGGACATCCCGACAAGATCTGCGACCAGATCTCCGACGCGATCCTGGACGAGATCCTGACCAACGACCCCGACGCCCGCGTGGCCTGCGAGACCTGTGCTTCCACCGGCCTGGTGCACATCATGGGCGAGATCACCACCAACTGCTACGTCGATTTCCAGAAGATCGTCCGCGAGGTCGTCTCTGAGATCGGCTACACCCGCGCAAAGTACGGCTTTGACGCCGACACCTGCGCTGTCATCTCCAACATCGACGGCCAGAGCCCCGACATCGCCCTTGGCACCAACGATCAGGTCGGCGGTGCAGGCGACCAGGGCATGATGTTCGGTTATGCCTGCGACGAGACCCCGGAGCTGATGCCCATGCCCATCAGCCTGGCCCACAAGCTGGCCAAGCGCCTGACCGAGGTGCGCAAGAACGGCGAGCTGGACTATCTGCGCCCGGACGGCAAGAGCCAGGTCACCGTGGAGTACGATGAGGACGGCAAGCCGTTCCGCGTGGATGCCGTGGTCATCTCCAGCCAGCACAGCGACTCCGTCAGCATGGAGCAGCTGCGCGCCGACGTGATGGAAAAGGTCATCAAGGCCACCATCCCCGCCGAGCTGCTGGACGAGAACACCAAGTATTATATCAACCCCACCGGCCGCTTCGTTGTGGGCGGCCCTCAGGGCGACACCGGCCTGACCGGCCGTAAGATCATCGTCGATACCTACGGCGGCTATTCCCGCCACGGCGGCGGCGCGTTCTCCGGCAAGGACCCCAGCAAGGTGGACCGCAGCGCTGCGTATGCGACCCGCTGGGTGGCCAAGAACATCGTGGCTGCCGGTCTGGCCAGCAAGTGCGAGGTGCAGGTGGCGTATGCCATCGGCGTGGCAAAGCCGGTCTCCATCATGGTGGATACCTTCGGCACCGGCAAGGTCGCCGACGACAAGATCGAGCAGGCTGTGGAGAAGGTCTTTGACCTGACCCCCGCCGCCATCATCCGCGACCTCGACCTGCGCAAGCCCATCTACCGCAAGCTGGCCGCTTACGGCCACATGGGCCGCGAGGATCTGGGCGTGAAGTGGGAGAACACCGACCGCGTGGATGAACTGAAGGCTGCTGTGGCAGCGCTGTGATTGGCATAAGAAACTGAAAAAACGGTCCGGGACCTTTCCGCTGGGAGAGGCCCCGGACCATTTTTTGTGTCGAAGAAGGCAGGTTTGTATGAAAAAACTGTGGTTTTTGTAAAAAACTCACAGAGTCCTACGGATTTTGGAATAACAGATGTGCAAGGCGCAGAAAATCCGCTCATGGGGGAACTTTTGGGTGTCGAAACGGAGATTTTGTGATAGAATAGAAACAGATATGGACTTCAGCGGTCCTGTTGTCGGCTTGGTTTAAGGAACATGAAGGAGTTGTAACAATGTCTAACGAAATTAACCCGATGGCATTTTTTCAGGAGCCCAGCGTTGCAGATCTGCGTCTGCTGGCCTGCCCCGGTGCAGAGGAGCTGACCGACCTCATCGACAGACACCTTGTCGAGTGGGCAAAGTCTGCCGGTGTGGAGAAGGATAGCTTCATCATCCCCTGCGAGTGCCCCCGCTTCCAGAGCGGCGACGCAAAGGGCCTGGTCAAGGAGTCGGTCCGCGGCGACGATATCTTCATCGTTGTCGATCCGGGCAACTACAGCGTGACCTACAACCTGTTCGGCTACGAGAACCACCTCTCTCCCGATGACCATTTCGCAAACCTGAAGCGCCTCATCCAGGCCGTGGCCGGCAAGGCACACCGCGTGTCGGTCATCATGCCCAGCCTGTACGGCGGCCGCCAGCATCGCCGCGTCGTCCGCGAGAGCCTGGACTGCGCTGTGGCCCTGCAGGAGCTGCAGACCATGGGCGTGAAGAACATCATTACCTTTGACGCACACGACCCCCGCGTCCAGAACGCTGTGCCTCTGCTCAGCTTCGACAACGCGATGCCGACCTATCAGGTCCTCAAGAGCCTGCTGAAGAAGAACCCGGAGATCAGCTTCGACAAGGAGCAGTTCATCGTGGTCAGCCCCGACGAAGGCGCAATGAGCCGCAACATGTACTTCTCCAGTGTGCTGGGCTGCAACCTGGGCATGTTCTACAAGCGCCGTGACTATACCCGCGTCGTGAACGGCCGCAACCCCATCGTGGCCCACGAGTATCTGGGCGATTCCGTGGAGGGCAAGACCGTCTTCATCGCGGACGACATCATCGCTTCCGGCGAGAGCATGCTGGAAGTTGCCGGCAACCTGAAGAAGCGCGGTGCTGGCCGCATCATCGCCAACGCCACCTTCCCGCTGTTCACCAGCGGTCTGGCAAAGTTCGACCAGGCTGTGGCGGATGGTACGCTGGACTACGTGGTGGGCACTAACCTGACCTACCGTCTGCCGGAGCTGCTGACCCGCGACTGGTACGTCGATGTCGATGTTTCCAAGTATGCTGCCTACTTCGTGGTAGCGCTGAACCACGACATGTCCGTTTCCAGCATCATTGATCCCATCAAGAAGATCGAGGCTCTGCTGGCAAAGCGTAGCTGAGTTTTCTATACAAAAAAGTATGTTGCCCATGAGGCAACAGACTTTTTTTGTATACAGGAAAGGGGAGCCGCGATGCCGCAGCTCCCCTTTGTGGGTCTGTGTTTACAGTGTCCCATCCTTCAGGCAGCGCACGAGAGCGGGAACTTCGTAGAGGAGCATGAGGACCCAGCCGACGGCGTAGCTGTAGGGCAGTGCCTCGATGTCCATGTGAAGGATGAGGACGAAAACGGCGGCAGCGGCCACACGGCCTGCCATGTTGAGCATACTGCTGTTGAGGGTGATCTTCAGGTCGCCCAGGCCGCGGAAGCCGCCCTGCACACCGTTGGTGAGGGCAGGCATCAGGTAGAACAGGGAGACGAGCCGCAGAAAGCGGACACCAAGCTCCACGACTTCGGGTTGGTCTGCGAAGAGGCGGATGATGGGTTCGGCGCAGAAGTAGCAGAGGACCGTGATGCAGACGGCGTAGACGGCTTCGATCTTCAGGCCGCAGAAGAAGCCCTTGCGGACGCGGTCCTTTTTCCCGGCACCGCGGTTCTGGGCCATCAGGGTGGTGGCGGCGTGGCCGATGTTCTGCTGAGGAATATAGGCGAAGTCGTCGATGCGGCTGGAGGCGGTGAACGCGGCCATGGCGTTGACGCCCATCGTGTTGACGATGGCCTGCACCGCGATCTTGCCCAGCTGGACCGTGGCCTGCTGCATGGCGCTGGCCCAGCCGTAGCTGACGGTCTTTTTCAGCAGAGAGCTGTCAAAAATGAGCCAGCGGCGGCCAAGCTGCAGGACGGGGATCTTCCAGCGGATATAGACGAGGCAGAGCACACAGCAGGCGGCTTCGCTGAGGACGGTGGAAAGCGCACAGCCTTCCGAGCCCCAGCCCAGAACCTCAACAAAGAACAGGTCGCCCGCGATGTTCAGCACCGAACTGACCATCAGAAAGTAGAGGGCGCTTTTGCTGTCGCCCAAAGCCCGCATGGTGGCGGCGAGGAAGTTGTAGAAGAAGGTGAAGATGAGGCCTGCAAAGACGATGCGCAGGTAGTTCACCGCGATGGGAAGGATCTCTTCCGGAACCTGGAGCAGCCGCAGCAGGGGATTCGCCAGCAGGATGCAGACCAGCGAGAAGGCCAGAGAGAACACGGTGCCCGCGATGGCGGTGGTGGAGACCTGGCGCTCCACGAGCTTGTTGTCGCCTGCACCGAACGCGGTGCTGACGAGGATGCCTGCACCCAGGCACATGCCGTTGATGAAGAGGATGGCCAGCGTCATCAGCGGGTTGGAGGTGCCGACAGCGGCCAGGGCGTCTTCGCCGACGAACTTGCCCACGATGATGCTGTCCACCGCGTTGTAGGTGAGCTGAAACAGGTTGCCCAGCACGAGGGGAATGGTGAAATTCACCAGCAGCGGTGTGATGCTGCCGGTCGTCATATCTTTTGTCATGGTAGATGCTCTTTTCTGTTGGAGTCAAAAATTCAGGTTCTGCCGTCCGCTGAGGATGACGAGGGCCGAACGGCTGGTGCCCTTGGCCAGCAGCTGCGCGGCGGCGTGGAGGGCGGCACCGGCGCTGAGCGAAGCGGGGATGGCGTCGGTGATGAGGACTTTCTGTGCGGCGCGGGCGGCGTCGGAGCGGGTGACGGCGGCGACGTTGTCCACCACGTAGGCATTGTAATTTTTGGGGATGAAGCCGAAGCCCATCTCCGGGATGCCGTGGCCGCCCGTGAACCCGCCGCTGAGGGCCTGACTTTCAAACGGCTCGACCGCCACCATCCGGACGTCGTTCGTCCAGGCTTTGAGCGTTTCGCCCACGCCGGTGATGGTGCCTGCGCTGCCCACGCTGACCACGACGCTGTCCACAAGGCTCCTGCCCTCCCGCGCGATGGCTTTGGCGATGGCGGGGCCGGTGACGCGGCGGTGGTATTCGGGGTTGTTGTCGTTGGCGAGCCAGTTCATATAGTACCAGCCGTTCTCCGCAGCCTTGCTCTCGGCCAGCGCCCGCGCACCGGCCAGACCGTTCCGGGCCGGGGAGTGCAAAATCTGGGCACCGAGGCGGAGCAGATACTCCTGCCGCAGGGCCGGGGCATCCTCCGGCATGGCGATCACGATGGGGTGCCCGGCGGTGCGGCTGGCCAGAGTCAGTGCCGCCGCAAAGGCACCGGTGGAAGCCTCGATGATGGGCTGGCCGGGGGCCAGTGCGTGCTGCTCTGCCGCAAGGGCCAGCATCCCTTCGGCCAGGGCATCGCGGGACGTGCCGGTGGGGCCGTCAAAGTCCAGGTAGGCATACAGCCGCCCCTTCAGCCCGCAGGCAGAAAGGTAGCCCCGCAGCTCCACGATGGGGCAGGGCAGCAGGGTCTGGTAAAAGTTTGGATAAATGGCCACGAAATTCCTCCTTCGGTGGGATACATTATAATAATCCTAACGCAAAGCGGGCGGGGCGTCAAGCCGCACTTTGGCAAAAATGGAGAAAATCCGCGAAAAAATCTGGCAGAGTGATGAAGAAAAGCCTTGACAAGGGGCGAACAGTCTGCTATACTCCGTATGTAAAGCAAAAAAACTTTACAAACGATGGAAGGTCAGGGCAGAAACGCACAATGGCAAAAGATTTTGAGATGGGCTATCTGCTCGATTTTTACGGCGAAGTCCTCACGCCCAAGCAGCGCGAGATGCTGAACCAGTATTACAACGACGACCTTTCGCTGAGCGAGATCGGGGAAAATTTCGGCATCACCCGCCAGGGCGCACGGGACGCCATCAAACATGGCGAGACCACCCTGAAGGAGCTGGAAGCCAAAGTCGGCTTCGCGGCCCGCTACCGCCGGGTGCAGGAAAAGCTGGAAGAGCTGGAACAGCTCGTCGTGGATGCACGGTTCGAGTGCACCGGCCCCTACGCGAAACTCACCACCACCGAGTATGCAGCCACTTTGACCAAGATGCTGGGGATCATCCGGTCCATGGACGAGGTCAACGAGAGCTGATGCTCAGATCATTCTGAGAGGAGCACCGCACATGGCATTTGAATCTTTGACCGACCGCCTTGCCGGTGTGTTCAAAAAACTGCGCGGCCACGGCAAACTGACCGAGGCCGACATCAAGGCCGCGATGCGCGAAGTCCGGATGGCCCTGCTGGAAGCCGACGTCAACTACAAGGTGGCGAAGGAGTTCTGCGCCAAGGTCTCGGAACGCGCGATGGGGCAGGAGGTCATGGAGAGCCTGACCCCCGCCCAGCAGGTGGTCAAGATCGTCAACGAGGAGCTGATCGCCCTGATGGGCGGCGAGGAAGCCCCGAAGCTGATCGTCAAGAACAAGGGCCAGACCATCATTATGCTCTGCGGCCTGCAGGGCAATGGTAAAACGACCCACGCCGCCAAGCTGGCCAAATACTTCATCAAGCAGGGCCGCCGCCCCATGCTGGTGGCCTGCGATATTTACCGCCCGGCCGCCATCGACCAGCTGAAGGTCGTGGGAAAACAGGCCGGGGCACCGGTCTTTACGCTGGATGGCGAAAAGCCGCCGGTCATCGCCAAAAAGGCGCTGGCCCACGCGAAGGACTACGGCAACGACATCCTCATCCTCGATACCGCCGGCCGCCTGCAGATCGACGAGGTCCTGATGCAGGAGCTGGTGGACATCAAGGAAGCCGTGCCTGTGGATGAGACCCTGCTGGTCGTGGACGCCATGGCCGGTCAGGACGCCGTGAACGTCGCCAGGACCTTCAACGAGACGGTCGGCATCGACGGCATCATCCTGACCAAGACCGACGGCGACACCCGCGGCGGCGCAGCCCTTTCGGTGCTGTCCGTCACCGGCAAACCCATCAAGTTCCAGGGCACCGGCGAAAAGCTGGATGACCTCGAAGTCTTCCATCCCTCCCGCATGGCCAGCCGCATCCTCGGCATGGGCGATGTGCTCAGCCTCATCGAGCGCGCACAGGATGCCGCCGACGAAAAGGCCGCCGAAGAGACGGCCAAGCGGATGATGGAAAACAAGTTCGACATGAACGATATGCTGGCCCAGTTTGCGCAGATCCGCAAGATGGGCGGCGCGGGGGCCATGCTCAGCATGATGCCCGGCATGTCGGGCATCGACGCCAGCCAGATCGACGAGAAGGCCTTTGACCGCATCGAGGCGATGATCTACTCGATGACGAAGGAAGAGCGCGAGAAGCCCTCCATCATCAACCCCAAGCGCAAGCGCCGCATTGCAGCGGGCAGCGGCACCAAGGTCGAGGACGTCAACAAGCTGCTCAAGCAGTTTGAGATGATGCAGAAGATGATGAAGCAGTTCAAGAAGAGCCCCAAGG
>OGMV01000408.1_pt1 | contig 22312 bp, 23 predicted proteins | sample 1573341 | NCBI WGS metagenome assembly OGMV01 (sample SAMEA2581994, study PRJEB24529) | metagenome | biome: Human gut stool | place: China | collected 2011 | reverse complement strand
TCGTCAAAATACTTGAGATATGCAAGCAATTCTCTGAAAATCTCGTCAATGAATCTGGTAATGTTCCACGTCGTGGTCCTGTTCCCAAGTTTTCGGATTTGGAAGTGGTGGCGCTATCCCTGACGGCAGAGACCGAGAGCATTGATAGTGAGAAGTGGTTGTTCGACTATAAATTGCAAGAATACAAGGACAGCATTCCCAATCTCATATCAAGGAGACAGTTCAATGACTGCAGGAAGAAAACGGCAGGCCTGTGTGAGGAACTGCGCAAGCGGATTGCCATGGAAATGGATGGCGGAGAGGAACAATTCTTTGTTGACTCCAAGCCGATAGAGGTTTGTAGGGTTGCAAGAGGAAAACGTTGCAAGATGGGACGTACCGGCAATTTCTCTCAAGCTCCCGACTTCGGCTTCTGTGCTTCGCAGAACACGTATTATTTTGGTTATAAGTTACACGCTCTCTGTGGGGTAAGTGGAGTTATCCATTCCTATGATCTGTCAAAGGCAAGTGTGGCTGACCTCCATTATATGAAGGATGTAAAACATACTTATCACGACTGCAGCATCTATGGTGACAAAGGGTATATTGGAGCTGACGTACAGCTTGACTTGTTCGAAACCGCACACATAAGACTGGAGTGTCCGTATCGGCTCAACCAAAAGGATTGGAAACCGACATTCATTCCGTTTGCAAAGGCAAGAAAGAGGATTGAGACAATATTCTCACAACTTACAGACCAGTTCTTGGTCATCAGGAACTACGCAAAAATAACGAATGGTTTGTTTGCCAGAATCATTGGCAAAATTAGCGCACTTACCATTCTGCAATACGTAAACTTCATTAACGACAAGCCAATTGGCAGAATTAAGTATGCACTAAATTAATTCCGCCAACAGGTAAAATCAAATAAATAATCAAACTAACAAGCAGCAAACCGACTGAATAAGCGGAACGCTGCCAAACATTACCGATAAGAATGAATACGAAAGAACTTATTAGAAAATTGGAGCAAATGACAGAGCTATCGGAAAGTAGGAATGAGTTTTATAAGAAACTAATACATTCCTTCCAGAATGATGCTGATCCACAAATCTATGATAAGATATATTCTAATCTTTGCGGATTATTAGCGCATGGAGATTTGAATAATAAAGAATATGACTTACTGAAAGAAGTTTTATATGAATTAGAAAGGATATAAGAATTAAAAGAATGTATCAGTAACATGCACCTCAATCGCCCATAAAGGTCGATTAGCTGCCAGACATTATCAACAATAGTATGATTTATGATACATGATGAAGCAATAAAAGAATTATTCAAGGAATACAATAAAGCAGATAAAAAGCATTATACAGATACATTTTTATCTACAATGTCTTCTGCTTGTTGGAATAGTTGTTTGTATGTATATGCAACAATGAAAACCTTTCCTTTGCATAGTTTTAAACTCTTGGTAGATGAAAATCACAATTTAAAGCCTTGCCCTATTTGCTCTTCGTTTTATGAAGAAAATATGGGGAATATAGAAGAATATTTTCCCATTGAAACTAATACGAATGATATATTTGAACGATTATTTGTATTGCGTGAAACAAATAGAACAATGGGGAACTCTCCTGCGGATAGTGATATTTTAATATTCATAGAAATAATGAAACACCTTCAACAAGCAGAAGGGAACATGAAAATAAGAGATATTCATAAGTCTTTAAAGAAGAGTTCGTTTTTTAAGCAATGGAAAAAAAATAATATAGAAGCTGACTATAAGTTGCAAGCGATATTAGAAACATTGGGGGTATGTGGTATTCTTCATACTGAAAAGCATACAGAACCTTTTTATAAATATATAAATCTTGCAGTTGCGCCCCGAAGCAGTCATAATTCAGATTGGCAATATCCTGTTGATTTTTGGAAAGGAAAAAACGGTATAGATTGGATTGCCTTTCATCATTGGTTTGGAGAATACGAAGAAATAAAAAACGAAATTGTGTTGATAACAAGAAAAGAAAACGACTAATATTGTTCCTTTTCAAGCCATTAGCATCAAATAGAAAGGAAATGAAAACGATAAAAGAATTACTTGATATAGTTATTACTTTGGAAGATAATCCTCAAACAAGTAAGGTTATCGACTTTCACAAGGGTGTGCCGACTCTTGAAAGTGGTGTTTATAGAAAAGCCTCTCCTATGTTGAAAGTCTGGTATGAGTTATTCGGTAAATGGCTAAATGCCACACATGGAGATTGGCTTGATACGGAAGAAATGGAAAGTTTTTGGAGTGAAGGTGCAGATAATGAACGGTTGGCTGGAATTGTTCGAAATGTAAAAGCCTCAATGGGTAATTGGGAAGATCATGCAACCGGGTTATTTGCACTTAACAGAGTTTCTATTTTTGCCGCAAGTGATAACAGTTATGAAATGATTTGTCTAATCTGGTTTGACGGTACGGAAGAACCGGAATTATGGGTGTATGATTGTAATGGCGAAAGTCGATATAAAGACTTGGCTTCCTATTTGCAAGCATATATAGATGATGATGTTTCGGCTTCTGCCGTGAAATGGAAATTAGCCGATATGTAAGTAATCCCAGAGATAGAACCGATGCTTATTCTCCTGCCGTTTCATCATGCCCAATGTATAAACCCGAAGTGAAACATCAGTGCGACATTCACCACGGTCAGGGCGATAGCGATAAGGACTATTTTGGCGAGCTTCCTGCCGGGATGTTTCATCTTTCCGTAATATTCACGGAGCGCTTCACGCCGCCCGGCTGTGTAGCGGAGCTGGCAAAACAAGTCGGGAAGAAAGCAGAGCATCATCACTACGACAAAAGCAACAATCCAACTGAAATAGCGAAACATCAACGGTGTTCCAAGCGGTACGAGTATGGCAAAGAGCCAGCAAAAGAACAACAGCATACGCCCGTTAAGGTTGGTATGCTCCCTTTCGTGCCATATCTCGGCTACATACCACATATAGTCGATGAAGCAGATCCGGTATTTGCGATTGTCCTTATCCATATCATTACAAAAATAATGTATTTTGCCCACTTAACCATTACTTCATGCCGAAAAACACCATACCCGATAAAAAGGACCTCGCCGGCTTGTTCTTGCCGACGGGGTATTTTTATCCTCACTTGTCCTTAATCAGATGCGACAGCTCCGGGTCTGCCTTGATGCGCCCGATCTCGTCAGCGACAATCTGCCTGACCTCGCTCTTGATGCGGTAGTAGTTGGCGTCGATCTGCTGCTGCATGGTGTCGTTGCCGTCCTTGTCGGTGAAGTCGATGATCTGCGGTATCTTCACGTAGCGGGCGGTCTCCCGCCTGACCTTCTCGTTATCCACGACAATCTCGGCATGGAAAATCTTCTGCTCGATGCGCTCGTCGAAATTGTCGGCTACCGCACCGACGAACATACCCTGTGTGAGGGTGGAAATCTTGCTCGCCGGGATAAGACTGTCCATCTGGGTGTTGATGGAGACGGAGGTTTCGTTCCGGTTGATGGTCATGTTCTGCCGTTTCTGCAAGACCTTGCCGAAACGCTCGGACAGTGTCTTGGCGGTTTCGGCAACTACCTGACCAGCAAAGACATTGCCGACCGTATTGCAAATCACAGCGGACTCTTTGTCTCCGTAATCACGCTTCAACTGGCTAAAATCCTGAAAGCCGAGCATGACGGCTACCTTGTTGCTTCGGGCGGTGGCAATCAGGTTATCCAGCCCACGCATGTAGATGGTGGGCAGCTCGTCGATAATCACGGCGGATTTGAGCCGTTTCTTCTTGTTGATGAGCTTCACGATGCGGGAGTTGTACAGTCCCAACGCCGCCCCGTAAATGCCCTGCCTGTCGGGATTGTTACCGACTACGAGCACTTTAGGCTCTTCGGGATTGTTGATGTCGAGGGTGAAATCGTCCGCCGTCATCACCCAGTAGAGCGCCGGGGAAATCATGCGGGAAAGCGGTATCTTGGCACTGGCAATCTGCCCCTGCAACTGCTCCACCGCCGAGGATTCCCATGCGTCCATAAAGGGAGAAAGGTAGTTCTCCAGCTCCGGGTACGAGGTGAGGATGGGGAAAATGTCGGCGTACTTGCGGTTCAGGAACTCGATGGCATGGGGAAAGGTGCAATACTTGCCGTTCTTGTAGATTTTGAGATACCATATAATACTGGCTAACAGAATGATAGGCGATTCCACGAAGAAGTCGCCCTGCTTGGAAATCCACGTGCGGTTCAAATTTAACATAATCGTGTAGGCACTCTCGTAGGCATCGGATATGTCGGTCATGAAGTCCGGGTGGATGGGGTTGCAGCGGTGGCTCTCCCTCGGGTTGTCGAAGTTTATCACGTAGAACTTGGGCTTGACCTTGTAGCCGTCCAAATGGGCGAGCAGGTGGTTGTAGGCTATCTCGGAGAGGTCGGGGTACTTGAAATCATACAGGAAGAGCGAATAGCCCTTCTCGATGGTCTGTTTGATGTACTGGTTGATTATCGCATAGGACTTGCCCGAACCGGGCGTGCCCAAGACCATCGTCGCACGGAAGGGATTGACAAGGTTGATCCATCCGTCATACGCCCTGCCCCTGAACCAGAAGCGGGTGCGGAGGTTGACGGAATACTCGTTCTCCTTCAGCTCGGTCTCCTGCATGAAAGATTCGTTCTCGACGTTGAACACGTCTTCGAGCAGGTCGGTCTTCAGCAGGCGGGACATCCACAGTCCCGCCATGAGCAGGCAGATATACCCGGCGGTGAGGGTGGCGATATACAGCACGGTGCCCGCCGGAAGCGACAGAGGAAGGGCGAGCAGCCACCCGTTGCCGAAAAAGAGCAGCAAGCCGGACACGCCGCAAAGGATGATCCTGCGCCACGTGATTTTCTGTTCCTTCACACCCTTTGTGCCGAGGCAGCTAAGGGCGAGGAACAGCACGGCGAAGAGCTTCGTCCAGAGGATATTGGAGAACAGCCCGGCGGTACGCTGGAAGCCGAGCAATATCCTATCGACCACGCCGATGTCGATGCCCCACTCCCGGACGGACTGGTAACAGAACCAATAAATATTGATGACTACAAATAAAATGCTTATCGCACGCATGAACTCCATGACTTTGGCGAGTCCACGCAAATCGTCTTCGTTTTGCATAATTCGTTGAAAATTAAATATAAAACTTCGTTTTATTATGTACTTTTTCTTTTGTCTTGACACAAAAGAAAAAGATACCAAAAAGAAAAAGTCAAGACTGCATTTTCTCCGCTACTCTCTTCCTGCGTTTCGCTAAAGAAAAAGAACTCGCTTCGCTCAAACAGCTTTTTCTTTTTAACGCTACACTTCGGTCGTTCGCTTTACGCTGCGAAAATGAGGTCGGTGTGCCATGCGGCTGGTTGCTTGGTTAATGCTTTTTTGCTCTTTATTGTTGCCTGCCGTACTTGCGTTTTTTCTTCCTTTTTCGGGGCGGTACGGGCTGGTCGCCGGACACTCCGCCGGGTACGGGGGCAAAGAGATTGAAGGCGGCCGCCACGTTTTGGGTGGTGCCGTCCTTGTGGTCGGGACGGTAGCCGGTATCCTGTCCGTCCCATTGGGATGCGCCCGTATGCTCCTGCTGCCGGGTGGGATGTTCCACTTCGGCGGAGGGTTGCGGCAGGTGAATACCTTCCTGCCCGGCAAAAAGGTCGTTGAACACGCCTGCAGAGAACTCCTTGCCCAGACGGGAGCCGTTGAAGACGGCTTTGGCGGCATGGTCGATGAAGGTCGCCCCATAGATGCGCCCGGTTTCATTCTGACGGAATACCACGCCGATACCCTGCCGCATGAGTTCCCGCTCGAACTGCGCCCGGTCATGCCCTGCGGTCTGCATGGCGGCGGCAACCTTTCCGGCGGTGGCGGCGGCGACTTCCTTGTGGGTCTTTTCCCATGCGGCAGCGTTGTGCATCCGCCTTTCGAGGGCTGCGACGCCCGCCTCCTTGCCGAACACGGAGGACTTGAAGGGCTTGCCGACCTTGTTGCCCTCCCTGTCGGTTGCCGAATAGGTCAAGCCGTGATACTCCCGCCCGCCGTATTCCCCCTTCACCTCGTCCACCGTGATGCCGTAGAGCGAAAGGACGGCACGGTATTCGCCCAGTGTACGGAAACGCCACTCCCGGGCTATCGGGCGGATGACTCCCGCCAACTGCCCCTTGAGGTTGCCGTCCCCGTAACCGACGGGCGACAAGGGTAGCCCCTCCTTCCACTGCTTGGGCGTAGCCGGGACAAGACCGAACTGCCGTTCCAGCTCTCGGCAGACCTTCATCGAACGCCCGTGCTCGTAGCTGTCGGAAATGGCACGCCCGGTTTCGTCCACCCGGACGGAGACGATGTGCAGGTGCTCCCGCCCGATGTCGTTGTGGCGATAGACGATATAGGGCTGGTCGCCGAAGCCCATGCGCCGCATATACTCCTCCGCCAAGCTGACAAACCGCTCCTCGCTCAAGCAATCCTTCGGGTCGGGATTGAGGGAGATGTGCAGGACGGGTTTCTCGGTCTTGCGGTTGGCTGTGAGGTAGTCACCGAACGAGCGGGAAAGATGCCCTATCGTGTAGGGGTTATCGCCCTGCGGCTCGATAATCCGGCTGGTGAAAAGCACGTCGGCGTGCCGTTCGTCCACCTTCAACTGGTTGTAGGCAAGCACCCCGTACAGGCTGCTGCCGTGCGAGATCTTGGCTATCATCGGACGGGGTATTTGCTTTGGAATTCCTCCACCAGTGCGGAAATCCGCTTGCTTAACTCGACCAGTTCGAGGGTGTGCCGCTCCAGCTTGTAGAGGAAAGCGAGGGCTTTCTTCTCCGAGAAATTGGATTTGAGCGCACGCACGCATTGGTTGTAGTTCGTGCCTATGGCACGGAACTGCGAGTGGAAAGTGGTCAGGCGCATGTAGAAATCCTGCGTCCCCTTATCCAGTTTAATGACCTTAATCTCCCTGCCAAAAAGTGCGGAAACGATAAACTCCGCCTTGGTCGCCTTGCCCGACTCGTCGAAAAGCGCGAGGAAACGGGCGTTGTCCCCGTCGTCCAGACGGAACACGTAGCGGTGGCGCATCTTGTCGGGCTTGGGCTTTCGCCCGTGGTTGCCCGCATACTTCTTCTGGTTGTCCATCATCCTGTAAAATTTTAAGTGAAACATGGTCTGAAAACGCCGTATGCCTACGGCTCTCCCCCGTGAGCATCCCCCGACTCCGGAGGGGGATGCCACATCGAGGGGGCAAGGTGGTGGTGAGGCACGAAATTCATTTCGAGTGCCGCAGCACACAACTTGCCATTTTCGTTTGAAAATAAAATCCGTCCTGCCGGACAGATTGGGGATGCCCTTGCCTGCTGCGGAGTGCCGGGGCACTCCCTCGGGCGGTTGCCGCTCTTTTTCATTCTTACTCCATTTTGGTTTCCGCATGCAAAGTAACAGCCCTTTTCCCGTCCGGACACCATGCCCGGATGCGACAAACCTACGGGTGGGAAGACAATGCACGACACGCTAATAATCAAACGGATAAACTACCGGTATTTTGATATTCCTTTGCGCCGTGGAAGCGGTGAAACGACTGTCCGGATAGACAAGGAAACAACCGGATAGCCGACCGGACGGACAGCCGAACGGCTGACGGTCTTGCCGGACAAACGGACGGACAACCGGATAACCAGCCGGACGATCGGCTAAACAGCCAAACGGTTAAATGACTAAACGGCTAAACGGTCAAACGGCTGAACAGCCGGATGATTGGATGGATGCCGGGCTGAATGTATGACCGGATGAATGAACGAATGAACGGACGGATGAATGAACGGCAGAGTGGCTGAAAAGCTGACCGATTGAGTGAACAGAGAAGCGGCTGCACGGGCAGCCGGATGAATAACCAACAGAATGACGATATGGACAGACAGACATTGAACGTGGCTTTCGCCACACAGAAAGGCGGCAGCGGCAAGACGGCTATCACGGTGCTGGTGGCGGGCTACCTGCACTACCGCTTGGGGTGTCCGCTGGCGGTGATCGACTGCGACTTCCCGCAGTACAGCCTGTACGAGATGCGGGAGCGTGACAGCCGGGCGGTACTGGAGAACGAATACCTGAAACGGGCGGCTTACGAACAGATGCGGCAGCCGGGGCGTGCCGCCTATCCGGTGCGCAAGTGCCGGGTGGAACAAGCCCCCGACACGGCAAGGGAGCTGGCGGCGGAAGGCTGCTACGACCTGCTCTTCTTCGACCTGCCGGGCACGGTGAACTCGGCGGGCATCCTGCGCACGATCGCACAGATGGACTACATCTTCGCCCCGGTGAGTGCGGACAAGGCGGTGCTGGAAAGCACGCTCTCCTTCCTCGACGTGCTGCAACGGATGATGCTGGGCAAGGAGACGAGCCGCCTGAAGGGGCTTTACCTTTTCTGGAACCAAGTCGACAAGCGGGAAACGAGCGGGCTGTACGAGAAGTACGGGCAGGTGGTCGCCGACATGGGACTGCCGATGCTGCAAACCCGCATCCCCGACACGAAACGCTTCCGCAAGGAGGCGGACGGCACGGGACGGACGGTGTTCCGCTCCACGCTGCTGGCTCCCGACAGGCGGATGCTGGCAGGCAGCGGCATCCCCGAACTGACCCGTGAGATAGCAACCATCCTCAAACTGGAAGGCTATGAAGAAACAGCGGAATGAGAAGCCCATCGACGAGGAGCTGCTGATGCGGATGATGGCGGGCGAGGCGGCAGGGATGGGAGAACCGGGAACCGGAAAGGTTGAAACCGCCGTGCCGGTGGAGAAGGCGCAGGAAGGGAAGGCGGCGGACACAAGACGGCGCAAGGGAAGGCAGGCGGACTACGAGACGACCTTCCTCAAAGGCATGGACATCCCCGCCCGCTACGGCAAGCCGGTCTATGTGCGCCGTGAGTACCACGAGCGCATCGCCAAAATCTCGGTGATGCTGACGGGCGGCAAGGTGTCGCTCTCGGCATACATCGACAACGTGCTGGCGCAGCACTTCGAGCAATACCGGGAGGAGATCGAGGCGGCATACGCCGGGAAACTGGAGAACCTCTTTTAAAAAGGAAGGAGGAAACGGCATGATACTGAAATTATCGCTCACCGTCCTGCTGCTCTATTACCTCGCCGTGCTGTGGAAATACTACCGGCAGGACATCGCCGGGATGTTCGGTACAGCGGAGACGGACGAAGGCACGGACGAGCCGGATCAGGAGCCGGGGCAACCGGGCGAGCCGTACACGGTCATGGGAGAAAGCACCTACCTGCCCTTCGCAGCGGAGGACGGGGAGGAAGCGGCAGCCGGAGCCGTGGACGAACCCGCCACGGAGGACGACGGGGCGGACTACTCCGACATCGAGCCGGAGGAGGACGAGGAGGAGACGGACTATGAACCCACGCCGGAGGAGATCCGGGAACTGGAGGAGGAAGAGGAATTAGGGGCTTATTACCCGGACGGCAACCCCGACTTCGCCACGGGGTACTCCTTCGATGACCTGAAAAAGGTGCGCCGGGTACTGGTGTCGGACGATGCGGACGAAAAGGCGGAGCGGGAAGCCCGTGAGGTGCTGCCGTCCGTGATGGGGTCGGACATCTGGGAGGCGATGCTGGACGAGTTCGAGGGCGCACGGCAGCGTGTCGCCCGGCTGATGGACAACCATAATGTTTAATTAAAATTTTAAAGACAAATGAAACAGAAAAGAATCTTTTTTACGGCGGCCTGCATACTGGCTGCCGTGGGCGCAATGGCGCAGGGAAACGGGCAGGCGGGCATCACCGAAGCCACGCAGATGGTCACCTCGTATTTTGAGCCGGGGACGAAACTGATTTACGCCATCGGTGCGGTGGTCGGCTTGATCGGAGGGGTGAAAGTGTACGGGAAGTTCAGCGCCGGCGATCCGGACGTGAGCAAAGTCGCCGCAAGCTGGTTCGGAGCCTGCATCTTCCTGATCGTGGCGGCTACCATCCTCCGTTCGTTCTTCCTGTAAAACAGCGGACTATGGACTTGGAAATCAACAAGGGGATCGGCAGGAACGTGGAGTTCAAGGGGCTGGAAAGCCAGTACCTCTTCATCTTCTGCGGCGGTCTGCTCGCCGTGTTCGTGGTGTTCGTCATCCTGTACATGGCGGGCGTGAACCAGTGGGTGTGCATCGGCTTCGGCGTGGCTGCGGCTACGCTGCTGGTATGGCTGACCTTCCGGCTGAACGCCCGGTACGGCACGCACGGGCTGATGAAGGCAGCCGCCCGCAGGCGGCATCCGAGGTACGTGGTGAACCGCCTGAAAATCCCCCGATTATTCACCTTTAAACACTGGCAAGAATGAGAAACGTAATGAAAGCGGCGACGCTCGAAAGCAAGTTCCCGCTGCTGGCGGTGGAGAACGGCTGCATCGTGAGCAAGGAGGCGGACGTGACGGTCGCCTTCAGGGTGGAACTGCCGGAACTGTTCTCCGTCACGGGAAGCGAGTACGAGGCGGTCCACTCGGCTTGGCACAAGGCGGTGAAGGTGCTGCCGGAGTATTCCATCGTGCACAAGCAGGACTTCTTCATCGAGGAGAAGTACCGGCCGGAAACGGACAGGGACGACCTTAGCTTCCTGAGCCGGAGCTTTGAGAGGCACTTCAACGAACGCCCGTTCCTGAACCACTTCTGCTACCTGTTCCTTACCAAGACGACGAAGGCACGGAGCCGTCAGGAAAGCACGTTCTCCACCCTCTGCAAGGGCAGGCTTGTCCCCAAGGAGATCGAGGACCGGGAGACGGTTACGAGGTTCCTCGAAGCCGTCGGGCAGTTCGAGAAGATCATGAACGACAGCGGTTTCGTTACGCTGCGCCGCCTCACGACGGACGAGATCACCGGCACGGAACGGTCGGCGGGCATCGTGGAGAAGTACCTCTCGCTCTCGCAGCACGACACGACGGTGCTGAAGGACATCCAGTTGAACCCGGAGGAGATGCGCATCGGCGACGACATCCTCTGCCTGCACACCCTCTCGGACACGGAAGACCTGCCGGGCAAGGTGGCGACGGACAGCCGCTACGAGCGGCTCTCGACCGACCGCTCGGACTGCCGCCTGTCGTTCGCCGCCCCGGTGGGCTTGCTGCTGGACTGCAACCACTGCTACAACCAGTACATCTTCATCGACGACCACGGGGAGAACCTGAAACGCTTCGAGCAGACCGCCCGGAACATGCACTCGCTCTCCCGCTACTCCCGCTCCAACCAGATCAACAAGGCATGGATCGAGGAATACCTGAACGAGGCGCACTCGAAAGGGCTGACCTCGGTGCGCTGCCACTGCAACGTGATGGCGTGGAGCGACGACCGGGAGGAGCTTAGGCGCATCAAGAACGAGGTGGGCAGCCAGCTCGCCCTGATGGAGTGCAAGCCGAGGCACAACACGGTGGACGTGCCCACGCTCTTCTGGGCGGCGATACCGGGCAACGAGGGGGACTTCCCCTTCGAGGAGAGCTTCTACACGTTCATCCCGCAAGCCCTGTGCTTCTTCACCGAGGAGACGAACTACAAGGACTCGCTCTCGCCCTTCGGCATCAAGATGGCGGACAGGATGACGGGCAGACCGCTGCATCTGGACATCAGCGACCTGCCGATGAAGAAAGGGGTGATCTCGAACCGCAACAAGTTCGTCCTCGGTCCGAGCGGGAGCGGCAAGTCGTTCTTCATGAACCACCTCGTGCGCCAGTATTACGAGCAAAACAGCCACATCGTGCTGATCGACACGGGCAACTCGTACCAAGGGCTGTGCGAGCTGATCCACCGCAAGACCAAGGGCGAGGACGGGATTTACTACACGTACACGGAGGAGAAGCCCATCAGCTTCAACCCCTTCTTCACGGACGACTACAAGTTCAGCGTGGAGAAGAAGGACAGCATCAAGACGCTGCTGCTGGCGCTGTGGAAGGGCGAGGACGAGAAGGTCACGAAGACGGAGAGCGGCGAGCTGGGCAGTGCGGTGTCGGCGTACATCCGCCGGATACAACAGAACCGGGACATCGCCCCCTCGTTCGACACCTTCTACGAGTACATGCTGAACGATTACCGGAAGGAGCTGGCTGCAAGGGACATCAAGGTGAGCCGGGAGGATTTCAACATCGACAACTTCCTGACCACGCTGCGGCAGTATTACAAGGGCGGGCGCTACGACTTCCTGCTGAACTCGAACGAGAACATCGACCTGCTGCACAAGCGGTTCATCGTCTTCGAGATTGACGCCGTGAAGGACAACGCTGAGCTGTTCCCCGTGGTTACGATCATCATCATGGAAGCCTTCATCAACAAGCTGCGCCGCCTGAAAGGGGTGCGGAAGATGCTGATCTGCGAGGAGGCTTGGAAAGCCCTTTCCTCGCCGAGTATGAGTGAGTATTTGAAATATATGTACAAGACCGTCAGGAAATATTTCGGCGAGGCGATTGTCGTCACGCAGGAGGTGGACGACATCATCTCGTCCCCCATCGTGAAGGAGGCTATCATCACCAACTCGGACTGCAAGATCCTTTTGGACCAGAAGAAGTACATGAACAAGTTCGACGGCATCCAGTCGATGCTCGGGCTGACGGATAAGGAGAAGTCGCAGATACTCTCCATCAACCTCGCCAACCATCCCGGACGGAAGTACAAGGAGGTCTGGATCGGTCTGAACGGGGTGCAGTCGGCGGTGTACGCCACGGAGGTGTCGGCTGTCGAGTACCTGACCTATACCACCGAGGAGAGCGAGAAGACGGAGGTGTTCGCACTGGCGGAAGAGCTGGGCGGCGACTTGGAGCTTGCCATCAAGCGGCTGGCGGAAACGAAGTATAAATAATGTGCCGATGCGCTGGCGGGGAGCGGCGGACAGGTTGCCGGACGGGTGGTTGATTGACCAAACGGCTAAACGGTCAAACGGTTAAACGGCTGGCTGGCTAAACGGCTGGATGTACAAACGGCTAAACGATATGGAGAGAATAAAATTTTGTAAAACTTTTAAAAAACGGAATCAAGATGAGACGATTGAATTTAATCCTGCTGCTGTCGGCGGTGACGGCGGCGCTGGCGTTTGTCATTTCCTGCAAGGAGACAAATGCGGAACGGTTGGAAAAGATGTGCGGCGAATGGGTCAGCACGGGCGGAAAGCCGCCCTTCACCCTCTGGGAAGAGGACGGCAAGTACCGTGTGACGGTCATGCACAGGAACCACAAGGGCGGTAGTGAAGCGGAGACCTACCTCGTCCGGGAAACGGAAGGGGTGCTGTTCATCGAGACGGGCTTCGCCGTGATGATGGACTATGACCGGGAGAAAGACCGCATCCGGCTGTCGCCGGGCGGAGAGTACAGGAGAAAGAGTGACGGAACCCTAAAACAGTAAGGACATGAGAACGATAAAGGCAATCATCGTGGGCGTGGCGTGCCTGACGGCAGGTGCGGCCAACGCCCAGTGGGTCGTACACGATCCCGGCAATCTGGCGCAGGGCATCATCAACACGACCAAGGAGATCGTGGAGACCTCCGCCACCGCACAGCACACGCTGGACGGGTTCAAGGAGACGGCGAAGATATTCGAGCAGGGACGGAAGTATTACGATGCGCTCAAGGCGGTGCATGACGTGGTGAAAGGCGGCGTGAAGGTGAAGAAGTCCATCGAGATGGTGGCGGACATCTCGGAAATCTACGTGCGCAACTACCAGAAGATGCTCGGCGACCCGAACTACACGCCGGACGAGCTGTCAACCATCTCGTTCGGGTACGCCAAGCTGCTGAGCGAGAGTGCGGACATCCTGCAAGATCTGAAGAACGTGGTGAACGTGACGGGGATGTCGCTCTCGGACGCCGAGCGGCTGGCGATCATCGACCAGAGCTACAAGCGGCTGCTGGAGTACCGCAACCTCGTGCAGTATTATACGGACAAGAACATCTCGGTGAGCTACCTGCGGGCGAAGAAGAAAAAGGACGCCGACCGGGTGGTGGCTCTCTACGGGGATGCGGAAGACCGTTACTGGTGAGGCGGGCAATATATAATAATGTATGCGTACATATAATAAAAATACAGGACTATGTTGTTAGCGATAGACTTCACGAACCTGCACGAGATATTGCAGGCATTGTATCAGGACATGATGCCGCTCTGCGAGAAGCTGACGGGGGTAGCCAAGGGAATCGCCGGGCTGGGTGCGCTGTTCTACGTAGCCGCCAAGGTGTGGCAGGCGCTCGCCCGTGCCGAGCCCATCGACGTGTACCCGCTGCTGCGCCCGTTCGCCATCGGGCTGTGCATCCTCTTCTTCCCCACCTTCGTCATCGGCACGATCAACACGGTGCTCTCGCCCGTGGTGAAGGGCTGCCACGGGATGCTCGAATCACAGACCTTCGACATGAACCGATACCGGGAACAGAAGGAGACGCTGGAGAGGGAGGCGTTCCGCCGTGACCCGGAGAAGGCGTATCTGGCGAGCAAGGAGGACTTCGACAAGAAGCTCGACGAGCTGGGCTGGTCGCCCAAGGACTTGAAGACGATGGCGGTGATGTACATCGACCGGACGGAGTACAACATGAAGCGGAGCATCCGGCTGTGGTTCCAAGAACTGCTCGAACTGCTGTTCCAGTCGGCTGCGCTGGTCATCGACACGATACGGACGTTCTTCCTGATCGCCCTCTCCATCCTCGGTCCGATAGCGTTCGCCCTCTCGGTCTATGACGGGTTCCAGAGCACGCTCACGCAGTGGATAACGAGGTACATCTCCATCTACATGTGGCTGCCCGTGAGCGACCTGTTCAGCTCGGTGCTGGCACGCATCCAAGTGCTGATGCTCACCCGTGACATCGAGGCGATGAGCGACCCGACCTTCATCCCGGACAGCTCGAACACGGTGTACATCATCTTTTTAATCATCGGGATATTCGGGTACTTCACCATACCGACCGTCGCCAACTGGATCATCATGGCGGGCGGGGTGAGCCACGCCAACCGTGCGATGAACCAGACCGCCACGAAGGTAGGCAACGTCGCCGCAGCGGGTGCGGGCGCAGCCGTGGGGAACATCGCCGGAAGGATCGTCAAGTAGCGGCGGATGTCCCAAGAACATGAGTCATAACGAATAAAAAACCGGAAACATGGAATTTAAAAGTTTGAAAAATATCGAAACGAGCTTCAGGCAGATACGGCTCTTCACGCTGGTATTCGCCAGCCTGTGCGCCGTGGTGACGGGCTTCGCCCTGTGGAAGTCGTACAGCTTCGCCGAGGCGCAGCGGCAGAAGATCTACGTGCTGGACAACGGCAAGAGCCTGATGCTGGCGCTCTCGCAGGACGTGCGGCAGAACCGCCCGGTGGAGGCACGGGAGCACGTGCGCCGCTTCCACGAGCTGTTCTTCACGCTCTCGCCCGACAAGTCGGCTATCGAGGGCAACATCAGGCGTTCGCTGCTGCTGGCGGACAAGAGCGCCTTCAACTACTACAAGGACCTCTCGGAAAAGGGGTATTACAACCGCATAATATCGGGGAACATCAACCAGATGATAGAGATAGACAGCCTGCGGTGCGACTTCGACAAGTACCCGTACAGCGTGCGGACATTCGCCCGGCAGATCATCCTGCGGGAAAGCTCGGTTACGGAGCGCAGCCTTGTGACCCGCTGCCGCCTGCTGGATGCGGTCAGGAGCGACAACAATCCGCAGGGCTTCATCATCGAGGGCTTCGAGGTCACGGAGAACAAGGATTTGCAGACCCTCAAACGCTGACGGCTATGATAAGGAAATTCATCGTAAAGGCACAGGATTGGGCGGACGGGAAGCTCCGCCGCCTCGCCGGGCGTATCTCGCCTGACATGCGTGTGGCAATCATCCTCGTGATGCTGGCGGCGTTCGGCGCACTGTCGGTCTATATGACCGTCGCCTCCATCTACCGCATCGGCAGGAACGACGGGAAGGAACTGGGGATAGAGCATATCAGGCGCCTGCAATTGCCCAATGACAGTATTATCAACCCTTTTGAAAGCGGACGGCATGGGACTGGCGGAGAAGTTGAGTGAGTGGCTGTTCCGCCGCCGGGAGCGGCAGGAGGAGCGGAACATGAGGCAGGCAACGGCGTATTTCGGGAGCCTGCTGAAAAAGAGGCGTGCGGATGCCGGCGCAATCCTCCAGTCCGTCAGGGACTACCGGGACTGCCCGGAGGTGACAAGGAAACAGGCGGAGCTGCTGCTGGAACACAGGTTCTTCCGGTACGTGTACCAGACGGGCTATCCCGAATGGCGGGCGGTCATGGACGCCCTGAAAGAGACCCGTTACGGGATGCGTGAGGGGGCGGCAATCCCCCGGAGCGTGAAGGAGGCGGCGGAAAGCCCGATGCTGCGTCTGGAGGCGCAATACAAGGTGCTGGAGCACGAGTACACGAGGCGCAACGCCCCGCAGCCGCTATCCCCCGAAGCGCAGGCGGAACGGGATGCGGCGCACCGGCTGCTGAACTGCTGCATGAGGGAGGGCGACCTCGACGCACTGAAAAGGCTTGCCCTGAAAGGCGAGAAACCGGACGACTCGGTGGCCATCCGCCACGGGCTGGCGGAAGGCTACCGCAGGCTCGAAGAACTGAGCCGGGAATGGAGCGAGGAGATGCGGGGCGACAACCACACCGTCATGGAACAGATCGAGTTGCGGGAGGCGGACGAGCGGGGAAAGCTGATGCGGCAAGCCGCCGCCCTTTACGAGAGGAAGACGGGCGGCAGACTGCCCGGCGACTATCTGGAAGCGGTGAAGGCGGAACGGGCGCTGCTCCACGGGCTCGCCCGCCACGGCTGGGACGGTCAGCGGGAAGTCCCGAAGGAGACGGTGGAGAAGTACGGGCTGACGGAGGACTTTGCCGGCATCGCCCGGCTAAGGTGGGACTACCACCTGAGCGAGGACAACGGTGACCTCTCCCGTGACTACCCGGAAGCCGCCATCGGACGCCACAACCGTGCCATCCGGGAGCGGGCGGCGAAAGAACTGGCAGGTCTGGAAGCGAGGCTGTTCCCCGAAAAGGCGGCAAGCCGGGAACGGAAGGCTGCGCACCTGCGGGCGGACAACCGGGCAAGCCCCACGGCATCGCTCAAACGGGAACGGAAGGAACCGCCCGGCAAGCGGCAAGCCGGGGAGACAGGCAGGCGGAAGCCTCCGGGGAGAAGAATCAGAATGTAGGACAACCATAAATTTTTGACATGATGGAAGAACAGAACCAAGAAAAAGCAACGGCAACGCAGCACGTGACGGTGGCGGATGCCGCAGCCCCGGAGACGGGGAACGGAAAGAAGGAGGACAAGGGCGGCGGGAAAAAGGAGAAGAAGACAGCCAAGCCGCTCACCCCGAAACAGTTGCAGCAACGGAAGAAGCTGATGGTATATCCGCTGATGGGCTTGCTGTTCCTCGGCTCGATGTGGCTGATATTCGCGCCTTCGGAAGAGCGGGAGGTGAACCGGGACACCGTGGGGGCGTTCAACGCCGACATCCCCCTGCCGGAGAACGACGGGATCATCGGCGACAAGCGGAAAGCCTACGAGCAGGCGCAGGCGGAAAGGCGGCAGGCGGAGAAGGTGCGCTCGCTGGAGGACTTCGCCTTCTCCGAAGAGAGCGATACGGACAGGGTGGAAATGGAACTGCCGGACAGCGAGCCGGAACGGGAACCGTTCAGGGACTACTCGGGCAACGGCGGCGGCCGCTCCTCCGTCGCCGCCTACCGGGACATCAACCGGAAACTCGGCTCGTTCTACGAGGAGCCGAAGGTGGACGGGGAAAAGGAGGAGCTGAAAAGGCAGGTGGAGGAGCTGACCGCCAAACTGGAAGAAAGGGAACGGCAGGCGGGCGGAATCGACGATCAGGTGGCGCTGATGGAGAAGAGCTACGAGCTTGCCGCCAAGTACATGGGGCAGAACGGGCAGGACGGCGCAACCGTGCAGGCACCCGCCACCGGGCAGGGCGGCAACGGTCTGGGACAGCCCGCCGTGGCGGTGCAGGCGGCACGGGAGCGGACGGTATCGGGGCTGCGACAGCCCCTAAGCGATGCGGAGTTCATGCGGCGGTACAGCCAGCCGAGGAACTACGGCTTCAACACGGCGGTGGGCAGCGGGTACGCCCTCGGGAAGAACACGATAGCCGCCTGCATCCACCAAGACCAGACGGTTATGGACGGTCAACAGGTGAAGCTCCGGCTGCTCGAACCGTTGCAGGCGGGAAACCTGACCATCCCACGCAATACGGTGGTATCCGGTACAGGCAAGGTGCAGGGGGAACGGCTCGACATCACGGTATCGTCCGTCCAGTACCAAGGTAACATATTGCCGGTGGAATTGGCGGTCTATGACAACGAGGGAATGAAAGGGCTGTGCATAGAAACCTCACTGGAGCGGGAAGCGGCAAAGGAGGCGATGGCGAACATCGGCGGCGGGCTGGGAACGAGCATCTCGTTCGCACGGAGCGCCGGGCAACAGGTGGCGATGGACATCACTCGTGGGCTGATGCAGGGCGGCAGCCAGTACCTCGCCAAGAAGTTCCGCACGGTAAAGGTGCACCTGAAAGCGGGTGATCCGCTGATGCTATACGCCAAACAACAATAAATCAACAGATTATAAAACCATTAAAAAGTAAAGACAATGAAAAAGATTTTTGGATGGGTCGCCCTGCTTATGGGCATGGTGACGGGTGCGAACGCACAAGTGAATGATACGATACAGCGGACCACGGGCAACGACCTGTATCAGGGGATTACACGGAAGCTACCCTACCGGCAGATGGTGACGCCCCACGGGGTGCAGGTGACGTTCGCCAAGACGGTGCATATCATCTTCCCCTCGGCGGTGCGGTACGTGGATTTGGGAAGCGACCGGATCATCGCCGGGAAAGCGGACGGTGCGGAGAACGTGATCCGGGTGAAGGCGACGACCGAGGGGTTTCCGGGGGAAACGAACTTTTCCGTCATCTGCGAGGACGGGAGCTTCTATTCGTTCAATGCCCGGTATGCGCATGAGCCGGAGATGCTGAACATCGAGATGAAGGATTTTTTGGAGAACGGGGACACGACGGACTTTTCGCATACCCGCATGAACATCCATTTCCGTGAGCTGGCGGGCGAAAGCCCGCTCTTGGTGAAGCTGATCATGCAGAGCATCTACAAGGAGGACAGGCGGGAGATCCGGCACTTGGGCTGCAAACGCTTCGGGGTGCAGTTCCTCCTGAAATCCGTCCACTCGCACAACGGGCTGTTCTATTTCCACACGGAAACGAGGAACAGGTCGAACGTGGCTTTCCGGACGGACTTTATCCGGTTCAAGATCGTGGACAAGAAAGTGCCGAAGCGCACCGCCATTCAGGAGCGGGTGATCGATCCGGTGCGCAGCTACAACGAGGTGCTGGTGACGGAGGGGAAAAGCGACGTGCGCACGGTGTATGCCGTCCCGCAGTTCACCATACCGGACGACAAGCTGCTGGTCATCGAGCTGTTCGAGAAGGACGGCGGCAGGCACCAGACCATCCGGGTGGAGAACGCCGACCTCGTGGCGGCAAGACAGATTAACGAACTGAAAATCAAATAAGCGATGAAAAGGTTACTGTTCATTATCCTGCTTTTCGGGGTGTGCCTGACTTTCAACCGGGCACACGCCCAACGGTGCCTGCCCGGAATGAGGGGCATACAGCTCACGGGCGGGCTGTCGGACAACATGCGCTGGAAAAACGGCGACGGCTTCGGCTACCACGCCGGGATAGCGGTGAGCACCTATACGAAGAACGCCCACCATTGGGTGGTCGGTGCGGAATACTTGGAGAAGCGGTACGGCTACCGGGACTGCCTCTATCCGGCGAGCCAGTTCACGGGCGAGGGCGGCTATTACCTGAACTTCCTGTCAGACCGGAAAAAGACGTTCTTCGCCGCACTGGGGCTGTCCGCCCTTGCCGGGTACGAGACGGTGAACTGGGGCGAGAGCCTGCTGCCGGACGGCTCCCGGCTCACGGATGAGGACAATTTCATCTACGGGGGTGCGCTGACGCTGGAGCTGTCCGCCTACCTGACGGACAAGATTGTCTTGCTGGTAAACGGTCGCCAAAGGGTGCTGTTCGGCGGCGACTGCGGGAAGTTCCACACGCAGGTCGGCGTGGGAATACGTTTTATGATTCGATAACAACTGATTGATTGCAAAGTATATGAAAAAGATAATCTATCAAATACTCACGGGCTGCTACATCGTGGCCGCCCTCGTGCTGGTCGCAGCCTGTAATGACGGGCTGGACATTCAGACGAAATACCCGTTCACGGTGGAGACGATGCCCGTCCCGAAGGAGCTGAAAGTGAACGAGACGGCGGAGATACGGTGCGAGCTGAAACGGGAAGGACGCTGGGAGGACACCCGGTACACGATTCGCTGGTTCCTCTTCGACGGGGAAGGCACGCTCAAACTGGACGACGGCACGGCGTTGCTGCCCAATGACCGCTACCCGCTGGAGAAAGAGACGTTCCGGCTCTATTTCACCCCGCTGTCGGACGAGCAGAGCAGCTTCACCGTCTGGGTGGAGGACTCGGACGGTCAGGCGGTCGAGCTGGAATACGACTTCAATGCGGACAACGACAAGGAGGACGGGGATGGAACGGAATGATCTGGTTCTATACCTCGACATACCGGAATTTTCCGAAGCCCTGCATGCCTCGAAGTGGCGGACGGACATTGTCCTTCCACAAGCGGGGGACAATATATGTCCGGAAAACCTGCTGTCGGAGAAAACGCTCGCCATGCTGGAGACGGTTTCCGCCGGGGAGGTCTGGGAAGACATGAAGGACGACTGCCGGACCATGCGCCGGGTCGTGGAGCACGAGCTGTTCCGGGTGACGGAACGGGGATTTCACCTGCGCAGGGACGGGACACCGTGCTGCACGCTGACGCTGCAAAGATACCGTGTGCACGATGCCGGAAGGCGGATGAAAACAGAAGTGCCGCCACCTTGTCCAGCCCGGGGCGTGGAACGGAAAAGCGGGAAAATCCGGTTTTATTTCCGGAAATACTTTGTGCATATCGACGTGCCGGACACGCTGCCGCAATACCCGGAGGTACGTGAGTTCGTGAACATAAAGTCGCTGCTCTCGGAGGCGGATAAAAAACTGCTGGCGGAAACGGAATGCGATGAAGCGGAAAGCCTGCTGGAGTGGATAGAGAATGAAGGCTATTGCCATGTCCGGGCGAGGTGCTGGACGCCGGACGAGGAGAGCGGCGGATGGATGTGCGTGTTGTCGGTGGATGTTTAAAGGGGTTTATAACAAGAAAAAATGTAAAAACATGGAACGAGAAGAAAGAATGTATCAGGTGCCTCTGGAGATGATATGCAGGCACGACCGCACGGCGGAGGTCTGCCGTGCCGCCGTTGAAGAGGACGGCTGGCAGTTGGAGAACGTGCCCGAGGAGATGAAGACTCCGGAACTGTGCCGGAAGGCGCTGGAAACGGAAGCGGGATTCGGGAACGACTTCCACCGGGGGCTGGTCCAGCATATCCCGTCCCCGGAGGTGTGCATGGAGGTGCTGAAGGAGTGCCGGGAGAACAACCCGGAAGAACTCTACGGGGTGGCGGTGGCTATCCGCCCGGAGGTGATGAACGGCGAAATGGCGGACTTCCTGCTGCCGCTGGACGGCAGGTGCATCAGCATCCTGCCCGTACACCTGCAAACGCCGGAGCGGGTGCGGGTGGCGGTGGAAACGTCGGGGATGTCCGCCGTCGGGCGTGGCGGAGTGCCGAAAAGCCTGCTCACGCCCGATGTGTATGTCAGGTGCGCCGCCCACAGCCGGGAGTCGCTGATGATGATCCCGTGGGCGGAACGCTCGCCGGAGGTCTGCCTGATGGCGAAGACGCTGTACCCGGACATAGTGAAGAATCACCCGGAGTTCGTGCCGGAGAGCGTGCGTAACCAAGACAGCATCTACACGCTGAACAGCCTGATGGAAAGCCTGACGGGGGAAAAGTTCAGCTACCGGCAAATGACGGACTTCTACAACGGGAAGCCGCTGGATGTGAAACGGATGGAGACGCCGGACGGCGTGCAGAAGGACAAGTCGGTGAAGTTCGACAAGGAGACGGGGAAGTTCTCCTTCTCCGACATCCGGCAGGAGCGGAAACGGGGGTTGAAGATGTAGCGTGAGCCGGACGAAATGGAAAGCATCCTTCGGGATGCTTTTTCCATATCCGCCCTGCCGCTTTCCGGTTTCTTTTGCTTCTTGTTCTTTTCCCGCCCCGCTCACGAAAGAAAAGAAGTGCAAAAAGGATAGCGAACAAAAAAGGGGACGCTTAAAGCATCCCCTCGTCCATGTAGCTGAGATAGGTGTCC
>OGMV01000406.1_pt1 | contig 22444 bp, 27 predicted proteins | sample 1573341 | NCBI WGS metagenome assembly OGMV01 (sample SAMEA2581994, study PRJEB24529) | metagenome | biome: Human gut stool | place: China | collected 2011 | reverse complement strand
ACCTGCCATATCGCATGATGTTCTGTATCTCTGACTCGTCTACCTCTCCGTTAAGTTGTCTTACACACTGTTCATTGATAGAACGCATACAGGTAATAAGACCTTTTGGTATCGTCACACACTTTGATTCATCCGGTGACTTGTTGATTACCGGCATAATGTCGATTGTCCAGCTACCGATATCTACTATCAGCGTTTTCTTTGCCATTGTAGGAATCTTGTCCACTACTGCTGCATAACACTGAGGGAATACTGCCACATCATCCATTTCAATATAATACGACTCATTCTCATATTTGAAGCTTACACGCTTATTCTTTGTCAGGTACTTGATAAAATCATTCTTCTCTGCTCCAAACCTTGTAAGTGGTAGTCCTACGGCAAGGAATACCTTTGCCTCTGCAAGACCTCTTCTTTTAAGTTCCTTAGCTACTGCCGCAAGTGTGAGAAGATAAAAGCTGCCATCTTCGACCTTCGTGTCCTTTACCTCCTGTCTCACAGTTCCAACCTTATAGAACTTTCCTTCATACTCGAGTACATCACCGAAAAGTGCTGGAGTTGTTGTAATCTCCTTAACACCTGTGACAAATACCTGAGAGATTGTTTTCATCATTGACCAGCCATGATCAATGCCGATTACTTCTAACTTGTTATTCATGTTCCTGTCTCTCCTTCCCTTCCGTAATAATTGCTTCCATATCCTGCTCATCTGTACCTTTTCTCCCTTCCTCTTCCATAAGCTGCTCAATAAACCTCTCTGATCTGGACGACATTGCAACTAATGAATATAGAAAAACCAGGATGATACTTATTCCGACCAACACAACAATCCAGCATAGCTTCATGTAAATACGCCTCCTTCTGTAGATTCTTCTAAGGGGCACTTACAATTTGCCTGACATTTTCGTGCCAGTCTTTGGAAATAAACACATTTCAAACATTCGTGGTCTGCCATAAATAGTGCTTTCTCATTTTTGGCTACAATCTTTCGGTAACGCTTTTTCAAATAAGAAACATCATATAAATCCTGCTTGATTTCATTCATGGCATTTTGCTTCATTATCGCTGTATTCAGTGAATTAATGTAGCTGACGAACTTTTCCTCAGTGCTTATATCCACACCTTTAAAAGTTAATTCCATTCACTACTTACCTGCTTTCTACACGGCTCATGCCATGTAGGTGTGCTTTTTTCCCATTTGCCTGCACACATAGGAATTACAGATAAGCCGCATCTGCGTTTACGACGCATTAAGTTAAATTAAATAATGCTATCCTCTCTACCGCCTTTTTGAGAGCCAGGAAGTTCCCTTTGAACACCTTCATAGTTTATTATCCTTCCGCAACAGTATTGACTACCCTTACTCGCTCCACTTTCATTTCTCAATCCTTCAGCACTCTTCGCAAGTATATTTGATTTCCATCAGGTATCTGAACCGGAATTATCACTATATCTGTAATTGTTATTCAATTGTATGAGCTGCTTTGCAACTCGCAGGATTATGATATAGCAAAATTTTGAATCCTTGAACTTCGCCAAAAGAAGTATTTTCAACATATCTATTCTTTTTATGTTAGTCCTCATTTGTGGTCTGTTCGTATTTTCATTATATAGTCCACATTTGTGGTTGTCAATATATTTTCAAAATAATGTACCACTTTTGTGAACTCTGTGTTAAAATATTCATATCAATTTGTTTGAGGTGATTATTAATGGATAATAGACATTCAATTGGAAGTAAAATTCAAAAATATAGAAAATTAAAAGATATGACACAGGACGAATTATCAAAACAGTCCGGTATTTATTTATCTACCATAAAGAAATATGAAAGCGGTGAACGAAATCCAAAACCAGATCAGCTTCAAAAAATAGCAGAAGCTCTTGGCATTAGCGTAACTGTATTTCTTGATTACGATATTAATACTGTTAGTGATGTTCTTTCTTTAGTTATGAAGCTTAACGAACAATCTCCATTGAAAATATCTGCTGATAAGGATAAAGATGGCAACTACATCCCCAGCAGCATACACATGACATTTGAAGATTCACAAATAAATGAAGCTATTTGTTCTTATCTAAATTGTAAACAACAGATAGATTTAATTGCCTATGAGGATAATGATAAAGCTGTGATTGAACAGCAAAAAGAATTTTATGATGATAAGATTAACAGATTGCTCTTATTTAACGAATGTATTAAAAAAATCCGCTAAATTGCGGATTTTCTTTGCTAGGACTCTATTATAATACTTCACTTTACATATCCTGAGTAGTTTATCCCCTACTCAAATAGCTTTGGTAAATCGTTGGTAAAAATCTACTGTAACATCCCCAAAACACTGTAAAATCAAGTATTTTTAATCAAGGTTAGTATATTGCCGTGGCAGATGAATAAGACTTTTATCATAATCTCTTATATCCTCCCATATCGTCTCAAGCCCTGATTTTACTGGCTTTATGGAACTTTTTCAAAATCATGTATTCTCTCATATTTTCTTATAAAATCTCATGTTTTTGAGAAATCAGGGGTACAAATGGGGGTACAAATACCAAAACGTACCCCTACACCTTTGCCTCATTTACTACATTTAAATTGCAACAACTCTCTTCATCTCCGCCTCTGCATCCTCAAATTTCACATGCGTATATGTGTTTAATGTCACGCTGATATCAGCATGTCCCATGATATACTGCAAGCTTTTGGGATTCATACCGCTCTTTGCCATCTTTGAACAAAAGGTATGTCTGCATACATGAGGTGTTACCTTCGGCATCTGTACCTTGTAAATTCCATTGTACTTCTCAAGGATGTGCCGGAAATACTTTTCCCAATGGAGTGCTACCATAGGCATATTATTCTTGTCAAGATACAGAAACCCAGAATAGCCATCAATGATTGGCTCCATCTTCGGCTTCTTTCTTCTGTCAATAATCGTCCGAAATGCTTCCTCCACTTCTTCTGACATTGGTATTTCCCGAATTCCACTTTCCGTCTTTGGCTCTTCAATCATAACTGCATCTTTGAAGTGCGGATGAGCTGATGATCTACAATGATTTTATGATTCTTAAAATCAATATTCTTTGTTGTTAATCCTACAAATTCTGAGATTCGCAGCCCGGTATTAAACAGAATATAGATACCTTCATAGTATCTGCTAAAATGTTTATCCTGTTTGACAAATTCCAGATATTTACGTTCCTGATCCCTGGTGATAGCTTCTCTGGTCACACTATCATTAACAATAAATGTAGCCAATTCAAAATCAAACGGGTTTCTACGAATCATGTCATCGTCATAAGCCTGACGAAAAGCCGATCGCAATATTCCTCTGATTGTATGAATGGTGCTATAGCCCTTGCCCTGTCTCTGTTGCATGGAAATCAGCCACAGCTTCGCATCAGAAATTTTAATAGAATCAATGCGTCTCTGACCAAATGGATCCTTTTCTAAAAAATTAATAGTTGTTTGATATCCCGCCTTCGTTGATTCTCTTACACCTACCTTCGTTGCAGTATAACGCCGAACCAATTCCAACACTGTAAGATTCCCGCCATCAGAAGAAAATCGACTGAACTGATTAATCTGAAGTTCCTTCTCTTGCTCTCTGAGGGATGGTCCCTGCCTCTTTCCCTCCGGCATCCTATCATTCTTATCTAATCTCCAACTGTATAAATATCTTTCCTTGCCGGTGCCATCATAATACTTAAAACGATAGCAACCATTTGACTGCTGATACTCGCCGTTGTGTAGTACACGGCCTTTATTATCCTTTCTCTTATTTGACATAATAGACACTCCTTTCACAAAACAAAAAGGACTGCCCTCGATAAATATGATTCTATCATAGAACAGTCCAAAAGCACACAACTTTTGATATTTTTGCCTTTTTTTCATGGCAAAATTGTATTTGACAATACATTATCTTTCAGCTATATTTCTCATTTTACACACAGCTGGCAGCATCCAGAAATCGTTCAAACAAAACTCTCTTGATCTTAACATGGCTGCCAATTTCCAGAATAAACTCCGCCCCTGGATGTTCAGCTACTATTTGATAAATTCTGGTCTCTCCAATTCCAAAGTACTTTGCTGCCTCCGGAATACTAAGCGAATATCGATTCCACAAGGGAATCCTATCCTCTTCCCTTTTAGAGTTGCCTTTTGTAGATCTAACCACCATAGAATTAGCTTGATTGATTTTCTCTTGCAAACATACCATTGCCTGATATGCCAATGGCACAATCACTGGTACTTTTGCCGGTGACATATTGGTCTCCATATTCATAATTATCTGATTCATTATTTCCTCCATTCTCCCCACTGCCGGCAACAAAGTCCGGCAACAGAGTTTTAAAATCTTTTTCGATTAAAATCCAACTACGATAAATCCCCCAAAATCTCCTTATTATCAGCTTTCAAAAGGAATCTCCATCTGCGTTCCCTCCACCGGAATAAATGTTTGCACTTTGTTTCCGGAGTTGGTTTCCACCCTCATCCAGCCTCGCTGCTTCCCATAGCCCGGAATATTGCGTGGATTGGGATAAGCCTTCCATCCTGAAATGGTGCCATTCATAATCTGACCGATTTCTCTGGCTTCACTGTTTCTTGGCTTTCCAAATTCTTTCAAAGCCTCATTGTAGATTTGCTGCACACAGACCACATCGCTGGTGCTATGATCCAGCCATTCTCGAATAAGCCCCGTCCAGGTGTCCTCCTGCATGAATGGCCTCTGGTACTCAATCAGATTCTTCTCTATTTCTTTCGGAAGCTTCAATCTGACTTTTCCATTTCCATAAATGGCCATCATCTCAGCCCACATCTGTGCAATGTATTCTCTGGATGCCTCTTCATTTTCCAAAATGTGAATTTCCGCTTTGGAAGCATCACACATGATTGGCAGAAATCTTCTGTTTCCGCTTCTGTCATGCGGCAGGAAATTCACCACATTGGAAGTACCTGCAAAGACACACTGTCTTGAAATATCCTCTGCCCTGGTTCCATATGGCTTACGATAATTATCATATTGCTTACTAAGAAATGCCTTAGTTGCTTCATTATATTTCGTGTTCAATACAGCCAGCATCTCTGCCATCTCACAAATCCAATGCCCTGCAAGATGCTCATAAACCTTCTCATCGTCCAGCCGTTTTATATCATCTGTAAACCACCTGTCATTCAGGCACAGGAACCGGATAAAAGTAGATTTTTCAGCTCCCTGACCGCCAACAAGGCAAAGCATATATTCAAACTTACATCCTGGCTTAAAGATTCTGCTTATGGCTCCCAACATAAATAACTTCAAACATTCATATTCATAATCACTTCCGTTTGTTCCCAGAAAATGTTTTAATGCATACCTTACTCGCTCCACACCATCCCATTTTAGAGAAAGCAGATACTCCCTTACCGGATGATACTCATTCTCGGTAGCCACAATTTGCAGAGCATCCCGAAGTGCCTTATCATTACGGAAGTGATAGTATTTTTCTATATAATGCCTGATATGGATATCATCTTTGTCCGTTACATCAAGGTAAGTTCTGCTCCAAGGCATCTGAGCGGGAATTATAAGGGGAAAAGAAGGGAAGTAGTCTCGAATATTTTCCTTGAAGAGTTCATCATTTTCTAAAATCACTTTAGCATTTTCAATAGTGTTATACGGCCATCCTTTCTCCGACTTGTCCAACATTTGATCCACTATCTCCTGATTCGGTGTCATAAACTCTTTTTCAATTCTCTTAAGCTCCTTTCTCAATTCTTCGTATTTTTCTTTTAATTCGCCATCAGCAGTTTCAAACATGCAGTAATCATATAAATAATCCACATAGTTGAATTCTTTTTCCGTCAAGGCAAAAAGAGGACTCTATGTAGAATCCGCTCTATCCTTTGGTGCATATTCTATTTTCATTTGTCGCAATTTCTCATGAAGTTTTGAAAGCTGGGCAAACAATTCTTTCTTCTGTTCCATCCAAATCTGGTATTCACTTTTCTTTGGAATTTTTTGCTTTGTGAAACCATTCGAGTATCGGGTATTATCATAAGAAAGCACAAATTCAGAAGCAATTCTTTCAGCAGCCTCCTTTAGATTAACACCATAATAATTTGCCACAAAGTCTATCGCATCGCCTTTAGCACCACAACCAAAACAATAGTACCTCTGGTCTACCTTCATGCTTGGATGTCTGTCATTATGAAATGGGCAACATATCATTTTGCTTCGGTTTGGTCGAAAACCTGCCATAATTGCTACATCAATCGCTTTCACATTATTTCTTACGGTTTCAAATACATTCATCGAATCGGCTCCTCCTTTTTTCTTGGATTCGTGCTACGGATTGCATCATCAATATATCGATTGATGTCACGCATAGTCTTTGTTTCTGCTAACAATTCTTTATAAGCAGCATATTCTTCTTGATAAGAATCCTGAATAGATGTCAATTCTTTCTTCCATCGGCTAACATCCACCTTGTCAATCTGCTTCTCCTCGAATAAGACGCGCTTTGCTATATGAAATCTGCGAAGCAACCGATCATTTTCAGACTTAATTGCAGTTTTTCTCTTGACATTCTTGGTAGAACAGATCTCCCTTAATACTGGTTGTGCATCTCTATACCATTCTCCGTATCGAATCAAATCTTTAAGCTCTTTCATTCTGACAGACTTTGTTTTCATTGATTTATTCAGTGTACAAATATCCCTTTGCTTCTTTGCAACATATAGTTGAAAATCTTCCAATGTAGTTATTTGATTTACCAAAAGATAATTTACTACATTTGCCTGTACTTTCAGATTCGTAGTTTTTGCTTTCTGCCTGCCATAAGAAAATGTACTTGCCACTTCATTTCTTTTCACAAAATAGTAATTAATGTACCCTGCAAGATCCAGCTGTTGTGGTTCTGATTCTTTTTCAGCAATCAATCGAATAAGCTCTGTAATATTAGAAACAATGTCTTTAAGATGTTTAGAAAGAGCAATAATTCCCTGGTTGATTTCATTAATCCAACGGTTCAATTCACCCTTTGCTGTAACAAATCCCTTTGCTTCCATATTTCTCACATGCGGACCTTCATGGATATGTGGAATCAAGTCAACACCCTGTTCCGCATAACTTCTGTGATCAATCCGGCTCTCCATCCCACGTTTTTCAAATTCTGAATTTACCAAGTCCGCCCATGCTTTTCGCCATTGGTCTAACACCTCCGGTCTGTTCCAATCTGTTGTGGGTACTGCATTGAACTTTTGTTTTCCGTAGTCATCGAAGATAGGATTTCCATCCAAATCAAATAAGTATTCTCTCTTTTGTTTTTCTCCCCAAGTGCCATCCTCATTCATCGGACGGATTGGGCATATTACATGCACATGGGGATTAGGTATACCTTCGCCCTTATCAGGATCATGAATTGCCATATCAACAATCATTCCTTTTGCCACAAAATTCTCCAGTACAAACTGTCTTGCAATTGTAATATTTTCTACAAGAGAAAATTCATTCTGCAATGCAAAATCAAAGCTATATGCCAACTGAGCTTTGGGATGCTTTTCGATTTCTTCCACCTCATTCCACAAATACTCTCTATTATGAAAAGGCTCCGGAACATAGTCCGGAGCTAAAATTTCACTACAAATCACACCACCTTTGGCAGTGTAATCAGCAATTTTTCCATAATATCGATCTTCTAATCTCTCACCAGCTCAGTAAGCTGCTAATTCAACAGAGGACTGTCCTCTGCTTCTAAGCACCCTTGATACATGGAAATGATATAATGCCATTACTCAGTCACTTCCTTTCGCATCTGTTCAATAGCTCTATCAAGTTTCCTGCCAAATGCTGTAGCATTTACAGAACTTAATACCTCGCTCAATTCTTTTTCCGATAAATCTTTCACCACTGGAAAATACTTTTCGAAGATAGCTCCACAAACAATCAATCTGTGGCTGCGTTCCTTACGGCTAAAGTTTTCCCGATAGGAAAGCTGATTTCTCTTTCTCTGGATCTGATGCTCCAGCTGGATCTTCTCCTGTTTTAATTGTTTCAGCTCATTTCGAAGTTCTTCAAGATTCTTGTTTTCTGTCATCTGTATCTCCTCCCACATTTCATTTTGTTCGTGTTCTTTGTCATCTACCCAAATCAATTCCTGGCAGGTAACCTCTGTGTTCTTTAGCCTCATAGACTGTTTTGGACTGTGCCATTATCACGTTCTTGGCTCGCTCCCTGTCTTTACAGATCATCGCTTAGCTTCCCCGATACGGTAGTGATTTGGAATGCTCATTCAGTTGTCATAAACTGATTTTCTCAAAATCACAGGCCTTATCCCGTATATCCAAAAAGCAGGAAATACTACTGAAAAATAAAAATATCCATGTTTTTAGAAATAGCACTTTATTTCGAACTGTTGTTCTGGTATAATTTTTGCTATATACATTTAAGAATGCACTATTGATTACATTGGGGGAAAATAGATTTTGAAGTGTAAATTATCAATACAGGAAAAATTAAAAGATTTAAGAATTGAACGTGGTTTGTCCTTACAGGAACTGTCAGACCAAACTGGATTATCCAGAGCTGCCATCGGCAATTATGAAACAGATGACTATAAAGAAATCTCACATAAAGCAATTGTAATTTTGGCTGATTTTTATGGTGTCTCTTCTGATTATTTATTGGGGCTTACAGAAAATCGTGAACATCATTCCTTCCCAGTAGATGAATTAGGCTTAGATGATACCACCATAGATTTAATAAAAAGTGGCAAACTGAATGTGCGTTTAATATGCGAAATGATAAAGCATCCGGAATTTGCGAACTTCCTTTCCGACTTTGAAATATATGTTGACAATCTGGCTGGAATGCACATTCGAAATATGAATACCATGATTGAGCAGACCAGGCTCCGGTTACAAAATAACGGTATTCCTAATAGTGACCATTATATGAAAACCTTGGTTGCCGCTTCCATTAATGAAGACAATTATTTTAATAATCTGCTTGGAAATGATATTGCAAAAATCGCAAAGGATTTAAGAGACACTCATGAATAGGATTCCGATACCGGAGATCCGATTACTCTGGTTTAAGATATGCTTGGTACTTTTGAAGAACTCAAGAAAACAGACAATGCCACTCAGGCACAGATGATTATGTACAGTAAACTTTTCAAAATCAACTTTACGAAAATGGATCCCTATGAATTCAAGACCTTTACCGATATCCTGCAACGCTACTCAGATTTATGCAAGCCAGTAAAGGGCAACGGCCGTGGCCGGAAGAAAAAATAATCACAAGGCGAAGGCTTGTCCGGGAGAATTCCCGCAATTCCTTTTCGCATGAGAAAAGGCGCACCAATACCTGCCACTAAGTAGGTATAGAAGTGCGCCCTTAGTTTCTAAGGGATATTCAACATTTTATATACCTAAAACAAATATCACCACGATTTGCACTATATTCCTTCAATTTTATTTAATGAAAAATCATCCATATTCCTGCATACAATACATAGCTTGTTCGGCTTTTTTATTCTATGAACACTCAATTTATAAGAATTTATAATGATGTCCAATAACTCTTGCTGGGTCAATTCATTGTCTCCTATTCTCGTTGTTCCAGAACCTAAGATAGGAATACATACATCTTGCTGCCCATAGTAATTATCAAGTTCTTCCCACAATACAGATAAACTCTCTATGTATTCTTCTCTTGTTAGAATGCCCTTTCCCACTTTATCAAGTTTCGCAAATGCCATCAAAAGATATTGACCATTTTGAATCACTCTACCAGACTCGTACTTTTCCTTGCCAGCATATTTCGATTTGCCTTTTACCAAAATGCCGGAAGAATGTATCAGTTGTTCTATATCAACAGATGGATTTGCCTGCAAATACTGCCCGCATAAAGATTTAGGATTAATATCCGCAGTCCCCATCCCGACATTTGTGGTAAAGCATTCATCAAATGGAATAACAACCTTACAGTCTTTTTGCTTAAAGAGATCCCCATACTTGATTTGGATGGTATAGTTTTTTCCTTTGATATTGACTTTTCTTCTATAACCAAGATAAATTGCATTCACTAATAACGCTAAAAAGAAAACAGCCAAGAATACAATTCCTCTATTGATTATCACATTTTTTTCTATTGACAAATTTGAAAATATGATTTGCGACTTAAACATTTCCTCGGGAACAAACATAAATATAAATGATACAATACTAACAGCCCATGCCCTGCTTCTCTTTATGTATTTATTCAAATCCAAGCTCCCTCTTTAATGAATCATAGTCTCCAACCTTATTTCCATATGCATTCTTTTTCCAGAATGGACGAGCAATACCTTCGTACCCATTCATATATGAAGGAAGCCAAGCTGATTCAATTCTAAGTGAGTTGTACACAATAATAATGGTTTTCTTTGCTTTTTTAGCCTGTTCAAATTCATGTCTAAGGTAAGAATACGAATTTATACTTCCAACATTGTCTGAACCAGCGCCAACCGTTGACTGCACCTTACATGACTTCTTACCATTTGTATTTTGCTTATATGGTGTACAAGAACTAGCAGCCTGTGTACTTCCATTTCTATTACAACTACTTCCTGCTGTTCTACTTGCTGTCTTATCTCCTACAACAAAAATTACCGCTGAAGAAGCATTAATCTGTCTGTTAAATTCACTCTTTAAATCACATGGACGGCAATCAGGATCATTTGACACACTCCCCGATGAAACTTGAGACATGTCGATAAAATCCACCCTGTGATAATTATCAGATCCCCATGTCTGAAGAACATCAACAACATCCCGATCTCCACTATCTGTAGCATAATCTGCGCTAATATAAACCTGTTTACTCATATACATCTTCTCCTTTATTCTTTATTCAACTCCTAACGCCTTAAACACTGTATCTTTTGCACTCTGATACGGAATCAACTGAAAGGCACTCATCAAATCTGCTGGTACTGTGGCAAAATCCATCATTGAAACCATCAGAATCAAAACTTTCTAAACACACTTGTAGGGATTGCCTAATTCATCCACTTTGATCATCTTTCCGCTTATACTAATTCTCCCATAACAGTCAATGAACTTTGTACCGTTCTTCCCAAAGCAATAAAGCACAATGCTATAAATGAAGGTAATGCCAAATTCCCAGTCATACCATTGCCCTGAATATTCTGATAATTAATGATGTAACTATTCTTTTATATATACTCCATTATTCATGTTCGCCTATCTTTTCTACAGCTGATCGTACTTTGTAGCACTTCCTTTTGCCTTTTCCACTGGGTACTTTGCTTCATTCTGCGACATCTTCATATTGATGATTTCATCTGCATCGATTTCCAATTTATCCATCAGATTTTGGCAATAAACTATGACATCAGCTAGCTCCTCTTTAACATGCTGTATATCATACTCTTCATCATTCCACTGAAAACACTCCAAAAGCTCTGCTGCTTCAATCACAATTGATTTTGCAAGATTTGCCGGTGAATGGAACTGGTCCCAATCTCTGTCTTCTGTAAACTTTCTGATTCTATCTATCGTTTCCTGTTTCATAATTGCTCCTTTATTTTGCTGCCGCTAAAAGCGCTGCTCGAAGTTCCGGATCACATGCATATATGTACATTCCATTGACTCCACGTGTCATAAGTACTCTAACTTCATGTTGAATCAATGTCTCTCCAAACTTCTTCTTCGTTCCATCTGATAATGTTCTGTTTCGTACAGCCTTCTCATTATGACTTGCCGACGGATCAAATATGATCTTTCCGTCACGATATTTCACCGATGGACCGAGTATTACACCCGCGTAATTAAGATCAAATCCCTGAATCGTGAATGTTGATCCAACCTCATTAATTGTTTTAGGTTGCTCTGCCCATGCCAAGCCTTTTATATCTCGTTTTTCTTTTCTTGTAAGTTCGGACTCAAGCTCTCGATTCCAAGGTTTGTGCCATTTTCCAATAAGAACTTCCCAATACTTCACTAAATGATCCTGCGCCATGGGTTTTCGCGTTGAACTATATTCCCAATCATAGGTTGCTATCACTCTCGACAAAGCAGAATCACTCTCTTTTGCTCTTTTTTGAATTTCCATATCAAGTAATTCTGGATTGTCAAATATCTTGATACTATATCCCCCAAATGTATTAGGTAATTTTTTCAATTGACCTTTTTTTGTAAAAGAATCAATCCAATCCATAGTTGCCGCATCAGCCTGCATGCGAAGTTGTTTATCTAACACAATATAATTATTCGTTGCCTTAGCTTGATTTCTATACTTCTCAAGAATTTGAGACTCCCAAAACTGTTCCGTGGTTAGAATTTGATTCTCATCAAACATTACTACAGTCACTCGCGCTCGATCTATGATATCCTTTAGCTGATTCTCACCTTGATAAGATTGTTTTCCTTGTGTAAGAAGCAAATGCGCTTCATCAACAAATGCCACATCAACAGGATCACCCTCTGAATGATTATTGATAAAAGTCGTAGGTTTACTAACAACCTTTCCATATTTTTCAGTCAATCCAAGCTTCTCTGCTATCTGCTCATATACAGTGATCTGCTCATCGTGATTAACAAGCAAATGACATTTTATTTCTTTGTTATTTTCTTCCGCCTGACAATACAATTCATAAAAAGTGCTACTATTTAGAACAGTCTTTCCAGTTCCGGCTTCTCCATCTATAAAAATGAGTTGATTTGTCTCCCCATTTTCAAGTGCATCCGAAACCTTTTGGATAATTAATTCTCTTGCTTTTTCCTGCTCTTTAGTAAGCTTATGAAGTGGCGATGCTTTATATATTGCCGAATCCTTTATTACACTTTCAGTTGGAAATAACTCCTTATTTTCTTTTCTAAGTCCTCTCCAAATCTTGCTAAAAATTTCATCCAATTCTTCCATTGGATAATAACTTGTCTGAGGATTATCTCTTAGATTATGCACATGCTTCACACGATCTACACTCATCATGTAATGCATTAATCGATTCTCTATATCAAGTGTCAAAGATTTATTAAAATGCTCATGTCCTATAATAAAAAGACTTGCATCTTTTTCTAGCAACTTGCTTTGCCATTTTGAATTATCTGAAGCAGCATCGTAATGCTGACGTGTTCTCTTGAATATGTCATTTGACTCACCAACATATACTTCAAAATCTCCAGATTCCTGCCAATTGTGAATATACACCGTCGGAAAATTCATAATGATTTCCTGCATCTTCTCATCCTCCTTGGGCAAAGACACGTGTTCAAAGAAATCTAATGCATCTTGTCTATCTTTAATTTGCTTAATAATTGGCTTTGCTACACTACTGCTCATTTTTAGCCTTTCTTAGATTATGTATTTTAATTATATTCCTTATTGCCAATCGCTACAAATAAAAATGTCTCATTTTTCCTAGTTTTCCCAATTCTACTATATTTTTGTATTTTACAAGATTCTCCATAAAACTTGCAAATTCTCCGGTCAGAAACGTGAACCCATGAGAGAAAATTTTGAAATATTATCAATGATTTGTGATTCTCTGACCTCTCCTTCGACTATAAACACTTTATAGTCTTTATCTGCCATTAAATGCACCTGCCTTATACATTTTCTGAAGATTGTGTGCCTGTCGCAGTTCCTTCTCTGTTAATTCAGAAATATCTTGGATTCTATTATTTTCAAGTAAGAAGTAGCTGTCCGGTCTGAGAAGATCATTGCTCATCAAATCTGTATTATGAGTCGTTGTAAATATCTGAACACTGGATATCTGTTTCAGATGCCTCTGCACCGATTCCGATAATTCAAAATGGTAAAATGCATCAAATTCATCTATGAATACAAAGGATGCTTTCTCCATACGGATATACCAATAATAAAACAGAGCCAATGATCTGATTCAGGTAGAAGATCTGTAGAAAATTTCAACTTATTCCGTATTTTTTTACGGCATCAGCGATCAATATGCATAACTCACCTGGGCCTGTCTCATTCATGCTGCAAAATCATAAACAGATTTTCCGTTTTTATTTTGATTTTTCGCACGATATACTACCACATTCTGAATTTATCTACGGATTTTCCGTTTTTATTTTTAGTTTCACTATAATTATTCCATATGCAAAAGGATCTCACTTATCTGAAAATTAGCAGAACAGGTTGGATGTAAAACAGTTTTGCTTACAAATAAATCTCCTTCAGCAACTCCACACCCCTATCTCTATCAAAAGGCATTCCCATCTGCAAAAGTCTTACTTCCAATTCATCTAGTACACTGATTTCCTCGATATATCTATGTATACTCTCTGTCACCAGCCCTTCTGATTCAACTTTTGTTCCAGCTGTGACAATCTGCAGCAAGCGGAATACATCGTACTTATGCTTCTTTAAATCCTTTTCATTGACATGCTCGCCGGCTCTCTTTCGTTCTAAAAGATTAATCCACGCATACATTTTGAATGGAATCAGATGCTCTGCTCCCAGAACACCAATACCATCAACCACTCTACGTCCGGACATCATAAATTTATAATAGTCATCGTTCAGAAGAATCGCTGATAAACTGGAAGTATCATCATCAATATGAATCGGTATAATTCCCTCTTCAATTTCAAGAAGATATCCCGGCTTTCTTGAAAACAACTCAATCATAGTAGGATAACCGAATTTGCCTTCTGTGAAGCGGTAAAAGTGCATATTCTGTTCATTCTTCCATCCGCACTTATAGCCGCCTTCTTTTATGTATTCCCAGAATATGCTCGCAAATTCTGGGAAGTTGTCCTCCATAATCAGGATCATATCAATATCTTTTGTCGCTCGAAACGGCAAGTCTGCCTCTGAAAGTAGAATATCGCAGGCAGTTCCGCCGATAATAGTGTAATAATCCGTATAATTTTTAAATTTTTCTCTAAAAGAATCTAGCCCTGGTACCATTTATAATTCCTCCAACAGTTTCTCAATACTCATTTCTATTCTTTCGTCTTCGTTACCTTTGAATGTACATGCAAGCGAAACAGGATCAACACATCCTTCTCTTGCGAAATAAGAAGGATTGTATTTCCATAATTGTACCTTCAAGCAGTCGTCCATGTCTTCCAATCTGGCATCCACAATTTCCAATTGGTCAACAACTTCCTCGCCCTTATAGATTGCCCGTTCCTCAATTCTAGGCGGATTCAATTCTGACTCCTGACTAAGAGCGGTTTCTCCTGCGCTAAATGATTCAAAGGTTGCTTCACATCGCATAATTGTAATCTCTTTCTGGACCGGATTAATCAAATATGCTTTTGCATTTTCATAATACTCTTTGCGTGAGTAATTTCTCTTAATAGCAATCTCTGTTCTGGATTTCATCTGGCGGATGAGTCCCATTCCCTCTAATTGGGCTGTTGCTCTTGTAATGGACGTCTTGGTAAGATTCAACTTGTTCGCAACTTCACTTTTTAACACAGATTCCTCATCATCCATATATAACAATTCAAGGAACACCATCTGTGTTGCAGGCATCATCTTATCTGCCTTGACAAGCTGCTTGCGATACACATCCTGCAATATAATTCCCATAAATGGTAAAAATACATTTCCCGGCAGATCCACAAACGGAACTCCGCTTTTTACCAGAGCATTTCTCATGGATACGCTGTTTAACGCTACTTCATATGCTACCGGGCACTGCAATGCTTCCTCATACTTTGCTTTCTGCTTTTTCATTGCAGTAACACTTAGCTCCGTTTCCTTCATAACATCTATTATGGCAAAGTTAACACCATATATTTCAACCATCGTAATCTCACGCATAGTCATAAAAATCGGCAATGGTAATTTATTCTTGTATTCTGCTATTTTTACTTTGCAGCCGAAATACTGCTCTAATTGCTTTTGCATATGACGTCCCCTTGTAACATGTTTTTATGTATGATAACATATTCTTTGTTACTTTTCAATCATTTATGTTATTTCATTGTGATCAGCTTGGTTTTTATGCATGTTTAGGTAAGGTATACGATTATTATTAATAGTACAACCACATAGTATGTATTGCAGTCAATCATCAAATTGTTTCTTTCATTTTTATTAATTTTGATACAAATACCGGAACTAACAATTATTCTAATAGTAATTCGGAACATTTTGATAACATTTCGGTGCATCGTAATGTTCATACTTATCAACTTCCATCTCATGACTGCAAATGCAACAGTTCCATATAAACAAACCGACACTTAACCGACATTCAAACCGACATTTTTTTGTAAACGAAAAGAAGTCCCCCGTATGAACTCCTTTCACCACAAATCATATTCATTTTTATCGAGGACAGTCCGGTTGATAATCCTACTGTTTTAATAAAATAGGGGTACAATGGGGGTACAAATCCCATTCTCATTCCTCAAAAGCCTTGATTTTAAACCTCTTCAGACGAAAGTACGGGTTCTGCCGTGGCAAATGAAAAGTATTCTTATCATTGTTGCATAACCTCGCATTTCTTAGTTTTTCTTGGTATTTCGGGCTTTGTAAGCCTTTGTAAATTTTTGCTTTTTGGCATAACCTGGTTTATTTCCGCATAATATCGTCAGCAAAAGGTATAAAAATCCAATACCTTGTGATAACAAACAGACTGCAACTCCGTATATTTCGCCGCATTTCCCTTTGCTTTATCTACCGGATATTTTACTTCATTCTGTTTCATCTTTATATTCACGATTTCATCAGCATCAAGCTCCAATTTATCCAGAAGATTTTGTGAATAAACAAGCACATCTGCCAGTTCTTCTTTTATATGCTGCAAATCATACTCTGTATCACTCCACTGAAAACACTCCAACAACTCTGCTGCCTCAATCACAATGGATTTTGCAAGATTTGCCGGACTATGAAACTGATCCTAATCCCGATCTTCTGTAAATTTACGAATACGATCTATTGTTTTTTCCTTCATAAACTTTTACCCCTTTATCATTTTTGTTTTAACAGTTTCTTAAAATATTGTGCCAGAGCGTTATCTGTGCAATATACATAACATCCCTTCATCCCTCTTGTCATAAGTGTTCTGTATGTATTTTTTATAATTTCATCTGCAACTTGATCCGCTTTTTCTTTATCTTTCTTTGCTAATGTTTTTATTTCTTTCAAAGAATTATCGGTCTTTGCACGTTTTGTGTAATCTGTAATCACTTTCCCGTTTTCAAATCGCATATCATCACCAATAATGACACCCGTATAATCGAATTCTAGTCCTTGTGATGTATGAATACATACAGCTTCATGAACTGACTCTTCACTGATTGCAAAAGCATCTTCACCATTTAGATTCCAGCTTATGGAATAATCTCCAATTTCAATATCATGAAAATTTGTATTGTTTCTAGTAGCCTTCGGCCAATTCCAACAATAACCTGCGAGAATTCTTGCTCTATTTCTGACGCGATTCTTTTCAACCACAATTGCTTCCATTTCTGCAGGTGTATCACAGATGCGAATATCGTAATTAATTCCGTCAAGATCATAATTTGCCGTTTCATGGATTTCCAATGCCTGATCTAACCATGCCAGGTATCCATCAGAACCATTACACCGGAACTGAGAAACAAGCTGCATTTTTATAATTTCTGATTTTTCTAACAACATTTTCTTTTCCATTCAATCCATAACCAGAAATAAGAAAATCTACCCGTTTTGAAGTCTGGGGAATATTATATTCAATCGCCACACCCGCATCCTTTGGAATATCGGAATCATTCAATGTAATATACATTTCTTTTAATGAATTCCGCCAGGCATTCAGTTCACTCAATCCTGTCGTTCGGTTCATCTTTAATTTTATATTTTCATATAATTTTGTTTCCAAACGATCATTCTCTGTATCAATCATAAAATCACTTTTTGCACCTGCATAAATAAGCATATATTCACCCCACACATCATATTATTTTATTCAATTTCAATACATAATTCTAAAATAATCCAAATACTCTTTATACTTGTCCTGTGCGGTCAGGCAAGTATCTGTCAGATATCATTTTTCGTTGTCCCATTCCTTCAATCCACGATAATAGAACATTTTCAAATTGTCCTCAATGATAAATGGAACGATATTATATTTCAGACACTCCTTAAAAATAATCAATCTGCCCACACGCCCATTACCATCTTGGAACGAATGGATTCGCTCAAACTTCACATGAAAGCTCTGGCTTTTTCTATATGAAGAGTTTCCTCTTTATATACTTAAAAGTCTCTTATTTGCTTTGCCAAACTAAACGGTATTATCTCTTTATCGTTAGTTTTTTTATATGCAACCTCATCATGCATATATTCACTAATTTGTGAAGCTGTATATCCTTTGAATTTTTCAATTACTTTATCTAATATTTCCTTGTCTTCAATAGACAAATCATTCTCATTAAGCTTCTTATTTGGAAGGAAGTGATACCTAACATATTCATAATCACATTCCTCTTCCATATTTACAAGTTGAAGTCCCCCTATCTTGTAATGACCAATAGGTAACGCTCCCATACCCTCATGGCAATATACCAACCCAGTCATCGAATGTCCATATATCTTATAACTGAGCGAATCAGCATACCAAAGCATTTTCATTAATTTAACTTTATACAACATTTTTATTTTACTTGCATAATATGAAATAATTAACTCTAACTTTGGAATATCTAATTGCATCATTCCATTTGCATCACTTAATTCCTCAAACTCAGCATATTCACTTTCCAAAGCTTTTCTTTGAAGATATTCTCTACCATCTTCATCGAGATTTTCCATTATTTTTTGCTTAATGCTAAGCTTTTTTATAAAGCCAAATTGTTCACTATTTTTTTGTAGCAACTCCAATGCAGCTAATGGATTTTCATTAATAATTCTAAGCATATTATCATAAGCATCATCTTGAATTGCTTTACTTTCATATCTTGAAATTGTAGCTTCTCCCCATCCAAGCAATTTTGCAAGGTCAACCTGGGATAAACCATATTTTTCTCGAATAGCTACAATATCATCGGATGTTAACAAACCATGAGCTTTTCGATACTCATTGCGAGCATTCAACAGATTATCATTTTCCATCTTTGCTGTTGAAAACTCGTTTTCATCTTCTTCGCTATTTGGGCAAAAGTAATAGGTTTCCTCGTAATTAATTTCTTCGCCTTTTATAATAGTCTTAGCAATACGTGTCCTTTCTTCAATCTCATGAACCTTACCACAGAGTGGACACTCCATTTTGATTTTTCTTATAAGATTGTCTCCGTTCATTGCCATGTCTCCTTTCACCTCTGTTCCATTTATTTATACGGGAATGCCATATCATATTTCGCATAATGAAATGATAAACATAATACTTTTTTCTTAATTTCACCTTTTATTTTAAGTTTAATATAAACCAGCCTACCGTTAACATCTTTGCCAAAAACAAATAATAAAGGCGGTTTATCATCATCTCTATCTATAAGAGTTTCTGAATATTCTGAAATAGTAAGTTCTTTTAGTCTTTCTATAATGTCTTCAGAATCATAATTCAAGTCTAACATCGTGAATATAGTTGAATATTTTACTTCATCTTTATTAGATTTAATAATTATCATATTATCAGCTATATTAAAGTCTTCGGCTGTTAATACTTCATGTAATTCTTCTAAAAAAGCTGTGACAACCTTTTTATCTGAGCGAATGGGAATTTTGATGACTATCACCTCCATAATATCAAAACAGTATTACTATCAATTGATAGTATACGCTATCAATTGATAGTGCGTCAAGTGCAAATAAAAACCACAACAAAAAAATTTGTTGTGGTTCTAATAGTCATATTCTCATAGCAAAAAGCATTAATTTGTAATTTCATATTTCACAGTCTTCGTAATCTTTTATACGATAATTACCATCACCTATTTTTTCATAATCATCATACATTGGCTTATAGTATCTCGGAATATCAGCACAACACCTATAAGACAAATGTGCACTAACAGTTCCTGGTGTATATTTACTTCCAGCTCTACGCATCGCTGCTAAAGCCTCTTGTCTATTAAACTCATTCTCTCCTTTTTCTTTCACATATGCTGTCATTATAACTTGATGGTGATTCTTTTTAAAGTTACTATGAAATTTATTAGCAGCTCTTTGTTATATTTCTTTGTTATATTTCTTTCTTATTCCCAACACCTCCGATTTACGCTTTAACCCCTCTTCTACCTCAATACATTTGTATCATTATTGCAAAGCACCTCAAAATGATTTCGATGCGTTTTTATAAACCCTTCTTTTTGCAGCTTTGATATCTCAGTAGACATTGCTGCGCGGTCAATGCAAAGATAATCTGCCAGCTGCTGCCTGTCAAAAGGAATATCAAAGGATAAAGACGAATGTCTGATAGATTCTGCTGACAGGTATGACAATAATTTCTCCCTTGTTGTCCGCTTGCCAACATGTGTAATCTTATCATTCAGAATGAGTATCTTATTTGCCAGTACACTGACCAGATTGCGAATCAGCTTCTGATGATGCCCACATGCAGTTGGACAAGTAACCAGAAGCTTCTGTATATTTAAAAAAACAATCTCACAATCCTCATCTGCTACCACACTGATGTTCAGAACAGCACCAGGGCTTGCCGCATATGGTTCTCCAAAAAAATCACCAGCATGACATTTAGACAGAATATTCCGATGTCCCCAGAGATCCTCCTGAATAATAAGAACACAACCTGACAATACTAATCCCATTACCTGTGTAGAATCTGCTGCTCTGAAAATATAAGAATCCTTCTCTTTAGAAACTGTTACTGCCTCTACACAGTGCAATACAGATAATATCTCATTATCAGTAAGACCTTTAAAAAAAGGACTGTTTTTTAAAATAGGTAAATATTTTTTCAAAATCTCACCTCCTGTTGGAAATCAAACATACAAGTTGTATTTATTATAATATGATTCTAACAGAAACAAAAATAAAATTCTATTAATGGAGGGTAAAATGATAAGAAAAATTATACGTATTGATAAAGAAAAATGTAACGGATGTGGTGCATGTGCAACTGCCTGCCACGAAGGTGCCATTGATATTATAGACGGAAAAGCCGAGCTGGTAAGAGAACATTTTTGTGACGGATTGGGGGATTGCCTCCCAGAATGTCCTACAGGAGCTATTTCATTTGAGGAAAGAGAAGCACCTGCATATGATGAAGATGCTGTAAAAGAAGCACAGAGTAAAATAGCTGCCCAAAACCATACAATGTCACCTCACACCGGCTGTCCAGGATCTAAAATCATGCAGATACAGCGAACAAAAACGCCTGAGACCGCAAAACCATTTTCAGGTGCAGATTCGATATCACAACTTGAGAACTGGCCGGTACAGATCAAACTTGCACCTATCAGTGCACCATATTTTAATGGTGCAAAACTTCTGATAGCCGCCGATTGTACTGCTTACGCTTATGCTGGATTTCATCAGGATTTTATTCAGAATAAGGTAACACTAATAGGTTGTCCGAAATTAGACCAGGTTGATTATAGTGAGAAACTGGCTGCTATTATTCAGAATAACAACATTCAAAGTGTGACAATCGTAAGAATGGAAGTTCCATGCTGTGGTGGTCTGGAGATGGCAGTAAAAAATGCACTTCAAAATAGTGGAAAATTCATACCATGGCAGGTTGTAACAATAAGTATTGACGGAAAAATCATGGAGTAAAATAAAGCCTTCTCTATTAAGCCTCCCTGCACTTCTCATATGCAAAAAGTGCTGCACCAAGCGCTCCGCAAAGCTGTGCCTCATCGCAAATATACAGCTTTGCGCCGAGCTTTTCTTCAAGTGCATTTGTGATGCCTTTGTTCTTTGCCACTCCGCCTGTCATCATATACTCACCCGGATTATCCTGCCCAAGCCTTGCTGCAAGTGCGCCTACCTTTGAAGCTACAGACATGTTTAGTCCGTGGATAATATCAGAAACAGCCTTGTTCTGTGCCACCAGCGATACTACCTCAGACTCTGCAAAAACTGTACACATGCTTGAAATCACAATGTTTTCCTTCCACTCAAGTCCCATGGTGCTCATCTCCTCGAGTGAAAGTCCGAGTGTCCTTGCCATCATCTCCAGAAAACGTCCAGTTCCTGCCGCACATTTATCGTTCATCAGGAAATTCTTCACAGCACCATTTTCATCTATACTGATTGCCTTTATATCCTGTCCGCCTATGTCAATAACTGTGCGCACGTTGGGATTCAGATAATGCGCGCCCTTTGCATGGCATGTAATCTCTGTGATGCTGTCATCACCGCTGTTGATGTATGCACGTCCATATCCTGTTGTTACAATCCTTACAATATCATCCTTTGATATACCGGCCTTTTCTACAGCCTTCTCCAGACTCTTTTCGGCGCTCATCATAGCACCGCCACCTGTCGGAATAATCATTGTCGATTTAATTTTT
>OGMV01000401.1_pt1 | contig 22671 bp, 19 predicted proteins | sample 1573341 | NCBI WGS metagenome assembly OGMV01 (sample SAMEA2581994, study PRJEB24529) | metagenome | biome: Human gut stool | place: China | collected 2011 | reverse complement strand
CGGGAGCTCATTGTGTTTACGGCACTTCTTGTGGTCGCCTTGTGGAAGTTTGATGTGGTACTTGGTGTGCTAAAAACAATATGGGATATTATATTTCCGTTTGTGCTTGGTGGAGCAATCGCATTTCTTACCAATGTACCAATGAGCTTTTTGGAAAAGAAAATTTTTGGAAGGGCAAAAAAAGAAGATAAGATAGTCGAAAAACTGGCAAGACCGATAAGCCTGTTCCTCACGATCGTATTTGCGGTTGGCGTGATTGTACTGGTGATGTTTGGTGTGATTCCGCAGCTTACGCGGACAATAGGAACCCTGATGAGGAGTATCGCTGATTTTATTCCACAGATGCAAAGCTGGATCCGGGAGTTTTCCCATAATAACCAGGAAATCATGAAGCTTGTAGATCAGGTACAGTTTAATCCGGATCAGGCGATCAAGTGGGGGATAAGCCTACTCGGAAATGGTGCAGGAAATATGATGAATATCACAATGTCAGCAGTGGGTTCCATAGTTAGTGGATTGGCAGCCTTTTTTGTTGCATTTTCCTTTGCCTGCTATGTCCTTTTTCAGAAGGAAACGCTGCAGGTGCAGATTCGAAAAGTATTTTTCGCTTTTCTTCCAAAGGAAAAAGCAGATGCTTTTCTTAAAGTCTGCTCTCTGACTTATCAGACATTTGCAAATTTTCTTACAGGTCAGTGTCTGGAAGCCGTGATCCTTGGCTGTATGTTTGTTGTGATATTGAGCATTTTGAGGATGCCATATGCACTTTTGATCGGAGTTTTAATTGCGTTTACGGCATTGATCCCGATTTTCGGAGCCTTCATCGGGTGTGCAGTGGGAAGCTTTTTGATCTTTATGGTAAATCCGAAACAGGCAATTTTATTTATTATAGTATTTCTGGTGCTGCAGCAGATCGAGGGAAATCTGATCTATCCTCATGTTGTGGGTGAGTCTGTAGGGCTTCCATCGATTTGGGTTCTTGCAGCAGTTACGATCGGCGGAAACCTTATGGGAATTGTAGGTATGCTTGTTTTCATTCCGTTGCTTTCCGTGTTCTATACTATTTTTCGGGAATTCGTATATCTGCATCTGAAAAAAAAGCAGATCAAACAGGTGACAAAGACAGAAATAGAAGAATATACGGCGGAAGAAATGGTAAATAGTGACATATCAGAGGTGAAATGATAGAATCCCATCTTTGAAGCTGTAAGGTGATAAAACGGTTACAAACCCAGTAAATATGGGTATTGTGGCCGTTTTTTTTGTGGATCATTATTCAACCGTCAAACTTCCGGGTGTTTTTATAGCAATCCCAGAAAATAATGCAAACTTCAGCGCTGCAGAACGTGAATTACTGCGTCACAGATTTTTATATCTTAGACAAGTACTTCCTATGATAGACCACAGGGAAGGGAAAGGCAGGAAAGAAAAAAATGGACAATGGATATTACAACTGTCTTGTCACATGACAAAAGTTGTGGTATACTAAGCGCTAAAGTGTTAAAAAAATATCATGATTCAGGGTTCTGAATCGTGATAGTAAAAATAGGAAGGAAACAAAACCAATGGATACCAGAAGAGAAAAGCTGGAAGCATTAAAGAAAGAAAAAAACGCCGTCATCATGGCACACTATTACGTGCCGGATGAAGTGCAGGAAATTGCCGATTACATCGGAGATTCGTATTACTTAAGCGACGTGGCGACGAAAGTGGACGCCAGTGTTATCGTTCTCTGCGGCGTTCGTTTCATGGGTGAGAGCGCCAAAATCTTAAACCCGGGCAAAAAAGTACTGCTCCCGGATCTGCATGCCGACTGCCCGATGGCTCACATGGCAGCGATTGAAAAAATCGAGGAAGTCCGGAAAGAGTACCCGGATGTGGCTGTCGTATGCTATGTCAATTCCACCGCGGAATTAAAAAGTCATTCCGACGTCTGTGTCACATCCTCCAATGCAGTAAAAATTGTAAAAGAACTGCCGAACCACGACATCTTCTTTATCCCAGACGAGCATCTTGGTACCTATGTGGCTGAGCAGGTGCCGGAGAAACATATCATCTTAAATGACGGTTTCTGTCACGTACATGCTGCCATCCGTCCGGAAGCTGCAAAGGCTGCAAAGGAAGCGCGTCCGCAGGCAAAGCTTCTCGTTCACCCGGAGTGCAGAAGTGAAGTCGTTGCACTTGCCGATTACGTCGGAAGCACCGCAGGCATCATCAAATATGCCGAGGCAAGTAAAAATACCGAGTTTCTCGTTGCAACCGAGCTTGGCGTTTTCGCAGAGCTGAAAAAGCGCTGCCCGGATAAGAAGTTTTATGCAGTGGGAAATACGCAGATCTGCCCAAATATGAAAAAAGTGACATTGGACAAATTAATAGAAGCACTGGAAAATGAGGAGAATGAAGTTCTGTTAAGCGAACAGGAAATTTCAGACGCACATGCGCCGCTGTTAAGAATGCTCGAGCTTGCAAAGTAACAAAATAAGCAGAACGCAGAAGCGGAAAAGAGGAAATGAAATGAAAAAGTATTATGATGCAGTGATTGTAGGATGCGGTGTGGCAGGATGTTTTGCGGCACTTCATCTGCCCCAGGAAGCCGATATTCTGATGATAACAAAAGCAGATACCGAGGACAGCGACTCCTTCCTCGCACAGGGCGGTATCTGTGTTCTGAAAAACGAGAGCGATTACGATGCGTTCTATGAAGATACGATGCATGCCGGGCACTACGAAAATACGCCGGAATCCGTCGACATTATGATCCGTTCTTCCCGAAATGTTATCAATCAGCTCATTGCCTGGGGTGTGGATTTCCGCCGCGATGAAAACGGGGAACTCTGCTATACGAAAGAAGGCGCACATTCTACCAATCGCATCTTGTTCCACGACGATGTAACCGGAAAGGAGATTACGAGCAAGCTTCTCGCGCAGGTAAAAAAGCTGCCGAACGTGACGCTTCTTGCGCACACGGAAATGTGTGATATTCTTTCCTGCAAAAATGTCTGTGAGGGTGTTTTGATCCGGGATGAAGAAGGAAAGCTGGTTCCGGTTTATGCCAGGGATGTGATCTGGGCATGCGGTGGCATCGGCGGAATTTACGATAATTCCACGAACTTCCCGCATCTGACCGGAGATGCACTTGCAATTGCAATCCACAGGAACGTAGCACTGAAAAATGTCAATTACGTACAGATTCATCCAACAACGCTGTATTCCCAAAAGAAAGGCCGCCGTTTTCTGATTTCCGAATCTGTCCGCGGAGAGGGCGCTGTTTTGCTCGATAAAAACGGTGAGCGTTTCACCAATGAGCTGCAGCCGCGTGACGTGGTATCCCGTGAGATTCACCGCCAGATGGAAAAGGATCACACGAAGCACGTATGGCTTTCCCTGAAAACGATTCCGCTTGATGTAAAAGAACGGTTCCCGAATATTTACCAGAAATGTCTGGAAGAGGGATATGATATCACAAAAGAACCGATCCCGGTTGTACCGGCCCAGCATTACTTTATGGGTGGCGTCAAGGTAGACAGCAATAGCGAAACGACGATGGATCATCTGTATGCAGCAGGTGAGACGAGCTGCAACGGCGTGCACGGTGCAAACCGTCTGGCAAGCAATTCTCTGCTGGAGAGCCTTGTATTCGCAGAGCGCGCGGCAAAGAAGATGGCTGCCGAATGGGCCGCAGAGGGTCTTGTAGAGAACGCAGACCGCAAAGAAACGGCAACGGAGCCGAAGGAAGATGAATGGAAGCTCCTTGCAAAACGGTACGATATTAGAAAAGAAGATTACCAGGATATGGAAGAATATGCAGAACGCTGCAAAGAGAGCATCTGGGATGCGATCAGAAAGGAAGACAAATATGAATCCAATCACAAGAACACTAAATGTGGATAATCTGCTGCTGTTGGCGCTGCAGGAAGATATCTCCAGTGAAGATGTAACCACGAATGCTGTCATGCCAGAAGCCTGCCAGGGAACGGTACAGCTTCTCTGCAAACAGGACGGCGTCATTGCCGGTATGGAAGTATTTGCAAGAGTATTTACGCTGCTCGATGAGAAAACCGAGATTATTCCGTATGTGAAAGACGGCGATGAAGTCAAAAAAGGCGATCTGCTCGCAACCGTAAACGGCGATATCCGTGTTCTGCTGTCCGGTGAAAGAACCGCGCTCAATTATCTGCAGCGGATGAGCGGAATCGCAACGTATACGAGAAGTGTTGCGAAGCTGCTCGAAGGTTCCAAAACAACCCTTCTCGACACCAGAAAAACAACCCCGAATATGCGTATTTTTGAAAAGTATGCAGTCAAAATCGGTGGCGGCCAGAATCACCGCTACAATCTGTCCGATGGCGTTCTGTTAAAGGACAATCATATCGGAGCTGCCGGCAGTGTCACAAAAGCGATCGAGATGGCACGCGATTATGCCCCGTTTGTGCGGAAGATTGAAGTCGAGTGCGAAAATATTGATATGGTTCGCGAAGCAGCAGATGCAGGCGCCGACATTATCATGCTCGACAATATGACTCCGGCGCAGATGAAAGAGGCGGTAGCCGTCATCAACGGCAGATCAAAAACCGAGTGCTCCGGAAATGTGACAAAAGAAAATATCGCCACGATCCTCGACACCGGCGTAGATTATGTTTCCAGCGGTGCACTGACGCATTCTGCACCGATTCTTGATGTATCATTGAAAAATCTGCATCCAGTAGAATAAGTATAAAAATAGGAATCATTTCCTTATAGATATAAAAATCGCGAAATAAAAAAGCTTCTGTTCCTCCCGGAAAAAGGGAAGAACAGAAGCTTTTTTAAACAGGAAACTTCGTTGAATTTTCTTATAAAAAATTCTCCGGGTTTAGATTCCTTTCTGAAACAGGAGAAAGGAATATCCGATCGGAATCAAAACCAGCGCTGCGATCGTGAGAAATAAAATCCATTCAAGCTGCAGAAAGCTGTTTACGATCATGGCAACGCCGCCGATGATCCAAACCCAGCCGGCGAGGCGGTGAGTGCGGTTCCAGTTTTCCTGACTGTGAAGGGTCCATGGAACCTTGATGCCGGTTGTGTAGTTCTGTTTGCATTTTGGCATGTAATTGCCGATGAGAATAAAGAGAAGGCCGACAATTCCATTGGCAACAAAACCGATATCAACTGCAATGCCGACTGCGTTTGCATAGATGGAGCAGCAGACTATCAGGGAGGTTACAGGTATGATCCACAGAACAAGACGGATCATCTTCGGGCCGATGTTCTGCCGTTTCGGATCAGAAAAAGTGAAAACAGCGGTAAAAATCTGCAGAGCGGCAAGAAACAGAGGAATACCGATCACTGCCATCGTTTTGCTGCTCCAGCCGTTGGGAACGTTGTTTGTGCCAAAATGGGTGGCAATGGTGTCCGGCATGCGATTCCAGAGCAGAAGTCCGATCACCGTCGGAAAAAGAGAAATGAGTGTTGTCAGAATCAGTGTTGTTTTATATTTTTTCCACATCAGAAGTGCCTCCTTTGAGCTCTGAAATCCAGAGCATGATTTCTTCCAGGACGGAAGTGTTGAGTTCATAATAAATAAAATTTTTCTCCCGAGATTCCAGCACAAGGTCTGCTTTTTTCAGAATACCGAGATGGTAGGAGATGGTTGCACCTGTCATATCAAAGTGCGATCCGATCTCCCCGGCAGAAAGTCTTTCGTTTTTCAGAAGCTCCAGAATCCTTCGCCGGACAGGATCGGAGAGAGCTTTAAACGTTTCTGCGAATGCCATGGAAACCTCCTTTCCGGCAGTATGAATGCAAGTTAATTAGAAATTCATCTAAATACTTTTTATCACAGGGAAAGCGAAAAGTCAATAAGCATTTCGAAAAAAATCTAAATAGTTTTATTGTTGATTTTGAGTTGCTATTTTCTGTAGAATACGCTACGATAAGGGTAAAGTTGTAGAAAAAGGGGGACAAAAACATGAAAAAACACCTGTCCGTGCGCTACGGCACGATACAGGGCTGCTACTGGATGGGATACGCGGCACTGATGGGGTATGCCAGCGTCTATCTTCTTGAAAAAGGCTTCACAAACACACAAATCGGCCTTCTGACGGCAGTTGGCTGTATCGTGTCAGCGGTTCTGCAGCCTGCGCTGGCATCCTACGCAGATCGGCCGGAAAGCCCGTCCGTACGAACAATGCTCCTTGGAGCGAACCTGATTCAGTTTGTTCTTGTCATTTCCCTTGCTGCAACGGCAGAAAGCAGTTCTATGGTGGTAAGGACACTGCTGTACGGCGCAAGCATTACGATGCTGATGCTGATGATTCCGTTCGTTAATTCTCTTGGTATGGAGACGATCCGCCAGGGAGAGGAACTTGATTACGGAATCGGGCGCGGCATGGGTTCCGTTGCATATGCGATTGCATCATGGCTGCTCGGCCGGCTGACCGCATCCTTTGGAGCAGACATGATTTCGATCTGGGCTATCGCGCTGACCATTCTTTTTCTCGCCTGTGTATTTCGTTTTCCATTTAAAAAGGACAGAAAAAAAGCAGAAGCAGAAAAAGAAGAGACAGGAGCAGCCGGTCCGGTCGATTTTCTGAAACGGTATCCGTCCTTCGCGGTAGTACTGCTTGGCTGCGTTCTGATCTTTATGTCACATAGCCTGATTAACAGCTTCAATTATCAGATTGCAATGGCAAAAGGTGGTGGCAGCGGTGAGATGGGAAATGCGATGACCATCTCTGCGGTTTCCGAGCTGCCAACGATGTTTCTGTTCGGCTATCTGCTGAAAAAGAAGAGCAGTGTTTTCTGGTTCCGCCTCTCCGGCCTGTTTTTTGTCCTGAAAAGCATAGGAACCTTCCTGGCCTTTAATATTCCGACATACTACGCTGCTCAGCCGTTCCAGATGTTCGGCTGGGCGCTGATCAACGTCGCCTGCGTCTATTACGTGAACGGCATCATGGAGCCGCAGGATTCGATTAAAGGACAGGCATATATGGCGATGACCATCACCGCAGGAAATGTAATGAGCTCCCTGTTTGGCGGCTGGCTTATCGATGCAGCCGGTGTTGGCGCGATGCTGATCTGCGCATCTCTTGCGGCCTTCATCGGCTGGCTGATTGTGTGCCTGGGTTCGAAAGAAGCAAAAACTGCATAGGAAAGATAAAAGAAAGCGCCCGAAACCGAACGTGGTTCCGGGCGCTTTGCCGTACAGCTCTTATTTATTTCTGTTTCCTGTATACTTCTCATCACAGTATTTGCAACGGTAAACTTCTTTTTCCGGGTCAGCCAGGATAAAGACATGTTTTAATCCCTGCTCAATGGAGGTGATACAGCGCGGATTTTTGCATTTGATAACATCAACTACCTGTTTCGGCAGATGAAGTTCTTTTTTCTCCGTAATTTCGCCGTCTTTAATGACATTGACAGTAATATTGTGATCGATAAAGCCTAAGATGTCAAGATCCATCTTATCAACCGAACACTCAACTTTCAGAATGTCCTTTTTTCCCATTTTTTCACTTTTGGCATTTTTAATAATGGCTACGGTACAGTCCAGCTTGTCCAGTCCCAGATCATGGTAAATGGTCATAGCCTTTCCTGCTTTAATATGGTCGAGCACGAAGCCCTCTTCAATACGTCCTACGTTCAGCATAGCGAAAGATGCTCCTTTCTTAATCGACTTTGATGTTCAGCAGCGTCAGAATCAGGGCCATACGTGCATAAACACCGTACTGAACCTGTTTAAAGTAAGCAGCGCGCGGGTCGTTATCCACGTCAACGGAGATCTCATTGACACGCGGCAGCGGATGCAGAACCAGCATTTCCGGAGAAGCAAGATCCATTTTGGACTGATCCAGAATATAGAAATCCTTCATGCGGATGTAATCATCCTCGTTGAAGAAACGTTCTTTCTGGACACGGGTCATATAAAGAACATCCAGCTTCGGGAGAACATCTTCCATTTTAATAACTTCCTCAAACGGAACATTGTTCGCCCGCAGCACATCATCACGGATGTAATCCGGGAGACGAAGCTCCTCCGGGGAGATTAATACAATTTTAATGCCGGTATAACGAACCAGCGCTTCAATCAGGGAATGAACCGTTCTGCCGAATTTAAGATCACCGCAGAAGCCGATGGTAAGATTGTTCAGGCGACCCTTTAAAGAACGGATGGTGAGAAGATCGGTAAGAGTCTGCGTCGGATGCTGATGTCCGCCATCACCTGCGTTGATCACAGGAATACGGGAGTACATCGATGCAACGAGCGGAGCACCTTCTTTCGGATGACGCATGGCACAAATGTTTGCAAAGCAGGATACCACGCGGATGGTGTCGGCTACGCTTTCGCCTTTGGAAGCGGAAGAAGAATTGGCAGAAGAAAAACCAAGAACAGTACCGCCAAGATTCATCATGGCAGCCTCAAAGCTGAGACGGGTGCGTGTGCTTGGTTCATAAAATAAAGTAGCAAGTCTTTTGCCATCGCAGGCATGTGCATATTTCTCCGGGCTCTTTTCAATATCATTCGCCAGATCCATTAACTGGTCCAGTTCTTCGACCGAGAAATCAAGGGGACTCATTAAGTGTCGCATATATTACCTCCTATGAAGATCCTTATTTTTGTTACCGTTCACAGGTTCCCTGCGAACTGTAACATTCGCAGCCCTCATTTAAAGTTTTGCTTCGCAAAAGGAGGGCTGCTCACGCCTGAATCACTTTCTTACGCAGCGAAACAGCAGGTGTTTCACTGCTGAGTGAACAGTAACTTATTTTTTCTGTGTTCCACCTTAACACAAAAACAGGATAAATGCAAGATAAAAAATGGCAGGAAAAAGGTCGAAAAGCAGAGTAATATGAAATGTGAAAAAATAAAGTGAAATAGCAGTCAAAAAGGAAAAAGATTGTACAAAAGCCGAATTTCGGAAGATCTTTTCTTGTAAATTAAACGGAGATGGAGTAAAATATTGATATCTGCAACAAATGCAGAGTATCAGGAGGACCAGATATGCTAGACTTAGGAAAAATCCGCGACGAGATCGATGTCACCGATGACGAGATCGTCCGCCTGTTCCAGCACCGGATGGCGCTGACGGCGGAGGTTGCGCAGTACAAGATAGAGACAGGAAAAGCCGTTTTCGATGCAGAACGTGAGCGCCAGAAGCTGGAAAAGCTGACAGGCGAGGGAACAAATGCATTCAATACAAAAGGCATCCAGGAGCTGTTCCAGCAGATCATGTCGATCAGCCGGAAACGCCAGTATCAGCTGCTGACAGAAAACGGCGGCGAGGAGATGACCGATTACACGCAGGTTGACCACCTCCCGACACACGGCAAAAGAGTTGTCTTCCAGGGTGTGGAGGGCGCCTACAGTTTCGGTGCGATGAAAGAATTTTTCGATGATACGATTACAAGCTTTCACGTAGATACCTGGAAAGAGGCGATGGAGGCGATTACGAGGGGCGAAGCCGATTATGCCGTGCTTCCGATCGAGAACTCCACAGCAGGCATTGTATCCGATATTTATGATCTTCTGGTGGAATATCCGCACTACATCGTCGGTGAGCAGGAATTGCCGGTGGAGCATGTGCTGATGGCACTGCCGGGAGCAAAGGCTGAGGAGATCCGCACCGTGATTTCCCATCCGCAGGCGCTGGCGCAGTGCCGCCGTTTCCTGGATTCCAATGAAAACTGGAAGACGGAAGAGCGTCTCAATACAGCCGCCGCTGCAAAAGAAGTATCCGAGAGCGGTGATCTTACGATGGCAGCCGTCGGAAGTCCGTACGCTGCAGAGCATTTCGGACTGCAGATCTTAAAAGAAGGTATTTTTGATGCCCAGGGAAATACGACACGCTTTGTTATCATTTCTGGGCAGAAACGCTTTGTAAAAGATGCACAGAAAATCAGCGTATGCATGGAACTGCCGCATCAGAGCGGTTCTCTTTACAACGCACTGGCACATTTTATTTACAACGATCTGAACATGACCAAAATCGAGTCCCGCCCGATTCCGCAGCGGAAATGGGAGTACCGTTTCTTCGTGGATTTCGAGGGGAACTTAAGCGATCCGGCAGTCAAAAACGCACTGCGCGGATTGCAGGCAGAATCCGCGAAATTCCGGATTTTCGGAAATTATTAATCCAGAAGAGAGGGCCGTACCAAGCGGCCTTTTCGCATAAATAAAATGAAAAATGACAGGAAGGAAGAGACAAAAGATGATTAGAATAGAAGAATGTATCCTCTACCGCGATTTCGCAGAGGGGGAGGTACTGCGCGATATGACGATACTGGTGGAGACCTACAAAAAACTGGTCAATGCTCAGATTTCCCTGAAGGACCGCCGGTTCCGTGAGAATATGAGCGCATATGAGCCGCAGTTTTATGAGGCACTGAACCGCCTTGTCGAGATGGCAAACCGCTACGGCTTCTCCGGAAATCTCTGGCACGATTATCTGACATATCTTCTGGTCAACAAAGAAAATGCATTTTCTACCTCCTGCGAGATTGTCGGAAAAGTCGAGGGAAGCATCAACCAGATGGCAAAACATGATTTTGTCCGTTTCAAAGAGCTGTTCGATTTCGATATCTGTGTTTTCGACGAAATTTTCGAATCCGGCGATGCTTCCGTCATCAGCGATTACGAGAACACCGACAGCCCGAACAAGCTGTTCAACAAAGAAGTCCGCGACCGCATCTGCGAACTGGCCATCCGTCTTGCAAAAGCAGAATCTGTCGACGAATTTATGGATGATATGATTCAGTTCTACAAAGACTTTGGAGTAGGAAAACTGGGACTGCACAAAGCATTCCGCATCGCACACGTTGGCGAAAATGTTGAGATCATCCCGATCACCAACATCCCGGATGTGCGCCTTTCCGACCTTGTCGGCTACGAAATTCCAAAGCAGAAGCTGATCGACAACACGAAAGCGTTCGTCGAGGGCAAAAAAGCCAACAACTGCCTGCTTTTTGGTGATGCCGGAACCGGAAAATCCTCCAGCATTAAAGGTATCCTGAATGAGTATTACGATCAGGGACTTCGTATGATCGAGGTTTACAAGCATCAATTCCAGGATCTGAACGAGCTGATTGCGCAGATCAAAAACAGAAATTATAAATTCATTATCTACATGGACGATCTTTCTTTCGAGGAGTTTGAGATCGAGTACAAATACCTGAAAGCTGTGATCGAGGGAGGTCTGGAAAAACGCCCGGACAATATCCTCATCTATGCGACCTCCAACCGCCGCCACCTGATCAAGGAGAACTACAGCGACAAAGAGGGAACGAGACAGGATATGCACACCTCCGATACGGTACAGGAGAAGTTGTCCCTGGTATACCGCTTCGGTGTCAGCATCTATTTCGGTGCGCCGGATAAGAAAGAGTTCCAGAAGATCGTTTCCGTTCTGGCAGACCGCTACGGCGTGAAGTTAAGCGAGGAAGAGCTTTTAGCAGAAGCAAATAAATGGGAACTGTCCCACGGCGGTCTTTCCGGCCGTACCGCACAGCAGTTTATCGATTATCTGCTCGGAAAACAGTAAAAAGAAAAAGGTCAAAAAGTCCGCTTGGTATTGGGAGCGGGATTTTTGGGATATCCTTTGAAAAAGAAAGAGGAGAAGCGTATATGCAGTATTCCACATTTGCTGCCATTGATATCGGCAGCTACGACGTCATTCTGGAGATTTTCGAGATCTCCAAAAAGCAGGGTATCCGAAGCGTGGATAAGATCTGCCATCGGATGGAGCTTGGAAAAGATACGTACACGCTGGGGAAAATCCGCCCGGAAATGGAAGAGGAGCTCTGCCGCGTGCTCGCAGATTTCGTGCGGATCATGGAGGGCTACCGCGTGGATGCTTACCGCGCCATGGCTTCGAGCGCAATCAGTGAGGCGGCGAACAGCCTCTATGTCCTTGGAAAAATCCGTCAGCTGACCGGTCTTTCCGTCACGGTTCTCTCTAACTCGGAGCAACGTTTCCTTGGCTACAAGGCGCTTGCGGCGATGGAGGACAATTTCAACAAGGTCATTGAAAAGGGAACTGCGATTCTCGACCTCGACGGCGGCAGTTTTCAGATTTCCCTGTTTGATAAGGACGCCCTTGTGACGACACAGAATATCCGTCTGGGTAGTCTTCGTGTCCGTGAGCGCCTCGCCGGAATCCAGAGCGAGACGGAACACTACGAGGAGATGGTCGAGGAACTGATCTGGAATGAAGTGTCGAGCTTCAAGAAGATGTATCTGAAAGACCGCAAAATCGAAAATATCATGCTGATCGGCGATGTTTTCACCGACAGTGTCTACCAGAATATCGAGGAGAAAACGACAAAAATCATTTCCCGTGAGAATTTCAACACCTGGTATGAAAAGATCATCCGTCAGTCACCGATGGAGCTGGCTGTCAAGCTTGGCATCCCGCTGGAGAATGCTTCGCTGATGTACCCGTCCGCCGTGATCTACAAATGTCTGATCGACATGATGGAGGCAGAGCATGTATGGATCCCGGGCGTGCATATGACGCGCGGCATCGCATACGAATATGCGGAGCAGATGAAACTGCAAAAAGGAAGCCACAACTTTGAAAATGATATTCTGATGGCGGCAAAAAACATCGGAAAACGGTATGCAGTAAACCGGCCGCACGTCCAGAATCTGGAGATGACGGCGCTTGCCATGTTTGATGCGACGAAAAAGATGCACGGCATGAAAGAACGCGAGCGGCTGCTGCTTCGGATGGCGGTGATGCTGCACGATGTCGGAAAATACATCAGCCTTAATAATGTCGCGGATTCTTCCTATAATATTATCATGTCAAACGAAATCATCGGACTGTCCCATATTGAACGGGAGATGGTCGCACTGATTGCAAAATACAATACGGCAGTGCTTCCATCCTACGATGAGCTGGTGATGGAATCGTCGCTTAGTGCAGAACAGTATCTGACCGTATCGGAGTTGACAGCAATCGTCCGTCTGGCGAATGCACTAGATCGGAGTCACCTGCAGAAAATCCAGTCGATCCGCGCTGTCTTAAAGGAGAGAGAACTGCATCTGTCTCTGACGGTTGACCGTGATTTCACACTGGAGCAGGGACTGTGCCAGGATAAATTAGATTTTTTCAATGAGGTATTCAGCATACAGCCGATTATTAAGATGAAACGGCAGATGTAAGGAGGCGAACAAGATGGATGTAACACCATATAAGAAACCGGAATATTTTCGAAACCGGGAATTGAGCTGGATCAGCTTCGACGAGCGTGTTTTAAACGAGGCGCGGGATAAGAGTATTCCGCTGTTTGAACGTCTGAAATTTATCAGCATTACCTCCTCCAATCTGGATGAGTTTTATATGGTCCGTGTGGCTTCACTAAAAGACCAGGTGCATGCAAACTATACGAAAAAGGATCTGTCTGGCATGGATGCGAAAGAGCAGCTTACCGAGATCAGCAAACGGACGCATGAGCTAGTGCAGCTGCAGTACAATACGTACAATCGCTCGGCGGTTCCGTCTCTGGAGCACGTTGGCCTTACGATTATCAGCGAGCACGAGAAGCTGACGAAGGAGCAGGCGGAGTATGTGGATTCCTATTTTGAGGAGAACATTTACCCGGTTCTGACCCCGATGGCCATGGATTCGGCCCGCCCGTTCCCATTGATCCGGAACAAAACATTGAATATCGGTGCACTGGTGCAGAAGAAAGAGGATTCGCTTCTGAGCCGTGCGGAGGATAAGAAAGAGAAGAAAGGCAAGGAGAAGGAAAAAGAGAAAGAACTGGAATTTGCGACGGTTCAGGTTCCTTCGGTACTGCCGCGTTTTATTCTGCTTCCGCAGGATGAAAAGACGGGACAGCGGTATGTGATTCTTCTGGAGGAGATCATCGAGCGGAACATTGGAAAGCTGTTCTTAAGCTACGATGTGGTCTGTGCGCATCCGTACCGTGTTATGCGAAATGCAGATCTTTCGATCGATGAGGATGAGGCTTCGGACCTGTTAAAGGAGATCCAGAAGCAGCTTAAAAAACGTCAGTGGGGCGAAGTGATCCGTCTGGAAGTGGAAGATAAGATGGATAAGCGGCTCCTGAAGATGCTGGAAAAAGAGTTTGACATCGATGAAGACGACCTGTTCCGGATTCCGGGACCGCTCGATCTGACGTTTTTAATGAAAATGTATGGGCTCGACGGCTTTGATGAGTATAAAATTCCAAAATACATTCCAGCAGCAGTTCCGGCGCTGATGAATGAGGATGACATTTTTACAAACATCCGAAAAGGAGACATCTTACTGCATCATCCTTATATGACGTTTGATCCGGTCGTGCAATTTGTACAACAAGCAGCAAAGGATCCGGATGTACTGGCAATCAAACAGACGCTGTACCGTGTGAGCGGCAATTCTCCGATTATTGCAGCACTGGCTCAGGCGGCGGAAAATGGCAAACAGGTTTCCGTACTGGTGGAATTAAAGGCACGGTTTGACGAAGAAAACAATATTGTCTGGGCGAAGATGCTGGAAAAGGCGGGATGCCATGTAATTTATGGTCTTCTGGGACTGAAAACACACAGTAAGATCACACTGGTGGTTCGGCGCGAGGAGACAGGCATTCGCAGATATGTACATCTTGGCACGGGAAACTATAACGATTCTACGGCAAAGCTGTATACGGACTGTGGCCTGCTGACATGCAATGCAAAGATCGGTGAGGACGCAACAGCAGTATTTAACATGCTTTCGGGCTATTCGGAACCGGATCGCTGGAACAAACTGATTGTTGCACCGCTCTGGATGAAGGACCGGTTCCTGCATCTGATTGCGATGGAAGAGGAGCACGCAAAGAAGGGACAGAAAGCGCATATTATTGCGAAGATGAACTCGTTATGCGATCGCGATATTATTGCGGCGCTTTACAGTGCTTCGGCAGCCGGAGTAAAGATTGACCTGATTATCCGGGGAATCTGTTGCCTGAAGGTTGGAATCCCGGGTGTCAGCGAGAATATTACCGTTCGCTCGATTGTCGGCAATTTCCTGGAACATGCGCGGATTTTCTACTTCTACAGTGGTGGAAATGAAGAGGTGTTTATGGGAAGCGCGGACTGGATGCCGCGAAATCTGGAAAAACGGGTGGAGATTGTGTTCCCGGTTGAGGATGAGCAGATTAAGAAAGAAGTAATGCATATTCTTGATATCCAGATGAAGGATAATGTGAAAGCCAGTATTTTACAGGCAGACGGAACGTATACAAAGCCGGATAAGCGTGGAAAGACGCTGGTGAATTCACAGGAGTATTTCTGCAGGGAGGCAACGGAAAGAGCGGAAAAACCGAAAGAACAGGAAAACAGCAGGGTGTTTGTGCCGGCGGAACCGGTGGAATAGGTTTGGACGGACACGGATGTGGGCGCGGGAGCGCCCACTGCGTTGACATGAAAGAAGAATATGGTATGTTATGATGAGAAAGCGCTGCAGCTTTGAGAGTTGCGGCGTTTTTTTTGTGTCAAAAATAATCTGTCTGGTATTGGGAAAAAGAATGGCTATTCAGAACTCGTTTTGAAAATTGGTTTTGCGGGTGATTTTCGGGGATTTTACAAAGAGTGATCTGGAAAAATGGCTGGAAAAGAAGGGGATGGAGACGGAGATGAGAGAAAATGTAAAAGATTTTTGTAAAGTAGCCGGTTATTTTATTAACGGGTATTTTACAAAGCGGTGGTAGTGGGCTTTACGGAAGGAAAGGTATAATGAATCTCGACAAGACGAGGAGGAAGAAAAACGAATGTCAAATATTGTGTTGAAGAATGTCTGTAAATCTTATGATAAGGAACATTATGCGGTTCAGGATTTTTCGCTTGAAATACCGGATCGGGAGTTTGTGATTTTTGTTGGACCTTCCGGCTGCGGAAAATCGACGACGCTTCGGATGATTGCCGGTCTTGAGGAGATTACGAGCGGGGAGCTTTGGATTGATGGACAGCTTTGTAATTATGTAGAAGCAAAGGATCGCGATCTTTCGATGGTATTTCAGAACTACGCGCTTTATCCGAATATGACGGTATATGAAAACATGGCGTTTTCTCTGAAAATCCGGAAACAGCCCAAGGATGAAGTTGATAAAAAGGTACATGAGGCAGCTAAAATGCTTGGAATTGAGCATTTACTTGACCGGAGACCGGCAGCCCTTTCCGGCGGTCAGAAACAAAGAGTTGCGATTGGAAGCGCAATTATGAGACGGCCGAAAGCATTTTTAATGGATGAGCCGCTTTCGAATCTGGATGCGAAGCTGCGGGCACAGATGCGGGTGGAGCTGGCAAAATTACATAAGGAACTGAAAACGACGGTGATTTATGTTACACATGATCAGACGGAGGCAATGACGCTTGGTACAAAAATTATTGTCATGAAAGACGGTGTTGTGCAGCAGGCGGATACACCGGAGCAGATTTACCGCCATCCGGCAAACAAATTTGTGGCCGGTTTTATCGGAGCTCCGAGTATGAATTTTATGGAAACGATGGTGACGGAAAGAAACGGAGCGGTTTATCTGGAAGGAGACGGAGGAGTTACCCTTCGTGCCAGAGGAGAGAACGAAATGGTGCTTCGTCGCACTTATCTCGGAAAAATGGTGATCTTAGGCCTGAGACCGGAGGATTTACAGGACGAAACAACCGCTTCCGCACATCGGATCTGTTATAAAGAGAATCAGTTGAAGGCATTTGTTGACCTGCGGGAGATGATAGGTGCAGAAGCGTATCTGCATATGAATACCGGAAAAAATCTGATTACAGCAAGAGTGCCTTCCGAGGTGCCGGTTACTGCAAAGGAAAGCATTACATTGTATGCAGATATGGAAAAAGCACAGATCTTTGATCCGTTTACAGAAGAAAATATTTTATCTCGGCCGGTTGAAAAAGAAGAACGTGCAACAGCATAAGAAGGAGCAGAAAGTGAAAAAAGTAATCGAAAAGTGTAAAAGAGCAGAAGTTTATATGTATCTGATCCCGAGTATGGTGATCTTTAGCATCTTTCTGTTTTATCCGTTTTTTAAAACCATTTATCTGAGCCTGTATAAGACAAACAAGCTTGGAGAAGCGAAATTGTATGTGGGACTGGATAACTATAAAAGCTTATTATCGAATCCATCCTTTTACAACAGTCTCTGGGTTACACTGGAATTTGTGGCGATTGTTGTAGTCGGAAGTATGGCGCTTGGCCTTCTGGGAGCAGTTCTTTGCAGCAAGGCTTTCCCGGGAATCCGGGTATTCAGTACTTCCTATGCACTCCCAATGGCAGTAGCATCGAGCTCAGGCGCCATGATTTTCAAGATTATTTTAAATCCCACGATCGGTATCGTAAACAAATTGCTGCATGTGAGCATTAACTGGGTCAGTGATCCGAAATATGCGCTGATCTGTGTGGCTGTCCTTACGGCATGGCTGAACAGTGGCATCAATTTCCTGTATTTTTCGGCGGGACTTGGAAACATTGATGATTCGATTTATGAGCGTGCTTCTGTAGATGGAGCGAATGCAGTACAGAAATTTTTTAAGCTGACACTGCCGGGGCTTTCTCCGATCATGTTCTACACACTGGTTGTTAACATTATTCAGGCATTCCAGTCATTCGGACAGGTGAAAATCCTGACACAGGGAGGACCGGGAGAATCCACGAACCTGATTGTATATTCGATATACCGTGATGCGTTTTTTAATTACCGGTTTGGAAGCGCAGCCGCACAGTCCGTTGTTTTGTTTCTGATTGTCATGGCGCTTACCCTGGTTATGTTCCGCATGGAAAAGAGAGGAGTAAAATACTGATGTCTACAATAGCAACTACGATTGCCGGACCAAAAACTTATTCTGCAGAGGAGCTGCAGGCACTGCATCTGGCAATGAATGCAAAAGCAAAAAGAAAGAAAATGCTTCAGAAAACAGCGTTGGTTACCATGAACCTGATCGTTTGTCTGTTTATGCTGTTTCCGCTGCTTTATACCATCAGTGTAGCGTTTATGCCGTCCGGCGAGCTTTACACAATGGCAATGAACATCGTGCCAAAACATCCGACGCTGGAAAATTTCGTGGAAGCATTTCATAAAATTCCGCTGGTACGCTTTGTCCTGAACTCATTTTTGGTTGCGGGCAGCATTACGCTGGGTCAGATTGTAACGTGTTCTCTTGCGGCATTTGCCTTCTCTTTCCTGGATTTCAAAGGGAAAAATATTCTGTTTATGCTGGTAATGGCGACCATGATGGTGCCGGGTGAGGCAACCATTATTTCCAATTATCTGACAGTAGGAAGTCTCGGACTGCTCGATACCTATATTGTTCTGATCCTGCCTTCTCTTACCTCTGCAATGGGAATTTTCCTGTTCCGCCAGTTCTACATGACCTTTCCGATTTCGCTTTATGAATCGGCGAAGCTGGACGGCTGCGGGAATCTGCGGTTTATCGTAAAAATCCTGATGCCGCTGACAAAGTCAGCAATGGGAGCAATGGCGGTTTACACCTTTATCAATGCATGGAATATGTACATGTGGCCGCTGCTGGTTACAGGTTCGGACAGCAAGCGTACCGTACAGATTGGTATCAGTATGCTGAACAGCGTCGACGCACAGTCGATTACCCTGATGCTGGCGGGCGTGGTAATGATTATCATTCCATCCATTTCCATCTTTATCGTAGGCCAGAAGGCCTTAATCAAAGGAATGTTTTCAGGAGCAGTCAAGGGCTGATTCCTGTGACAGAAAAAAGAATAGAAAACTGTATGAAAAACGAGGAGAAAAAAATGAAGAAAAAAGTGATTGCATCGATTCTTGCGGCTTCTATGGCAGCTATGGCGCTTACTGGATGTGGAGGTGGAAAAACAACGAGTGAGGCACAGGGTGCAACAACGGATGAAACCACAGCCAGCACAGAGGCAGGAAGTACGGCAGATGGCGCAGAAGCACCGGATTTAAACCAGGATACGAAGGGAACCACGATTACCTTCTGGCATTCCATGGGCGGTGTCAATGGCGAGGCAATGGATTATCTTGTCAATAAATTCAATGAAGAGAATACCGATGGCATTACCGTTGAGGCGGTTTATCAGGGAGAATATGATGATACGATTAACAAACTGAAAAGTGCACAGATCGGAAATATGGGAGCAGACCTGGTACAGATTTATGATATCGGAACACGCTTTATGATTGATTCCGGCTGGGTCATTCCGATGCAGGAGCTGATTAATGCAGATGGCTATGACATTTCCCAGATCGAGCCGAATATCGCTGCTTATTATACGGTAAACAATGAGCTGTACTCGATGCCATTCAATTCGTCCACACCGATTCTGTATTACAACAAAGATATGTTTGAAAAAGCAGGGATCACTGAGGTTCCGACAAGCCTGGAAGGAATTCTTGCTATCGGTGATGATCTGAAAACAAAGGGCGGAGCCGGTGAACCGCTGGCACTCTCCATCTATGGATGGTATTTCGAACAGTGGCTCTGTAAACAGGGACTTCCCTATGCGGATAATGGAAATGGCCGTGATGCCGCTGCTACTGCAGTTGAATTTGATTCCAACGGCGGAGCGCTCAACATCTTAAATGAGTGGAAAGCCCTGAACGATGCCGACGTTGCACCAAACGTAGGCCGTGCCGGAAGTGATACCGCAACGACAGACTTTACTTCCGGAAAAGCAGCGATCACCCTTGGCTCTACCGCATCTCTGAAGCAGATTTTACAGGATGTCAATGGAAGCTTCGAAGTTGGAACCGCATATTTCCCGACAATCAAGGACGGCGATGAGGGCGGTGTTTCCATCGGAGGAGCCTCTCTCTGGGCATTGAACAACAACGATGATATGAAAGCAGCAGCTACCTGGAAATTTATTAAATTCCTGATTTCCCCGGAATCTCAGGCATACTGGAATGCCGAGACGGGTTACTTCCCGGTAACAACAGCTGCTGATGAGGAGCAGACCTTTAAAGATAATGTAGCACAGTATCCGCAGTTCCAGACCGCAATCGACCAGCTGCACGATTCCAAGCCGCAGTACGCCGGCGCACTTCTCTCTGTATTCCCGGAGGCAAGACAGATTGTGGAAACAGAAATCGAGAATATGATCAACGGAAACGAGACTCCGGAGAAAGCAGTAGAATCAATGGCTTCCCAGATCAACAGCTCCATCGAGGACTATAATCTGGTAAATGAATAAGAGACAGGCTTTACAAAAATAAGATTTCGTCCTATAGTGAAGAAAAACGAGTTCCCAAAGCGTGTTTGAACGGTTTCTATGAAGGGGAAGATCCGAGTTACGGAAATGATTTTTCAGATATGACTGGAAATGCGTCGGAGACAAAAATCCGGCGCGCTTCCGAATCTATAGCAATCCCGCAGAAGATGTAAAAAAATCAGCACCGCTTTTTTCACTTGTTTTCAGGCTTACGATAAAAGGAAAAAAGCTGCAGTCGGGACAAAAGATAGAAAAGAGTGCAGATTTGGAAATGGGAACGGAAAATGGAGGACAGATACGAGATGAAAACAAAAGTATGGGCACACAGAGGAGCCAGTGCATATGCACCGGAAAATACACTGGAAGCGTTTCTTCTTGCAGCAGAGCAGGGAGCAGACGGTGTGGAACTGGATGTACAGCTGACAAAAGATGGCGAGATGGTTGTTGTCCACGATGAGGAAATCGACCGGGTCAGTGACGGAAGCGGATTTGTCAAAGATTATACGCTTGCGGAATAAAAGATCCTGAACTTTAATAAGACACATCCGGAGTATCAGGATGTAAAAATTCCGACGCTTCGCGAAGTATATGAAGCATTAAAACCAACGGGAATGACGATCAATGTAGAGCTGAAAACCGGTATTTTCTGGTATAAAGACCTGGAAAAAAAGGTACTCGAGCTGACAAAAGAGATGGAGATGGAAGATCGCGTGATTTATTCTTCCTTTAACCATTACAGCATTGCAAAAATTCTGGAACTGGATCCGAAAGCCAGCACCGGCATCCTCTACGCAGATATTATTTATGATGTCGTGAATTATGCGAAAAAAATCGGAACAGGAGCTCTTCATCCGGCAACCTTTCATGTGCAGATGGCAGACTTTCTTCAGCAGTATGTGGAAAGCGATCTTGCGGTGCATGTGTGGACGGTCAATGATAAGGCGGAGATCGAGCGTCTGATGGAGGCCGGTGTTGACGCAGTCATCACTAATTATCCGGATGTGGCCGTTTCCTGCCGCAACGCGAAGTGATACCGATTGGAGAAAAAAAGCTGTTCCTTTTGGATATCGACGGAACCATCTGCGTGGGGAACCGTCTGATTCCGGGAGCAGACCGGTTTTTAAACGGACTGTCCGAGTACGGCGGAGATTATGTGTTTATCACAAATAATACGACGATGAGCGTAGCAGATTACCGGAAAAAATTTGCAAAGCTGGGCATCCCGACAACAAGCGCGAACTTTCTGACGGCTTCTGTTGCAACAGCGCATTATCTGAAGCAGAAATATGGATCCCGTCCCGTCTATGTGCTGGGAACGGACTCTCTGATCCGGGAATTGGAGAGCTTCGGTGTGTGTACCACCCACGATCCGGAGAAAGAAGGAATTGCATGTGTGCTTGCAAGCTATGACAATGAACTGACGTATCAAAAACTGACGGATATCTGTCGGCTGTTGACAGAGCGCCCGGAGCTCGATTACGCTGCAACGAACCCGGACTATGCTTGTCCGATTGAATTCGGCTACGTGCCGGATTGCGGTTCCATCTGCGAGATGATCGGACATGCGGTCCACCGCATGCCGACTTATATCGGAAAACCAGGTACACGGATGGTTGAGATGGCACTTGATATGACAGGCAGAACCCGCGATGAGGCTGTTCTTGTGGGAGACCGTCTCTATACGGACATTGCGTGCGCAAACATGGCGGATATTTCTGCAGCCCTTGTGCTTTCAGGCGAATCTACACGCGAAGAAATGCAGAACTCGCAGTATCTTGTGGAGTATATGTATCCATCCGTAAAAGAAATGTATTCGGAGTGGGTGTACGGACAAAAAAAGAAATGTTCTTAAAATTCCGAAACGGTTATGGTTTTGGAACAAAAAAACAGAAAGAAGAATTCTGAGAGGAGAACCTTTTTCCGAAGGAGTTCTTCTTTTTTGTTGTGGAAAAGGATACTTTTCGGATACGGGATAAAAGTCTGGGACGGTATAGAAAAAGCTTGCCAAAAGAGGGAATTTCCCTATATAATGATTCAGACTATAATAGGAAAGAAAACTTACGTGAACTGGACGAACTGAAACATTCGGTACAGAACGCAAGTTACGAACAGAAAGATCCGCTATTGATCTATAAACTGGAATCGGTGACTTTGTTTGATAATATGGTAAACAAGATCAATAATCAGACTGTATCCATCCTGATGCGTGGTCAGATTCCTGTAGCCGAACCAACTGAAGAACAGCAAGAAGCGGCCAGACGCGTAGAAGTACGTCAGGCAGCTCCGGAACAACGTCAGGACATGAGCAAATATCGGGAACAAAAACAAGATCTGAGTGATCCGAATCAGCAGGCCGCTGCCCAGCAAGATACGCGCGAAGCCGTGAAACGTGAACCCATCCGTGCCGAAAAAACAGTAGGACGCAATGATCCCTGCCCATGTGGAAGCGGTAAGAAATACAAACAGTGCTGTGGACGTAAGAATAAGGTCTGATTCG
>OGMV01000350.1_pt1 | contig 25517 bp, 27 predicted proteins | sample 1573341 | NCBI WGS metagenome assembly OGMV01 (sample SAMEA2581994, study PRJEB24529) | metagenome | biome: Human gut stool | place: China | collected 2011 | reverse complement strand
GCTTCCTCACGGAAGCGGCCCTTCTTGTTCATGGCCACACGGAGGTGCGGAGCGCCCCGCCCTCAGGCCTTCGTCCCGGCCCCCGAGGGACGGCGGCTGCCCGTCCTGCGCCGCATCCACACGTCGCTCCAGTCCAGTCCTTCAGTCTTGGGAATCTCGACCTCGATCTCAAGGGAGGGATTGTCCCTGCGCAGTCTGGCGGCCAGCGCATACGCGCCCGCCTGCCCCGCATAGCTCCTGTCGTTGTCTCCGAAGACGACGACCTTCCTCACCCCGTCGGGCACCTTCGTGAAATTCTGAAATCCGCCGACGCTCACGGCGCTCCAGACGGGAATCTTGAAGAGCGTCCTCGCCGACAGCGCCGTTTCAATCCCCTCGGCAATGCCGAGCACGTCTGAGGGTTCGCCGAGCCTGATGAGGCCGCCACGGGCGCCGCCCGCATAAAGCTTCTTGGGAGCCTCGACGGGCGCCTTGATGCCCTCAGGCGTCAGATAGGTCCTGTGCAGCGTGACGATCCGTCCCTCGTCGTCGGTGACGAGCGCGAGCATCGCGGGCCATCGCTCATGCGTTCTTTCTCCGTCATCGAGCTCCTCCCAGTAGTCCAGAAGCGGATGACTGCGAAGCTCGCAGATCGAGCCGCAGTAAAGGCCGCGGGACGCAAGATAAAGCCTGACGGGATCGCTCGGCGGGACCTTGGAGAGCGCCTGCGCCTCCTTCCAGACCGCCTCGATCCTGTCCTGACGGCGCTTTTTCGCGGCCGCCTCCGCAGTCTGCACGGGGTCGGGCCCAGTGTCCTGCCGCTTGTATTCAGGAAGTCCGAGAACCCTCTCGAGATAGACGAGCGTGTCCGTGAAGCGCTCGCTGCGCCACTTCTGCAGAAGGCTCAGTCCGTCGCCGTAGCCGCATCCCCTGCAGAACCAGTGGCCGTCGGGCTTGTTCCTGTAGAAGGAGAAGCGGTCCCTGCCGCCGCAGAGCGGACACGGCCTGTTCAGGCGAAGAAGCATGGCCTCGGGCAATCCTGCGTCGATCAGTATGTCCAGCCAGCGGCCGGAGGCCGCCTCCTGAACGCGCTGCACTCTCGCCATGAACTGCAGGTCCCGCATGTCCGCCTCCTAGTTGAATCCCCAGAAAAGGCCATCCCTGTCCTTCCAGGGATCGGTCGTGAAGCCCACCTCGGTCACGACGCCGTTGACGTCGAACTGAACCCAGCAGGCCATGTCGAAAAGACCGTCGTCCTTGAATCGGTACATCCAGGCCGTCTGGTCAATGAGCGAAAAGGTGTACTCCTGGGCACACTTGCCGAAAAGGTTCCAGACGTCCTTCTCCGTGCTCACGCCCGGCTTGATGAGTGCCATGTGCGCCCTGTCGAGCACCTCCTCGCGCCGCACGATCCTGCCGTCCGCATCGAACTCGATCCACCAGACCTCCTGACCGAAGGGCTGCATGGAATAGACCCAGCGTTGCGTGCCCTTGCCCGTGTCAACGGCCGCGTGCGGCGCGCCGAGCTCCGTCCTGACCTGTGACTCGGTCATGCCGGGATCCATGAGCTGAGGATGGCTGCAGGCCGTCAGAAGAAGACAGGCCGCTGATGCCAGCGCGCAGCCCAGTGCTCTGATTCTCATGGTCAGTCCCCCTTGACTCCCTTGGCCTCGATGGGCTGAAGGAGCTCCTTGTAGTCGCAGTCAAGGCCGTCGATCAGACGGCGGAACTCCGCCCTGAAGGCCTCCTTGCCGCAACCGAGAAGCACGGCGTCCTCGAACATCTCCTGAAGCATGTCGTGGGCCTCGTGCCAGTTTTCATTGAGCACCTTGACGCTCTCCGTGCAGGAGACGACGGAGCCGTCGACCCTGAGCCACCTTTCGGGCGCCTTCGTCGTCACTTGGACTCTCCCTCAACGGACTGTTGCCCGTAGGTCCTGAAGCCCCTCAGCACTTCGTTCATCTCCTCGTAGGAAATGAGCTTCGGCTTGCCGAGCTGACAGACGACGACGTACTGATGGGCCAGGTTCTCGACCTCGACCGCCAGCGTGAGCGCCGCCTGAAGCGACTTGCCTGCAGCGAGCACGCCGTGGTGCGAAAGCAGGCAGGCGTTCTTGACGGCGAGCGCCTCGGCGGCGACGCGGGCAAGCTCGGGCGTACCGAAGGTCGCGTAGGGCGCCACGTCGATCGAATGGCCGCCTGCCGCAGCCACCATGTAGTGGAAGGGCGGAATCGGCATGTCCTGACAGGCAAGCGCCGTCGCAAAGCACGAGTGCGTGTGCACGACCGCATCGATGTCGGAGCGGCGCAGATACACGCGCGCATGCATCTCCCACTCGGAGGACGGGCGCCGTGCGCCGTCGGCATTGCGCAGCGAAGGCGGATTCACCAGAGGAATCCAGACCAGATCGTCGGGCGTGAGCGACTCGTACGGCATGCCCGTCGGCGTGATCAGGAAGCCCTCGGCACCGTCGGCCCTGCAGGCGCGCGCCGAGACGTTCCCCGACTTGTTCACGTTGATCCCGCGCAGATTCATCCCGCGGGCGGTTTCAATCAATTCGGCGCGCAGCGCGGTCGTATCCTGCATCATTTCTTCAGGCCTTTGGTAATAAGTCAGCGAATACCGCGGTCAGATCCGTCGGCTTCACGATGCCGCGCTCGGTGATGATGCCCGTCACGAAGCGGTTGTGCGTGACGTCGAACGCGGGGTTGGCCACGGCGACTTCGGGTGCGGCGATCTGGACGGTGCGCGTTTCGCCGTCGCTGCCCACGCCGTTGACCACGAGAAGCTCGCTGGCGGCGCGGTTTTCAATGGGGATCTCGCGCTTTCCGTCGTTGAGCGTCCAGTCGATGGTCGAGGACGGCGCGGCCACGTAGAAGGGGACTTCATTGTCGACGGCGGCAAGCGCCTTGAGGTAGGTGCCGATCTTGTTGGCCACGTCGCCGCGACGCGTAATGCGGTCGGCGCCCACGATCACGAGATCGACGTCGCACTGTTGCATGAGCTGGCCGCCCGCATTGTCGGCGACGAGCGTGTAGGGCACGCCGTGCTGGCCGAGCTCCCAGGCCGTGAGAAGGCCCTGGTTGCGGGGACGGGTTTCATCGACCCAGACGTGCAGCGGTGTGCCCTGCTCGAACGCCATGTAGATCGGCGAGAGCGCCGTGCCGTAGTCGACGGTGGCAAGCCAGCCCGCGTTGCAGTGCGTGAGCACGTTCACGGGACGGCGCAGCCTGGCGTAGAGGTCAGAGATGAGCGTCATGCCCGCCTCGCCGATGGCGCGGCAGGTCATCACGTCCTCCTGCGTCATCGCCTCGGCCGTCTTCACGGCGGCCTCGAAGCGAAGCGCGGGGTCGCGCGGCAGAAGCGTGCTCATCATCCTGCGCACGGCCCAGGAAAGGTTCACGGCCGTTGGACGCGCATTGGCGATGACTTCGGCGGCCTTGAGCAGGGCGTCGTTCTCGGGATTCTCCTTGACGGCGAGCACGACGGCCCACGCACCGGTGATGCCAATGAGCGGAGCGCCGCGGACGCGCATGGTGCGGATGGCCTCCACGCAGTCCCGCCAGTCGCCCAGCACCCGCTTTTCAAAGCGATACGGCAGGAGCGTCTGATCGACGATCTCGACGGCCGTGCCGTTGTCAAGGGAGCGGATGCTTCTTGTAGGTTCACCGTAAACTTTCATATGTCTTCACCTTTCTGACGGGACTGGCGGGTCGGAACGCCCCTCGCCCTGATTCCTAGTGTACCGAATTTCGCATCAGCAGCCTCCTTTGCCTTCACCCGCCGGTTCGTAGCAAAATTGAACGCAAACGCATACGGATCAACCACCGCCCGGGAGGTCACCTTGAACCCCATCCGCCCCACGCTCAAGCGAGCCCTCTGTCCTGAAAACATCGCCGTCATCGGCGCAAGCGACAGAACCGCCAGCCGCGGCTCCTTCGTCTGGCGCGCGGTCGCCCGATCGAAGCTCCTCAAGAACGCTTGGGCAATCAACCCCAAGTACAAGTACATCGGCGAGCGCCCCTGCTTCTCAAGCATCAACGAGGTGCCGGGCAGCATCGATCTGGCGGTTATCTCCCTGCGCGCCGACCGCATTCTGAAGGCGCTCATTGACGCGGGCGAACGGGGCGTCGCCTACGCGCTCATCACGCCGGACGAAAACGCATACGCGAGCGACGCGACCTGGCTCACGAAGCTCCAGCTGGTGGCCGACCAGTACGGCATGCGCCTGATCGGTCCCGACTCCCTCGGGCTCATGAACCCGGGGCTCGGCGTCAACGCAAGCTACTGGCCCAACCTGCCCCGTCCCGGCAACATCGCGCTCATCACCCAGTCGGGCATGATCGGCACGGCGCTGCTTGACTACGCGCAGGGCGCCGAGCTCGGCTTTTCGGGCGTCGTCTCGACGGGCGCCGCCATCGACGTCGACATGCCTGAACTGATCGACTATTACGCAAACGACAAGAACACGCGCGTCATTGCCCTGCACATCGAGGGCATCCGCCGGCCGCGCGAGTTCTACTCGTCCCTCAGGGCCGCCTGTGCGCGCAAGCACGTCGTCATCCTCAAGGCGGGCAGCGGCTCGGGCTACGCCGCCGACCGCATCGCCTGCTTCAAGATGGGCACCGACGCGGGAAGCGAAGGCGCGCTCGCAGCGCTCGTAGAGCGTGCGGGAGCAACGCTCGTTCCCACCTTCGAGGAGTTCACCGCAGCCGTCTCGGGCTTTGCGACCAACCGTCTTCCCCGCGGCAACCGCATCGCCGTCATTGCCAACGGCTCGGGCTTCGCATCGCTCACCGCCTCCGCCGCCCAGGCCTGCGGCATCGATCTCCACGGCCTGAGCAACGCCACGATCAAGGACCTCAAGACCGCCTATCCCTCCCAGCAGATTGCGGTGAACCCCGTCAACGTGGGCGCCACGGCCTCGCCCGAGCGCTACCGGAAGACGCTGCAGATCGTGCTTCAGGACCCCATGATCGACGGCGCGCTCGTCGTCGTGGCGCCGAGCCCCGTCACCACGATCGACCCGACGCTCAAGCTTCTCGCCAAGACGGCCGCAGGCTCCTACAAGCCCGTCATCACCGCCTGGGTGAGCGACAGGATCGCGCTGAGCGTGCGCAAGCAGCTGCGCTCCGTGCCCAACGCCCCGATTTCCGCCATCCAGTCGCCCGTGGCCGCCGCACTCGCCTTCGGCTATCTGGCGGCCGAGGCCCGCAGGCGCGCCGACAGGCTGAGCATTCCGCCCGAATGGTCGGTGGAGCTCAACCCCGCCAAGCTCGCCGAAGCACGTGCCATCGTGAACGGCGCACGCCTTGAGGGGCGCCATGCGCTCTCCCCCAGCGAGACGGGGCGCCTTCTCGCCTGCTTCGAGATCCCCGCCGTGCCGCTGAGGGAGGTCGGGACGCTTGAAGAGGCGGGCGCCGCCGCAGACGAACTCGGCTGGCCCGTGGTCCTGAAGGTGATCGCACCCGGCCTCAGGCACAAGTCCGACATCGGGGGCGTGGTGCTCGACATCAAGGACCGTGACGGTCTCGCCGCCGCATGGCGCTCAATGGAGGAAAGCCTCGTTAACGACTCCCCGATGACACCCATGGTGGGCGCCGTCGTGCAGAAGATGGTGCCGCACTCGTCCGTGCGCGAGCTTCATCTCGCCATTGCCTATGACAACGTGCTCGGTCCCGTGGTCGAGTTCGGCGCCGGCGGCATCGGCTCCGAGCTTTATCAGGACAAGAAGGCCGCGCTGGTGCCGATCACCCTGAGCGAGGCCGACCGTCTCGTGGAGAGCACCCGGATCGCACGCGCACTCGGGACCTACAGGGGGCTTGCGCCTGCGGACAGGACGCTCATCGCGCAGATGCTCTGCAGACTCTCCGTGCTCGCGGCCCTGATCCCCGCCATCAGGGACCTCACCATCAACCCGCTCGTCTGGACCGACGGCGGCGCCGCCGCGATCGATGCGGACGTCAATCTGAACGAGGCGCCCGTCGAGTCCGAACCCGGCTATCCGCACCTGACGGTCTGCGCGCCGCCATGGGAGGAAGGCCGCGAGGTCGTGTTCGGCGGCGAGGCGCTCACGCTTCGCACTTTCGTGCAGAGCGACTTCCACCCACTCAAGCGCTTCCTCGGACGCTTGTCCGAGAAGACCTTCTACCTGCGCTTTCACACGTCCGTCCACCTCTCCGACGAGCGCATCTGCGAGCTCGCCTCGCTTGACTACGCCCGCGAGGCCGCCTGGGCACTCGCCAAGGACGGAGAAATCCACGCCGTCGCACGCTGGCGCCTGACAGGCGAGCTCGGCGAGGCCGAGTTCGGCATCGTGGTCGAGGACGCATGGCAGCGCCGCGGCCTTGCACGCGTGCTCATGGCGCACATCGAGACCACGGCGTCCGAACGCGGCGTCACCCGACTTGTCGGCCACGTCCTCAAGGGCAACGAGGCCATGCAGGGCATGATGACGGCCATGGGCTACACCCTCGGCGAAGGCGACAGCCGCGACACCGATCCGTGGGTGAAGGACATCTCCATCCCGACGAATCTCCTATAATGGCGCGCCTCAGACATTCTTCTTCATGGGAAACACAGCAATGGCCATTCTGTCCAACACCGAATTCGGCATTCTCCGCCTGACGATCAGCCGCGCCCAGAAGCGCAACAGCATCAACGCCGAAATGTTCGACACCATGACGGAGGCCCTCTCCCGAGCCGCCTCCGACGACGCCGTTCGCGTCGTGCTCCTGCAGGGCGGCGAGCAGATCTTCTCCGCCGGCGCCGATCTCGAGGAGATGCGCTCCCAGCCCGAAGTGCTCGACCGTGCCATGACGAACTTCTTCGCCGCGCTGCGCGCCTTCCCGAAGCCCGTCGTCGCCCAGGTGATGGGCCCGTGCGTGGGCGACGCGCTCTCGATGCTGCTCTACTGCGACCTCGTCTACGCATCCGAACGCGCCCTCTTCTCCCTGCCCAGCGTCGCGCTCGGCCAGACGACCCGCTTCGGCTCCGCCTTCATCATGGCAGCCGCGGCAGGCCTGCCCCGCGCCACCGAGAAGCTCATGCTCTCCGAGCCGATTACCGCCGCCGAGGCCCTCGAGATGCGCATCATCACGGGCATTGCGGATGACGAATCCCTCGACAACCTCGTCGCCTCCAAGGTCGCTCGTCTCGCCGTCCTGCCGCCGGGCGCCGTTCGCGCCATGAAGGCTCTTCTCACCGGCCCGCGCAACAAGGCCCTCGAAGTCGCCGCCGAAGAAGAGGAAGCCGTCTGGCGCCGCCAGGCGGGATCCGCCGAAGCGGCCGAAGCGCTCGCTGCCTTCCTCGAAGGCCGCAAGCCCGCCTTCCGCCCCGAATAATCCTCCGCCCTTTTTCGGCACCCAAGGCGCGCACCATTTTGGTGCGCGCTTTGTTTTGGTGCATCCCGTTCCGCCCTCCTTTGGACCCCGTCCGCCCCCGTCTTCTCCTCCCTCACGGAACGCTCCCGGCCGCATTCTGCTCATCGACTCTGCCGCAGTCGTTTCAACGATCTAATTTATTTACCTTAGCGGTTTTGGCACGCTGATTGCTACGTAGAAGGACACCCCCCCTGCGACCGTTCGTTTTTTCACGGTCCCTCGTCAGACACAAGTTTTCAGGAGTTCCACCATGAAGCTTTCCCTCCCGCTCACCGGCCTGCTCTGCGCAGGCATGCTTCTCACTTCCGCCGCCTCCGCCGCCGAACTGACCGGCACGCTCAAGCGCATCCAGCACTCCGGCACGATGACGCTCGGCTACCGCGAAGCTTCCGTTCCGTTCTCCTACCTGCAGGCTGACGGCACGCCCACGGGCTACGGCTTCGAAGTCTGCAAGGCCGTCAGCGAGGCCGTGAAGAAGGAACTCAACATGCCGAACCTGACGATCAAGTATCAGGCCGTCACGAGCGCGAACCGAATTCCGCTCATCCAGAACGGCACGGTTGACATCGAATGCGGCTCCACGACGAACTCCAAGGCCCGTCAGCGCGAAGCCGGCTTCGGCATCAACTACTTCGGCGTTCAGGTCACTGCCGCCGTGTGGAAGGACTCCGGCATCAACTCCATCAAGGATCTGAACAACAAGAACGTCGCCGTCACGTCCGGCACGACCGCCGTCGCCCTGCTCAAGAAGTTTGAAAAGGACAACGGCATCAAGATCCGCTACCTGATGACGAAGGACTTCGCCGAATCCATGCAGCTTGTCGCCAAGAAGCGCGCCGCCGCCTTCGTGATCGACGACGTGCTGCTCGCCGGCCAGATTTCGAACCTGCCCAACCCGCAGGACTTCAAGATCGTCGACGCCTCGCTCTCCGTCGAACCGTACGCCCCGATGTTCGCCAAGGACGACCCCGCCTTCAAGGCTCTGGTTGACAAGACCATCGTCGGCATGATGAAGGACGGCACGCTCGACAAGCTCTACAAGAAGTGGTTCGAATCCCCGATTCCGCCCAAGAACGCCAACCTCAACTTCCCGATGAACAGCGTCACGAAGGAACTCTTCGCGAACCCGAACAGCGACGGCATCTAAGCCCAAGCCTTTACGGTCCCCGGGACGCCAGCTAGCAATCGCGTCCCGGGGACCCCTTTTAGATTTAATTCCCGAAAACAAGAGGAACCCCGCCATGGCACTGAACATGACCCTCAACACTCTCTGGGAAACCTCCCTGCTGAGTGATGATCCCTGGTGGCTTTATCTCGTCTACGGCGCAGGCTGGACCATCAGCCTTGCCGTCGCCTCCTTTGCGCTCGCCCTGACGCTCGGCACCATCGTCGGCACTCTCCGCACCGTCGACAACAAGTGGATCCGAGGCATCTGCGAAGGCTGGATCGAGCTTTTCCGCAACATTCCCCTCATCGTCCAGATCTTCATCTGGTACTTCGTCGTCCCCGAACTGATCCCGCCCTACAAGGACTGGATGATCGAGGCCGACCCCGTCCTCAGCCAGTTCCTCTCGGCCTTCCTCTGCATGGGCCTCTTCACGTCGTCCCGAATCGCCGAACAGGTTCGCGCCGGCATCACGTCCATTCCCTCCGGTCTTCCCTACGCCGCCAAGGCCCTGGGCTTCACGGTCACTCAGCGCTACCGCTTCGTCATCCTTCCGATGGCCTTCCGCCTCGTGCTGCCGCCGCTCACGAGCGAAGCGATGAACCTCATCAAGAACACGGCCGTGGCCATGACGATCGGCCTGCCGGAACTTACGATGCGCGCCAATGAAATGGGCGAGGCGACCTTCCAGTTCTTCGCCGCCTACCTCTGGGCGACGGTCCTCTACATCGCCATCGCGCTGTGCGTCAACCGCCTGATGGCCTGGATGGAAGCGCGCTGCGCGATCCCCGGCTTCATCGCCGCCAAGTAAGCAAAGGAGTCGGTCATGGATTTCACTTCGATTACGAACAGCTGGGGCTACATCCTTTCGGGCGCCGCCTACACGGTGCAGCTCACTGCGATCACGGCTGTGGGCGGCCTCTTCCTCGGAACGCTGCTCGCCCTCTGCCACATTTCCGAAAAGCGCTGGCTCTCCGCCCCCGCAAAGCTCTACATCAACCTGATGCGTGCGGTGCCTCTGGTGCTCGTGCTCTTCTGGTACTTCCTGCTGATGCCAGAAATCCTGCGCATCATCCTCGGCCTCGACCACCCCGTGAAGATCGGCGCCGAAATGACCGCCATCATCACCTTCGTGCTCTTCGAGGCGGCCTACTTCGCCGAGATCATGCGCGCGGGCATCCAGTCCGTGAAGAAGGGACAGATTCAGGCTGCATACGGACTTGGGTTATCCTATGCTCAGACCATGCGGCACGTCGTGCTCCCGCAGGCCATCCGTCACATGCTGCCCGTGCTTCTGACGCAGACGATCATTCTCTTCCAGGACACCAGTCTCGTCTACGTCATCAGCGGCAATGACTTCATGGGTTCGATCTCCAAGATCGCCCAGCGTGACGGACAGCTTGTTTTGATGTACTCTTTTGCTGCTGTCTGCTATCTTGCCGTCTCCTTGTCCCTCTCCCTGCTGATTCGTCGACTGCAGACGAGAATGCGAACGGCTCAGGCTCACTAAAAAATTTGAACAGGATATCCCCCTATCATGGCAATGATCGAAATCAAGAACATCAGCAAGTGGTACGGCAACTTCCAGGTGCTGAAGGACTGCTCCGTTGATGTTGAAAAGGGCGAAGTCGTCGTGGTCTGCGGACCGTCCGGCTCCGGCAAGTCCACCCTCATCAAGACCGTCAATGCTCTCGAACCCTTCCAGAAGGGCGAAATCATCGTCGACGGCATCTCCGTTGGCGATCCGAAGACGAACCTTCCCCAGCTGCGCAGCCGCGTCGGCATGGTGTTCCAGCACTTCGAGCTCTTCCCGCACCTCTCCATCCGCGAGAACCTCGTTCTCGCCCAGATGAAGGTGCTCGGCCGCGGCCGCGAGGAAGCCACCGAGCGCGGTCTGAAGCTTCTCGACCGCGTCGGCCTTCTCAAGCACGCCGACAAGTTCCCCGGCCAGATGTCCGGCGGCCAGCAGCAGCGCGTGGCCATCGCCCGCGCCTTGGCCATGGACCCGATCTGCATGCTCTTTGACGAACCGACGTCCGCCCTCGACCCGGAAATGATCAATGAAGTGCTCGACGTGATGGTCCAGCTCGCCAAGGAAGGCATGACCATGATGGTCGTGACCCACGAAATGGGCTTCGCCCGCAAGGTGGCCGACCGCGTGATCTTCATGGACGCAGGCGAAATCATTGAAAACCTCCCCGCCCAGGAGTTCTTCAACTCGCCGCACACCGAACGCGCCCAGCAGTTCCTCTCCAAGATTCTGCAGCACTGATTTTTCAGCGCTCAGGCCTCGAAACCCCGCCGCTTCCCGGCGGGGTTTTGTCTTTTTCCGAACCCCCTCAGGGTCATGCCACGGGTTATCATTAACAGGTTGTACAGCTTTTTTTCCGCAAAGAAGGACCGTCAAATGAGCAACACTCATGCATTCGATGCCGCAGCAGCTCTCCAGCTCGGGCAGGAAGTTCTGACCCAGGAAGCCGGGGCGCTCACGCACCTCGCCTCGACGCTCGGCAGCGAATTCACGGACGCCGTTTCGCGCATTCTTTCCTGCAAGGGCCGTCTGATCGTGTCCGGCGTGGGCAAGTCCGGCCACATCGGCCGCAAGCTCGCCGCCACCTTTGCCTCCACGGGCACCCCCGCCTACTTCGTCCATGCCGCTGAAGCCGCCCACGGCGACCTCGGCATGATCACGGCCGACGACGTCGTGCTCGCCATCTCGTACTCCGGCGAAACCAACGAGCTTCTCACCATCGTCCCCACGCTCAAGCGCGAGGGCGCGACGCTCATCGCCATCACGGGCAACCCGAACTCCAGCCTCGCCCAGCACGCCGACGTGCATCTCAACTGCCACGTCAGCCGCGAGGCCTGCCCGCTCAATCTGGCGCCGACCACGTCCACGACCGCAACGCTCGCCCTCGGCGACGCGCTCGCCGTTGCGACCCTCTCCGCCAAGGGCTTCACGAAGGAGGACTTCGCGCGCAGCCATCCGGGCGGAGCCCTCGGCCGCCGCCTGCTCATCCACGTTCAGGACATCATGCGTACGGGCGAGGACATTCCCGCCGTCCGCGAGGAGGTCGGCGTGCTTGAGGCGGTCCGCGAAATCACGAAGAAGCACATCGGCATGACCGCCGTCGTCGACGACCAAGGCCGCGTGACCGGCATCTTCACCGAAGGCGACCTGCGCCGCCTCATCGAGCGTCTCGGCGACATCCGTCCGTGCGTCATGAAGGACGTGATGATCCGCAATCCGAAGACCATCCGCGCCCAGGAGCTCGCCGCCTCCGCCGTCAAGCTCCTCGACACCTTCCACTGCAACCAGCTTCTCGTCGTCGACGAGGACAACAGGCTCATCGGCGCCCTGCACCTGCACGACCTGATGGGCGCCAAGGTCCTTTGATCCACTTTTCGGGAGACCCGACATGACCACAGTGAACGAGCGCGCGGCCCGCATCAGAATGGTCGTACTCGACATCGACGGCGTGATGAGCGACGGCACGATCAACGTCTCGGGCACGGGCGAGCTCTACAAGAGCTTCTACGTGCGCGACGGACTCGGCATCAAGATGCTGCAGAAGCACGGCATCGAGATCGCGATCATCACGGGCCGCACCTCTGCGATCGTCGCCGAGCGCATGAGGGAGCTCGGCGTCACCCGCATCGCCCAGGGCCAGCGCTTCAAGACCACCGCCTACGAGGCGCTTCTTGAGGAGACCGGTCTCACCGACGAGCAGGTCGCCTACATGGGCGACGACGTCCCCGACCTGCCGCTTCTGATGCGAGTGGGCCTCTCCACGACTCCCGCAGACGGGAATCCGGAGGTTTTGAACTATACTCACTGGCAGTCCCGCTTCCCCGGCGGCCGCGGCGCCGTCAGGGAGTTGTCCGAACTCATCCTCAAATCCCAGGGCGCATGGGATACACTCGTGCACAACACCTACGTCCTCGGCAAATAATGATCCACCGCAGCCTAGTCCTCCGCGAACGCATCACCGCCATCGTCGGCGCGGCCCTGCTGTTGCTGCTCGTCGGCGCAAGCTACTACTACTCGGTCCAGACCCGCATCGAGGCCCTGAAGTACGTCCCCAGCGAAACGAGCCCCGACTTCACGGCGCGCCGCGTCACGCTGACCGACTTCGACGAACGCGGCGTCGCAACCGCACGCCTCTCCGCCAGCACGATGGAGCACTTCTCAGACGAGCGCATGCGCGCCACGGACGCCAACTATCACTCCCTCGATCCTGCGAAGCCCCAGCTCGCCCTCACGGGCGACCGCGCATGGAGCAACGACAGCCTCGAGACCGTCGAGCTTGAAGGCAACGTGCAGCTGAGCCGCGCCCCCTTCAAGGACGAGCCCGATCTCTTTTTCACGACCGAATACATCAAGGGGTATCTCGACACCTACAGGTTCGAAACGGACAGGAAGGTCTACATGCGCCGCGGCATCGACACCACCGAAGCCTCCAACGGCATGAAGTACGACAACATCCTGCACACAGTCGAGCTCGACGGCAGCGTCGTCTCGGTCTTCCATCCCAACGTGCAGTCCACTGACACATCCGCCAACGCAGCCCAAAAATGAAGAAGTCAATCGTTTTCAGCATCCTCGCCGCCATCGCAGCGCCGACCTGGGCCCTGAGCACCGACAAGAGCCAGCCCATTGAAGTCCATGCCGACCAATTCAACGGTGACGAAGTCAAGCAGACCGCCGTCTACTCCGGCAACGTCGTCGTCGATCAGGGCTCGATGAACCTGACGGGCGCACGCCTCGATCTTGCAATCACGCCCAAGGGCTACCGTCGCGCCACGATCACGGGCTCTCCCGCACGCTTCAAGCAGCAGCGCGATCCGAAGACGAAGGGCGTTGAGGAATGGGTGCACGCGCATGCGAGCCGCATCACCTACGACGAGGAGACCGACAAGGTCACGCTCGAAGGCAAGGCCCAGCTCTCGCGCAGCGAAAACGGCCAGCAGAAGGACATGACGAGCGGCGAGCGCATCGTCTACGACATGCGCAACGCCCGTTCCGAAGTCAACAGCGGCGAAGGCAAGCGCGTCACGACGATCATCGCGCCCCGCTCCAAGACCGACGCGGGCACGCAGCGTCAGGGCACGTCCCTCTCCAACTCCACCAAGCTTCAGCAGTAACAGGACTTCAGCGTGACCGAAAACGCAACAGTTAGCCATTCCCACACCCACGCGCTCGAGGCGACCGGCCTCAAGAAGCACTACGGCCCCCGAAACGTCGTCAAGGGCGTCAGCCTCGCCGTCAAGTCGGGCGAGGTCGTGGGACTGCTCGGCAAGAACGGTGCAGGCAAGACGACGACTTTCTACATGGTCGTGGGCCTTGTCGTGGCCGACGACGGCCAGATCCACCTCGACGGTCAGGACATCACGCACATGCCCATCTACAAGCGTGCGCGCATGGGTCTCTCCTATCTGCCCCAGGAGGCAAGCGTCTTCCGCAAGCTCTCCGTCGAGGACAACGTCCGCGCCATTCTCGAGCTTCAGGAGGGAGAGGACGGCAAGCCGCTTTCCAAGGACGTGATCGAGGAGCGGCTCGACCAGCTGCTCGAAGAGCTGCAGATCCAGCACCTTCGCACGAACCAGGCCATTTCGCTCTCGGGCGGTGAGCGCCGCCGCACGGAAATCGCCCGCGCCCTTGCCGCCAATCCCCGCTTCATTCTGCTCGACGAGCCCTTCGCGGGCGTCGACCCGATCGCCGTGATCGAGATTCAGCGCATCGTGCGCTTCCTCAAGGAGCGCAACATCGGCGTTCTGATCACCGACCACAACGTCCGCGAAACCCTGTCGATCTGCGACCACGCCTACATCATCAACGAAGGCGAAGTGCTCGCCTCGGGCACGCCCGACGAGCTCGTCAACGACCAGGCCGTCCGCAAGATCTATCTCGGCGAAAACTTCCGGATGTAGCCAAATGGAAAATCATCTCCTCGCCACACCCTCCCAACAGCAGGTTCTCTCCCAGGAGCAGCAGCAGTCGCTGCGCATTCTGCAGATGCCCACGCAGGAGCTTCTCGGCGAAATCGAACTCATGCTCGAATCCAACCCCCTGCTTGAAGTGGAGGAGCCTGCACAGGCCTCCGACGACCCGCAGGCACGCGCTCAGGAGCATGACGACGACAGGCGGGACGACCGCGGCGAGGATGATTCCGAATTCGACGCAGCCCAGGCGGAGACGCCCGTCGACCAGCCCTACGAGGCCTGGCAGGGCACCTCCAGCGACGAAGCGCCCTTCGAGCGCATTCCCGCCCCCGAATCCTTCAGGGACGAGCTGCTCGCCGATCTCGGCTGCCTGCCGCTCACGCCGCGCCAGCATCTGCTCGTCGCCTGCCTTGTCGAGGAGCTCGACGACAGGGGCTTCTTTACGTCCCCGTTCGAGACGCTCATGCGCTACTACGCGCGCATCCTCAAGGAGGAAGGCGTCGAGAACGTGACCGCCGCCGAGTGGCGCGAAGCCCTCGCCACCCTTCAGAGCATGGATCCTCCGGGCATCGGCACCGCCGGCCCCGTCGAGGCCCTCATGAAGCAGATCGAGCGCATCGACCCCTCCATCATGCATGCCGCCGCGCTTGAAACCCTCAAGCGCATCGTCTCCAAACATCTCGACAAGGTGGCCGCCAACAACCGTCCTGCGCTTCTCAAGCTCGCCAACGGCAAGTCCTCCATTCTCGACGAGGCGCTGCGCGTGCTCAAGACCCTCTCGCCCTATCCGATCGCCAGAGAATCCAGCACGCTCTACATCGTTCCCGATGTCATCGTCAGGACGCAGAACGGCGTGAGCACAGCGCACCTCAACGGCTCCTCGCAGCTGCGCCTTCGCATCAACGACGCCAGGAGCGAGGCCGATCCCTCGACCCGCCGCGTCCTTCTCGGCGAAGCCAAGACCTTCATTCAGCGCATCGAGGCCAGACAAGCCACCCTGCAGCGTCTGGCCGACGCCATCGTCACGCGCCAACAGGCCTACTTCGAGCACGGCCCCGCCGCCCTGCGTCCGATGACGCTCAGCCAGATCGCCGAAGAACTCGGCCTGTCCGTTCCCACGGTCTCCCGCGCCGTTTCCGGCAAGTTCATCGCCTGCAGCCAGGGCACGGTCGAGATGCGCTCGCTCTTCAGCGCCGTCTCCTTCAGCAACCAGGGCAGCGGCGCCGAGGAGCAGGGAGCCTCCAAAATCCAGGCCATGATCTGCAAGCTCATCGAGACCGAGGACCCCAGAGCCCCCCTTTCGGACGAAATGCTCTGCGAAATGCTTCAGAAGCAGGGTGTGCCCATCGCCCGCCGCACGGTCGCCAAGTACCGCACCTGCGCAGGCATTCCCTCGGCTCGCTCCCGCCGCAGGCTCTGACTTCTCCACCCCTTTGGTACACTGAACGAAGTTTTCGATTCGACGGTCCCACAAGGCCGTCCGACGCGTCATGAATCTTCTCGCACCTCTGCTTACTCTTGAAACCGTTCGCCTCAACCTCGACGTCGTGAGCCGCAAGCGCCTCTACGAAGAGGCGGGCCTCGTCTTCGAAACCTCCGCTGGTCTTTCCCACACGGAGGCCTTCGACGCGCTCTTCGCACGCGAAAAACTCGGTTCCACCTGCCTCGGCAGCGGCTGCGCGCTTCCCCACGGCCGCGTCGAGGGCATCACCGAACCCGCCGCCGTCTTTCTGAGGACCGCCGCGCCGCTCTCCCTTGATGCGCCCGACGGCCGTCCCGTCCAGCTGTTCCTCTGCCTGCTCATTCCCGAAAACGACGACGGCATGTATCTGAAGATCCTGCGCGAAGCCGCCTGCCTCTTCGGCAACAAGCCGCTGAGAAACGCGCTGCTTCACGCGGAGTCGGAGGTCAAGGTCTGTGAACTCATTCACAACTGGACGCCTCCCGCCGACCTTCACTACGAGCCCGACTTCTCCGAAGACGACGAAGACGCCTGAAAAAACTACGCCAATACGGAGGCAACGCCATGCAACTCATCATCGTGACCGGCATGTCCGGCGGCGGCAAGTCCATCGCCATTCGCCAGCTTGAGGACTGCGGCTACTACTGCATCGACAACCTACCCGCCGCCTTCCTGCTCCCCGTGGCGCAGGACCTCCGCACGCACGGCATCAAGTCCGCCGCCGTCGCCATCGACGCGCGAAGCCAGAGCACCTTCGACGGCTCCCTCAAGGCAATCCGACAACTCGAGGAGGCGGGCTTCGACGTGCGCATCCTCTTTCTCACCGCCTCGGATCAGGAGCTCGTCAAGCGCTTCTCCGAAACCAGGCGCCGCCATCCGCTCTCGACGCGCGCCGCCAGCCGCGACCAACTCGTCACGCTTCAGGAGGCCATCAGCCGCGAACGCGACCTGCTCGCCCCCATTTCTGCAGGCGCGGCCCTGATGGACACCACCGGCATTCTTTCCTCGCAGCTTCGCGAATGGGTGAAGAAGTTCGTCGGCCAGCCCCAGGCCATGATGACGCTCACGTTCGAGTCCTTCGCCTTCAAGCACGGCCTTCCCGTCGCCAGCGATCTGGTCTTCGACGTGCGCTGCCTGCCGAACCCCTACTACGATCCTGCGCTGCGCCCCCTGACAGGACGGGACAAGCCCGTCGCCGACTACCTTCGCACCTTCCCGACCGTCATCAACATGGTTGACGACATTGAAGGCTTCATCCGCAAGTGGCTTCCCGCCTACATTGCTCAGAACCGCCACTATCTGACCGTCGCCGTCGGCTGCACGGGCGGACAGCACCGCTCCGTCTTCGTGGCCGAAGAGCTCGGCGCCCGCTTCAGGGACACGGACGGCGTCGTCGTGCGACACCGCATCATCGAGCAGAAGGCCCTGCTGTCGGGCGAGAAGTCCGTCCAGAACGAAGGCAGCTGATTCAGAAGATCAGAAAAGCAGGGGACGGAAGTCCCGCTCCTCCCTGCAGATCGTCAGCAGCTTCACCACCGGCGTCGGCATTCCCACCGACGCCGTTTCCTTTTCTCCGAGAAGCTCGAAGCCCTCGGGGGCGAACCCCTGCGCCAGATCGACGGCCACGGGATGAATGATGAGGCGGTAATGCGTGAAGTCGTGCACGAGAGGCTCGAGCCTGATCGTGCGGAGAATTCCGCCCTCAAGTTCGGGACAGACGGAAAGCGGATCCGCCGACTCCACGGGCTCGTCCTGCTGCCTCAGGGGCGGCGTCCAGAGGCCGTGCCAGACGCCCTTTTCCGTGCGGCGCCTGAGCCAGAGGCCGTTCTCGGCAAACGCGAACACCATCACCGCATGCCTCACGGGACGCTCGCGGCGGGGCTTGCGACCGGGAAAGTCGGCCACCCTGCCCGCCAGACGCGCGCCGCAGCAGTCCGCCAGAGGACAGGCCCCGCAGTCGGGATTCCGCTTGCAGAGCATGGCTCCGAAGTCCATCAGCGCCTGAGTATATGTCGGCATAAGCTCCGAAGAAGGCAGTAGGGAGGCGGCGAGCGTCCTGATCTCCTTCACGAAGCCGGGCTGTGCGGCGTTGCCCTCGACCATGAACACGCGCGCGAGCACGCGCTGTGCGTTCCCGTCCGCCATGACGGCCCTCTCGCGGAAGGCGAAAGCGGCCACGGCGCCCGCCGTCGAGGGGCCGAGTCCCGGAAGTTTTTCAAGCTCGGTCGCGGTTTCAGGGCATCTCCCGCCCATTTCGTTGACGATGATCCGGACTGCCTTGAGCAGGTTGCGGGCGCGCGAGTAGTATCCGAGGCCCGCCCAGAGCGCCATGACGTCGTCGTCGGGCGCAGCCGACAGACACTCGGGCGTCGGAAAGGCGGTCATGAAGGCCTCGTACTTGGGAAGCACCGACACGACCTGCGTCTGCTGCAGCATCACCTCCGAGACAAGTCTCGGATACCAGTCCTCGACCTGCCACGGCAGGTCGTGCCTGCCGCAGGCTTCGTGCCAGCCGATGATTGCATCTGCAAATAACTTCTCGGGATCCCGCATGCCGCATTCCTTTAGTTTTCGAGGTAAAGTACGGAGACACTCTACACCAACGGCTTCCCAAGCTTTCACTCTTTCATGACCGGAAAACTATTCAAAAAAGCGGCCGTGCTCGCCGTCTTCGCCGCAGCCGCAGGCTGCGCGGCGGCCTTCCCCGGCGTGGGCGCGCATTCCTCAGAATCGCGCGACGCCGCCCAGTCTCTTTATGAAGTCATAGCCGCCGAGATCGCCGCGCACAGGGAGCAGCCCGAGGTTGCTCTGGCGCTCCTCGACCAGACGCTCGCGCGAACGAAGTCCTCGGAAGTGGGCGAACTCGCCTGGCGCACCGCCCTTCAGACCCGCAATCCCGACATCGTGCTTGAACAGGCGCGCGCCTGGGCCGCGATCGATCCGAAGGCTGGCCTTGCCCGGCGCACGATTCTCGTCAACGCCGTCGAAAAGGGCCGTCAGTCCGAATACGTCGAGCTGCTCTCCCGCATGTACGCAGACGCGGAGGACAAGGCCGAGCTGATCACGGACGTCACGACGCTCCTCGCCCAGCCCGAAACCGCCTCCGCCGCTCTTGAAACGGTCCTCTCCCCCTATTGGGAGAAGCAGGCGAAGAACGCCAGGGTCCAGCTGGCCGTCGGCCTCTTCCGCCAGGCCCGCCGCGACATTCCCGGCGCCTGCCGCGCAGGCAGAACCGCCGTCAGGCTCTCGCCCGACAGCGAGCCCGTGCTCACTGCGGCGGCCGACCTCTGCTGGCAGGCCGACAGGGCCGGAACGGAGAACATCCTCAAGAACTTTCTGGCCCGACATCCCGACGCCTCGGCCGTGAGGCTCATTCACGCCCGCGTGCTTTCCCGCACGGGCAGGCTCGATGAAGCCATGGCTGACGTCAAGCGCGCCGTGAAGACCTCTCCCGACAAGCCCGTCATCCTGCTCAACGCAGGCCAGGTGGCGACCGACTGCAGGGACTTCCCGAAGGCCGAGGAGTACCTCACCCGCTACATCGATCTCGTGGCCGAGCAGAATCCCGACGCAGACTTCTCCAGCAACGACATCTGGCTCAAGCTGGCGGGCGTCCTGCATGAAAACGGTCGTCACGAGGAAGAGGCCGAGGCGCTCGGCTCCCTCACCGACGGCGAGCTTGCGCCCCAGGCCAGACTTCGCGAGGCCGCCGCGCTTGCCGAATCAAAGAGATTCGACGACGCCCGCGCCGTTCTGCAGGGTGCCGCCGAAGACTACCCCGAGCACCTGAACCTGTTCATGACGGCCGAGGCCCGGATGCTCATCGAGGCGGGCAGGCCCGAGGACGCCCTTGGCGTCATGAAGACCGCCCTCGCCGAGCAGCCCGACGACGTCTCCCTCGCCTACGATACGGCGATGATCGCCCAGAACGTCGGTCACTTCGAAGAGACCGAGTCCATTCTCAAGGACATCCTCTCCGACGATCCCGACCACGTTCAGGCGGGCAACGCGCTCGCCTACCTGTGGGTGACCAGAGACATGAACCTTCCCGAGGCGCGCCGCCTTCTTGAACACGCCTACCGTCTGTCGCCCGTCGATCCGTACGTGCTCGACAGCATGGGCTGGCTCTGCTTCAAGGAAGGACGCTACGACCAGGCGGCGGAGTTCACGCTCGCCTCCCTCAAGCGCCTCTTCGACGTCGAGGTGGCCTGTCACCTCGTCGAGATCCTCGCCGTCTCGGGCCGTGACCACGAGGCGGAGAAGCTCTTCCGCGAGCTCGAGCAGCGCGCGGGCTCGGACGCCCTCGTGCTTGACCTCGCCAAGCGCCTCAACTACAAGACCAAATGAAACGTCGAGTCCTTCTGGCGCTTCCCGCAGCAGCCGCAGTGCTGACGCTCGCAGGCTGCGTGACGGGACAGCCCCCGCTTTTTGAGAGATACGGCCGCTTCGCGCTCGTCTCGACGTCCGCCTCGGGCGAACGAGAGGCCGTGAACGGGCGCTTCAGCCTGCGGCGCACGTCCGCAGGCCTGCGCCTCAATCTGATGACGCCCCTCAACGGCATTCTGGCGAGCATCGAGGTGACGCCATCGGGCGCCGTGCTCGAAACCTCGCAGAACGAGTCTCCCCTCAGGGCGGCCACCGCCGAGGAGCTCATGCTCCGCACGACGGGCGTCGCCGTTCCCGTCGAAACCCTCGAGCGTTGGCTCACAATGAAGGACGACCGCGCCTCCGAATACGGCTGGAGCGTCCGCGTGCTCAAGCACAGGGACGACGGCATGCCCGGCACGATCCGCGCTTCCTCCACAGGCGTCTCACTCACACTCACCATGGACGAGGACTGACATGTTGTCCGACAGTGCCCTGCTCGGCCTGCCCGCGCCGGCCAAGCTCAATCTCTTTCTGCACGTCGTGGGCCGCCGCCCCGACGGCAAGCACCTGCTCGAGTCCGTCTTCACGCTCATCGACCTGCACGACACGATCGACCTCTTCAGGCTTGAGGAACCCGTCGTCGAGCGCACGGGCGACGTGATCGGCGACGTCGAGAAAGACCTCTGCGTGCGCGCGGCCCGCCTGCTCATGGAGACTTTCGACGTCAGGAGCGGCGTGCACATCCATGTTGAAAAACGCATTCCCGCGGGAGCGGGCATGGGAGGCGGCAGCTCCGACGCCGCGACCGTCCTCATCGGCCTCAACAGGCTCTTCGGACTCGGCCTTTCGCGCAGCGCCCTGATGGAGCTCGGCGAGAGGCTCGGCGCCGACATTCCCTTCTTCATTTTCGGCCGAACGGGCTTCGTGGAGGGCATCGGAGAGATCATCACCCCGCTGGAAATCCCCCCTGCCTCATACGCCGTCATCTGGCCCGGAAGGGGCATTTCCACGGCCGAGATTTTTGCTGCGCCAAACTTGACAAGGGATACCAAATCACTGAAAATAGACATCCTTTCAGGCAAGGCACTGGAAATCTGGCCGAATCTGTACGGGCACAACGACCTGCAGAATGTGGCGCAAGAGCTTGAGCACAGGGTGACGGAAGGTCTCGGAATGCTCGCCTGCGACACGCACGACGCCAGAATGACAGGGTCCGGCAGCGCCGTCTTCGGCGTCATCGCCGATCCGTGCAGCTACAGGCTGCCGCAGCTGCCCGACGGCTGGAAAGGATTTGCCGCAAAGTCGCTCCGGGAGCATCCGCTCTCGGCCTGGCTTGACTAGAAACAATCGGTAGGGGTATAGCCAAGCTGGCCTAAGGCACCGGATTTTGATTCCGGCATTCGAAGGTTCGAATCCTTCTACCCCTGCCAGCACAAAAACGAAAGAGGATGGGAGGCAACAAATGCGCTCCCTTTCTTTTTTCAGGGCCGTCTTTGTGTTACTCTGACGGCTTCCCTGTTGTTAACTGCGAGAGCGCAAGCCCCCGCCCACGAAAAGAGCTTAAGTCATGGATCCCATGGTTCCGGAAAGTATGATGGTCTTCACGGGCAACGCCAACCCGAAACTTGCCCAGGCTGTCACGAAATATCTCAACATTCCCCTTGGCTCCGCCACCGTCAACCGCTTCAGCGACGGCGAAGTCATGGTTCAGCTGCTCGACAATGTGCGCGGCAAGGACGTCTTCATCCTTCAGAGCACCTGCGCTCCGACGAACGACAACCTGATGGAACTCATGATCATGGTTGACGCCCTCAAGCGTGCGTCCGCCCGTCGCATCACGGCTGCGATCCCCTACTACGGCTATGCCCGTCAGGACCGCCGTCCGCGTTCCACGCGCGTGGCCATCTCCGCCAAGGTCGTCGCCAACATGCTTCAGGCCGTCGGCGTTGACCGCGTCCTCACGATGGACCTCCATGCCGACCAGATCCAGGGCTTCTTCGACATCCCGGTCGACAACATCTACGCCACCCCGGTTCTTCTCAACGACCTCGTCGAACGCAAGTACGACGACCTGATGGTTGTTTCCCCGGACGTCGGCGGCGTTGTCCGCGCCCGCGCCATGGCCAAGGCTCTCGAAGTCGACCTCGCCATCATCGACAAGCGCCGTCCGCGCGCCAACGTCGCTGAAATCATGAACATCATCGGTGAAGTCAAGGGCCGCACCTGCGTCATCACCGACGACATCGTTGACACGGCCGGCACGCTCTGCAACGCCGCCGGTGCCCTGAAGGAGCGCGGCGCCAAGCGTGTCGTCGCCTACATCACGCACCCGGTGCTCTCCGGCGCCGCCGTTGAACGCATCACGAATTCCGCTCTCGACGAGCTGGTCGTGACGGACACGATTCCGCTGTCTGCCGCCGCCGAAGCCTGCCCGAAGATCCGCCAGGTCTCCTGCGCCGCGATCATCGGCGAAACGCTTTCGCGCATCGCCCGCGAAGACTCCGTGAGCAACCTGTTCACGGAATAAGGAACAGTTTTTTCCTCGTTCCCGCAGTTGGTCGCGACCGCGGGAACCTTTTTTCTTAACTTTTAGGAGTAATCCAATGAACATCATCGCCACCACGCGTAACGTGCAGGGTACGGGTGCGAGCCGCCGCCTTCGCCGCGCGGACAAGCTGCCGGGCATCGTCTACGGCGGCAACCTCCCCGCTACGCCGATCGAGCTCGAACACAATCCGATCTTCTACGCTCTGCGCAAGGAAAAGTTCCACGCCTCGATCCTGACGATGGAACTCGACGGCAAGGAAGAACTCGTCGTTCTCCGCGCCTTCCAGATGCACCCGTACAAGCCGCAGGTCATGCACATCGACTTCCAGCGCATCAACCCGAACGAAAAGGTCACGATGCGCGTGCCCCTGCACTTCCAGGGTGAAGAAGAATCCCCGGCCGTCAAGGTCTCCAAGTGCATCGTTTCTCATGCCGTGTCCGCCATCGAAGTAACCTGCATGCCGAAGGAACTGCCGGAATTCATCACCGTTGACCTCTCCAAGCTCGAAGCCGGCCAGACGTTCCACGCCTCCATGCTTCAGCTTCCGGAAGGCATCGAAGTCCACGCCAAGTCCGGCGAAGACATCGTGCTCGCCACGGTTGCCCTCCCGGTCGAGGAAGAAGTCCCCTCCGCTGAAGGCGAAGCCGCCGAAACCCCGGCTGCCTAATAAGTTTCTGATCTGATTCAGTTGCTTTGACAGGATCCGCAGGGACCTACTCCCTGCGGATCTTTTTGTACGAAGGGCCCGTCCCTTCCGAAGACCGTCTCGCGGTCTTCCACACCTCCGCGGCCGCTGCCTGAAGCGCCGCCACAAGCCGTTTGCCCCTTTCAGAAAGTTCGCGTCGTTCGTTATGTGCGGGGAAAACGGATCCATTCCCTTCTCCCGACGTCCGCCATGTCCGTCTTGCTTCCCTGCATACCTGCGGGCGGCCGTCAGAACATTTTCAACACGAACTCATGACGACTTTCTCCGAACTCGGCCTGTCCGACTCCATCGTTTCCTCCCTGACCGAACTCGGCTTCGAGGAACCCACCCCCATTCAGAACGAGGCCATTCCCGCCCTCCTGACCGGCGCCGACGTGCTCGGCCGCGCCGCCACGGGCACGGGCAAGACCGCCGCCTTCTCGCTTCCGCTCCTTGAGCGCCACGTGCTCGGTCAGGAAGCCGATGCGCCGCTCGTCCTCGTTCTCACCCCGACCCGTGAACTCTGCCTGCAGGTGAGCGAGGCGTTCCACAACTACGGCCGCAAGGCCGGCGTGCTCGTGACCCCGATCTACGGCGGTCAGGACTACAGCCGCCAGATCCGTGCCCTGCGCCGTGGCACGCACGTCGTCGTCGCCACGCCGGGCCGCGCGCTCGACCACATCGGCCGCGGCACGCTCGACCTCACGAACATCAAGGCCGTCGTGCTTGACGAAGCCGACGAAATGCTCGATCTGGGCTTTGCCGACGAGCTCGACGCCATCTTCGACGCCCTTCCCGGCCACGTGCAGACGGCTCTCTTCTCCGCCACGCTGCCCCCGAAGATCGCCCGCATCGCCGAAGCCCGCCTCGTCGACCCGGTCCGCATCACGATCGCCAAGGAAAAGACTGCCGAAGGCGAAACGCCCCGCGTCCCGCAGATCGCCTACGTCGTGGGCCACAACTACCGCACGACCGCGCTCGGCCGCATCCTCGACCTCGAGGCCCCCGAGCTCGCCATCATCTTCACGCGCACCCGCATGGAGGTGGACGACCTCACGGAATCGCTTCGCGCCCGCGGCTTCAGCGTCGAGGCCCTTCACGGCGGTACTCGCCTCGGCCTTCACCACGACCTTCGATGCGGAAGTCACCGCGGTCTTCACGCGGCTCGCGGCGCGGGCGGTCGAGCTTGACCGTGGTTTCACGGCCCTTGAAGCGCACGCCTTCCATGGCGTCGATGATCTGCTCGACGCGGTCGGAGTCGACTTCAACGATCGTGAAGCGGTCGGTGATGTCGATGGCGCCGATGCACTTGGACGGAACGCCGGCTTCGTTGGCGATGGCGCCGACGATGTCGGACGGACGAATGCCGAGGTCGCGGCCGGCGCCGACGAAGAGGCGCGTCATGCCTTCTTCGGGAGCCTCGCGGCGTTCACGGCGCGGAGCGCGTTCGCCGCGCACGGGCTTGTCGCCGCGTTCGCGGCGGGGACGCTCGAAGGGCGAGTAGGCGGGGATTTCCGTATCGTCGTCGTTCGCGCCTTCGTTTTCCTGGGCGAGCTTCATGGCGGCGGCAGCCACGTCGAACGGGTCGTACTCTTCGCAGAGGGACTCGACGACGACGCGGAAGCGGTCGAGGTCGCCCGCCTCGAGGATTTCGGCGAGGGAGCCGCGCATCATTTCGAGACGGCGGGCACGTCCGTGGCGGACGGCACGGAGCGCACTTCGATGCGGGCCTTCGTGATGCCCTCGATGGCGCGCAGGTGACGATGTTCGCGCGGCTCGAGAATGGTGATGGCGGTGCCGGTGCGGCCGGCGCGGCCCGTGCGGCCGATGCGGTGCACGTACGTCTCGTAGGAGGCGGGAATGCCGAAGTTGATGACGTGCGTAAGGTTTTCAAGGTCGATGCCGCGGGCGGCGACGTCGGTCGCCACGATGGCGTCGATCTGGCCGGAGCGGGCGCGCTTCATGACGCGGTCGCGGGTCGGCTG